>Ga0209232_1000271_pt1 | contig 33214 bp, 49 predicted proteins | sample ETNvirenome_2_60_FD_184066 | JGI IMG/M metagenome (GOLD analysis project Ga0209232, IMG submission 184066) | Marine viral communities from the Pacific Ocean - ETNP_2_60 (SPAdes) (version 2) | ecosystem: Environmental > Aquatic > Marine > Oceanic | place: Pacific Ocean | collected 2013-06-22
TTCATTAGCTTGAATAAAATCAAAAACAAATCAAGAGGGTTATCATGGCGCATGGTGGGTTTAGGCCAAACGCTGGACGGAAAAAAGGATCATTAAACGCAAAGACGCAAAAAATAGCAGAGCGTTGCTTTGAGGAAGGCATAACGCCGTTAGAGTATATGCTCAACGTTATGCGCGATCCAACACAGGAATTTGATACTCGCATGGATGCCGCTAAAAGTTGCGCTCCATATATGCATCCTAAATTAGCCAGCGTGGAACAGAAAGTTGAAGCAGAGGTAAACGGAACAATCTATGAATGGCTCACAGGAACAGTGGCAGACATTGGGCAAAGCGTGGCAGACGAATCCAGCGATGTTCGTGGAACAAGCGTTAGGGGCAACGCCAGAGATATGGCAACAGGAAGCACTGTTAAGTCTATGCACTAATGACCGCATAGCGGTACGGTCAGGACACGGCGTAGGAAAGTCAGCATTTAGTGCTTGGGCTATCCTTTGGTGGATGTATACCAAATCACCAGCAAAGGTTGCTGTGACGGCTCCTACAAGCCACCAGCTACAAGATATTCTGTGGTCAGAACTTGCGACATGGCACAGGAAAATGCCCAAAGAGTTGCAAGAGTTATTTGAATTGACTGCAACACGATTTTATCTGAAAGCCCAGCCTGATACATCGTTTAGTGTGCCAAGGGTAAGCCGTCCAGAGAAGCCAGAAGCATTCCAAGGTTTTCATAGTGACAACATGCTGTTTATCATCGATGAGGCATCTGGGGTCGATGATGTTATTTTTGAGGTCGGCCAAGGAGCGATGTCAACCAAGGGCGCAAAGACGCTGATGGTGGGCAACCCGACAAGAACCAGCGGCTATTTTTACGATGCTTTTAACAGCCATAGATCAAAGTGGTGGACAAAGCGTGTCAGTTGCGAAGACAGCACAAGGGTCGATCCATCGTTTATAGATGAAATGGCGTACAAATATGGCGTTGACAGTGCCATCTACGCTGTGCGTGTGCTTGGTGACTTCCCAGAACAGTCTGATGACGCAATTATTTCTTTATCGCTTTGTGAAGCGGCAATAAGGCGTGACGTTGATGTATTAGAAGGTCAGCCAACATGGGGCGTTGACGTTGCCAGATTTGGCGATGATGCAACGGCATTAGCAAAGCGCAAAAGGAACACATTGCTAGAACCTGTGAAAAGCTGGCGCAACAAATCTGTAACTCAAGTAGCAGGGATCATCATTGACGAATATTTGCAAACAGCAGTTTCAGAACGGCCTAATAAAATTTGCGTGGATAGCATAGGCATTGGTGCTGGAGTGGTGGATATTTTGCAAGACGAAGACTTGCCAGCCGTTGGCATCAATGTGGCAGAGAGTCCTAGCGTTAGAGCAAGGTACATGAGGCTAAGAGATGAACTTTGGTTTAGGGGCCGCGAATGGTTAGAAAGCCGCGACTGCAAGATGCCAGATGATGGCGATTTAATTGGCGAACTCACAGCCCCAAAATACCAAATGACAGCAAGTGGCAAAATACAAGTTGAGCCAAAGGACAAAACCAAACAGCGCATTGGTGGCTCACCTGACTTAGCTGATGCGTTTCTACTTACCTTTGCAAGCCCAGATCATAGGCCCAGTGAAGAACAATTTTACGAAACCGACTACTTTGAGGATAGCTAAATGTACGGAAAGAAAAAAGGCAAAGGCGGCAAAAAGAAATGACGCAAACAGTGATAAGTTGGCAGAGCGTTGTCTTGGAAGCTGACCGCGATTTCTATGAGAAGTCACGAAGGCCGTGGGTGTACAAGTTTGGCAAGCCAAGCAATGCAACCGATAGTCATGGCCGTGGGCGTTATGTGATCCAAGGCGAGGCCGCACCAAGTCAGCCCAAATGACAGAAAATATTAACGTCTATCGTGACACAGCAAAGATGCCTACGCCTGATGAGGTAAACATGGCATCTAGGGCCGCCGCAACACTTGACAGCCATTACAAGGGTTACAAGTGGCAAGTGGCGTTAAGAGATGGCATTGCTATTGTTCGCAATCAAGCACTATCGCCAGATCATGGCTATTTCATCAATCTCAGCCAAGAGCCTGATTTTGAGAAGGCTGTAATGAGGGCTGGCGGTGAGATATTAGAGCGATCAAAAATAGCACGAAACAGATTTGATTTATCAGCTTACGCCGATGCGGCAGATAAAGCATTTCACAATATTGGTAGCAGACCAGAATAAAGTGAGAAGCCAATGCGTATTACAGATGGTGACGCTGATTCCAAATTGATGGATTACGATGCTGACCAAGACGAAGTAACGATGGATTCAGAAGACGATACCGATTGGCTTGATCTGGCAAAAAACTGTTATGACACTGCGATTGATTATGTGCAGTCTAGCCACAGGGATGACTGGGAACGATCCATCAACCTGTTCAACAACGAACATCCGTCTGGCTCAAAATACAACTCAGACGCATTTAAAAGACGCTCACGGCTCTTTAGGCCAAAAATACGATCTTATATAAGGAAAAACGAAGCAACGACTGCACAGGCGTTTTTTAGCACTCAGGACGTTGTTAATATTTCGCCACAAAATGATAACGATAAACAGCAATTAGCGTCAGCGGCGATTATTCAAGAATTATTAAACTATCGACTGCAAAAAACGATACCATGGTTTCGCACTGTTATTGGGGCAAGACAGACAGCGGACATCTATGGCATCACTGCCGCCAAGATTTATTGGAAATATCAGGAAGCAGAAGACGGCGAACAGCCTGTGATGGATGAAATGGATATGCCAATCATCAATCAGGACGGCGATCTGGAAGTTGAGCCACGCATGGTTGTGGTGGAAGACAGGCCAGCGATAGAACCTATCGAGCCAGAAAATATTTTGTTTGATCCAGCGTCAGATTGGCTAGACCCAGTAAATAGCAGTCCATACCTTATCGTCAGACGGCCAATGTTTGCCATTGATGTTAAGGCGATGATGACAACAGATAACCCGAAAAGCGGTCAGCCAGCTTGGAAAGAGTTGGATGATGCAACGCTGAAAATGGGCCAAGAAATGGACGAAACAAACCTTGATGATGCAAGGCATTTGTTTGATGGGCCAGACAGAACATCTAGCGATGCGCCAATAGACGATTATGAGGTTCTATTTGTGCATGAGAATTTCGTTAAGCGTGGGGAAACGGATTATCAATATTACACACTAGCAACAGCCGCATTGCTTACTGATCCTGTGCCAGTGTCAGAAATCTATCTGCATTGTAAAAACGGTGATCGTCCTGTTGTGGTTGGCTTTAGTAATGTTGAAGCGTTTAAGCCGTATCCATCTAGCCGTGTTGAGATGCTTGGCAGTCTACAGCAAGAGGCAAACGACTTAGCAAACCTACGCATGGACGCATTGAAGTTTAGCCTAACGCCAATGGTTAAGGTGCGGCGTGGCAACAAAGCACTTGTGCCAGCGTTGACGAACAGATCACCAGCTAAAGTTATCACAATGGATGATCCAGCCACAGACGTTGTGGAAATGGCTCCACCACCAGTAAACAGTCAGGCTTATGCGGAGCAAGACCGTATCAATGCAGATTTTGATGATCTGGCTGGCAATTTTAGCGGTGGTTCTGTTAGCAGTAACAGGCGCATGAATGAAACTGTTGGCGGTATGCACTTGCTATCTGGTGAAAGCAACTTGCTAACAGAATATGACTTGCGTGTATTCTCAGAAACGTTTGTTGAGCCTGTGTTACGTCAAATGGTGCATCTAGAGCAAGCGTATGAAACGGACGCTGTGATCTTAGCAATCGCGGCAGAGAAAGCAGACTTGTTTCAAAAGTATGGCATCAACCAGATTACAGACGATCTATTGCAGGGCGAGTTGACAGTAACGGTTAACGTTGGTGTTGGCGGTACTGATCCAATGATGCAGGGCCGCAAGTTCTTGATGGCGATACAATCGTTTCAACAGCTTGTCGCGCCACTTGTGCAAGTTTATGGCCCTAACGTCCTAGAAACATCTGGCGTACAAGAAATAGCAAAAGAGTTATTTGGCAAAGCTGGTTATAAAGACGGTCAACGGTTCTTAAACTTTAAAAATGAGCAAGGTGATGATCCAAGAATTGCCCAGTTGCAAGCGCAGATAGGACAATTAGGACAGGCATTGAAAGCCACACAAGGCCAGCTACAAGACAAGAACCTTGATAGACAAATCAAGATGGCAGAAGCCCAGATGAAGGGCCAGATGGACGTTAAGAAAGCTGAAATGGACGTACAAGGCAAAGCCGCACTTGCAGAGCAAAACTTTAAACTTGATTTAGCAAGGGCGCAGTTGTTACCGACTAAAAACGTCAATGTGATGTAATGGCTGAGTTGCCGCCGCTTGCTCAAGTACAACAAAGGCAATTAGTGCCTTACAATAATGCAGGGCAAGTGCCAATAGCTGGAGTCAATGGCGGTGGTGAACTTGCTACGTTGGCGCAAGCAATTGGGCAAGGAGCCACAAGTATAGCGCAAGGCTTTGAACCGTCCACAATGGCTATGCGGTATCAAAACGCAATGAATTACGCACCTATGAGCAACACAGAGCGTTTGCTTACAATTATGCCAGCCGCCGATATTATTGGTGGCGGTTTTTTGGCAGGGGCAAAAGTTCCACGAAACGCATTAGCTTCTAATGCTGTTAGGCGTGAGGGTGCAGAGACATTGCCAGAAGTTGAAGAAATTATAGCTTATCATGGTTCGCCGCATAACTTTGACAAGTTCCAAATGGATAAACTTGGGACAGGCGAAGGGGCGCAAGCATACGGTCATGGGTTGTATTTCGCTGATTTAGAAAAAGTGGCTGGTGAATATGAAAAAGCATTAACCCCAAGAGATTTAGATTACGAAGAATGGTTAATGGGGAAATACAAACAAGCGGAGAATGCTCAAGATTATAATAGGTTAGATATGTATGAAAGAGCGTTGTTGCACGATAAACCGTCAGATTTTAGAAGCATTGCAGATGATGCAGATTATGATGATGATTACAGAGCGTTGGCATCTGAAGTAGCAGATGAGATTGAAGAATATGGGCCTAAGTTTGGGGCAACGTACAAAGTATCAATCCAATCAAAACTAGATGATATGTTAGATTATGATGCTCCTATTTCTGAACAAAGTGAAAAAGTGCAAAGAGCGTGGGAGAAATTAGCAAAAAGTAAAATAGGGAAAAGGGCCAAGCATGTTTTCACTGATATACAAAATGCTGATGGTACGTTTTCCCCTGTTGGAAATGATTTCTTGCGTGTCTTTTCTGAAGGATTTGAAGACGTAAATAAAATTGATATGACAGATTATAAACAGCATGTTTCAAATTACAGAAAAGCCGCAACCGAATTTTTGAAAAAAGAAGGAATAACAGGCATTAATTATTTGGACGGTAATTCAAGGGGCTTGCCTTACGAAATAAAATTGTCCACTAAACAAGGGCCATATGATACAGAAAAAATCACAGCAAGTTCCAAAAAACAAGCGGAGCAATTAGCCAGCGAGTACAAAGAAAAAGGATTTGGGGCAGAAGTCGTAAAAACTGGCACACATAATTACGTTGTTTTTGATGAAAACCTGATAAAGATTTTAGCCAAATATGGCATTGTTGGCGGTGTAGGGTTAGCCGCCGCAAACGAATTTAGTTCACCAGCACAAGCAGATAGCTACCCTAACTATATGCCGCCACAGGCTCCAGAATTAGACGCTAACCCTGTGCAACCAAGAACAATGCGTCCAAATGAGGCATAATGACAGTTGACGATGATTTACTAGCATTAGCTAAACTTGGTTTAGATGTTGAAGCAGAGTTAAACACACCATTATTTAAATACGTTCTGGGCCGCATGGTAGAGCGTGTAGATGACCTAAAGGACAAGCTGGTAGATTTAGACCCAGAGGAAGAAACATCAAAGATAAGACGCATACAAGCAGAGATACAACGCTTTAGCTGTATGCAAGAAGACATCGAGCAAATCGTTAATGATGGCAGACAGGCGCATCGTGAAATGCTTGACAAGGAACAGATCACCGATCTGTAGGCTGATAGCCTAAACACCAACCCAAGGAAAAAATATGTCAATGGAGGAAACTACCCTCAGTAATGAGGATGTCGAACCAGACGTAAAGGAGTCAGAAACTACGGCTCCTGAGTATGACGTTTCCGCAAATCCAAGAGATGCAATCGAGGATGAATTAGCGGCAAAACGTCTAAACGAAATTGAGAGCGAGTCAGATGGCGAGTTCTCAGAAGCCCAAGATGATGAAGAATTGCAAGCCGATAGCGAAACCGAAAGCCCACCCAGAGATGGACGGCAAGAAGTGCGCGACTCTAAGCCAGCAACAGAATCAAGTTCGACAGGCGATCAATCGCGGAAACTCAAGTTAGTCGTAAATGGCGAAACTAAAGAGTTAACCGAAGCGGAAGTAATAGCCCTAGCGCAGAAATCAGATTCCGCTGACAGACGTTTCCAAGATGCGGCGGCGGCTTTGCGTCAAGCTAATGAAATGAAAGTTCAGCTTGAACAGCAACAGCAAGCACCACAGGAAGCAGTACAGCAACAACCACAACAGGCATCTACCACTGATGATGATGCTCTTGTGCAAGCGTTGATGTATGGCGAGGAAGCTGACGTTAGGAATGTGGTTGCAACATTGCGAAATGGCAATAATGGTCAACAAGCATCCCCCCAACAAATGGCGATGATGGCGGCTAAAATTGCACAGGAGCAACTTGCACAGCAACAGGTACTTGCCAATGCTTTGGAAGAATACCCTGAGGTCAAGAATGATCCGATACTGCAACAAGTTGCAAGTCGGTTCTATTTGGATGAGGTCAAGCAAGACTTAATGAATTTAGGATATACGGAACAACAACTGAATGCCGCTGATGTCAAAGGATGGAATGAGCGTCATGCAGAGGCCAGAAGAAAAAACTATGGCTCCGTTAGATCGTATGACCAACTTTTAAGGACTGCTGGTGCTAAAGCCAGAGATTGGAAAACAGGGGGTTCAGCAACACCAACTGATGGCCTAGCTGAAAAGCAAAGTCGTAAAGCTGGCGTGGCAAAACAACCGCGATCAATTAGTGCGGCAACTCCCAATCGGGGAGAACCTAGACCTCTAACTCAAGCGGATATTATCCGCGAAGAAAGAGAGGCTAGGAATTTGCCAGTTTATTAACGCCAATTTAGGAGGCTACAAAAATGGCTGGACAATTATGGTCTACCAACGCTAAAGGCGGTTATTTGTATGCTGACGAACTGAGTTCAGTTCTACGCATGGAAGTTCGCGCGTCTACGAAATTCCGTCAGTTCTGTGATGCCAAGGATTTTTCTGATAAGGGACTCCACAACGGTAGCAGTGTGACATGGAATGTATACAGCAAGATGGCAACGAAAGGCGCACAGCTTGTTGAAACTACTGCAATGCCAGAGACTAACTTTACCATTGCACAAGCAACCGCAACAGTTACTGAATGGGGCAACACTGTTCCTTTCACCAGCCTTACGGATTACTTTGGTAAACACTCTGTAACGGAAGTCACCAGAAACGTACTTTCACGCGATTGCCGTGAGGTGCTAGACAGTGAAGCAGAGTCAAAATTCAAATTGACTAAGCTAAAATATGTTGCAACTGGTGCGGCCGCTTCAACAGGTACGCTTTACGTCAATGGTACGGCTACTGGTAACAACAACATTGCTCTTAACAAGGCTCACGTTCGTAAGATTAGTGATCTGATGAAAGAGCGTAACATCCCTGCATATCAAAGCGATGATTACATTGCTATTGCAAGGCCAACGACTTTCAGAGACTTGAAAGACGAGCTAGAGCAAATTGACCAATATACCGTTACTGGTTATCGCAAGATTACCAATGGCGAAGTTGGCCGCTTTGAAGCAGTGCGCTTTGTAGAGCAAACTCAAGTCCTAGCTGGTAATGCTAGAGATGCAACTGGCTGGACTACTGGTAAATCTGATTGGTGCTATTTCTTTGGTGCTGATACGGTTGCAGAGGTCATCTCAATGGCTCCAGAAATCAGAGGGAAAATCCCAACTGATTATGGTCGTTCAATGGGTATGGGCTGGTATGCTCTGGAAGGCTTTGGTCTTGTTCATTCCGATGCAACAAACGCTCGAATTGTCGAGTGGGCATCTGCCGCTTAAAGGAGGATTAGCATGGCAATATTAAGACAATCTGGTCGTGGCAAAACCACCATTATGGAGGCTTGCCCACCTGAGAATGCTTCTACTGCTGGCACAATGCCAGATAAAAGCAATATTAAATTTGCTGGAGTTGCTGACAAAACGCCTTATGGCTCTATGGCAACAAAAGCCAAAATGACTTACAGCGGTAAGTAACAGAAAAGGGGCTGGTTAATTCCAGCCCCTGATCTTTTCTAATTTGTTTTTATTTAAAAATTTCTACAAGGTTTTCATCAAAGTATCGATGTACTACTGGTCGAGGGGCAGGTCTTTCAATTTTTTGTTCTCTAAAATTATATAACTCCACTGGGCTTCCATACCCAGCTTTTTCAAAAAAAGCGTTAACAGGAGCAACTGATTCTTTGGCAAGCATATTCCAAACAAAATTGTAAATTTCTTTTCTTGGCATTTTCTTTACGTCTTGCCCATTTACTGGATTAAACCATTGCTTATCTGGATTAGCTTTTTCTAAATATTCTCTAATTTTTTTGTCATCAACTTCAACTGTGTAATGCACATGAATTTTCATATTAATTCCTTTTAATAGAAAGTTTAATGTCGTTTTTATTGGCGGCGTAAAATTCCTCAATTTCATTCCATGTAACTTTACCGCAAGGGTCAGAATGCCCAATGGTTTTTTTGAGCGAACCAAAGTGATTATCGAAAATACAAAAATATTCATCAAACCAAAGTGTTGATCGTCTGTACTGCTTGGCCGCTGTGCTGTGGTGCTTAACTGCATCTTTGAATGTTTCAAAACTAGTCATATCAATCTCCAAAAGGAGGGGCCTAAGCCCCTGTTGGTTAATCATTTTTTAATATCGATCTCCGTAATCCGAAAGACTGGATTCCACTCCCATCAATATCTACTTCATCGGACTCATCCCCTTCCCAGATCGTGTTGCTCCAACGCTTCTCTAACTGGCGAATAATGACGGTGTATATTTCTTCCTCTTCCAGACCTCTTTCTCCAAGCGTATCAAATAATTCTTTTACGCCGTCAAACGCATCCTGTTCTAACGCCCCTACAGAGTACCTTGTCCATTTGCCAAAATTTTTACCGAAAAAAATATCGAGGATATTATTGACGTTATTAAATTTCCAAAAGTGTTCATAAGTTGGGTGTGTCATATCAATCTCCAAAAGGAGGGGCCTAAGCCCCTGTTGGTTAAATACAAAAAAATCCACGCTGTGCAAAGAAGCCCCAGTAAGTGCCGTTCTGTAATCGTGTCATATAATCATTCATCATAAACACAGGGGTATAACGTCCTGATGAGGGCAATTTTACAATTAGGTGTTTCATGCCAATGTTAACGTTATTGAATGTGTCAAAGTCGTTGCCCTCTTTTTCTGCAACGGCAGATGCGCGGTCATAAGTCGCATAAGTTTTTACGCTAGACTTGTTTTCAACAATTCGCGCCTCAATGCGCGGTACTAAATTGCCTAGAAAGTTGCCGCCGATTTCGTTGGTGTTTTCTAAAGTGTTCATATCAATTTCTCCAAATAAATAATCAATAAACAACATATATGCTGTTTCTAGCATACAGTCAAGAGGAAAATGCAAAAAAAAATACAAAATCCAAAATGGTTTTCTGTGCCATTTACTCGCGGTAAAGTGATGCAGATTGGCGGTGATGCCGCGCTGTTTAATCACTGGAAAAAAACAGGTGATGTTAGCATTATAAAAGACGGCGCATTAGATGCTCTGGTTATATGCGGCGAAGAAATACCAGCTAATAATTCACCAGCCGAATGGGAAAGAGTTGTTAAAGCTGACGGCAATATTGTTTTTATAAATTCCGACTCAAACGAAGCGGAGCAAAACGCAAAACATCTCTGGCCTGATATGGTCGTTGCTAAAAAACGATACGGCTTATTGGTGATGAGCAAAAATAAAGAACTGGCTGAAAAGCCAAAACCTAAAAATTCCTGTTTGGTTATTCGATATGGCGCATGGGGCGATCAGATAATTTGCGCTGGTGTATTTCCTTTACTAAAAGAGCAAGGCCACCACATCACATTGAACTGCCAAACACCACAGGACATTATCAACGCAACCAACCCTCATGTTGATGAAATGATGGTGCAAGATCGAGATCAGGTTGATAACGATGATCTGCTAGAATACTGGAATGCGATAGCAACAGAATACGACAAGGTAATTAATTTAAGCGAAAGCATAGAAGGCGAATTATTATTATCGTCTGATAGCGCAAAATTTTTCTGGCCGCAGAGCGCAAGGCATAAATTGTTTAATGCGAACTATATGGAGCGGACACATGATGTTGCTGGCGTTAAACATAATTTTTCTCGATCCGTATTCTATGCAACAAGTGATGAGAGGGCGAAAGCCGAAGAAATACGGCAAAGGTTTAACGCGCCGTTAATCTGCTGGGCAGTAGCTGGTTCTGCCGTCCATAAATGGTATCCGCATATGGGCAAGGTGCTGGCAAAGCTGTTAGCAGAGACAGACGCATATATCATGCTAATGGGCGATGATGAGGCAATCCCATTGCAAGATAGCGCGATTGCAGAAGCACAGGGAATATACGGCGATGTAAGCCGTATAGCGGCTCAATGCGGTACGTTGCCGATGCGTGGGAGCATGGCGATAGCAGATACGGCAGACGTTGTTGTAGGGCCAGAAACAGGGCTTCTAAACGCTGTTGGCAGAAGTAAAAACCATAAGGTTGTGTTGGTTAGCCATAGCGGTAAAGAACAGCTAACGAAACACTGGATTAATGCAAAGGAAATACTGCCAGAGAAAGCCCCATGCTTTCCATGTCACAGGTTGCACTTTTCTTTTGAGCATTGCTCTAAGGACGAAACAACAGGCGCATCACTCTGTAATGCGGTTATTGAGCCAGAAACAATATTTAAGGCTATAAAAAATGGATTACACAAATCTAGTAGCAAGTAAAACGACAGACGGCTCTATACAGAACTGGGTGAACAACGACTCCTTTTCTGCAACGACTGTATTAAGCGAAGCAGAGGATTGGATTTTCCGCAGATTGCGTGTGCGTGAAATGCTGTCAATTGCAACTGGCAATATGGTTGTTGGGCAAGACTATATAGCAGTGCCTAGCAACTTTGTAGCGTCACGCTCATTCTATTACAGTGGCACAGAAAAGGTTGAGATCAAGCACAGCACACTAGATGCGATAGAGGCGGCACGATCCTATGACGCAAGTGGAAACGTTAGCCAAGGCAAGCCAACAACGTTTTATGTTGATAGCACAAATGCCTATTTCCCAATTGCGCCTAACGCAACTTTTCCGTATCGCTGGCGATACTATGCACAGCCCACAGCATTAGGGCCGTCTAATACAACCAATTTTTTGACAAACCAAAGCCCACGCCTATTGCGGTGCATTTGCTTGGCAATGGCGAATGAATTTTTAAAACAGGATAGCGATAAACTGTATTGGTTACGATTAGCAGAGGGCGAGATAGAAACATTGCATGTCGCTGACGATGAAGTGCGTTGGGATTTAGACGTTTCAGTTGTGGTAACATGACATGGCCCAACTTCCTGTTGAGCAAGCAGTCCAAGACCTTGAAAACAAAAAAAGAGACAGGCTCCCAGTCGTTTCAGACTTGGCGGCGCAATCTCTCACAGCGTCAGGCAGTACCGCGACAGATGCCGCTGACATCAACGCAACGCTTGTCCTTATCACAACGGCTGGAAGCGGTAGCGGAGTTAAGTTACCGTTGGCATATGAAGGTAGCTTTATTTGCATACGAAATAGTGGTGCAAATACCGCTACGGTTTATTGCCAAACTAACGAAACAGTAAACGGTTCAGCAACCACAACAATTGCCGCATCGACTAGCAAAATGTTTTTTGCGCCATCACCAACAACTTGGTTTACAATTTAGGAGCAACCAATGGCTTCAACACCATCAGATAGGCTAGGGCTACGGCTCATTGGCACTGGCGATTTTCAAGACACTTGGGGATCAGAATTAAACAGCGACACGCTTAACCTGATAGATGAGGGTATAGCTGGCGTTGAGACAATTGCGCTAAGTGGTGACGTAACGCTTTCGACAACACAGTATGTCAGCAATCAGTCACGCAATAGGGTTTTACGATTTACAAATAATAGCTTGTCTGGAACGCCAACAGTAACGTTGCCATCGACAGAGCGTTTTTACATTATTCATAATGCGCTTGGCGGCACATACGGCATAACGTTTTCAAACGGTTCTGCAACCGTATCAGTGGCGGCAAATATCACCACAGCTTTAATCTGGCAAACTGGGTCTGTTTTATACGGCATTGATCTAGCGACAGGCGCAGACGTTGCCACAGTAGCCCCACAGGTGACAAATGGGAACATAGCGTCAATAGCCGCGCAGATAGCTAATAGCAATATTCCAAACCTTGCGGCATCTGCGGTTATAACTTCTATGAATGCGCTTTCTCCGCAAGCAGTGCGCGATGATATGGCGTTGCTTGCAGTGGCAGATGTAATTGATGATATGGCTTTGTTAGCAGTGCCAGACGTTATTAGTGATATGAATACGCTTGCTGTTCCAGACGTTATTTCCGACATAAATACGTTGGCAACGCCTGATGTGGTTTCCGATCTCAATACGTTAGCAACGCCTGATATTGTCGCAGATATGAATGCGCTGGCGGTTACTGATGTTTTGGCAGATATGGCGGCATTAGCTGAAACAGATGTGCTTGCAGATATGGCAACGTTAGCTGTGCCAGATATAATATCTGACATGAATACGTTGGCAGTGGCAGACGTAATAAGTGACATGAATACGCTGGCAACGGCAGACATCGTTTCTGACATGAATACTTTGGCAAATGCTGACGTAATAAGTGACATGAATACATTAGCTAGTGCAGATATTGTTAATGACATGAATACGCTTGCTGTGCCTGACGTAATAAGTGACATGAACACATTGGCTAGTGCTGACATCGTTAATGACATGAATGTTTTAGGCACTGCCGCAAACGTTACTCATATGGCTACATTGGCTGATATTCAAGACGGCACAGTAGCAACAAACGCAATAACAATCGCCGCAACTAATTCAAATAACATAACCGATTATTCTAAAACATACCTTGGGCCTAAATCATCTGCCCCGACACAACGCAATGATGGTACGGCTTTGCAAGCTGGTGACTTAGTGTTCAGAACAGACACCGACCAGATGCAAGTGAGAAATGCGGCTAACAATGCTTGGGCTACGGTTGCTGTAACAGCCTCAAACTTCCTAACAGTGTCAAATAATCTTTCGGACTTGGCATCAGCATCGACCGCCAGAACCAATTTAAATCTTGGCTCTATTGCCACACAAGCATCAAACAGCGTTTCAATAACAGGCGGTGCAATATCTGGCATTACAGATTTGGCGGTTGCAGACGGCGGTACTGGCGTAGGTACACACACTCAATACGGAGTTCTTGTCGGGGCTGGAACTGGTGCGGTTCATTCAACGGCGGCTGGAACGGCTGGACAAGTTTTAACTGCTCAAGCTGGGGCGAACCCAATCTGGGCAAATGCCGCAAGTGGCTATTCGTTCGCAACCCAGTTTAAATTTAGTTAGGAGCATAAAATGGCAGACAGAATTAAACAGATTGCATTCAAAGAATTTACACCGTCAGAACTACAGGCTGGAACACCTTTTAATGTTCAAACAGGAGCAACTGATGCTTATGTTGTTAAGTCAATTGAGACAACTCAAAAAATTGATACAGCGGAAGGGGCGATAACCGCTACAGCTTCAGTTGGGCTAACGAGTGATTTCAACAATGGAAAATATGTGTCGCTTGGAAATGTTGCTAAACAGGGTAAAGTTGGTCAAACAGGAAATGTTATAGTTGATGCTAATTCAACTTTGAGCATTAGACCAACGGCAAAAACAATTACTTTTAAAGATACTCATATTGAAAGATTAGCATATGTAAGTACTTCAAGCGCAACACAATTAAGGCAAAAAACGCCCACCGTAAACGGTGCATCTGAAGCCGCTGAATCGCCAACAACAGTCGGTACAACTTCGATGGGAACAAACTTTACTGGCGCTAGTTTTACTGGGGCGGTAGCAAATCAATTTATGGTATTTACTGAAAATACAAAATATTCCCCTACCAAAAAATTAGCTATTGCTAAAATTTCAGACGGCAATAGTTCAAATCTAATTAAAATATCTGATTACGATGGGACAACAAACTATATTAATAATACTAATGGTGGCAGTAGACAATTTGATTTTGATGGTCGATTTATTTTCAATAATTGGGGCGGCCAACAGGCAGGTGTTTATGATACCAAAGCCCCAGCTTCAGTTACTATGGCAAATGGATCAACGCAAAGTCGCGCATTAACATCAGGGCCAAATCATTTTTACCTTAGATACACATCTTCGGCTGGCGGTGCTATTACGTTAGGCGGCAACTCAACGTACCCGAGATGCTTTGTTACTTATTTTTCAGATGTTGGAAAACGTTATTTGTTTGTGTCAAATAATTATCAAGATGGGTTTCACTTATTTGAACTTCCAGATTATGATGATAGTGACTCTGGTGGCGGTGCTTATGCTAGCTCGAATGTCGCCGATGTTCCTACGTCTGCCTACTATCAGTTAGGGCATCGTAGCAATAATCAACAACAAAACATGGGGCCAACCCCCAACGGATCAACAAACCACTTTAATGCAAGCTATGTTTTGAACAACTATATGGGTGCTGGAACTGGTCACTCATGGATTATCGGAACGAGCGCGGCAAGCACAACTAAGCGCATATTGATTTTTCAAAATGGTACAAACAGCACTTCAACAAACCGATTATATTTTATGTGGGCTGATTTTGGTACAATAAGCACTACAGACCCAAATCAGGGCGGGGGTCAAAACGAAGCATATAGTATTAGCAAGGCAGAACTGGCGAGTGAATGTGGTTGGGCCACCAGCGCAAGCTGGGCAGACGAAGGTAGCGGTAGACTTGCTTATATTGATGCCGCATCATTTGGCACATTAACAGGATCAGGGGCAAGGTGGGACCCAAATAGCCGATTTGTTCTTGATCAAGACGTTTTATATTTCACAAATCGAATGGCTCACGGCACAGGGGAAGGCCCAGTCGTTGCTTGGAATCTAAAAACAAATGTTGTTACAGCCCCGATTACTTGGGCTGAATATGACGATTCAAGCGGAACTAATTTAGCAAACCCAGATAACAAAAATTGGCATGGCCATATGCAGTATTTGCTAACTCCAACCACAGCAGAGATAAATGCCAGAACTTATACAAAAGCACCAGCATTAACGGTTCGCATATCTGGCGTTCACGAAGACCGCTCATAGGAGATAGCTATGCTGACAGATGGTTTATTCAACAAAGAAATTCCTTCGCCAAGCACTAGTGGAAATGTTTTAACTAGTGATGGAAACCACTGGGTATCTCAAGCGGCGGCTGGTGGCGGTTCAATGAACCTGATCCAAAGCGTTAGTATAAGTGCCGGCGATACAACCGCCACAGTAACAGGAATGAACAGCACCTATGACAGATTTGTTATTATGGGGAGCCAAATAAGAATACAAGGTGGTGCATCACAGATACGAGTAACACGCGAGGTAGGTAGTGCTTACACAATGAGTGCCAGATACAGCCAATTTAATTTTCAAAGCAATACATCAAGTATTTCTAATAGCAATCAAAATGGCTCAGATCAAGCATTTGTTATAATAGGCCAAAGTTTAGATGGCACTAACGCTAATAGTACTACGATGTTTGAATTTCATGTAGATAAACCAAGTGATACGTCTCTTAATAAATTGTATTCTTATAATCTACGCAGTGTTATTGCGACAGACCCCTACTTAAAACAATCCACAGGGGTAATTTACGATCAAACAACCTCTGCTGTTACAGGTATTCGTTTTTATCCAAACACTGGATCATTTTTAGGCGGGGCCATTCGTTTGTACGGCATAAGTAATAGTTAGGGAAATATTATGACAAGATATCATGCGACAGCCAGTGGAAGAAAGGCTTTTACCGAAGAGGAAGAAACAGAGCGAGATGCAGAGGAAGCGCAAGTAATTAAAGAACAGGAAGAATGGGAAGCTGGCGCGAGTGATCGAGCCAAAGCCGAAGTTAGGGCAGAGCGTGACAGCCGTTTAGCATCTACCGATTGGACAGCATCATCAGATCTAAAGATGTCAGACGAAATGAAAGCTTATCGTCAAGCCTTGCGTGATGTTCCAGCCCAAGAAAAATTTCCAGAAGTTACATGGCCTGAGTTTACTGCTTTGCCTCTGGCTCCTGTTGAAGAAACGACAGAAGAAACTACGGAAGAGTCGGAGTAACAGCTTATGCCGTTAGTCGCAATACAGCCACAAGCTGGAACAGTAAAAGACGCATCTGAGTATAGCGTTAGCAGTTATGTGGATAGCGAAAAAATACGGTTTCGATCTGTTCAAGGTGCTGGCGCACAACCGCAAACTATCGGCGGTTGGGAATTAAAATGCACCGACACAGTATTAGGTAAGGTGCGTGGCGCACACCAATGGCGTGACAACCAAAGCAACAGTTACTTAGCTATTGGCAGTCATCGTAAATTAATGGTTGAGCGCGGAGATAACGTTTGGGACATAACTCCTTGCGAGGCTCCAGCATCTTTACCTAACAACCCTGTCAGCGTAACCAATAATGAAACGTCAACAACCATCACAACAACAGGTAGCCATTATCTAACAATTGGCACATTTGTTTATATCACTGGTCTGACGGCAACAGGCGGTGTAACGGTTGGCGGTGGCAGTGGTAGCTTTGCAAGCAATCCGTTTGCTACAACGTCAGGCAGTACCATTGTGCAAGTTACGCTTTCAGCGCATGGTTTAAAGCGTGGTGATTTCGTAACAATAAGCGGTGTCAGTGGCGCACAGAACGGCATACCTGATAGCGAACTGAACGCACAGCATTCTGTTTATGTTACCAGCAGTTCACAGTTTTTTATTGAGATAACAACGCCAGCTACATCTAGCGGAGCAACAGGCGGTACGCCAGCCTATGTTGCTTATAAGCAAGCAGAAGTGGTTACAGTGCCATCTGCCACAACGTTCACGATAACAACGGCGCAGGGCAGTTCTACAGCCACAGGCGGCGGTAACAGCGGCAGTATAATAATAGAATTGGAAGCTGGGTTAGAAAGCAGTACGGCGCAAGCTGGCTACGGTACTGGTAGTTTTGGAATGGGGGTATATGGCAGTGGGGGGGAGATTGCTACTACATATGACGCTCGCATTTGGTGCTTGGAAAACTACGGTGAGGATTTGGTTGCTGTGCCGCGAGGTGGCAGTCTTTACCGTTGGCAGTTAAACAGGAGCCAGAGGGCGGCGGTTAATGCCGCAACCGATTGTCCTACAAAAATTAATTTTATGACGGTAACGCCAGAGCAATATTTAATGCTTGGCGGTTGTGATGACGGCACAGGGTTTGATGGCTTGCTAGTTATCTGGGCGGCGCAAGCACAAGGATTTACAACTGGGGACTGGACAGCAAAGGCAACGAACACTAGCAGATCATTGCGGCTAGGTGCTGGCTCACACATACAGAGCATGATTCCATCATCGTTTGTTACTGTTGTTATGACAGACAGTTCGATGCACCAGCTAAGATTTTTGAAAGATACTGTATTTATCTACAGTCAAGACCTAGTGGCTAACGTTGGCATCATGGGGCCAAACGCTTGGGCGAAAGATAGCCAGACAGGTGGTTTAATGTTTCTGTCAGCTAACTGGCAGTTTTACACTTTTTTAAGTGGTCAGCTTCAAGCAGTGCCTTGTCCTGTGCGTGATTTTATCAGGGATGCCGTTGTCACAGGAACACAGCAAAGCAAGATAGTTGGCACAGGGATCAGTCAATATGGCGAAGGCTGGTTTTTCTACCCAGCTTCAAATCTGGAAGTAAACAAATACGTTATATATAGCTTTCAAACACAAACATGGGCTACAGGAACTTTTAACCGCACTTATGCTTTAGACGGCGCAACGTTTATTTACCCAATAATGTTTGACTACACATACGGCTCAGAGAATGCACAAATCTGGTTGCATGAAAAAGGCAATTCAGCACAAGGCGATGCGTTTGAAAGCTGGATAGAGGCATCACCAGTTGACTTAAATGTTGAGGGCGAAGGCGAGGTTACTATGGATGTTAGCGGGATCGTTCCTGACTTTCAAAGCCTATCCGCTGGCGGTGAATTGTATTTGCTAACGAAAGACAAACCTAATTCAACAGAGGTTGTGAATGGGCCTTTTGCGATTGGCCCAACGACTGAGCGTGTTGATGTAAGAGTGACAGGCCGACAACTAGGTTGGAAATTTGTTCGCAATGGTGCGCCAAATACTTGGAGATTAGGCAAAATGAGATTTGACATAAACGCAAGTGGCGGTAGGAGAAATTAATATGGCACAATACCAAGGTTTACCACCAGTAGATCAAATTATTGGATTTAATACGGCAGGGCCAGCCCCAGTTAACCCTGTTCAAAATCAATTTCAATATTTTACAGATAGTCAGGGAAATCCAATAAGCGCGGTAAATGCTGGGGATGCTACTGCTAATTTTGGTAACTTTGGCGGCAACCCTCTCAATTACGGTCAGACAGCCGCTTACACAGGGCCAAGCGGCCCAACTGATAGCCCAACAATGGCCTCGCCTTTGCCAGCTATAGAGGAAGCGGTTGCATCTGCCGATCCACTTGGGGCATATGACATAGGCGATTTAGTACAATTAAATAACGCCGCACAAAAGGGCCGTCCATACGCTAATGTTGATGTTTTCAAAATGTTTGAGCGAATGGAAGACGGCACATATAACCCGCGAGAAAATGCCAGTGGTGGCGGTGCTTATGCAAACATTATGTATCGCGGCGGTGTGCCTTTGCATCAATCTTTAAAGGAAGATGGCACAGAGTTAGGCAAGCAAGCCGCAATGATGCAAGCCATGAACCAGTTTGAACTTGTTGATGATTTTGTATGATTAGATTAGACGGCGATAGTCTAAGAAAAGCATGGCCTCAACTAAGGCCAATGATTGAAAAAGCCAGAAAAAAATCAGGCTGTACTGATCCTTTTATTATAGAGGATATTTACCACCAGTGCATGATTCAAGATACCTTCTGCTATGTGACAGGTGAAGGCCCACGCATTGATGGCGTTTTATTTCTACGGCCAGTAAATAATTTTGGCGAAAGTGAATTGCATATCTGGATTGGGACATTTCAGCGTCCAGCGCAATTATCAGATCATATAGAATTTGTTGAAGGTTTAGGACGGCATATTAAGGCGAAACGCATAACCTGTTTATCGCCTAGAATGTTTGACAAAATGTGGCCTAATTCCAAGGCCGTTAGTAAGCGATTTGAAAAGGAGTTATAATTATGAGTGGCGGTTCACAGACAACATCATCAACGGTAAAGTTAGACCCGAAATTGCAAGCCTTAGTTGACAATATTTTAGACTATGGTGGGCAAGCTATGGAGCGACCATTCCCAAAATATAACTTGCCACGAATAGCATCGTTCACACCAGATCAATTAGCTGGCTTTGATATGACAAGGCAAAACATTGGAACGTATCAGCCAGCCATGAACCAAGCAATGAACACGATGGCAAGGTTTGCACAAGGGCCACGCATACAAGGCTCTAGCGTACAGAATGGAATGCCTACAACGCAAAGAGCAACGGCTATGCAAATGCCAACGTTGCCGCCATTACCTTAGGGGGGAGTTGCTTAGATGGCAATAGAAGACAATTTTAACCGTCAAAATCTAATAGACAATTTTGATGAGCAAGCCTACCTAGATTTGTACGGCGATGTTGCAACCGCAATAGCTGATCCTAACAATGCTTTCACCATAGCGGCAGATGCAGACGCAGATGGTGACGGTCAAATAACTGGACTCGATCATTATTTGATACATGGGTTTCAAGAGGGGCGGCAAGCACCATTAATCAGCACAACGCCACCACGACCGCCAGTTGTTGATTACACGCCAGCCGCACCACAGCCTGTTTACAGTCCTGATCCAGTGCCAACGGCAGAAACAATTCCATTTGCGCCGCCGCCTTTAGCACCAATAGATATGAATGTTGTTGAGGGTGCTGACTTAGCAGAAAACTATTTTAACCCCTATCAGACAGCCGTTTTAGACGCATACACCGACCAGTTTACTAACGCCTTAAACCAAGCCCAATTATCAAACAATGCGCTTGCTACGGCGGCTGGTGCGTTTGGTGGAAGCGGTCAGGGCGTAGCTTCTGCGCTCACAAACGAAGCGGCTATGCGAACCTATGGGGAAGACGTAGCTAAAATTTTACAGCAGGGTTTTGACACGGCAAATACGTTCGGCGCACAGGACGCAAGCCAGTATAACGATATGACAGGGCTTGGCGCACAGCTTCAATTACAAGGCGCAAGTGTCTTGCCAAGTGCGGCATCTACGCAAACTGATCTGCAAAATAACGATGTTCAGAACTTGTTAAACATAGGCGGCGCACAACAGAATTTAGGGCAACAGAGCCTTGATTTAGCGTATGACGATTTCATCAAAGAATGGCAGTATCCGCTTGATATGCTTGGTTTTGGAGCAAGCCTTGCCTCTGGCGTCCCAACTGGCACGACGACGATTGGCAAAACCCCTCGCGACACGGCTGGTAAAATGTCTGGTGCTGGTAGCATGATGCAAGGCGGTGCGGCACTAGCTGGCAAACCTTGCTGGGTTGCTAGGGCAGTATATGGAGAGCGAAACCCACAATGGTTATTATTTAGAGATTGGTTGTTTAATAACGCTCCTAAGTGGCTGTTAAACACCTACCTTGCTTATGGTGAGCGTGTTGCTGAGTACATAAAAGACAAGCCAAGCATTAAACGCATTATTAAATTCTTTATGGATAAGGTGATTTAACATGGCAATTCGTGTAAATGTGCCACAGCGGCAAGGTGGTCGAGGCTTGCAGATAAATCCAATTCAAGCAAGAGGACGGCAGTTACAAGCGGCGGCTCCAGCCCCACCAAAACAGGATTGGTCAGCCGTTGGCAAAAGCATGATGGGCTTGGCAGACCAAATAAAAGAAAGCCGTCAGAAAGCCAATAGAGCCAAGTTAGTGCAAAGCCTTGTTGCTGGTGATGATGCAACGGAAGCCGATGCGTTTGATGCACCAGCACCAATGACACCAACTATGCAAACAGCAGAGGCAACTGGGTTGATGGCAGAGGCAGATGCTTTCGATGAAACACCAGCACCACCAACGCCTATTGCGCCAGCTACACCAACCCCAAGCGCATTAAGTCAACTTAATATGCCAGATAAAGCAAAAACCATGTTTAAAGAATTGGTTAATTCTGGCGATACTGATGGCGCATATAAAATAGCTATGGCTTTTGCTATGAAGCCCGCAAAAGAATATACGTTGAGCGAAGGACAGCGTGTTACGGACGCAAAAGGCAAGGTAATAGCAGAAGGCGCACCAAAAACTTTTGCGCCAACAAAGTTAACTAAGCCAACAATTCTTTATGACAAAACCTTAAAACAAAATAGAGCCGTCACAGTAGAAGAACAAAGAACAAATCCAACTAACTTTACAAAAGCAAGTGATCCGTCTGCATTAGTAAGCCCTGATGGCACAGTAAATGAAACGGCAGTAGAAGCTGAATCAAAAGTAGCAAGAGCAGGTCGCGCTGGCCCGAAAGAAAAGCAAGATATTGAAATAGCTAAAAATGCGGCTACTGAATTTAAAGATATAAGAGCGCAAGCTAGAGGCGCACGAAAAACTTTTAACCAAATGGTGGGAATAGGTAGTGCATTAGATAGGCTGGCAGATGTTGAAGGCACAACAGGCGTAGGAAGGGAGGAATTATCTAAAGTTAAAAGTTTTTTAAATACTGTTTTAGGCGAAGGAACGTTTGATGAAAGTGTTATTGCCAGCGAGGAATTAGTAATTGTTGAAGGTGGCAAGATCGCAATGACCTTTATTGAGCAAACCAAAGGCGCAATTACAGAGCGTGAAAATGCTATGTTTAAATCTTTTGCGCCAAATTTAACAAAAACCCCACAAGGAAATAGGTTAATAATTGCATACGCAAAAGCGTCAGCAGAGGCGCAAATGGAAGCTAGTAGATTAGCGAGTCAATATAGGGCTGAAAAAGGCACATTTGATGATGGATTTGATGCTTATTTAGAGACTAACATGATTCCATACCAACAACGATTAGATGGTTTGATTGCGGAAGCAAGAAACATGAGTGGCGGCATGACCCCAGCAGAAAGTGCAATGGGCGGCGGCAATAACAATACTAACAATGTTGTAAATAATGCTTTGAGTATTGTACGCCGCAATCAAGTAAATCAATAAATTAAGGAATCTAAACATGGCATTATCGCAACAAGAACAAAGCGATTTAAAAGAATTGTCAGAATGGATTGTTAAACATAAAAAAAACGGTAAAAGTTTAGACAATCCTGATTTTATTCAAGTTGAAAAAGCATTTAACCAACTTTATGATAAGTCGCTTGTTTCAACCCAACCACAACCGCAACAACCAGCGTTACCAGAACAAGGCGTTGAGGCTGGAATGCAACGGTTGCAAGACGCAACAAAAACAGGGGCGAATTATTTAGGCCAAGCGTATGATGCAACCAAGAACTTTTTTACTGGTGATGATGTAACTGAATTTAAAGACGCACCAGAGTTGCCAGCGTTTATGACCCCTAAAGGCGTTTCATCTGCAAGAATGGCTTTAGCTAGGGGCGATCTAGGAAAGTTAGAAATATTAGAGGAATCAACTGGCGAGAATTTTAATTCTAAAGCAGATCAATTTGGAAACATTTACGTTGATATAACGCCTCAACAATCTGAAAAATATGGCATTGAGCCAAGGCGATATTATTTAAACAAAGCTGGCGCATCTGGACAAGATTTTGAAGACTTAACAACAACTGGTGCTATTGAAGGTGCAGTTATGGCTCCGCTTATGAAATTTGGCGGTAAAATTGCTGGGCCAGTTGGGTCTATGTTAATGGCTGGGGTTGGCGGTGCTGGCGGTAGCGTTGTGCAAGACAATCTAGCGGCTGGGGCTGGTTCTAAGCGTGGTATAGATATACAAAATGCGTTGCTTTCTGGTGCTTTTGGGATTGGTGGTGATTTAGCTGGCAGATTGCTTGCCCCTGTTTTTAGGCGGCTTTTTAAATCTAATGATATAACGCCAGAAGGTAGAATCTCTGAGAAAGCGCAAGATACTTTAGACAGGATGGGTGTTGATACTGATCAAGTTACGCCAGAATGGGCAAAACAATTTATAGAAGCACAAAAAGTATTAGATACGCCAGAAGCGGCCGCATATGCTAATGCTGAAAGTTTACCTGTTCCTGTTAAATTAACTCGCGGTGATGTTTCAAGAAATATAGAGGATATGCGAGTAGAACAAAACGCTAGAAGGGGAAATTTAGGCCCAGATGCTGGTGAAATAATGAACAGAGTTAGGACGGAACAAAACGAACAAATTTTAGCAAACCAGCAAGCAATAACAAATCAAATGGGAACTGGTAAAGAGTTAGCCCCAAATCAAGGCGTTGCTAATGTTGGCAAAATATTAGAAGAACAGGCAACAAGGTTGAAGGCAAAAGGTTCAGCCGCATATAAAATTGCTTCTGAGGCTGGCGCAAATTTAAAATCGGCTGGCGTAAAAAACTTTTTAAATACAGCTAAACAAACATTGAAAAAAGAGTTCCCAAGTTCATCACGGCGTAACGAAGTTAATGCTGAAATTAATGAATTGTTAAACGATTTACCGCAAATGGATTTCATCACTAACAAGGCTGGGCAGACAACTGATAATTTTATAGAGGCAAATAGACTTGAAGCATTCCGTCAGGACTTATTGGCTATACAAAGAGGGTTGCCAGAGGGTAGCCCACAAAAACCTGTTTTTGGCAGTTTGATAAATCAATTAGATGATTTTACAGAGGGCGCATTTGACGCAGGGCTTGTAACAGGTGATACAGCCGCTTTAGAAAAATTTAAACAAGCGCGAGGAATTTGGCGTAAGTTAAGAACTAAATATGAAGGTAAAGAAGCAGGTAAAATCTATGACATAATACAAGCGGTTCGCAATGGCGATGCAAACGCAAACGTTGCAAACATTATTTTTGATGCTCAAGCAATTGGAATGAAAAAAGGAGCGTTGCAAGCAGTCAAAAAAATGAAAGAAATATTAGGGGCAGATAGCGAAGCGTTTAAAAATTTAAAAGAGGATGCGGTATTGCGTTTGTTTAATTCTAATACAAAAGGCAATCAATTAGGTCAAAACATGGAAACAATGTTTAGTGGCAATAAATTTGCAACGTCTGTTAATGCGGCGATGAAAGATGCGCCAGAATTAATGAAAGAAATTTTTACAAAAGAAGAATTAGCATTAATAAATCAGTTTAAGAGTGTTACTCAAAGGGCAACAAATCTCCGCAACGAAATAGTCAGCCCTAACTCTGGCGATGCGCCATTGCAGTTTATGAGGGAATTTTTATCAAGAGCGGGAGGGCCATTCGGACGAATAGCGCAAGGGCTAACATCAAAAACTATTGGTGGCCTCACAAGGGCAAGTGACATAAATAAGTTAAATAGAGGCATTGATGTTCCTTTAGCGGTAACGCCAGAACCTAGTGTTCTACCGCCAATTAGTGCTGTGACGGCGGCATCTTCACAACGGCCTGAGAATACTGAAGCCATAAGAAAAAACCAATTAATGCGAGGGTTGTCGCAATAAGGCAGTAAACGCCAAATTTAATATAAATTATTGACAGTATAATACCGCCTATTGTGTGGGCTAAAAACACCGATAGCCAATCTCGCCAGTTTTGCATCCAGAATCATAGCAAGGAAAAGGGGAAAAGCAATGTTTCGTTTTGCTGTTGGATTGCTGTGTTTTCTGTTCGCCCACAACGCAAATGCCCAGCCTATCCAATGTGAAAAATTTGCACAGCTTCATAGCGAGTTGGAAAGCAAGCATGTTGAAAAGCCAATCTGGAAAGGCAAGTCAAAAAGAGGACATATAATTATTATTTATATGGGAGAACATGGCGGCTGGACGGCTTTAATGCTCAAAAACGATCAGATGGCTTGTCCGTTGGATGCTGGGCATAGCGGCAGTTATGCCAAACGTGGCAAGCAAACATGATGACACCAGAGGAGCGCGACAGATTAGCAAAAGCGGAGCAAGCGATTGCAGATATGCGCGAAGATATTTCAGCAATTAGAAAAGACACAACACAGCTTACCAAGGCATTAAATATGAGTCGTGGTGGTTTTTGGGTTGCTCTTAGATTTGGCGGCTTACTAGTTCTCATATCAGGAGCAATCGCATGGCTGATAGAAACAATGAGGTAAATAAGGGCAGTTATCTTAATCACCGTGTTGGGCAGTGGGCCGAATATAAAGCCGCCGCCTTTTTAACTAGGCGCAAATTTGAAGTTTATTTTCATACTGGCGCACAGTCGATTTGCGATTTGGTAGCAATCAAACGCAAAGGTGTACGGCTAATAACGCATTTAATTGAAGTTAAATTTCATTCTTTAGAAACCGAATCAAATCACAAAAATTTACGACCAGATCAAAAAAAGTATGGCGTAAAACTTTTGGTCGTTAGTTCTGACGGCACAATATCCCCTCATTTTGTATTGGAGAAATAATGGAAGTTCAGTTGATTGGCGATAGCTACAAATCACCATCTTCAAATGAAACAACTACGAACGTTTGGACAACAGTTGATGGCGATAATGTTGTCATGCACACGCAAGCACGAAAATTCATTTTAAGCGGCGATCAGGCAGAACAATTAAGTATGTACCTTGCCGCCTGTGTTTTAGATGTAAGGAGAAAGAAAAATGCAAGCAATTTGTGAGTTGTTAGGTACGGCAAAAAAATGGTTTAGCCGCCAACCAAAGATGGCGCAAATAACTATGGTTGCCTTGGTTGCGTTTGCAATAATTGCCTACGCAATGAGTTTCGCAACATGACACCTATTAGGAATGCCGATCTTAATCACGATGGGGTGGTAGACGCTACTGAGTTGGCGGCAGTCGATCAACACAACAAGCTAGAAGCCCAAACAAGGGTAGCAGTAGCAAGTTTCATTATTATGGTAGCATTTGCGGCAGTGTTAATTTCTGGACTTATTCCTGAGTCACGCATTGTTAGCCTTGGCCCATTGATATCAACGTTATTTATAGCCAAAGCTGGTATTGTGGGAGCATGGTACGGCATGACAGGCTATATGTCGCGCAAGTAATGGATATACTTGGTAGCCTTGTTGGTGCGGCATCTGGGGGCTTGCTGGGCGTAGCTGGTTCATTAATTGGCAAGGTAGCTGGTTATTTTGAATTAAAACAAAAGATGGAATTTGAGGAAATTAAAAACCAGCATTCACTTGCGTTAATGGATAAAAAAGCTGAACTGCAAAAAATGGCACAAGATGGTCAGTTTCAGTTAACCAGCTTAGAAACAGATAGCGCAAATCTTATCGGGTCTTACAAGCATGACGCATCATATGGCGAAACATATAAATGGGCATCGTCCCTGTTGCGTTTTGTGCGCCCATTTTTAACTTTTAGCGTCATTGGTGTTTTTGTTTTTGTTTATTACAAAGCCGATGAGTTTGGTGACGTTAACACCATACAGCGTATGTCTAATGAAATTTGTTTTTTAGCCAGCACTTGTTTGTCTTGGTGGTTTGCAGACAGGAGCCGTAAATGAACATAGAAACCGTCAAAGAAATGCTTATTGCAAATGAGGGTATGATTTTGCATTCGTATAAAGATCACCTTGGCCTCGATACGATTGGGGTTGGACGATTGATACATGAGGGCAAAGGCGGCTTAACAGAAGAGGAAGCAAAGTATCTGTTGGAGAATGACATCGGCAGAGTAATAGACAGACTTGATAGAAACTTTCCTTGGTGGCGTGATCTTAGCGAAAACAGACAGCATGTAATGATTGATTTAAGTTTCAATCTAGGAAACCGATTATCCAAATTTGTAAATTTTTTAAGCAGTTTAGAGGCTGGCAATTATGAGGCGGCAAGTGAACATTTACTTGATAGCAAATATGCGCGGCAAGTAACTAACAGGGCGAATAGAAACGCAGAGCTAATTCGTGGGGGATAAGATGGCTGACGCAACATTGCTCGATATTTTTAATGCCATCTGGCCTGTGTTGGTCGCTGTGACGGCGGCGATAGTGCTTTTTGCCAAGGCTTTTAATCGCTTAGACGTATTAGAGGAAAAAGTAAAAACGCTTTTTGATTTGTTTAATGCAATGCGTGATCGAGACAGCAAATGATTTACGTTTATCTTATATCGTGAATTACCACAGACGTTATTACGAAAGAAAAACTTACATCATGGAAAAAGAAATTAATGAGCGTTGTGAGTGTGATTGCGACAATTGCGTAGAGTGTAATTGCGATCCTAATGTTTGCCGTTGCAAGGGCCATATCCCTGTTGACAGTGAAAGCAATCTAAATCAGTCTAAATAAGGCCTTACTAATTTGTCAAATGTAGCAACGTCCATATCACAGTATTTTGCGGCACTTTTTAACTTAATCCAGCGTGGTTGCATTTTTCTGATCCTGATAATGCCAAATGATTTTTAAATGTCTTTCGATGCAATCATTAAAGTATTTATCACTGATTGTTTCTTTTTCTGCCTTTATAATTCGGAATTGCTGGATTTTGCGACCGATCATACAAAGCCGATTTTTCAGTGAGTGATAGCGAGAAATAAGGGCGTGGTTTATCTGGATGCTCTTTTCTTTTAGTCCAGACTTGATGCCAGTCTTCTGTAATTTTAACCGTTGCCATAACATGAGTCCCTTGGTCAAAATCATATCGCGCCTTTCTCAATTTGCCATTTTCTTTTGCTGACCATCCATCTTTTTCTGTTTCAGCTTTTTGGTCAGCCACTAATTTCCATTGATGTTCAACGTTTTTCATAGGCCAGCTATTGCCACCATGCCTTGAAAGATGCCAACTATCGTTAGGCCGCACATCACAACCAGCACAAAAAAATCAATTGTTTTCACGAATCTTTCCTTTCTTTACTACTGCCTCTAATGTTTTCAAATGCCACGCCAAACTTTCCAGCGTAGTTTCATCTGCCTTGCCAATTTCTTTGACAAGTTGTTTCCTCAAATCAAAAAGGGATTTCGTCATCTAATTCATTTGGTGCGCCGTTTATTGGCCCATCATCTAATTTCTTTAATGCTGGCGGCTGATAACTTTCAACGGCGGCATCTGCTTTATTGCCAAGCATCGTTAATTCGCCTCTGTAGCGTTGCAACACAACCTCTGTGGTGTATTTCTCAACGCCGTCTTTGCCAGTCCATTTTCGGGTTTGTAATTGCCCCTCTATGTAAACCGTAGACCCTTTTCTCAAATATTGTTCGGCTGTTCTTCCCAACGCTTCATTAAAGATAACGACACGATGCCATTCTGTTTTTTCGTTGCGCTCACCACTATTTTTATCTTTCCAGATTTCGCTAGTGGCTAACGACAACTGCACAATTTTGCCGCCATCGTCCATTGTGCGTACTTCTGGATCACGCCCTAAATTACCCACCAACGTTACTTTATTTACACTTCCAGCCATTATTTTTTTCCTCTCATAGCCCTTTTAATTTTGGTTTCGTATAAGCCTTTTAACCATTTGGTTTGTTTCATGCTGGCATCCAGCTTTGCACAGCGTTTGACCGCTTCCGTAAATGCTTTGTCTAGATCACGCTTATTTGTTGCGCCGTTTATTGCATTCGCCAAATCAAGATATTGTTCTTCTGTCATTCATTCTGCCGCCTGTGCTGGGATTTGAAATTCTTGTGCAAGTTCTTTAAATTTTGCCACAAATTGCTTTTTGTCATCGTTTGACAAACCAGCAAATTCGCCAGAACCTTTGATAGCTTCTTTATTACTTATTAATGCTTCAAGATTTTGCGCTTGCGACAACTGAGTGCATAGCGTGTCTAATACAGAAATAGGTTTTTGCTCTAATTGTGCCTTAACGGTTTTTGCCTCTGGCGTTGGTTCTGGTTCTTTTATGGCATCGTCTGATCTGCGCTGTGCCGCTTCTGCTTCACTATCAGTTAATGCAATTTCACTTTCAGAATAGAAAAACCCTTGTAAATTTAACGCCTCTAAAATTGCGCGATCTACGGCTCTTTTATATGCCATCATAGCTGGGTAAGCATTTTTGTTATTTGCTGGGTCTGCCTCTGCGACAGAGCAATAGGTTTGCTTGTCTTTAGTTTCCACCATAACAAAACAAATGCTTTTGTTACGTTCTGCAAAAAAATCTAACTTAACACTTTCTGGCACGACTCTAATTTGCTGTAAGCCAGCAATCTGTTTTAAATATTTGTGTTTGACTATGTTCATGCCGCTTTGTTTGTGGTTCCAAGTGGCCTCTCTAATATCAACGCTGTCAGGCAAATATTGTTGTAGCCGCGCATCTGCACTGCTTAATGGTGTGTTTTTAGCCATGCCGCACCTTTGCTTTCTTTTCCTTAAACATTATGTGACCAGCACGATTGCGCTCCATCCAAAGGGTTGCACAGCCAGCCCTTTGCGCGGTTTCTGGCATAAATGCTTTTGCATTTTTTTTCACAATTTCATGCGCTGTGTGGTCAATTTTTGTTTTTAAATATTCCTCACGAAAAACAGACCATTCAATAGCAGTGTTTGATCCAAAATTGTCCTCATTGGATTCATCCCAATCTAGGATTTCTGTGGCCGCAACTTTTTGCTTGGTGATTTCTTCTGCCGCTGTGTGCGGTGGCTCAATATCATTTATTACAAAATGAACATATTGTTGAAGCTCTTTGAATATTTCCATTTGCCGTAATGGTTGGGCTTCAATTTCTATTTTATCCCAATATGAATTTCCGTATATTACAGACAATTCAGATCGTTTGACTTCAACGCCTAACGCTGATGATGCGGCAAACATTTGCATTTGCATTTGTGGCTCATAACGCTCAATGAACTTGTTGCGGTTAAAGCCGCCAGAATAGTTGTTAATGTTAGTATGCTTGCAGTCTACCAGCACGATTTCAGCGGTTGTAGGATCAGCATAAACCCTGTCAGGGTGCGTGTTTAACCAAGGATAGTTACGGTGCTGAAACTCAATTTCTGGCTTATCCCTCCAGATTTTTTTCCATTGCGTCATGTCAGCAAATTCAATGCCTGTTTGTTTTTCATACCAACTTGCATTAAACTCTTCTGTAAACGATCCTAATTGTACCGCCAATTTATTTGACAAATCCTCTGGCTGTTGACGGCCTGTGTCTACTAACCATTCTTGGTACATTCCATTGTCTTTGTGGTAATGTATTGCCGCATATTTTGTCGCGCCTACCGTAAAATTTTTAGGCGTTTCAATGCGCTCAAAAGGGCCAAGCATCACAGATACCCTTTTAGCTGTAGGTATCGAGTGCTTTCTTTATCCATGCCAACTTGTTTTAATTTGTGAGCAACACAGTGAGCGTCATTCCAGCTTTCATAACTGCCGTTGTTTTTGTGCAGTTGGTCTAAATCCGCTTTATCATTGCCAGCTAACCAAGCATCTGTAAGTGTTTTTTGCATAAAAAGACTCCAAAAATTGATATATACACATTGGAGTCTAAATTACATGATGTAATTTTGCAAACAAAATAATAATTACAGATCAGTTTTTTTCTTTAAAAAAAAGGTCGATTTCTCTTTCGATAATAGCTAAACGCTCTAATGTCCAATTATCAGGAGCGTCATTTTTGAGGTCAGCTATAGCGTTTTTGAGATTTTCAGACATGCAATATTCCTTTCCGAATCATAGATTACGACAGGAAATAAAAATGGTTTGGCACAAGTGAAATTTCTGCCGCTACTTGCGTTTGGGATAAATCGTGAGTACGCCGCAATCTATATAAGCGAACACCTGTTGATTTATTTATCTCTTGAATCTGTTGAGTTATCTGGTCTTTGGTTAGCATTTTGCCCCCTCTTGATTCTGCTTAAATTACTTTCTGTAATTTGTAAATAAAAAAATGCTTGGCAAATGTTCCGTGATGTAATAATCAATATGTATGGAATCATTAAATACATCATGTAATAATGGGCTGGCTAATAAGGTGGTTAAGGAGTTAGGCGGCGTAACTGCGCTGGCAAAACTTATGTCTTTAAGTCAGTCAGCGGTTAGTCATTGGCTGGTTCGCGGTGTTCCAAAAAATTACATGGTGAGAAACAAGTTAGCAGAATTATTGGAAAAAAAATTAGTTAATCCTGACCGTTTAATTAAGGAATTGCGCGATGGCTAAAAGCAAAGCGGCGCGGCTTGGATATGCTGACGAAATGAAAGTGCGTGACCAGCTTATTGCATTTGGCATAGATGCGGTTCGGGTAGATCGTAGGTTGGGCCAATTAGGTGCAGACCAATCTTGTGATTTGCTTTTGAAATATCCCAATGGTCAGGAAAAGCCTCTTGAGCAAAAGCGAGTCAAAGGCGGTTTTAAGACTATTAGAAAATGGTTGGACGGTGCGCCGTCTGGTGCGTTGCTGACGGTGACTGAACCCAACAAGCCGACATTGATTATATCAACCTTAGATACGCATGGGGATTTGATAAAATGATATTTGCCATTCGTGATCTCAGAGGCGTGACGGCAACGGAAAAGCTGGTGTTGTTTGCATTGGCTTCACACCTTCCTAACATTCGAGTTGGACAGACACGATTGGCAGAAGAAACAGGGGTTAGTAGAGAAACAATAAGCCGTTGTATTCGAGCGTTGGTTGCAAAGAAAATTATAGAAAAAGATGAAGGCAAAAATCGAATTTTAACTATTAAATTTTTGCTACAGCAAGACGGTAGGGTTGTGACAGAGGATCACAATGGTTGTGACACAGGATCACAACTAGTTGTGACAGAGGATCACATAAAGAATCAATTAAAGATTCAAGATAAGAATATAAATAAAAAACAAAAAAATTATTTAGAAGAATTTGACCAGTTTTACAAAAAGTATCCAGAAAAAAAGGGCGATAAAGCATTAGCAAAAAATCGGTTTATACAAGCTAGAAAATCTGGAGCTACTTTTGAAAAAATTATGCACGATTTGGAATGTTACATAAGCACCAAGCCAGAATGGAAAAGTTGGGCATATTGCCCCTCATGGTTCAAGCAGATGATGGAAGACAAAAAATGGAGAGAAGAGATTTATGCAAATGTCAAATTTGACAAGCAACTTAACGCTATCGAAACATTAAAAAAATCTTGGCAGAATAGATCGGCAAATATGACAGAAACCTCTTTAGTAATTGAACAAAGAAGAATTGATGCGGCTTGGAAAGAGGCAACTGATGAACAGAAACAGGAGTTAAGAGAACTAGCCCCAGAAGGCGTAAATCTCCCAAAGTTTGAATCGACAGTCGTGCATTTTAAAACAACCCCAAGCATGAGGGCTGTTCAATGAGGGTAAATATTTTTCCAGCGGTAGGAAAAGAACAGGCAAGGTTAAGGGTTTACATTTTTAACATTGCAAAACCAATTGTTGATATGCCGTTGCCGCAAAATACGATAGCACGATTGATAAAAGAATTGGCGGCAGAAATAAAACCTGTTGAGGAAGAAAAGCAGGACAAACAAATTTACACAACAATTTCAGATCAGCAAGTTTTCGACAAATTTAAAGAGTTGGTGGCGCAAGAATTTGACATAGAGAAACCTGACATAATGGGCAAAAGAAGGCATAGAGATTTTGTTATTCCAAGACATGTTTTAACCTATCTTGCTGAAGAATTTTGCATAGGCTGGTCGATACCTACTATTGGCAGAAAAATGAATAGAGATCATACAACTATTCTTTATTCGGTTAATAAAATTAAAGAACAGCTACAAATAGACCACCATCTAAATGAGCG
>Ga0209232_1000272_pt1 | contig 33154 bp, 31 predicted proteins | sample ETNvirenome_2_60_FD_184066 | JGI IMG/M metagenome (GOLD analysis project Ga0209232, IMG submission 184066) | Marine viral communities from the Pacific Ocean - ETNP_2_60 (SPAdes) (version 2) | ecosystem: Environmental > Aquatic > Marine > Oceanic | place: Pacific Ocean | collected 2013-06-22
AGCCCTGCGGGCTGCCACCTCCCCATCGCAAGTCGATGGGGAGGATCAGGTTTGCGCTCGCCTCGCTTCGCCGCTAAGCGCGCCGCACACCATCACAGGAGAATCCCCCATGCGCCCATCCGGCCGCGCCCCCGATCAGATGCGCCCCATCGCGATCGAAACCGCCTTTACCATCCATGCCGAGGGCAGCGTGCTGGTCAGCTTTGGCAATACCAAGGTGCTGGTGACTGCCAGCGTCGATGAAAAGGTGCCGCCGTTCCTGCGCGGCAAGGGGCAGGGATGGGTCACCGCCGAATATGGCATGCTGCCCCGCGCGACGCACACCCGCGGCAGCCGCGAAGCGGCAAAGGGCAAGCAGTCGGGCCGGACACAGGAAATTCAGCGACTTATCGGGCGTAGCTTGCGCGCCGTGGTCGATATGAAGAAGCTGGGCGAGCGCCAGATCATCATCGACTGCGATGTGATCCAGGCCGATGGCGGCACCCGCACCGCGTCGATTTCGGGCGCGTGGGTCGCGCTGCGCATCGCGGTCGACAAGCTGCTTGAAGCCAAGACGATCGCCGAGGATCCGATCGAGGACAAGGTCGGTGCGATTTCGTGCGGCATCTACAACGGCACCCCGGTGCTCGACCTCGACTATGACGAGGATTCGGTGGCCGAGGCCGACGGCAATTTCGTGCTGACCGGCCGCGGCCAGATCGTCGAAGTGCAAGCGAGCGCCGAGGGCGCGACCTATGACGAAGAAGGCCTGCTCCGCCTGCTGCGCCTGGCGCGCATCGGTTGCGGTGAGATTTTCGCGGCGCAGGACAAAGCGACGGGGCGGTAATAGGGCGGCGGACAGGTAATAAGCTTCGTCACCCCGGACTTGCTCCGGGGTCCATGGCGCCGCCGCTGGACTGGATGCCGGATCAAGTCCGGCATGACGACAGATAGGGTAGTTGGATGTCGCATAGAAAACTCACCCCCGGCCGTCTTGTCATCGCCAGCCACAATGCGGGCAAGGTGCGCGAGATTCGGGTGCTGCTGGAACCGTTCGGGATCGAACCGGTGTCCGCGGGCGACCTAGGCCTGCCCGAGCCTGATGAGACGGGCACGACGTTCCGCGACAATGCGCTGTTGAAGGCGCATGCGAGTGCGTCGGCGGCGGGGCTGCCCGCGCTGGCCGACGACAGCGGACTCGAAGTCGCGGCGCTGGGCGGGCGCCCAGGCGTTTACACCGCCGACTGGGCCGAACGGCAGGCGTTCGAGGGCGCGCCGGGCCGCGACTGGTATATGGCGATGGGCAAGGTAGAAGGCTTGCTCGCCGAACAGGGCGAGGGCGTCGACCGCAGCGCGTGCTTCGTCTGTACCCTCGCGCTGGCCTGGCCCGACGGCCATGCCGAGGTTTTCGAGGGGCGAGCGCAAGGCAGCCTGACGTGGCCGCCGCGCGGGTTGCTTGGCTTCGGTTATGATCCGGTGTTTGTTCCGACCGGTAACGCACTGACTTATGCTGAGATTGACCCGGCAGACAAGCATGCGATCAGCCACCGCGCCGATGCCTTTGCCAAGCTGGTGGCGGGGGTGTTTTAAGATCGGCGTCTCAAATTCTCGTCACCCTGAACTTGTTTCAGGGTCCATGGCCTGCCGCTTTCCCCTGCGCCGCGTCGAATTCGAAGTCCGGTCATGGATGCTGAAACAAGTTCAGCATGACGACGTAAGATAGGCATCGCTATAGCCCCCGAATGGCCGAACCGCTCGCCCTTTATGTCCATTGGCCGTTTTGCGTGTCGAAATGCCCCTATTGCGACTTCAACAGCCATGTCCGCGAGAGTGTCGACCAAGCGGAGTGGCGCGATGCGCTGCTCGTCGATTTGCGGCACGAGGCGGCGTTGCTGCCGGGGCGCACGGTCGGGTCGATCTTTTTCGGTGGTGGGACGCCCAGCCTGATGCCGCCCGCGACCGTCGCCGCGGTGATCGCGGCGGCTGGCGATCTTTGGGGGCTGACCGATGATGTCGAGGTCACGCTGGAGGCGAACCCGAACTCGGTCGAGGTCGCCAATTTTGCTGATCTGGCCGCCGCCGGGGTCAATCGTGTGTCGATCGGGGTTCAGAGCTTTGATTCACAAGTGCTTGATTTTCTTGGCCGCGCGCACAGCGAGGATGAAGCGCGGCGCGCGATCGCGATGGCGCAGGAGCATTTTGCGCGGGTCAGCTTCGACCTGATCTATGCGCGACCCGGCCAGGCGGTGGCGGCGTGGGAAAGCGAACTGGCGGGGGCGCTGGCGTTCGGCACCGATCATCTGTCGCTCTATCAGCTGACCATCGAACCCGGCACGCGTTTTGCGACGCTGGCGGCGAAGGGCGACCTGACCATCCCCGATGGCGACGCTGCGGCGGACCTGTTCGATGCGACGCAAGCGATGGCCAGCGCTGCCGGACTGCCGCGTTACGAGGTGTCGAACCACGCCCGGATCGGGCAGGAGAGCCGCCACAATCTCGCTTATTGGCGTTACGCCGATTATGCCGGGGTCGGCCCCGGCGCGCATGGGCGGCGGCTGGGACAGGCGACCGAGCGCCACAAGAAGCCCGAGAATTTCATCGCGGCGGTGGCGCGCAACGGGCATGGGCTGAAAGTCGAGGCCGACCTGCCCGCGCACGAGCGCGCGACCGAGGCGATGCTGATGGGGCTCAGGCTGACCGAGGGCATCGATCTGGCGCGGATCGAGATGCGAAGCGGGCTGGGGCGCTCCGCATTTGTCGATGCGGGGGCGGTGGCGCGGTTGGTGGATCAGGGATTGATGGCGCAGGACGGTGACGAGCTGGCAGTGACCGACGACGGTATCCTGCTGCTCGACAGCATCCTTTCCGAGGTGGTCAAAACGCACTAGTCTCCCCGCACCGTTCGTCCCGAGCGAAGTCGAGGGACGCGCAGCGCGGCGCCAACGTGTCTCGACTTCGCTCGACACGAACGGATTTGAAGGGCGGCTTTTGGCTTCAGATATTATCCGCGACTGGGATGCCCATCTGGCGCACGAAAAGCGCCGGTCGGAGCATACGCGCCGCGCCTATATGGCGACGGCCGAACGCTTCTGCGCCTTTCTGTCCGAACATCGCGGCGGCGCCGTCGATGGCCCGATGCTTACCAAACTGACCCCCAATGACCTGCGCGCCTATCTCGCCGATCGCCGCGCCGAGGGGCTGGGCAATGCATCGGCGGCGCGCGAGCTGTCGGCCTTGCGCGGCTTCCTGCGCTTCGTCGGCGGTTCGGGCGCCAGCGTGCCGCCGCTGCGCGGGCCGCGGGTGAAGAAGGGGCTGCCGCGCCCGGTTTCGCCTACCGAGGCGCTCGCGCTGGCGCAGGATGTCGAGGACAATGCGCGGCAGGGCTGGACTGGCGCGCGCGATTTCGCGTTGCTGCTGCTGCTTTACGGCGCCGGGCTGCGGATCGGCGAGGCGCTGGGGCTGACCGGCGCCGCGCTGCCGCTGGGTGAGACGCTGCGCGTTACCGGCAAGCGGGCCAAGACACGGGTCGTGCCGATCCTGCCCGCCGTCGCCAACGCCGTGACGCGCTATGTCGAGGCCTGTCCGTATCCGATCGCGAAGGACGCACCGCTGTTCCTTGGCGCGCGCGGCGGACCGCTGGCGCCTGGCGTGGTGCGCGCCAGCGTGCGGACGGCGCGCCGCGCGCTGGGGCTGTCCGAACGCACGACGCCGCACGCGCTGCGCCACAGTTTCGCGACGCATTTGCTGGCGGGCGGGGCCGATTTACGCAGTTTGCAGGAGTTGCTCGGTCATGCCAGCCTGGCATCGACACAGGTCTATACCGCGGTCGACGCCGCGCATCTGCTCGACATTTATCGCAGCGCGCATCCGCGGGCGGGTTAGTCGCAAACCGTAGCCCTGAGCTTGTCGAAGGGCGCTTCTCAGTGAGGCGCCCTTCGACAAGCTCAGGGCTACGGTGAGATGGTCAGTGTTCGCGCGGCTTCGGCGTCCACGTAATCACCCGGTAGAAATACAGCAGCACCAGCGACCCGATTGCGACGAGCGCCACCGGGCCGACGAACGCATCCATATTGGCGAATTTGCCGCCGAACCAATTGCCCGCCCCCGCCAGCGCGGTGATCCAGATCGTCGATCCCGCCGCGGTCCAAGCCAGGAATTTCGCCTGGTTCATCTTTACCATGCCCGCGGGCAGCGACACCATCGTGCGCGCGACGGGCAGGAAGCGCGCGACAAACACGATGCCGGGGCCGTGTTTCAGGAAGAATATGTGCAGCCGCTCGACCTCCGCCCAATCCAGCGTCAGCCAGCGGCCGCGGCGATCGATAAAGGGCTTGAGCCGTTCATAGCCGATCCAGCGGCCGATGCCGTACCACACCCAATTGCCCGCGGTCGTCCCCGCCACCGCGACCGCGACGAGGGTCCAGAAATCGAAATGGCCCTTGGCCACCGCGATGCCGCCGAGGCCCATGATGACTTCGGACGGGATCGGCGGAAAGACATTTTCCAGGACCATGAGGATGAAGATCCCCATATAGCCCCAGCTCTGGATCAGGTTCAGGATGAAATCGGTCATGACGCCATAAACGCCACGGGCAGGGCTGAAGTTTCTCTTCCCCCTCGATGGGGGAAGGATACGCAGCCTTGGCGCGAAGCGCTTAGGCGGAGTTGGATGGGGGTGAGGGTGCGTCCATGCGCCGTCGCTTCAGGCCGAGAGCACACGCCCACCGCTGCGACTAAGCCAGCAAGCTGGCAAGTCTCGCTGCCTCCCCCGTCGAGGGGGAGGGTGTTCAGGGCAGCGTTTCCGGCCACGTCAGCCGATCCGCCGGACGATTGCGTCCCAGATCATCCCCGCCGTATCGCTGTTGTTGAACCGGTCGATCGCGACGATCCCGGTGGGCGAGGTCACGTTGATTTCGGTCAGCCATTCGCCGCCGATCACGTCGATGCCGACAAAGACCAAGCCGCGCTCGCGCAGCTGTGGGCCGAGCACGGCGCAGATTTCCTGTTCGCGCGGCGTCAGCACAGTGGCTTCGGCGAAACCCCCGACCGCGAGGTTCGAGCGGAATTCGCCTTCGCCGGGCTTGCGGTTGATCGCCCCCGCGACTTCGCCGTCGATCAGTACGATGCGTTTGTCGCCCTGCGACACGCTGGGCAGGAATTGCTGGACCATGAAGGGTTCGGGCCACACCTGTCCGAACAGCTCGACCAGCGCGCCCAAATTGCTGCCGTCGGCGTCGATGCGGAACACCGCCTTGCCGCCATTGCCGTGCAGCGGCTTGATGACAACCGCGCCATAACGCGCCTGAAAATCCTTCACCGCGTCGAGATCGCGGGTGACCATCGTCGGCGGCATATATTCGGGGAAGTCGAGCACGAAGACCTTTTCGGGCGCGTTGCGCACCGAGACGGGGTCGTTGACCACCAATGTCTCGCCCGCGATCCGTTCGAGCAGCCAGGTGCCGGTGAGGTAACCGAGGTCGAAAGGCGGATCCTGCCGCATCAGCACGACATCGATGTCGCGGCCGAGGTCGAGGATGAGCTGATCGCCGAAGCGATAATGCGCCCCGGCCTCGCGCTGCACGTCGAGTACACGATGCGCCTTTGTCGTCAGCCGCCCGGCCTCCCACGTCAGCCCGCGGACGTCGTAATGATAGAGGGTGTAACCGCGTTCGAGCGCCTTCAGCATCAGGGCAAAGCTGCTGTCGCCCCCGATGTTGATACCGTCCATCGGGTCCATTTGCACCGCGGCGCGCAGGGTCATTCCATATTCCTCAGGGTTGCCAGACGTGGACCAGATGGCGTGGCAGGCGCCCGGGCGCAAGGAGCATCACGTCGATGCGGATGTCGTCCTGCGGCCGGGCGAAGCGGGGGCTGAGCATTTCCGCCGCCGCAGCGACCCGGCGCAGGCGATATTGGTCGATGGCGAGGTCGAGATCCTCGGGGCGTTCGCGCCATTTCACCTCGATGAAGGCAATGATGCGGCCACGCCGCGCGACCAAGTCGACCTCGCCCGCCGCAACGCGCAGCCGCTCGCCCAAGATGCGCCAGCCGTGGAGGCGCAGCCACCATGCGGCGCGGCGCTCGGCCTTGCGACCGCGCGCTTCGGCCGCGGCGCGCTTCAACCGGCGTCTTTCAGCGTCAGGGCGCGGGCATAAATGTCGTGGCGATCGAGCCCGAAGCGTTTGGCGACCGCCTTCGCCGCCTGCGCGACCGGCTTGTCGGCCATCGCCGCGCGCAGCGCGGCGTCGAGCGCCGCGTCGTCGGCTTGCTCGGGCACCGCTTCGCCGGGCGGGCCGACGACGATGACGATCTCGCCCTTCGGTGGCGCGTCGGTGTAGCGTGCGGCGAGCTCGGTCAGGGTGCCGGTGACACATTCCTCGAACAGCTTGCTGATCTCGCGCGCGACCGCGGCGTCGCGGTCGCCCAGCCCGGCGGCGAGCGCGGTCAGCGCGGAGGCGAGGCGCGGCCCGCTTTCGTAAAACACCAGCGTGGCGCGCAGCCCTGCAAATTCGGCGAGCGTGTCGGCGCGCGCCTTGGCCTTTGACGGCAGGAATCCGGCAAACAGGAAGCGGTCGCTGGGCAGCCCCGACAAGGTGATCGCGGCGATGGCGGCGCACGGGCCGGGCAGGGTGGTGACATGCCGCCCGGCGGCGCGCGCATCGCGCACCAGCTTGTACCCGGGGTCGGAAATCAGCGGCGTTCCCGCGTCCGACACCAAAACCACCACGTCGTCCGCCATCCGCGCAACCAGCGCGGCGCGGGTGCGTTCGTCGCTATGATCATGATAGGGGGTCATCGGCACACGCAATCCAAGATGTGAAAGCAGCTTCGCCGTGACGCGGGTATCCTCCGCCGCGATCAGGTCGGCGCGCGCCAGCATCGCCCCGGCGCGCGCGGTGATGTCGCCGAGGTTGCCGATGGGGGTCGCGACGATATAGAGACCGGGCAAGGGAGAATTTGAGATGGTCGAATCTGGCATGATGCTGAAAATGGCAGAAACTGCTGCTAACTGCCAGACAGGCGCGGGCCAGGGATATGTATCGCCGCGGCGGCACCTGCTGCGCGGTCTCGGCGCGGTGGCGATGGCGGGGCTGCTCGCCGCGTGTCAGGTCGTCCCGAAAGGCAATGGCCCCGTCGCGCCGCCGCCGCCCGAGGCGCCGACCGACAATGTCGGCCCCGGCCTGCCCACCGACACCGATCGCCACCGCGTCGCGCTGCTGGTGCCGCAGACCGGCGCCAACGCCGACGTCGGCATGGCGATCGCCAACGCGACGACGCTGGCGCTGCTTGATTCGCGCACCGAGCGCGTCCGCATCACCACCTATGACACCGCGCTCGGCGCGGCGGCGGCGGCGCGGCAGGCGGTCGCCGATGGCAATCGGCTGATCCTCGGCCCGCTGCTCAGCGAAGATGTCGCCGCGGTGGCGCCGATCGCGCGCGACGCGAAGGTGCCGGTGCTCAGTTTCTCGAACGACAGCAGCGTCGCGGGCAACGGCGTCTTCATCATGGGCTTTGTCCCCGGCCAGTCGGTCGAGCGTGTCGTCGCCTTTGCGCGCGGCAAGGGGCATCAGCGCTTTGGCGCGCTGGTCCCGAAAAATGTCTATGGCGACCGGTCGGTCGCGGCGTTCCGCAGCGCGGTGGCCGCGGCGGGCGGGACGCTGGTCGCGGTCGAAAGCTATGACCGCAGCGCGACCGCGCTGACCGGTGCGGCGCGCCGGATCGCCAATGCGGGCGCGATCGATGCGGTGCTGATCGCCGACAGCGGCGGCAATGCGATCCGCGCCGTGCCCGTCATCAAGGGCGCCGGGCAGCGCCAGATCCTGGGCACCGAATTGTGGAACACCGACGCCTCGCTGGGCAGCAGCGCGGTGATGCGCGGGTCGTGGTTCGCCAGCGTGTCCGACGGCCTGTACGGCCAGCTTGCGGGCAAATATCGCACCCGTTTCGGCAAAGCGCCATACCGCCTTGCCAGCCTGGGCTATGACTCGGTATTGCTGACGGTGCGCATCGCCCGCGACTGGAAACCCGGCACCAGCTTTCCGGTGAACAAGCTGCTGGCGGCGGACGGTTTCGGCGGGATCGACGGCATTTTCCGCTTCAACAACCGCGGCATCGCCCAGCGCGCGCTCGAAGTCAGCGAGATCGGCGCCGGCGGTTTCCGCGTTGTCGATGCCGCGCCGACCAAATGGTGACGCCGAAAGTCGTGGCTTAGCCGCCACAGTCGGTCGAAAAGCGTCACCGCTATACCACGCACGGCCTTTACGGCGCGCTCGCGTTCACTATATGAGCAGGGCGCGCGCGTATCGTGCCGATTCCGCGCGCCATCCGTCAACGACCAGGAGATACAGCTATACCACCGCCCATGACTCGCCGCCCGATGGCGCCGATGCCGCCGAAAAACGGCCCGCGATACAATGAATTCATCGCCTCGCCCAAGGTCCGCGTGATCGACGAGGAAGGCGAAAATCTGGGCGTGATGCTGACTGCCGAAGCGATCGAGCAGGCAGCCTCCGTCGGGCTGGACCTGGTTGAAGTGTCCCCCAACGCCGATCCGCCGGTGTGCAAATTCCTCGATGTGGGCAAGTTCAAATACGAAGCCCAGAAAAAGGCGAACCTGGCGCGCAAGAGCCAGAAAACGCAGGAAATCAAAGAGATCAAGATGCGTCCGAACATCGACGATCATGATTTCGACGTGAAGATGCGCAAGGTGTTCGACTTCCTCGAGGAAGGCGACAAGGTCAAGATGACCATGCGTTTCCGCGGCCGCGAAATGAGCCACACCCAGCTCGGCCTGAACGTGCTGCAGCGCGTCGCCGAACTGACGTCCGAAATCGCAAAGGTCGAAGCGCATCCGCGCACCGAAGGTCGTCAGATGCTGATGGTCATCGCGCCGAAATAAGGCGCGTCCGGCTTAGCCGATCGAAAATTGCAGGGCGGTCGTTCCAATGGGACGGCCGCCCGCTTCGTATCGGCGCTCGATCATCCGCGCGCGTCCGTCGGCGGCGACCGCGACCAGCGTCGAGGCGCGCGTGCCATAAATATCGCCGCGCAGGAACAGCGCCGGGTCACCCTCGGCGGTCAGCGTGTCGAGCAGGCCTTCGGGATCGGTGCGCGCATCGACCACCGCCGCCAGCGCTGCGCGCAGGCGCTCGGCGCGCGGGCAGGGCTGATCGATCGGTTCATTGGCGAGCGCGTGGACCCCGGTGCCCAGCGCCGCGATCCCGAGCCGCGGCCGATTGGTTAGCAGCCGCGCTGTGCCACCGCCGACAGCAAACAGGTTGAAGGCGTTGAAGCGATCCAGATCGATTTTGGCGGGGTCGGCAAAGCGGCCTTGTCCTTGCAGTATGTCGACGACCAGCGCGCCGCGCGATTCCTTGGCCGGATCGGGCATGGCGCCGCGGACATTGGTCACCACCACGATGCGTCCGCTTGCCGGATGCGCGCCGAGCCAGGTGCCGCCGGCCTGCAAATCGCGGCCGGCAACGATGCCGCTGCCATCGTCCCACGCGGCCAGCGCCGCGGCGGGGCGCGCGTGAAATTCGTCGCGGTTGCCGATCAGGATCAGCGGCCAGTCGGCATGAACCTGCCAGGCAAGGGCGACGACGCACATATTGGGCCTATCGCGATCTGCGCGCGGCTTGCCAAGCCCATGGCATGCTGCGGCGACATCTTTGTTTCGGTTGGGGGGGCAGTGTGTTATGTCGTTAGCGCACCGTGATTGCAGAGGGGCAATGGCGGTTCGTCGATTGCAGTCATTCTGGGGAGGGAGATGATTATGACCGAAGCTGGAAAAACGCCGTGGCATCTTTGGCTGGCGGGAATCCTGGCGGTGCTGTGGAATCTCATCGCGGTGACCGACTACACCTTCGCGAAGATGAAGAGCGATTGGTATATGAGCGAAGTCAGCGGCTTCAAACCGGAACAGATCGAATGGCTGTACAGCTTTCCGCTCTGGGCCAATATCGGCTGGGCGCTCGGGGTGTGGGGCAGCTTTGCCGGATCGCTGCTGCTGCTCGCGCGCAGCCGCCACGCGGTGACGGCTTTCATCATTTCGGCAGCGGGACTGGCGGCGATGACCGTTTATCAATTCGTCATGAAGAAGGACGAGTTTATCAGCCTGTTCGGGGCCGGGCCGATGTATTTCAACATCGTCATCTGGGTTATCCTGATCGCGCTGTTCTTCTATGCGCGCCGACAAGCCGCTGCGGGCGTGCTGCGCTGAACTGGAAAAGGGGCGCCGCGATGGCGCCCCTGATCGTCACCGCGCCCGAATGAAGGCGCGAATATCGGCCGACAATTTGCTGCGGTCCTCGTCGCGGATATACATCATATGGCCCGCGCCATAATAGGTGTAGCTGATCCGGTCCTGCGGCATGCCGGTGCGCGACAGCGCATATTCGGCAGCAAAGAACGGCGTCGCGAAATCATAATAGCCCTGTGCGACCAGCACCTTCAGCCCCGAATTTTCGCGCAGCGCCTGCCCGATATAGGGCGCGACGTTGAGATAGGCGTTGGTGTCGCGGCCGCCGATGCGCCAGTCCCATTGGCCGCCGATGCCGCCGATCGACTGATATTCGCGGTCGGTCTTGAAGCCGAGCCCGTCGCGGCTCCAGCTGTTGATCGCGGCGGTATAGCTGGCGTCGATGCCGTAAAAGCTGGGGTCGTTGTCGGGCTCTTCGCCGGCGCTGTCATAATCCTTGCCCGTATAACGGCTGTCGAGGCGGCCGACCGTGAGCCCGCGATCGCGGAGCAGCTCCTTGTAGAAGCGGCTGGGGGTGACGCGGAGGTCGGCGCTGTCGAGATAGGTTTCGGACAGGCCGGTGAAGCGCGCCAGATCACGGCGAATCGCGGCGCGTTCTTCGCCCTGCAATTTCTGCCCTTTCAGCAGCGCCGACGCATAGGGACCGATCGCCCATTGCCGCGCTTCTTCGGCAAAGGCTTCGGGCGAAGCGCCGGTGGCCTTGCCATGATAGAGCGCGGTGACCGCCATCGACGGCAGGTTGGTGATGAAGGACAATTCATTGCCCGCGGTGTCCGACCCCGCCGCAAAATCGAGCACGGTCGAAATCAGAATGATGCCGTTCAGGGCAACGTCGTTGTACGTCGCGTTCATCAACTGGTTGGCGACCGCGGCCGATCGCGTCGTGCCATAGCTTTCGCCGCCCAGATATTTGGGGCTGTTCCAGCGGCCATTGTCGCCCAGCCAGCGGCGGATGACCTCGGCGACCAGCTTGGCATCCTGCGTCACCCCATAATAATCCTTGGGGTCGGCCTTGCCGATCAAATGCGAGAAACCGGTGCCGGGCGGGTCGATGAATACCACGTCGGTGACGTCCATCAACGCGTCGGGATTGTCGACGATCGGATAGGGCGGGGCGCCGTCGTCGATGCCGGTGCCGGGGATCGCGACGCGCTTCGGCCCGAACGCCCCCATCATCAACCAGACGGTGCCCGATCCGGGGCCGCCGTTGAACAGAAAGGTCACCGGGCGGTTCGGGTCGCGCGGTTCCTTGACGTAGGATGTGGTGACGACTGCGACCTCTGCGACGCCATCCTTGTTCCTGATGATCGTCTCGCCAATCGTTGCGGCATAGTTGACCCGCTGGCCGCCAAAGGTGCCGCTGAGCTTGGTGGTGCGAACCTGCGGTTCGTAATCGGCGAGCTTTTCGGCCTTGGGCTTATCGGCAGGTTTGTCCTGCGCGTAGAGGACCGAAGGCGCGGCTGCGGCAAGCGCCAGCGCGATAAGCGAAAGACCCGATTTCATAAGAATTTTCTCCCCGATTGCGCGCGAACCCTATGCAGCACGCGGGGAGGGGGCAAGGCTACTTGTCGGTAACAGGCGGGGTTTCGTCGAAGGGGGTTCAGGCAGCCTTCTTGGGCTGCACCGACAATTCAAGGCCGAGGGCGTTGAGCACGGCCATAAGCGTTTCCAGTGTCGGATTGCCGTTTTCCGACAGCGCATTGTAAAGCGCCTGTCGGCCGAGCCCGGTCTTGCGGGCGATCTCGCTCATTCCTTTCGAGCGGGCGACATCGCCCAGCGCACTGGCGATGTGTTTTGGATCATTACCTTCCATTGCCGCTTCGAGATAATAGAGGATGTGCTCCTCGGTCGCGAGGTAGCTTGCTGCGTCAAACGGTCGTAGCTCCGTCACGGTTTTCAATCTCTTCCTTCAGTCGCTTTGCATAAGCGACGTCGTCATCCTGAGTACGCTTGTCGCCACCGCATAGCAGAATGACAAGCTCCTTGCCGCGCCGGAAGAAATAAACCCGATAGCCCGGTCCGTAGTCGATCCGCATCTCAAAGACGCCGCCCTTTACGGACTTATGGTCTCCGAAATTGCCGTTCGACGCGCGTTTCAGGCGGTCGGTGATCTTCGCAACCGCCCGAATGTCTCGCAACGAGCCGAGCCAACGGGAAAATTCGGTAGTTTCCGCCAGCTGGCAAGCTTGTCCTGTATAGAGGACATTCTCGGGATTGTCAAGTTCATCAGACATCTAGCTGCTCAGTCCGTGGGCATCGCGTGGGCTAAAATAATGTTAGCGATTTTCGCAGCTTCGCTTTTTGTAAGATCGAAAGGCACAGGCCCAATTCGGACAGTTAAATTCTGACGAATTTGGATTGGAATGACATTTCCCGAACTAGGGGGTTCGCTATCCGCCAAATGATCTTGGGGAACAGGCGACTTTGCGGCAGACTTGCGCGGAGCTGATTTTTTCTTGTCGCCATTTTGTTGCTCTGACGATGGGCGCTTTGTTTGCGGACGGCCCAAGGGGCGAAAACCGACAGGGTTTTCACAATAGGCTGTAAAATCGGCTACCGAAGTTTCAAAGCGACTACGATAGGTTCGCTGGCTCTCGGGGGTGTATTTTTTGCCAAACTTGTTGGTGAAACGAAGCATCACGTCGTCGATATCAAGCGCGGTAATGTCGGAAAGTTCGTCTTCCTCGAGAGCTGCGAGGACTTTGTTGGCAACAGCTTTCCTTGCTTGAGCCGTATTTAGGGGCATTAAGCCCTTTGACCCTAGCCAGTCCAAAAATTCCAGAAAATCAGCTTTGGTTCGACCGCTCATGACAAATGCTCCGCGCTATCCGATTGCACGGAGATGGCATCATGATGATGGAATGTCAATGTGATATTTCACATTGATAGATAGATTGCTACCGCCCCCACTTGGTCTTGCTCTGCTTCCCGAACCGCCCCTTGCGCGTCCCCGGCTTGCCCTCGTTGCTCCGCCCCACGCGCGGCGCGACCTGTTCGCCCGCGGGCAAGCCCAACTCATCGGCCTCCAGCTTGCGGATTTCATCGCGCAATCGTCCGGCTTCCTCGAACTCCAGATCCGCCGCGGCATCGCGCATCCGTTTCTCCAGATCCTGGATGTACGCGCGCAGGTTGTGCCCGACCATGTGTGCGGGCTTGTCCTCGCCGATGTCGATGACGACGCCGTCCTTCGACGCGACATGCGCGATGATGTCGCCGATGTTGCGCTTGATCGTCGTCGGCGTGATGCCATGTTCCTGGTTATACGCCCGCTGCTTTTCGCGGCGGCGGTCGGTTTCGCGCATCGCGCGTTCCATGCTGCCGGTGATGCGGTCGGCGTAGAGGATGACGCGGCCGTCGACGTTGCGCGCGGCGCGGCCGATCGTTTGCACCAGCGACGTTTCGCTGCGCAGAAAACCCTCCTTGTCGGCGTCGAGGATCGCGACCAGCCCGCATTCGGGAATGTCGAGCCCTTCGCGCAGCAGGTTGATGCCGATCAGCACGTCGAACACCCCGAGCCGCAGGTCGCGGATGATCTCGATACGCTCCAGCGTCTCGATGTCGCTGTGCATATAGCGGACCTTCATCCCCGCTTCGTGCAGGAATTCGGTGAGATCCTCGGCCATCCGTTTGGTCAGCGTGGTGACGAGGGTACGGTATCCCGCCGCGGCGGTCTTTTTCGCCTCGGCGATCAGGTCATCGACCTGTTCCTCGACCGGCTTGATCTCGACCGGCGGGTCGATCAGCCCGGTGGGACGGATCACCTGTTCGGCGAAGACGCCCTGGGTGCGGTCCATTTCCCACGTGCCGGGGGTCGCCGACACGCTGACCGTCTGCGGCCGCATCATGTCCCATTCGGCAAAGCGCAGCGGGCGGTTGTCGATGCACGAGGGCAAGCGGAATCCATATTCGGCCAGCGTGATCTTGCGGCGATGATCGCCCTTTGACATCGCGCCGATCTGCGGGATCGTCTGGTGGCTTTCGTCGACGAAGAGCAGCGCATTGTCGGGCAGATATTCGAACAAAGTCGGCGGCGGCTCGCCGGGCAGGCGGCCGGTCAGGAAGCGGCTGTAATTTTCGATCCCGGCGCAGCTGCCGGTCGCGGCGATCATTTCGAGGTCGAAGTTGGTGCGCTGTTCGAGCCGCTGGGCTTCGAGCAAGCGGCCCTCGGCCTCGAGTTCCTTCAGCCGTTCGGTCAACTCATGCTTGATCGCCTCGCTCGCCTGCTTGAGCGTCGGGCCGGGGGTTACATAGTGGCTGTTGGCATAGATACGGACGCTGTTCAGCGTCGCGATCTTTTTGCCGGTCAGCGGATCGAACTCGGTGATCTCTTCGATCTCGTCGCCGAAGAAGCTGATCCGCCACGCCATATCTTCATAGTGCGACGGGAAGATCTCGAGATTGTCGCCGCGGACGCGGAAATTGCCGCGCGCAAAGGCCTGATCGTTGCGCTTGTACTGGAGTGCGACGAGCTTGCGGATGATCTCGCGATTGTCGGCGACCTGGCCCTTCTTCAAATCGAAGATCATCGCCGAATAGGTTTCGACCGAGCCGATGCCATAAAGGCACGACACCGACGCGACGATGATCACATCGTCGCGTTCGAGCAGCGCGCGCGTTGCCGAGTGGCGCATGCGGTCGATCGCCTCGTTTACCGAGCTTTCCTTCTCGATATAGGTATCCGACCGCGGCACATAGGCCTCGGGCTGGTAATAGTCGTAATAGCTGACGAAATATTCGACCGCATTGTTCGGGAAGAAGCTCTTGAACTCGCCATATAATTGCGCCGCGAGGATCTTGTTCGGGGCGAGGATCAGCGCGGGGCGCTGCAATGCGTCGATCACCTTGGCCATGGTGAAGGTCTTGCCCGAGCCGGTGACCCCCAGCAGCACCTGATCGCGTTCGCCGTCGAGTGCGGTGTCGACCAGCTCGCGGATCGCAGTGGGCTGGTCGCCCGCCGGTTCATAGTCGCTAACCAGTTCAAATCGCTTGCCGCCTTCGACCTTGTCGGGGCGGGTGGGACGGTGCGGGACATAGCCTTCGGCGGTGTCGATTTCGTCGAGCGAGGTGCGAATCTGGATTGCCATCGCTGCCAATATGGTATCGATGAGGCGGGTCCACAATCGCAATGAGTCCGCCACAGAGCAGGCAGCGGCAAGTCACAGGAGACAGGGTATGAAAAAGATTTTGACGATTGCAGCCGTCGGCACGCTCTTGGCGGTCGCGGGCTGCGGCAAGGCCGAAAATGCGAGCGGCCCGGTGAAGCGTGAGGCCGGCAACTGGAAAACCGACGTCAAGCTGGTGAAGTTTGAAGTCCCCGGAATGCCGCCCGAAATGAAGGACGGCATGGCAAAGATGATGGAAGGCGCCAGCGGCATGGACCAGTGCTTCACCCAGGAGCAGGTCGACAAGGAAGACATCGCGGCCGAACTCGCCAAGGGCCCGGGCAATGGCGGCGAGTGCAAATGGTCGAAGAAGGACATCGCGGGCGGCAAGATCGACATCGCCGGCACCTGCACCGCCAACGGCCAGACGGTCGATATGGCGATGAACGGCACGATGGCGGCCAAGAAAACCGACGTGACTATCACCACCAAGGGCAAGGTGCCGACCGGCGGCGAGATGGAAATGGTCATGCAGATGACCAGCAGCCACACCGGACCGTGCAAGGCGCCGGCCACCACCTGAGCCGCGGTCGCGGTTCCACGGCAATCGATCGGGGGCGCCAGCCAAAAACCGGCGCCCTTTTCGTGACCGCAGCGAAGGAGAGAGACGATGCTTGGCTATGTGACGATGGGAACCGACGATCTGGACCGCGCGCGCGATTTTTATGCCGCGCTGCTCGCCACGATCGGCGCCAGCGAATTGATGCGGATGTCGGACGAGGATAATGGCTTTACCCTGTACGCGACCAGCTGGGGTCAGCCCGGCATCGCGGTGACGCGGCCCTATGATGGTCAGCCGATGCACGCCGGCAACGGGCATATGGCGGCGATCGTCGTCGATGAGCGGGCCAAGGTCGATGCGCTGCACGCCAGGGCGCTCGAACTGGGCGGTGCCTGCGAAGGGCCGCCGGGCGTGCGCGGCGACGAGGGCGAGCAGGCGTTTTACGGCGCCTATTTTCGCGACCTCGACGGCAACAAGCTGTGCGCGTTTCGGATTGGTCCGGCTTGAATCCGGCATCGCGGTCAGGCGGATCGACTTGCCGGGCGGGTGACAGGTGGGGCTGTCAGTCCGCCCGGCGAAGTCTTGGAATGAGGCCGGAGGGGGTCTGAAGAATGCCAGGGACCAGCTCGCACCCTTCTCCTGTCGGCCTCAATGCCGCGGCATCGTAGGAATGTCGCGACCTCTCTAGAATGGCACGTTTCCAAAAATGGGGCAGTTACAAGGGGTCACATGCGATGATGTCGCCGATTGATAACCAATTCTTAACTTGGTTTCGGGCTTTGTCGTTGCGGATTGGCGGGTCGCGGTTCTTCTGATATGGCGAAGCGCGTTCCTGTTACCGTTACGTAGAAGTAACAATGGCTGGTCGCGCTGATTGATTGGCGTATCACCCGCACCGCCCACCAGGGGCATTTGAGGGTAGCATGGACCACGCGAAAGCGAACGAAACTCAAAATCCCGGCGAGACCGACCGGATTATCGCGGAGGAGCAGGAGCGGCTGCTCGAATCTCCGCTGTTCGTTCGGTCGCCGGTGCTGTCGCGCCTGCTGCAATTTTTAGTGGAGCATCGGTTGCGGGGCGGGCGCAGCTCGCCCAAGGCCTATGCGATCGCGACCGAGGCGCTGGGGCGCAGCGAAGATTTCGATCCGGCGGTCGACAGTTATCCGCGGGTGATGGTCGGACGGCTGCGGACTTTGCTCGATCGTTACTATGCCGATACCCCCTGGATCCACCGGTTGCGGGTGCCGCAGGGCAGCTACGAGGTGGTCGTCCAGCACCGCGTTGCACCGCCGGCGCGATCGACGGACGAGGCCGAAACGAAGGATGACGTCAAGGCAGCAGCGGGCGCGGACGGCGCGGGGGCACCGCGCGTTCCGAGTGCCGCGGGTCGCCGTGCGGCGACAGGGCCGCGTTATGGCCGCTGGGTCGTTGCCCTCGTCCTGCTGGTGCTTGCACTGTTTACGCTATGGACGCTGCGCAGCGGTCCGGATCGCTTGTTCGTCAGCGATCCGGTGCCCGTGCCTTTGCTCGAGGTAAGCGCCCCGGTTGCGGGCAGCACGCCGCCGTCGCAGGCGCTCGCACGCGCACTCGACGGCAAGTTGCGCGACGGGCTGCGCCGGTTCGACCTTGTCGACCTGCTCAGTTCCAAGGCGCCGGGTGCGGCGGCACCGCGCACTGCCGATTATCGGCTCGACGCATCGCTGGTCCGCAATCTGGAGGGCGATGCCGAGGTCACGCTGGTGCTCAACCGCGTTGCCGATCAGCGGGCGATCTGGTCGCAGCAGATCAGGGTGACCGATCAGGAAACGCCAGAATTTTCCGCAATCGAGCCGGTGATTGCCCGGATTGCGGGCGACTATGGGGTCATCGTGCGCGATCAGATCCAGCGCCAGCCCGATAATTTTTCGCCGGGTTTTCCCTGCCTCGCGCAGTTCAACCGGATGCGCCAGATGCGCAGCACGCCGATCGCCACGCAGGTCACCGCCTGCCTGCGCGCGACGCTGAAGCGCGACCGCCGCGATCCGGTGGCGCTCGCCGCGCTGTCGCTGGTGCGTTTTGGCGACTGGCAGCCGCAGCGCATGACCCCGGCGGGCCGCGAAGCCTTTGGCGAAGCCCGCGCGCTGGCGCTGCAAGCCTATGAAAGCAGCCCCAATTCTACCGCGGGTCTGTTCGCAATGGCGCGCGCGAATTTCTATGTCGCCAATTGTTCGGGCGGCAACACGATGGGCGATGCAGCGCTGCGTCTCAACCCCTATGACGCCGACATGTCGGGCTTTCTGGGGTTGTTCAAGATCACCTGCGGCCAGGCGGTCGAGGGGGAGGCGCTGCTGCGCCGCTCGTTGGTGCTCGACGACAGCTATCCCGGCGTACCGGCGGTCACCCTGGCGTTCATCCTGTCGCAGCGCGGCGACCAAGCCGAAGCGCGGTCGATCCTCGATCAAATGCCGTCGCCCAGCAATATGGAGCCGCAATATATGATGGTGCGCGCGATCGTCATGGCGCGGCAGGGCGATGTCGCGGCGGGGCAGGCGCAATGGCGCCGCCTGCTCGAATATACGCGTCAGCCACCGAACGCCGCCCCCGAAACGGTACTCGGCCGGTTCATGATCACCCCGGTGGTGATCCAGCGGGCGTCGGCGGCGCTGCGCGATTCGGGGGTCGTGCCGGCGAAGCCCGCGGCTTGACGGTCGGTCCCAGTCTGCGCAGAACGATGCCATGTTATCTGCGCTTGCCCTGCTAACTGTTGCGTCGTCGCCGCCGGCCGCGGTCGCGGTGCATTTCGATCGCGATGGCACAGTGGAAACACGGGTCGTGGTGGGAATGGCGGATCGGCAGAGCGGGCGCCCGCTCAGCCCCGACGATCCGGTGCGCATCGCGTCGGTATCAAAGCTGGTCGTCGCGCTGGGCGTGATGCGGCTGGTCGAGGCGGGGCGGCTCGATCTCGACCGCGACGTATCCGACTATCTCGGCTGGCGGTTGCGCCATCCGGCCTATCCCGACCGCGCCGTGACGCTGGCGCAGCTGCTGGGCCACCGTGCGGGCTTGACCGACGATATCGACTATGCGCTGCCGCTTGGCGCCGATCTGGAGGCGGCGCTCCAGAATCCGGCCGCATGGGACAAGGCGCGCCCGCCGGGCGGCGATTTTACCTACGCCAATTTGAATTACCCCATCGTCGCGGCGGCGATCGAGGGCGCGACCGGCGAGCGGTTCGATCGGGCGATGGCCCGGCTGGTGTTTCGCCCGCTCGGGCTCGACGCCTGCTTCAACTGGCCGACCTGCAGCGACGCGGCGGTCGCGCGGGCGGTGGTGCTCTATGATGCTGACGGCTCGGTCGTTCGCGACGACATGAAGGGCATTCGCCCCGAATGCCCGGTGGTGCCCGCCGCTGACGGCGGCTGCGACCTTGGCACCTATCGCCTCGCGCGCCACGGCGCCGGGTTCAGCCCGCAGGGCGGCCTGCGTATCTCGGCCAACGGGCTGGCGCGGATCGGCGTCATGCTGCTGCGCCGCGGCGACGGCTTTCTGCGGTCCGACAGCCTGGCGCGACTGGACGCCATGACGCCGGTGCGCCCGACCACGGGCGAGGGGACCGACGGGTTTTTCTGCGAATATGGCCTGGCGATGCATAGTATAGGTAGCGGGGCGTCCTCGGGGCCGGGGTGCCGCGACGACCTGTTCGGCGACGGGCGGCGCCGGGTCGGCCACTCGGGTGATGCTTATGGATTGCGGTCGGGGTTGTGGTTCGACCTTGAAGCCGGGGAGGGCACTGCCTATTTCGTGACGCAGGTGCCAGACGGGCAGAAGGGGAAGCGGTCAGCCTATAGCGCGGCGGAGGAAGAACTGGTCGATGCGGGGGTTGCCGCGCCGACCGCTGTCAGCCCTCTTGCCAGCCCCGCCCACGGACACTAGGGCAATTTCCAACATTCACGGCTTAGTCAGAAAAGGAATAGCGCATGAGCGATTCGGCCGAAAAGGTTAAGAAGATCGTCGTCGAACATCTGGGCGTCGAAGCCGACAAGGTTACCGAGGAAGCGAGCTTCATCGATGATCTGGGCGCCGACAGCCTCGACATCGTCGAGCTGGTGATGGCGTTTGAAGAAGAATTCGGCGTCGAAATCCCTGACGACGCGGCGGAAAAGATCGCCACCGTCAAGGATGCGATCGACTATATCGAAGCGAACAAGGGCTAAAGCGGCCCGGTCCGGCCTGGCCGGACGCGGCGGCTGCGCTGCCCAGCGTTTCCGGCTTCCCGGTCCTGTCGCCCCGCGCGCTGTGACCGGGAAGCCTTTTTATTGGGCGCGCGCCGGTCTAGATAAAGCGGGCACCTGCAGAGACGGGGCCGACGAAAGGAATGACTATGCGCCGGGTTGTGGTGACGGGATTGGGTTTGGTGACGCCGCTGGGCGCCGACGTGGAAACCGTTTGGGCCAATCTGCTCGCCGGTAAATCGGGCGCCGGGACGATCACCCATTTCGACGCCTCGGACCAGAAATGCACGATCGCGTGCGAGGTCAAGGGGCCGGACCATGAATATGGTTTCGACCCCGGCAAGCGCGTCGATCACAAGGTACAGCGCCAGGTCGATCCGTTCATCATCTTTGGCATCGACGCCGCTGGCCAGGCGATCGAGGACGCGGGCCTCGAGGACATGACCGAAGCGCAGAAACTGCGCGCCGGTTGCTCGATCGGGTCGGGCATCGGCGGCCTGCCGGGGATCGAAAGCGAAAGCCTGTTGCTCGCCGAAAAAGGTCCGGGCCGGGTGTCGCCGCACTTCGTCCACGGCCGCCTGATCAACCTGATTTCGGGGCAGGTCAGCATCAAATACGGCCTGCAAGGCCCCAATCATGCCGTCGTCACGGCTTGCTCGACCGGCGCCCATTCGATCGGCGACGCGGCGCGGATGATCCGTGACGACGATGCCGACATCATGCTCGCGGGCGGCGCCGAGGCGACGATCTGTCCGATCGGTATCGCCGGCTTCGCGCAGGCGCGGGCGCTGAACATGAGCTATAATGACCGCCCCGAAGCGGCGAGCCGCCCCTATGACAAGGACCGCGACGGTTTTGTGATGGGCGAGGGCGCGGGCGTCGTCGTGCTCGAGGAATATGAGCACGCCAAAGCGCGCGGCGCCAAAATCTATGCCGAGGTCGTCGGTTACGGGCTGTCGGGCGACGCCTATCATGTCACCGCGCCGCATCCCGAAGGTTCGGGCGCGTATCGCTCAATGGAAATGGCGCTGAAAAAGGCGGGGATGACCCCGTCGGACATCGATTACATCAACGCGCACGGCACCTCGACGATGGCCGACACGATCGAGCTCGGCGCGGTCAAGCGCCTGTTCGGCAATGCGATTGGCGACGTGTCGATGAGCTCGACCAAATCGGCGATCGGCCATCTGCTGGGTGGTGCCGGCGCGGTCGAGACGATTTTCTGTATCCTCGCGATCCGCGACCAGATTGTCCCGCCGACGCTCAACCTCGACAATCCCGACGAGGGGACGGACGGCGTCGACCTGGTTCCGCACGTCGCGAAAAAGCGCCCGGTGAAGGCGGCGCTGAACAACAGCTTCGGCTTTGGCGGCACCAATGCAAGTGTGATCGTCAAGGCGATCGACTAAGCAACGCTCGTCATTGCGAGCGAAGCGAAGCAATCCAGAGTGGCGTAAACCGCTCTGGATTGCTTCGCTTCGCTCGCAATGACGAAGTGCAAAACCCTCTTTCCTACATCGCGCCGCCATGCTCTATCACCCCGTCGCCGGGCTTCGGTCCGCAGCGGTTTTTTGACGTGCGCGTTCGTAACGTTGGTCACTTTTGCGTTGTTTGGGAGAATATCGTGCATCCGTTCCGCTGGCTAACGATCACGATGTTGGCCCTCTTGCTCGCCGCCTGTTCGGGCGGCGCGCCCGAGGATGCGGTCGTGGTGATCCCGCAGGGTGCAAGCATCGCGAAGGCAGGCCAGATCCTGGAAACGGCGGGCGCGGTCTCGGCCTCCAGTTTCCGCAACGAAGCGCGCTTCTTTGGCTCGGGCGATCCGATCAAGCCCGGCGAATATGAGGTGAAGGCCGGGATGGACGCGGGCGACATCCTCGAACTGTTCCAGTCGGGCAAAACGATCCAGCGCCTCGTCATGATCCCCGAAGGCATGCCGTCGATCATGGTCTGGGACCGGCTGATGGCCGAAAAGCGGCTGACCGGTACCATCCCCGTACCTGCCGAGGGCAGCATCCTGCCCGACAGCTATGCCTTCACCACCGGCGAAAGCCGCGCCGCGGTCGTCAAACGCATGCAGGCGGCGATGGACAAGGCGTTCAACGAACTCTGGGCCAAACGCACCCCGCGCACCGCGGCCAAGGACCGCAACGAAGCGATGACGCTCGCCTCGATCGTCGAGAAAGAAACCGGCGTTCCCGCCGAACGCCGCACCGTCGCGGGGGTTTATACCAACCGGCTGGCGGTGGGCATGAAGCTGCAGGCGGACCCGACGATCATCTACCCGATTACCAAAGGCAAACCGCTCGGCCGGCGGATATTGCGGTCCGAAATCCAGGCGGTGAACGGGTACAATACCTACAGCATGATCGGGCTGCCGCAGGGGCCGATCGCCAATCCCGGCAAGGCATCGATCGCCGCGGTGCTCGACCCCGAACCGACCGACTATCTGTTTTTCGTCGCGAAAGGCGATGGCGGGCATATCTTTGCGCGGACGCTGTCCGAACATAATGCCAATGTGCAGAAATGGTATCAGCTGCGGCGGGATCGCGGCGAAATAGAGTAGATCGCCGTAACTTCTGATCGTCGCCCCCGCGAAGGCGGGGGCCGCTGTCAGCGTAGCGCAACCTCGATAGCGGCCCCCGCCTTCGCGGGGGCGACGGAGAAACTATGACCGCCAAACTCTTCCTCCACGGCGTTCCCGACAGTCCAGCGATCTGGCGACCGTTGCTCGCCGCGCTCGACCTGGGCGACACGCCGGTCGCGGTCCCGGCGCTGCCCGGCTTTACCGCGCCGCTGCCTGCGGGCTTCGCCGCCACCAAGGAAGCCTATGCCGACTGGGCGATCGGTGAGGCCGAGGCCTTGGTCGCGGCGCACGGTCCGATCGACATTATCGGCCACGACTGGGGCGCGCTGATCGCGCAGCGGGTGGCGATGTTGCGGCCCGATCTGCTGCGCAGCTGGGCCATCTCGAACGCAGTGATCGATCCCGACTATCGCGGCCACCGCGTTGCGCGAATCTGGAACACGCCGATCCTCGGTGAAATCTTCATGGCGCTCAGCAAGCCCGCGAAACTCGCCGCAGGCTTGGCCGCACAGGGCATGCCCGCCGACATCGCGGCCGAAGAGGCGGCGCAGTGGCAGAACAAGGACAAGCGCCGCGCGATCCTGAAACTCTATCGTTCGGCCAAGGGGCTCAGCTTTGAACATGACTGGGCGCGCGATATTGGCAAACTGCCCGCGCAGGGGGCGTTGATCTGGGGCGCTGACGACCCATATGTGCAACTGTCAGTGGCGCAGTGCTTCAGCTCGAACACCGGCATCCCGCTCACCGTCATCGACGGGGCAGGGCATTGGGCGATCGCCGAGCGACCCGCAGAGGTCGCAGCGGCACTGCATCGCTTCTGGTCCACGCTCTGATCGCCTGACTCAATCAATATAAGCGGCCAACTCGATTTGACCTGCGACCACCGGTCTGCTTTTGGTGCGCCGCACAAAAATCCCACAGAAAGGATTCTCTCCCATGATCAATCAACCCGTTCCCGCCGTGACCCTCAAGACGCGCGTCCGCGACGAGGCTGTCGACGGCCCGAACCCATTCCGCTGGCAGGACGTCGACACCGGCGAAGCCTTTGGCACTGGCCGTCACATCCTGTTCGGCCTGCCGGGCGCCTACACGCCGACCTGCTCGAACGAGCAGTGCCCCGGCTTCGAGCGTCTCTATGGCGATTTCGCCGCCGAAGGCGTCGCCGACATCCATTGCATCAGCGTCAACGACGCGTTCGTGATGTATAATTGGGGCAAGAGCCTGGGCGTCCAGAACGTCAAGATGGTCCCCGACGGCTCGGGCGCCTTCACGCGCCGCATGGGCATGCTGATCAACAAGGATCATGTCGGTTTCGGCATGCGCAGCTGGCGCTACACCGCGATCGTCGACGACGGCGTCGTAGTCCAGATGTTCGTCGAACCCGGCATCAACGACGTCGGCACCGACGCCGACCCCTATGTCGAATCGACCCCCGAAAAGGCGCTCGATTGGGTGAAGGCGAACCCGTATCGCGGCAAGCTGTCGCAGGCGGCGTAAACTGACGCTGATATGACCTCAGGCGGCCCGGCCATCCCCCCTCCCGATCGGGCCGCTGGCGCCGCACCCATCATCGTGACTGCGACGATGGGTGCGGCGGACCAGCGCTTTTTCGACAATCTGCGTGCGGCGCATTTCCCGCCCGAGCGCAATCATCTGACGGCGCATATCACGCTGTTTCACCAGCTGCCGCCGTCGGCGCTGGGCGAACTCGACGGGCTGATCCGCCGTATCGCCGCCGACACGCCGCCGCCGACCGCGCGGCTGCGCGAGCTCTATTCGCTCGGCAAAGGGGTGGCCTATCGCATCGACAGCCCCGAGCTGCTGGCGATCCGCGAGCGGATCGCCGAGCATTTCACCGGCATGCTGACCGCGCAGGACCAGGGGACACCGCGGCTCCACATCACCGTCCAGAACAAGGTGACTGCCAGCGATGCACGCGCGCTGCTGGCCGAACTCGCCGCCGATTTCGTGCCGCGGCCGCTGGCGATCACCGGCCTGGCCGCGCATCATTATCGCGGCGGCCCATGGGAAGCGGCGTTCGCACGGAATTTTCGCGGCCCGCGCACATGATATTGACCGCGGGCAAAGCCCTGCCTATAGGCGCTGCTCGCCCGATGCGGCGGCCTTTCGGGGCGGAGTAGCTCAGCTGGTTAGAGCAGCGGAATCATAATCCGCGTGTCGGGGGTTCGAGTCCCTCCTCCGCTACCAACAGCATGAAATCATCAGCCCCCAAAATCATCACGGTCGCTTTTGGCCGGGACCGGCGATCAGCCTTTGCCGGGATGGGGCGAAGCCCAAGCGCTTGAAAAGGCCTTGAGGTCGTGCCGCGGCGTGGTTGGACGGCTGGGATCGCGCGGTTGTGATATAATCAAATCATATAACAATGGGCCGCATTATTATTATTCATATAGACCACGCCGGATAACCTTCTTGTGTCTGAACTGAGACATCCACCCCTCTGTCACGCGCCGGGAAGACACGGCGCAAAGGCTGGTCGGCGGTTTGTCTTGGGCAAAAGGGGGACGCAATGAACAAGAAAATGACCAAAGGGCGGGCGGCGTTGATGCTGGGAATGGCGAGCGCGATGACCAGCCCGCAGGCCGTGATCGCGCAGGATGCGGCGGGCGCCAGCAGCGGCGGGCTGGAAGAAATCGTCGTGACCGCGCGCAAGCGCGAGGAAAATCTGCAGTCGGCGCCGGTGTCGGTGGCGGCGCTCAGCGGCGATGCGCTGGCCAAGGCCGGGATCGACGAATTTTCCGAGATCGCCAATCGCGTCCCCGGCTTTACCTTTAACCCGGACAATGTGTCCGAGCCCAATATCTTTCTGCGCGGGATCGGCACCGATATCGAGAGCGCCGCGTCGAGCGCGGCGATCGGCTTTTTCCTGAACGACGTCTATTTGCCGCGCGCGCAGGGCACTGCGATCGAGCTGTTTGATCTGGAGCGCGTCGAAATCGTGCGCGGGCCGCAGGGCACATTATACGGCAAGAATGTTGTGGGCGGCGCGATCAACTACATCACCCGCAAACCGACCGACGAATTTCGCGCCGGCGCCGAGGCGGGGATCGGCAATTATGGCGGCTTCGACGTCAAGGCCAATGTTGCGGGCGGGCTGGCCGAGGGATTGTCGGGCAGCATCGCTGCGACTGCGCGGCGGCACGACGGCTATGCCTTCAACAGCTTCACGGGCAATGACGTCGAAGATCTGACGGCGTTCGGCGCGCTGGCTCAGCTGCGTTATCAGCCCAACGACAGCCTCGACATCTTGCTGACCGGCGATCTGACGCGGCGGCGGGCGCGCGGCAAATGGGTCGATATCCAGACCCCGTCGACCCACAATATCCCGTTCGTGAATCCCGATCCGCGGCGCGGCCCGAACAATATCGACGGCAAACAGGACGCCGATCTGGGCGGCGTGCATCTCAGCGTCAATTGGGACAGCGGCGCCGGCACGCTGACCGCGATCAGCGCCTATCGGGAGGGCAGCTTCAAGGTCGTCAATAATGACGCCGGCAGCTTTATCGATTTTACCCGGCTCGCTTATGGTCCCGATGGCCGCATCGATTTCTTCGGGTTCGACCGTACCCGGTTCAACGACGATTATTTCATCAACAACAAAGATGAAAAGGTAAAGAGCTTCTCGCAGGAATTGCGGTTCCGCTCGGACTGGGACGGGGCGTTCAACCTGCTTGCCGGGGTTTATTACCAGCATGAGCAGGTCGACCGCGTCGAGGATGCCGATTACATCTTCGTCCGCTTTTTCGCGCAGGGCCGCGAGATCGCCGAAACCGGCCTGAAGTCGGACACCTATGCCGCGTTCCTCGAAGGCACCTATGATTTCACCGACAGGCTGGGGGTGACCGCGGGCATCCGCTACACCAAGGACAGCAAGCGTTTCACGGTCTATCGCGAGACGATCGGCGATTTTCTGGGGGCCGATTTCGAGGATGAGAACGGCAATTTCACCCGCAGCTTTTCGGCGTCGGACAAGCAGAGCTGGGACGCCTGGACCCCCAGCATCAACCTGCACTGGCAGGCGGGCGAAGATGCCTACCTCTACGCGCTGGTGTCCAAGGGCTATAAATCGGGCGGCTGGAACGGCGAAAACGCCACCAATCCCGGCGAAGCGCGCGTGTCCTATAACCCCGAATATGCCTGGAACTACGAAATCGGGGCGAAGACGACTTGGCTCGACAACCGGCTGCGTCTCAACGTCACCGGTTTCTGGACCGAGTATAAGAATCTCCAGACGCAGCAGTTCGTGATCTTTGATCCCAATCTGCCCGCCGACAATGTCATCGCCAATGCCGGCAAGGCGCGGGTGAAGGGGATCGAGCTGGAAACCGCTTTGGTGCCGGTGGAGGGGCTGACGCTGTTCGCCAACTACACCTATATGGACGCCAAGATTACCGGCGACCTGATCAGCACCGAGCTGCGCTTCGATTTCAGCTGTTTCTGCAACGTTGCCGTGCCGACCAACCTCAAGGGCAATGTTCTGCGCCGCTCGCCCGAAAATTCGTTCAGCATCGGCGGCGATGTGACGGTGCCGATCAGCAGTCGGCTGAGCGGCTTTGTGCGCGCCGACTATAATTGGACCGACGATTTCTTCTTCGACAATGAAAATGGTTTGCGCACGGCGCAGGATTCGGTCGGCGTCCTCAACGGCTCGATCGGGGTCGCGACCGAAGACGATAAATGGGAACTGCGCCTCTGGGCCAAGAACCTGACCAACGAACTGTATGAATCGGGCAAATCCGACGTCATCGGATCGGTGCTCGTGTCCTACAATCCGCCGCGCACCTATGGCGCGACGCTGCGGTGGAAATATTGATCCGCTAGCAAGGCCGCGGCGATGCGCATCGGTTTGATCGGTTTTGGTTTTATCGGGGCCGAACTCTATCAGCGCATCGCCGCGGACCCGGGGTCGGGGGAGGTGGTGTTCGTCCACAATCGAACGCCGTCTCGCCTGACCGCGATTCCGCCCGAGCTGATTTTGCACGACCTGGCCGATGCGGCGGACTTCGCCCCTGATCTGATCGTCGAAGCGGCTGGTCCTGATGTGACCCGTGGTCATGGCGCCACGTTTCTGGCCTTTGCCGACTATCTGCCGCTGTCGCTCACCGCGCTTGCCGATGATGCGCTGCGCGAGCGGCTTTGCGATGCGGCGGCGCAATCGGGGCAATCGCTGCTGATCGCGCATGGTGCGCTCGTCGGGCTCGACAGTCTGATCGAATGGCGCGAGATGTGGGAGGGTGTCACGATCACCTTTCGCAAGCCGCCCGCGAGTTTGGGCGCTGGCGAGGCGCGGCCGGATCGTGAGAGCCTGTTGTTTGACGGCAGTGTCCGCGACGCGGCAGCGCGCTATCCGCACAATGTCAACGCGATGGTTGCCTGCGCGCTGGCGACCACCGGGCTCGACCGCTGCCGCGCGCGGCTGATTGCCGACCCCGCGATCGATCATCTTGAACTGACGGTCGAAGCGCGCGGCCGCGACGGTTCGCAGCTGTCGATTCAGCGCCGCCAGCCAGCGATGGGGGTATCGGGCAGCGAAATGGCGGCCGCCGCCTATCGATCGATCCTGCGCACGGGCGGCATAAGCGGTCCGGTCGAATTCCTATGACCGGCGACCCTGACGCGGTGCGGGCGGTGGGCCGTTTGCCAATGGATGCAGGGGGCCGCGCGACCATGACGACTGTGCCAATTCAGACGACGATCGACGAGCTGGCGTTCGGGCCGTTCCACGCGCGGGTGCTGGCGCTGGTCGCCGCGATCATCCTGCTCGACGGCTTCGACATCCAGCTCGCGGCGTTCGCCGCCCCGGCAATCCTCGCCGACTGGCAGATCGGCTCGGCGGCGCTGGCGCCGGTGATGGCGGCGTCGCTGGTCGGCATGGCGTTCGGGACCAGCATCGGCGGACGCATCGGCGACCGGTTCGGGCGGCGGCCGGCGCTGATCGGCGCGGTGCTGTGGTTCGGGGCCACCGCGATGCTGACCGCGCTGTGCACGGGGGTGACGAGTTTTTCGATCCTGCGCTTTGTTACCGGGCTGGGGCTGGGCGCCGCGGTGCCCAACGCCACCGCGCTGGTCGCCGAATGGATGCCGACGCGCGCGCGCCACTATACGGTCACGGTGATCTCGGTCGGGGTGCCGTGCGGCGGGATCATCGGCGCGGGCATCGGATCATGGCTGATCCCGGCCTATGGCTGGCCCGCGGCGTTTCTGCTCGGCGGCGCGTTGCCGCTGCTGCTGTGCCTCGTCATGCTGCATGGCTTGCCCGAATCGCCGATCCTGCTCGCCCGCCGCGGGGGAGCGGATGACAGGATCGCGCAGATGATCGCCGCGGCGGGTGGCGCGGCACGGGGGCCGTTCGCACCGCCGCCGGTGGTAGCGGCCAGCGGTCAGGTTTTCGGACCGGCGCTACGCCGCGCGACCTTTGGCATGGCGATCGCTTTCTTTGCCGCGTTGATGGGGGTCTATGCGCTGCTCAGCTGGGTGCCCGTGCTGCTGTCGAACGCCGGTTTTCCGATGGAGCGTGCGATCCGCGGTGCGATGATCCTCAATCTCTCGGGCGTCGCGGCGTCCTTCGCACTGACCTGGCTGATGCTGCGGATCGGGTCGCGCGCGACGCTGATCGGCACCGCCTGCGCCGCGATGGCGGCGCTCGCGCTGTGGGCAACGCTGTTGCACACGCCTGGCGTCGCGCCGGGGCTCATCCTGCTCGGTCTGGCGGCAACGGGGGCGACCGTCTTGTCGCTGCAAGTGCTGCTGCTAACCCTGTCGGCGCATGTCTTTCCGGTCGAGTGCCGCGCGGCGGGGATCGGCTATTCGATCACCTTCGGCCGCGTTGGCGCGATCCTCAGCGCGTTCGGCGCCGGGATGTTGCTGGCGCAGCCGGGCGGAATGCTGCTGTTCTTCGCAATGCTCGCGGGCGCGCTGATATTGCTGGCGGCGGGAGCGATGCTGATCGACCGGCACATGCCTGCGCGGCGCTAGGGCCGGGGCGGCCACGGCCTTTCGGGCGCCTTGAACACCGGCTTGCCGAGCAACGGCGACGACAGCGCGTAAAAGCCATGGTTGGTGAACGCCCACAGGATGTTGCGGTCATATTCGGCATAGACGCCATAGGTCAGATTGCCCTGCGATTCGCCGCCGGTTTCCGCGTCGGTGGGAAAACGCGGCACGAAATATCCGGCGATCACCGGCTTGGTCGGATCCTTGACGTCAAAAATCTGCACCCCGGCGTTGTAGAAGGCATATGAGACGAGGCCGTCGCGGAAACGGCCCGGCTGGGTCAGATAGCCTGACCTTTTGGGGCCAAAGCTGCCGCGGCGCTGGCAATAATCGGTGAAGCCGGCGTCGGCGGGCGGGGTCGGCCGCGGGAATTTCGCCGCGATCTTCAGATGTGCCGGATCGCGCGCATCGACGACGAAGATGTCCTTATAGGGTTCATAACATTCGTCGTTCATCGGATAGCCGTTGCTGAAAATATAGCCGGTCCGCTCATATTGGCTGAGGTCGACATTATCGAACTCGGTCCCGGCGAATTTCGGCACCTGGTTCACATGGCCGACGATCTTGATGTCGGTGGGGTTGCTGACATCGAGCGCATAGAGCCCGAGCCCGGCCATCGCTCCGAAAGCGATCTTGCCGCCCGCGTCGGGCGCCTTGGTCATGAACGGCGGCATCCGCGATCCGAACCACGAGGTGCGGTTACCGGCGCGCGGGTTCATCAGATAGGCCGCCTCATGGTCGGGATCGCCGAGGATCTGCCCGGGCGCGGCGAACTGGCTGACGAAGGCGGGGTTGGCGGGATCGCTCATGTCCCACACCTGATAGCCGGGGGTATAGATATAGTCGGCGAACTCGGTCAGCACGAACCGGTCGTCGGGGGCAGTCGACAGGAACATATATTTGCCGCCGGTCCACGCCGGAATGTCGAGCGCCCCCGATCCCTGCTGCTCGCCATAGGGCGCATCGGGGTGGCGATAGTCGGTGGTGCGTTCGGCGATCAATTGCCACTGGTCGGGCAGCGGCCCGTCCATCGCATAGACGCGAAAACCCTTCAGCCCTTGCCAATGTTTGAGCGTATCGACGCCTTTGGGTTCGCGATATTTTTCGTCCATGACGCCATAACGCGGGACTTCAAAGGCCTGCACCATTACATATTTGGCCAGACCCTGGTGCCACTGGACATTGGCGGCGCCGAAACCGTCGGTCTTGGCATAGGGGTTCACGATATCGCGCTTGCCATGCGCGACGACGCGCTGGCCGCGGCGATAGACTAGCTTGGCGCGGCGCGGGTCGGTGATGTCGAAGATACCGAGGCCCGAGCGATAATAGACATACATGTACCGTTTTTTGCCGAAATCGACGATCGTCTGCCAGGTATGTCCGGTCGACGGGATGAAGTCGTAAAAGGCCAGCACCTCGACATTTTTCCGGTAGGATTTCTGGTCCCAATGGTCGAGCTGACCGGGAAAATTGGGCGCGGTGCGGACCAGCGGTGTCGCTTTGGGATGCCGGAACGTCCCCGTCGCGGCGTCCATGCCATAGTCTTGGCCCGGCAACGGGGCCAGGGGCTTGCGGTCATAGGTGAGGTTCCACCAGGCGCGGATATCGGGATCAGGGATGTCGCTTTGCGCCGCGGTCAGCGGCGGCTGGGGCAGGGCGCCTTCCGCAGGGTCGTCCTTGGCCAGAGCGGGGGCGGCTACGCTGGCCATCAAAAGCGCCAGAGCGCAGCCGACGCCCGGAAACCCACGTTCGATACGCCGCATATCAGCCTCCCATATTGCGATTAAGACAGGCTTGTCGGCCGCGGGGCGCGATTGATCCAATCGTGAATGGCCGGGCCGCTATAATGGGTTGGGGATATCGACAGCGCGCAACCGGGCCAAATGGCGATCGCCAGATATGGCCAAACATGAATATCAGATAATATAAAATCTATTATATCGATATATAAACGCCAGTAACGTCCAGACGGCAATTTCAACAGGCCGACACAGACGCTTGCCCATCGGAGGCAAAGCGCGACCGGCCGCTGAGGAGACGGATAATGGGATCAAGTCGGACGATGCGCTGGGCGCTGCTTGCAACGGTGGCCACCTGTGCCGCGCCGGGAGCGGCGTTGGCGCAATCCGCGCCTGACGCGGCCGTCGCAGCATCGGCGAACGACGAGATTGTCGTGACCGCCCGCAAGCGCGAAGAAAGCCTTCAGGACGTGCCGATTTCGGTCCAGGCGTTCAGCGGCGCCGCGCTGGAGCAAGCAGGGATCAAAGATTTTTCGGAAATCGCCTATCGCGTTCCTGGCCTCAAGCTGAGCGCCGAGCGCGCGGTCGACACCGAATTGTTCATTCGCGGCATCGGGTCGGACATTCAGGGCGCCGGTGCCGACGGCGCGGTCGGCATTTTCGTCGACGGCGCCTATCTGTCGCGCGGCACCGGATCGTTGCTCGACCTCTATGATCTTGAGCGCGTCGAGGTGCTCAAGGGGCCGCAGGCGCTGCGCTTTGGCAAGAGCGTCGTCGGCGGGCTAATCAACTATGTGACCAAAAAACCCGGTGACACTTTCGAGGGCCGGTTCGAGGCGACCTATGGCAATTACGACAAGCTCGACGTCGCGGCCTCGGTCCGCGGGCCGGTGTCGGACACGCTGGGGCTGGGGCTGGTTGTCAGTTCGCGCAAACATGACGGCTATGCCGTCAACACGCGCGGGGGCGACGAAGAGGATCAGAATGTCCAATCGGTCCGCGCCCAGCTGCGCTGGCAGCCGAGCGCGACGCTCGATATCAACCTGTCGGCCGATTACACCCGCCACCGCGACGGCGCGCGCTGGGTCGATGTTATCGTGCCCGGCGACAGCAACGAAGTCACTTTTAACAGCTTCTTTGCCCCGCCGATCGCCAGCCTGCCCGGATTTGTGCTGCCGAACCGCAACGCGCCATTCCAGAGCGCCGACCGCCGCAAGGGCGCACATAATTTCACCGGCTATCAAAATTCGGACATGTATGGGGTCAGCGGATCGATCGACTGGGAAGCGAGCGACAATCTAAGCATCGCGTCGCAGACCGCCTATCGCGATTCCTCGCTCGCGGCGCGCGAGGATGGGTCGGGGCTGTTCTTTGACTTTGCGGTCGATCCGGCGACCGACGCGCCCGACATCACGTCGGCGATGGTGGCGGGGCTGGGCACCTATCTGGCGACGGTCCCCGACAGCTATTTCGACAGCGGCAAGGCCGAGGATGTGAAGCAGTTTTCGCAGGAACTGCGGCTGCGATGGGATGATGGCGGCCCGCTGCGGCTGGAGGGCGGGGTCTATTATCTGCGCGAAAATATCCGCCGCGGCGAGGACGTGAACTTCCTGTTCCCCGATTTCCAGGCGATCACCGAATTCGCTTTCGCCATGGCCTTTGGCGGCACTCCGGCGTCGCCCTTTCCCGGCTCGAACCACAC
>Ga0209232_1000275_pt1 | contig 33005 bp, 37 predicted proteins | sample ETNvirenome_2_60_FD_184066 | JGI IMG/M metagenome (GOLD analysis project Ga0209232, IMG submission 184066) | Marine viral communities from the Pacific Ocean - ETNP_2_60 (SPAdes) (version 2) | ecosystem: Environmental > Aquatic > Marine > Oceanic | place: Pacific Ocean | collected 2013-06-22
GGTTCGGAGGCGCTCTCCGACCAAACCGAAGTTTGTCAGCACCTATTCTTTGTTAGTTCTTTATATATTGAATGTGAGAGCCGCCCCGCAGTACCCCGTTTCACCTTTTTGCTTGGTTGCACAGTGTAATGCCACAGTTAGGCTCCTGTTCCGCTAACATCTCCAAATCCATGTTCCAACAGCATAAGTAGCCGTCTAAAGCCGACAATTTACCATCGTAGCCGCAACATTCACAAAACCATCTATCAATTTTTATTTCTTCTTTCATCATTTCATCTCCTTACTTCTGTGTATTTCATGGATAGGTATCAAAGCCAAGCGGCTGTGACTGCCACTGTTGGTTTCTCATTACCGTTCCTTTGTTAGTTCTTTATATACTCAACCGGATGGTTGAGCAGAAAACCACCACACTGCAAACCAATCCCAGCGAACCGGCTCAAAACTGAGCCGAACCGACCCGACTAGGTCGGGTTGGTTGGTTTGTTTGTTGGTTGTTGAGGTGATTCTCAGTACCGTTACTTTGTTAGTTCTTTATATACCGAACCAGCCGAATGGCTCGCAGTCTAGCGTTTAGCCCCCTGTAAATGACTATCATGGGCTCGCTCGATTTCCGCCTTAGTTAGATAACGCATGAGTGTAGCGTTCTATAGAATGCAACACTGCGAGCCGGACAGCAGCGACGGGCAGCGTTCTATAGAACGGGTGACTGCGTTAGGGTTTAGGTTTTAGCCTAAACCCCTCTTCTCTATAGACCGATGCACTGCGAGCCTGTTCGCCTCGGTCTGGGTTTAGACGACGGTGGGTTTAGACGCTTAGGCGGAGGCTTGGGTTTAGATGTGGGTTTAGACTCCTTTTAACCACACACGGCGCTCGAACAAAAAAAATTTTTAGAAAATTTTTGGTATACCAAAGCATTTATTAACATGTGGATTAATCAGGTGCCATGGAAGACGAAGGTCACTTTTCAGCCCCTTGCCCGCAGTGTAATGAATTGATTGAGTTTAACGAGTCGTATGCTAGTCGAGATGACCCGTTTGAATGCACAGAGGGCATGTGTGTAAACTGTGCAGTGGTCGGCTACTCGGAGGCTAAAGCCAAAGGGCTGACTAAGACTTACGGGTCGTTAGATGATGGGATGAGCCTTTTTGGTATCAACGGTCTGGCTGGCCCTGACAAAATAGAATTGTGCTTTGTGGTCGATTACTTGCCTGAAATTTATAGAACTCCACAAGGACTTGAAAGCCGATTCACCTATACCAGAGAAGAGGTTGAGAAAATTTCTGCTGCCCTCATCAACTACCTTGGTTGACCGAAGCCTTTTTGTCCTGTTCGCTTATGGGTTTAGACATGGGAGCATTCGAACAGGCTTGGAAACTTTTGAAAAGCATGAATCCTATGAATGACCCACGGATAAGAGCCCATATAAGCCCAAACCCTGTGCATAGAGATGCTGCTTTTCAAGCGAGAAAGCCTTTTGACCCTAACAATATAATTGTTGACCAAGAAGTAACCCGAATGGGTCGCCCTGCACCTGATTCGAGTAATCGTGAATTGGATTTAAGACATCGCAGAAGTTATGGGATTCCTCAAGGACCCGGCACAATGCCACTATTAAGTGAAGAAGTAGAAGAAATTGACGGACAGTGATACACATGAGACCTTTCGAGCAGGCTTGGCGTTTGCTCAAGATGCCAGTGGTTGACACTAATGTACCCGGTGTTCAAATGGCTTACGGTACCGATGTTGAAGAGCCGGTGATTGGTAACATACCTTACATGTGGGGAGGTGACGACCAAATTACTCAAATGACTCCTAATGAATATTTTGACGCAATAAATCAAAACACTGAGAACATCCGTGGACTTCCTCGTGTACCCAGTAGAGATGCACCTTATAGGTGGGACAATAGGCAATTTAACGAACATGGTGACAGTCGTGCTAATATCGCTCGTATTATAGAAGGTATCAAATCAGGTATGCCAATTGGTATGCCCGAACTTGAATTTAGAAATGATAAGTATAGTGGTTTACAAGAAGGCGGTCATCGTATGGAAGCCTTGCGTCAAATGGGCCACGCCGACACACCTGTACCTGTATTTAGGCATAATCGTTATGTCAAAGAAAAGCCTGATAATTCTATAGAAGCGTTGACTAAAGACCCTAATAGTATCTTTTATGGCACTGACTCTAAGCACATGTCGACTTTATTACATACAGGCGAACCAATGAACCTTGCTTTCCGTTTGCTCAAGGCTCCTGTCTATACCGATGACAATCCGCCACCGATGGAACAGAGTCGCCACTACAAGATGCTACCTTATCTCGACCAGATGGGCGGGTTCATGTGGCAGTCAGAAGACGGGATGGCTCGTGGGACTATGAGACCTGATTATTTTCTAAACAGTTTGCTGATAAATAATTTTGAGATGGCTGGCCCTGTTAGGGGACAGAACAATTCTCGTCAGTATATTCAAGACATGATTGACCAAGGACATGAACACTTTGAGCACGAATTAGATGGCACACATGTGACCAATGTTGAGAGGCATTCGGCTGGTTATTGGAACAAATTAGTTGACGAGGGTGTACTCGATGGTGCTCATGAACGCCCTAACATACGCACTAATTTAGATGGAGACCATCATTTTGTCTATGCCTACGATAAAGAAAGCAAGCAACCTTGGAGCCATGAACTAAGTGAAGACTACGCTGATTATCACGACTTGCCTACCGATGCGGTCTACGATAATCTCTAGTAACGCTTTTATCTTTAACAGTCATAGGGCTCACATGGTCGGGGCTTTCGAGCAAGCATGGACAGTTCTCAAACAATTTACGGGTCCCGACTCGACTGCTAATATGACTCGTCAACGATTAGCAGAGTCGGCAAGGGAACTTGGTAAACCAAATAAGTTCGGAGGTATTGATACTCTTACAGAATCAGGTCGCAGGGCTATGCATCCCCGTAGAGATTTAGAGTCTGCTATGTTTAGAGAACAGTTAGGTAATTTCCCTCTTGCGCCTAGAGAAGGCATGACAAGAGTTCAACAATTTGACCAAGGCCCACTCATGCATCCTGACAAAAGAGCACAATTTGTTGCAGATAATCCGGGCGTTCATCCACCAGTGCCGCTAAATTATCGACAAGCAACTTACGCCGGTGGGGTCCCAAGAACTCACAGACCGCCAGCAGGTTCTGCACAGGAATTGATGGATAAACTTTTCATGAGTCAATTTACTCCTGAACAGATAGAAGACGGAGAACACCTTATGGATGATTACGCACCTTCACTAGAGCCAGCATTCACACCTGAGCAACAGAGAGCGTTAACGGCTGGTGCAAACGCACCTTCTATTATGGAAACCAATAGGTTCCCACTTTCCACTGGTGGAAATTTACAACAGGCTGGACTCGGAACATCTTTTTCAAGACGGTGAACAACAATGACAGCATTCGAGCAAGCATGGACACTTCTTAAGCAGCGTGGACACGCTCCACTAAGACAAGAATCCGAAGACCCTCAAGATTACCTGAGCGACGATGAGTTGGCACACGAAGGTTTACCTGTTGAGGCCAAAGACATACCGCTTGAATACGACCCTAGGATAGTAGAGCAACAGGGGCGAGCAGCAGAAGAGATTGAAGCAGAAGGAATTGATTTACCCGAATACCCTTATGGCGAGCCAAGAAGTAGAGTATCTGCTGTACCACCTGCTGACATAGGGCAGGCTGGTAGTATTAGCCCTGAACCAAGTTCTAAATTCAATCCGTTTGACCCTAACGAGGTCGCTTTAAGGCGACAGACTATGGCCAACGAGCAAACGCCACTGGGACAAGCGCTGGCAAGAGTTAGGGCTGGTAGTGGACCTCAACCACTACAATTCGACCAATAACTTTAATTTTTACACTGCTCTAGGCTGTGTCATGAGTGGCGTTGAATTACTTGGATATTTTTTGGTAGCCCTTTTGGTGGGTTATACTTGGGCTTGGTACATGATTATTGATGAAGAAACTACTGACTTCAAAGTCTTTAGTAGTGAAGAAGAGATAGAGGAGTTTCACAAGTCTTGCTTTCACGGTATGAGGAAGGGGATTGAATGAAGGTAACCGTCTATGAGGTCGGCCCTCGTGACGGTTTACAATATCTTGAGCATATCATCGACACAGACGACAAAAAGAATCTCATTAACGCACTCTATAGAGCAGGGATAGAGAATATCGAAGAGGTAAGTTTCGCTCATCCCAAGCGTTTGCCTCAGATGGCTGATGCAGAAAAAGTGTTTACTGGCTTTGGTGCGGGACTTGTAATGAATAAACGGGGATATGACCGGGCTGTCAAAACTGGTGTAGAAAAAATTAACATCGTTTTTAGTCCCTGTGAGACTTTTAACATTAACAATATGGGTAAGACACGACAAGAAATAGTTTTGATGTACAAGACTTTCATGGACAAGTTACCCAAAGAAAATGTCAGAGTTTACATCAGCATGGCTTTCGGTAGCCCTTACAGCGGAGTTATCAAGCCACAGACCATGCTTTCTTGTTTGAGAGATGCTAAGATGTTTGGCAACACTGTAGTGTTCGCCGATACTGTTGGCGTAGCAAGTGAACAAGAAGTTGCACTCTGGGCTGAGATGGCACTTGACGAAGGACTAGTACCGGGCTTACATCTGCATCATAAAGGAAATGAGCAGCGAGCGCTTGCTTTGGTAAGAAGCGGGTTGTTTAACGGCATCAAGCAGTTTGATAGTAGTATCAATGGGCTCGGTGGTTGTCCGTTTGCCGAGGGTAGCGGGGCTAATCTAAGCACTCAGACCTTGGTACGCCATCTAAACGCATGGGGTTTTGACTGTGGTTTACAGGAAGAAGACCTTGCTGACGCTGCTCGGATTGCTCGTTCTTTGACCAATGTTCTTTTATCTTAGGTGTTCCTACGCCACACATGATGAGAGCCTTTGAGCAGGCGTGGGCATTACTAAAGGCAGACCCTTTGGCACAAGGTGGAATGGGGTCTTTGCGACCTGATACCTTGATTAGCATGATAGAAAGGCAAAGAAGAAAAGGCGCACAAGGTCTACCTCCTTTTGTTGACTTTTCTGGTGCAACAAAACAGGGCTACCCCACAGTTATGCAAGACATTACTCCATTAGGTGAGACTACCATGTCAAGAATGGGCAGCGGTAGAAACCTTGACGCAGTTGCACCTATACCAATTACAGAAACTATGCCGGAAGAGTCTTTTATGACTCAACCAGAAAAGAGAATGGCTCGTAGAGGGTTAGGTGCTGCAAGGCGTAGGATGGAAAGCGGCGCTAGAGGCGAACAAGGCTTTACTCCTTACCGAACCAAAGAAGACATGCTCCAATCAAATGTCGGTGTAGCAAGCCCGACTAGACTTAGGATAGATACCAAACCTGTAGAAACTCAACAAGAAAGAACAGGTAAGCCTACTCTTGCTCAAAATACAGCAGATATACTTCAACAGTTTGCTCAACAGCAGAGCACCGAGTTTGACAGACCAGCAGAAGTAGACTTGAAGCCTGAGCCAAAGTCTGGTGGAATTAATGAACAAATAGATACAGCAGGTCGTGGAGGCCGAAGAGGAATCAGAACACAACAATCAATTGAGAATCAACCCAACCCTTTCAGACCCCAAGAGTCTATGACCGGATTTACCATGAGACCAGCCCAGCCCCAAGGTATGGGGCCTCGCCGGGAATCTATAGATGAAAGAGTAATCCCACTGCAAGAAAGACTTAGGAGAACTGTTGACCCACAGGCCATGAGTCAAGCAAGGTTAATGGAACTTGCGAGGCAACTCGGACAACAAGGCGGCGCTCGACAAACCGCTGTTGACCAAACTGCTTGAAGTTACTAAGTGACACCAAAGTTCAAGTAGGGTATTGTTTACCCACAAGCATGTTCTGGGATTTAATTACTGGTCTAAGTATAGTCGCTTTAGCCTTGGCGAGTTACACACTTGCTAAAAAATTAGAATCTACTCAATCGGAAGTCAATGATTTGTCTTCGATGGTCAGAGTACTCAGATACAACGCCATGGAGAAGTTGAAGCAAGGTGAAAAAGATGAAAGGCAAACAAAGAAGTAAGGAATGTTCTCATTGTGGCTACCATCCCACAAAGCGGGTCTACATCAAAAAGTCGGGTGTCTTTCGTGGCATCGCTTGGTTCTGCACAGAGTGCGGCGAGTTTACTTTGGATATGAGTTGAGTTTATATATACGAAAGTGAAGCCGAGATTGGTCTGCGGTTTTTGGTATTTCCCTGATGTTCGGTTTGCATTCATTCTATTACCTCCTTTCCCCGCACGACCACTATCTTTTTCTTTAGTTCTTACCTAGGCGCATTATGGGCGGAGACTTTGAGTTTCAGTTTTGTGACTGTTGTAGTCCTGCTGAACTCGCCTTTGAAGTACTAAAAGCAAGGTCAAAGCCTTTTCACGGTTACAATCCTAACAAACATAGTCGCAAAGGTGGCTTAAACGCCAAAGGTCGTGCTGCTGCTAAGCGCAAAACAGGCGCAAATCTCAAACCACCTGTTACTACCAAGCCTTCTAAACTCAAACCCGGCGGTAAAAAAGCGAAGCGTCGCAAGTCTTTCTGTGCTCGCATGAGTGGAGTCAAAGGTCCAACTAGTAAAAAAGGTAAACTAACACCGAAAGGTGCAGCATTGAAAAGGTGGAATTGCTAATGACTGACTGTGATTGTGGACACTGTGTTGGAATAGAAAATGCATTTGATTTTTTGGAAAAGAAGTTGTGCCCGGCAGGTAAAGCAGCAGCCAAGCGCAAGTTCAAAGTTTATCCATCAGCCTACGCTAATGGTTGGGCGGTGCAATATTGCCGTGGTAAGTTCCGTAAGAAAAAGGGGAAGAAGAAATGAATCATGCTTCTATGGAAAAGGCTTGGGCTTTACTCAAGGGTAAAGAAGATGCTCCTAACTATAGAAAGGCCACTGGAGACAAGAAGTGCGGCAATTGTAAAGCGTGGGACTCATCAAAAACTGACGACCCCATGACTGGCTATTGTGAGTGGTATGACTTTATTTGTAGAGCAGACCATGTATGCGACGCTTGGGCGGGTGAGTGAATGAATCCGTTTGAATCTGCTTGGTCTGTTCTTAAGGCTCTTCAACCTAGTATGTTAGACTTTGAAGATACGCCAGAAGAAGAAATAAGGCACTTTCAAACTATGCAACAGATGAATGAAAGATACACTCCTCGTGGTAATACATTAGGCTACGGACCCAGTGGTGCAAAACCCGGTCCCTTTTTTGGCGGTTTCCCATCCCTTGGTGGAACTAAGATTTATGAAACACAGCCAGATTTACAAGTTCTTGACCTCAATACACAAGCAATGTTTTCTCGTAACCCCGGTGATGCTCGTAGGCTTAGAGAGCAAGCCGCAGCACTTGAAGCACAACTTAACGCACCGCCCGTTGTTAGTAACGAGCCAAGGGACTTTAATACACCAATGAGCGACGAAGAATTACAGAGTCTTTTTACTACAATAAGAAGCGCTCAATCAAGAGTACCTTATTCATACCGTCGCAAAACTAACAAACCTGTCACTGACGAAGAAGTCGCTCGTGAATTGAGAAGAATAAGGGGGTTTAATTGATGCCAGAGTGCACCTGTCACGATGTTCTTATTGTCAAGAACCTTAACAGGTGGTTTAAAGAAAAGTGGGTTGATGTTAGTCGTCGAGGCAAAGACGGTAAGCATCCTCCTTGCGGTAGAAGCAAAGCGAAGAAAGGAAGTAAAGGCTATCCAAAATGTCGACCAAGTGTAAGAGTATCAAGTAAGACTCCAAAGACTTCTGGTTCAATGTCCGAAGGACAAAAGCGAGCAGCGACCAAGCGCAAGCGAGCCAAGAAACAAGGCGTTGGTGGCAAGCCCACAATTGTCAAATCATTGATATTAGTAAAGCAAAATGGGTTTCCTGAAAACATGCCCGACGCTGCACCAGAGTTGATTAGCGTAGGTAGTATGCTAGGTGTCGATGCTCCAGAAACTTGCACGATACCCGGTTGTAACAATCCCCCTATGATGAAAGCAAGGTATGCCAACCCGCTAAGAAGTGTAGATTATACTCATCATATGTGCCCCGAACACGCTATGCAGTATGAGCCAGACCTTGCTCAAGTCTTGGTAAAATCACCAGTAAGTCCAGAGGCTAAGCGTCATAAGTTAGAGTATGATAAAAAGTATGAATCGACACCTGAGCGTGTAAAATATCGTGAAGAATTAAATCGTGAGCGACGAAGAAGAGGCATTTACGGCAAGGGTGGCCCTGACATGAGTCATACTAAGCGACACACGCTGGTTGCAGAAGACCCGCACACTAACCGAGCCCGTCATTTCAAGGAAAGAGGTACACTTAAAAGCGCAAAGCCTATTGACCGGGAGTTGGTTCTCGTTACCACAGGTAGATTGTAATGATGGACTGGTGGAAAGAACTCTTTGAAGAAATGCTACATGTTGCTTTGTGGAACTTGGGCAAGATAGAGCACCACTGTGATGGTTCTTCGAAAAGTCTCAGTCTATTGATGGAGGCTGCCGACCATTATCAATTTATCCAACAGGCTTATGATGAGTGGTGTCGTGCGAATGAACATGTCGGAATCATCATATGCGATTGATTCTGCATGGTCGTTGTTACAAAACGACGACAAGATAGAAAAAGTTGTTCCTCTAATTCCCTTGGCAGTCGGAACAGGTTTTGGTTTATTAGGTGCTTATAGCGGTGCTGGTGGTAGATTTTTTAATCCAGAAACTGGTAGGTTAGACCCCGGAATACATGCAAATGCTGCTCTTCATGACCCTTTTACTGGTGGTATACTTATGGACCACGAACTAGGTAGTTCTGGGAGAAGTAGACTTGCAGGTGGTGCTTTCGGTGCACTTCAAGGTCTTAATCCACTTGCTATTACAGGGGGGATTGCCAGAGGTACAAGAAGTGCTGTTGGCTTAAGTCGAGCACAACGAGCACAAAGAGCAGCAGACAAAGCCAAGACTGCACAAGCGGCATCAACAAGAGCCGCAGCAGATGCGAGAGGGGCTGTTCAAAATCGAATGGCTGCTCGTGCCCAGCGTGACGAACTTTTAGATTTACAAGGTTCAGGTGGTGTAGCAATTGACCAAAATCAATTAAACAGTTTAAACCAAAGCGTTGCTTCTCGTGCACCAGAGGCTAAATTTGAATTGGCACAGCAGGCCGCTAAACAAAGCCGCAAAGCAGGTAAAAAAGCCAGTAGATTAGACGAGATTAAAAACCAACCTACTGCTTATCAGCAATACGGTACAGCAGCCAGAGTCCCTCAAGTTATAGGGCAAGGTATACAACAAGGCGTTCCTGAATTAGCCCTTGCCGCTGTTGCACCATTCGTACAAGGCGCTCTACCTAGTGCAGGTGGTGTAGATACATCTGGTTACGGTACATCATCAGCCGGGGCAACCGGCGCAACTAATACTCCAGTCTTGGGTAACCAAGACCCCACCCGAAGAAAAGAAATATGGCAGGGTAAAGAATGGAGTAAAGGTGGTACGGCAGTGGCTACTGGAGAAGAAATGAACATTGCCAACAGATTACTAAAGAGTGATAATATGTTTGAAAATAGATTAGGAAACGAAATGATGAACGATGTTAAGTACAGAATACACAAGTCTAACTGCGGCACTGAACTTAAAGCAGAATGCCCAGCGTGTGGTAAGAAAGACTGTGTAGGTAAAGCCCATTGTATGACAAAAGCCGATGATAAGAAGAAACCTGCTCATGGTATGGTTATTGTAATCGGCTCAAAAGCCGGACCCGGCCCATCAAAAGATGGCAAAAGACAGAAACTTGATTCTGAAAAGAAAGAAGATTAATTTCAAGACATATTAGTGCATAGCACTAATGGGTCGGAGGGTGCAACCCTCTCGCAAACTTCGACCCATCTTATTTTAGTTATACTTAAAATTTTATAGTATCACTTTATTTATGATATCAAAGGTGGACTGACTGAGAGGGATGACCGTGGAAGCCAATCGTGAGCACGACCAAGCAGAGATTAGATTGATGGGTCTTATATTGACCCAAGCAGTGAGTATAGGTATAGCAGTGGGCGTTTTTGACGCTGAACTGTGGATAGATTTAGACAATCCGACAACAAATGGTGTCACTTATGCAATGGCAGCGTTTGCTGTACAGGGCTTGGCGTATTATTTGTTTAAGATGTTCTTTCAACAAGGTATGGATGAAAGAGCAAGAATGGCAGCCCAAGAAAGAGAGCGTAGAAACCGATATAGAAGTATGGAATTTAGTTTTGACCGTAGGCGACAAGATATGGAAATGCGTATGCAAGAAGCCCAGTTAGAGACTGAACTCAAGTGGATGGAAGAGCATCCGGGCGAAACGCCGCCTTGGATTGAGGCTAGAATGTATGGTAAGGAATATAGCAGTGCTGAGTTTGTTCCAGAAACACCTAAGCCAAAAAATCCACTGACATTGGGTGTTAACTTTTCAGAAGATAATAAAGAAGCATCTGGTAGAGTTAGAGGCTCTGATGGGAAATTTAAGAGAAAGGAGTGAACCTAAGTGGGTCGTATCTTCAAGACTCCCAGCGACGATGCCGTTGAGGAAACCTTGAGGAGCATGCACATAGCAAACACTGTAGATGTGGCTTATGAAAGGGGTATGGGTTGGGTTAAGGTAGTTATTTTTTCTACGGCAACAGCCTTTACCATCAGCGCATTTGAATATTATACCGATTGGAACCTATGGGAGTCCAGTGGTAATTGGTTGAAAGAAAAGTTACAGAGTTGGTCTAATTCTATATTTGATTGAGGTATTATTATGTCGGCACTAGGTGGTTCTGCTCTTGTTGGTGGTGTAGTATTTGCTAAAGAGTTGTGGCATTACTGGAAACCAAGGAAGGTCGGCGTGTATGGACCTACTACGGTAGGTAAAACTACACTGGATAGGTATATGACTACGCCGGGAGAGATGGAAGAGATACCTTTAGCAGACAGAACTAAGCATTTCAAAGTACCCGGTATCAATCGTTTCTTATTACCTAGACCAAGTAGGAAGCGTGTCACCTACAAAGGTGATACAAGAGTAGTTTATTCTTCTGATATTGGCGGTGAAGAGCGTTTTTGGAACTTGTGGGTAGATGATATGGTTAATCGACAGGTGGAAGCAGTGGTATTTTTATTTGACCATCGCAGTAGCAAAGGTGGTGACGAGGCTGTGCAGGCTGTTGGTGGATTCAAATACCTTGTAGATGCAATATTACACCGGCAATATCGCTATCGTAAGTTCAAGGCTTGGTTTAAAGGTAAAAAATATGCACCTAAATTGATAATGTTGGTCGCAAATAAGGCTGACCAGTGGTGGGATGACCAAGCAAATGTCCTTTGGCAGCAGCAAAGATTGGGCGAACACAGGATATTTGACCCTTTTAGAGAGGATTTGGTTAGACTTCAAAAGGCCGGAGTACCAACAAAGCGTGGTATGATGGCAACGAAAATAGGTTGGAATGTAGAAAATACAATGTTAGATTTACTTAGTTAGGTGATAATGTGAATAATTGGGGATTTGGAGGATATGGAAGAGTGCCACAAGGCGATGTGAACTTAGCAAATATGAGTCAGGCTCATTTAGCAGCATTAGGGCAACAGGGTAACGCTAGTCATGAGCAATTACTTGAAATGCAGGCTGCTCAACAAGGTATGAAAGATGTGGCTGTCAAACAAAATATCGAAGTACCAAAGGTCAACTTTTACCCAAGTAGGCATCCTGACCCAAGAAAGGCAAGAAAGCAGGATATTAAACAGGCTAGAAAATTATTAACGCCAACAAAGCGGGCTTGGTATAACCCTGTCAGGTGGGTATGGGGTCGAAAGTACCGATACAACAGGCAAAGTAACTTGTGTGTAGTTGATGGATGCAATTGCGAAGAACTCATCAAGTACGATAACCTGTATGCTAAGATTACTGATGAAGAAAGCGGTCAAAGTTTGTGGGATTTGTATTGGAGAAACCCAGTAACGCAGACTCCAGAGCCATTCGTTGCTAGAGAACAGGTCACCAATGGTAGAAAAATGAAGGGCACATACTGTCCTGAGCATCTTCATTTGTATCATCTACTGTGTAAGTGGGAATTAGAAGCAGATAAAGACCATAACAAGACCAGAACTGGACTTAAAGAAATGATGAAAAAAGGAGTATCTACAGTAGCAGTGCCAATTTCTATAGTCAAAAAGAAAGACAACACCCCGGAGTTCCTAAAAAAATACGAGCCTTTCTTCATGGAACTAGAAAAAGATTCTAAGACGCAATCCGGTATCAGTTTGATACATTACAAAAATCCAGAAACTGGAATCAACGACATAACCGCTATATATTTTGATTTGAGACTGTTTCAGAAAGAAATGTTAGCAGCCAACCCTCAACTCAGTGATGCGATTGCTAATTTAGGAATTACTCAGAATGTCGCCCCAAGTGCCGGAGGCTCGCTTGGTATGGCAGTAAATAACACAACCAATGGTGTTATCAATCAAAACACCTTGGAACAATCAGAACAGATGAGCCTCCCTCAACAATAGGTGATACAATGGGATTATTCGGAAACAATCAGCAAAGCAGCGGAACACTAAACTTAGGTGTAGGTCAACCGGGACAAATGCCTGTACAGGGTCAGACCCAAAATCCATTTGCTCCACAAGGCGGAATGATGCAGCAGGCTGCTCAAAATCCCTTTATGTCAGGTATGATGGGTGGCGCTGGTATGCAACAAGGTATGATGGGTCAGCCTATGATGCCTCCAAGTGAAACTGATATACTACTGGCTTTGATGAAGAGTCTTGCCCCTGCTGACCGATTTATTGTCGGTGCACAGATGCAAACTCTTCTACAGTTACTTAATGACTTAGTTAGTTTTTCAGTCCTAGAGATACTGAAAAATGCCAAGTTTGTTATTGACGAAGAGGGCGGTACTATGCAGATGGATGTGACAAGTCTACCTCAGAATCTACAGACTATGAGTGGAGAGAATGTGTCTAACCAATTCAATGCCCTCAAAATGACAAGCCAACAAAATATACAGAATGCTGAGATGCAACAACAGCAGATTGCAGCAATGGCACAGCAGTCTATGATGGGAGGTGCTTTGAACGCTGCTTTACAAGATGAAGGGTTCATGAACAGAGCAGGTACTGCTGCGGGTAGTTTCATGGGTAGAATGATGGGGATGAGATAATGATAGACAATAATCCACTTTACAACATTTCAAGTTCGGCTATGAGTATATTTTCACCAGTCAAGAGCGTAATCATTGACATGGTTATGGTTCAGTTACTAGCAATTATAGTTACTCTTGGACTTATATTAGTCACCGGTGCTGATAATCTAAGTAGTGACACTATGGCTTACTTAGTGGCTGGTTTGTTCGGCGCTTTCTTTATGCTCGGTGGTATCTACAGTAGAATCTCCAGCATCTAGTATCACTAGTCTACCCCATTTACCAAGTGGACATTCGCTTGATGTAAGGCTAGTTTTTACTCTCATCTGACAACCGCACTCTAAGCATCTGTTACTACTGTGTTCCCAACTTGGACATATTATGCAGTGTTCCATTCTGCTTCTTTTTACATCATCTGGAACATACCTTCTCATCGCTATGTCTCTACCAGCCTTTGCTAGATTTCTAGCAGTCTCTATAGAAACGGGTACGCCCATAATTTTAGGCCGTATTCTAGGTAGTTTCATACCCTTTGACTGGGGCTTCTTGTTCAAAAGGGTTATCCGTGTAAATGACATGGGCTTTCTATGGCGGGTCAGCGTCAGACTAAACGGTCATGTCCTTTTTGTCAACACGGTGACCGTGAAATGTTAGAGCAGAACATCATTGACGGTATTGCTAATCCGCAAGTTTTGGACAAAGATATGGGTTGGAGAGCCAATACCGCAGAGCGACACATGAAAAATCATGTGGGTGAGTATCACGAAGGTGCAAATCACTCTTGTAAAGTATGTACTGACGATAACAGGAGAATGTTAGAGGTTGCTTATTTTGAAGGTAATACTACTACAGAAGAAATTGCTAAAGAATTAGAGTGCAGTGAAGAGGCAGTTTATCGACACATGAAACATCACTTCCAACCTTTGGTAAAAAAGAGTTCTACCGCACTGGTATCTATCAAAGTAGGAGACGAAGTTAACATTCTTAGAAACAATGTACAAGGTCTAAACGGTAAACTTGCACAGTTTATGGAAGAGACCAGTATTCACGACGATGGTGTCATATCTGACATGGTTAGATTGCATAAAGAAGTAAGAGAAACCCTCAAAGATTTGACAACCTATCAAGAAAAATGGGCAGAACCAACTCAAAACATCGCCAACAACACTATCAATGTGCTCAAAGTGGAGTTAGGTAAGGAGAGTCCTGAAACTTGGAAACGAGTCAAAGCCGGTTTACTTGCACAAGCAGACGGAGAAATCGACGAAGACATCATGGATTTATTGTGAGGTGAGAAAAAATGCCAATGATTACAGGTTCAGATACTAGGATGTATAGTCCTCGAAGCGAATCTAATCTTGGCTACTCAAAAGACGATGATGACTACAAGTATGGAGTCGGTGACCCTGAGCACATGGAAGAAATCAGAGACAAAAAAATGGCTGAAAAAGACAAGTCAAGTGAAATGTCTCAACTGCCTCACTTACAATTATCCGTACCCAAGCCAGAAATACCCCAACTTCCCGGTTTGATGGAAGAGGAAGAAGACCCTCTTATGATGGATGACCAGTTCAATGAAGGTCAACAGTTTGGTGCTATGACAGGGATGCCTGACATGGGTAATCTCAGTATTGGCAACGCTACGGGTACTATGCCAGCACCCGGTGGTATGCTTGCCACTGGAGAGCCGATGGAAAATGCTTGGTCTACCTTGATAAAAGAAGATGAGGAAGACGATGAAAAGCCTGACTCTAAAACATTCACTAAGCCTAAAAAAATTCCTAGACCTTTTTTTGACCCAGAAATAGATGTCACTCCTATTAGAAGACGATTAGCGGCTGAACCCACAGTAGAAACAAGTGAAGGTGACCTTCGAGCAGAAAGAATTTTACCTACTGCTTATGGTAATCCTGATTACTTTACTACAGGCGAACCAATGGATGATGCTTGGTCTAGTTTGACCAAGAGTAGACTTGACAAGATAAAAGGTAAAGAGCAAAGGCCGTTTTCAAGAGAACAGTTTGAAATTCAACCCGGTGGCGCTGATATTACTACTGCTAATACTCGTAGAGCAAAAAGAACATCTCGTCAGATGTCACCGATAAAAAACAGAGGGCTTGATTTAAGTCCTCACAGTGTAGATTATTCTCACCTTGGTATCAAGACAAAGCAACCGCTTCGTTTGTTTCCTAGAGATTATGACCAACAATTAGGTACTCAGCAAAAGCGACAGTTATTGGCAGGAGTTCCTCAAGCGCAGTCCGGTCACGCATTGGGGCCAGAAAGCAAATACAACCCTAAACCTCAAAAACTCTCTTCGCCCAAAGGAAAGCCTATCAAAGAACCCGGTGAACCTAAACTTAGAGGCCAAAGTCTGGCTAAGTCTGCTGCTGTACTTAGAGAAGACATCGAAGCCCTCAAAAAGAAAGTCGACTATATGAAATTTAATCAAATTAGAAGATTACTTTCTCAATTGAAAAATTCAGTTGAAAGACAAGAGCGCAGGCTCAAGGCTGCCAAGCAAGGCGGTCACGGTAATAACAGAGAAGCGGGTCATATGGAGGCGCAAAATAAAACAACTAAACCAACTGGTGGCACTGACACTATTGATTTACCTGACAGTTGGGGCGCACCTTCCACTATGTTTGCAGCAAGAGGTAGTGGGAGAGTAGGCTGATGTTTAAGATACATTTTCCTGCTAACTATGGTAAGCCTAAGCCTTTGGTTTTTGGCAGTGATGACTTTCACAAGGCTTACTTCAAACCTTTATTGAAATCCTTTGGTCTTACTTTTGTCGGAGATGGGGGACAGATACCTCACAGTTGGGCACCGACGGATGCTGGTATAAGTCAAGACCCGGAAGAGCCTGACCACCCACCTTGGAATCATCATCCTGAAACAGGAGAATTGTTACCGGGCGGTAAGCACACTATTGATTTCGTTAGAGATGACTTAGTAAGACAGTTTAAACTTACTCCAGAAGAAGCCGAGTATGTTTTACAAATGTCTATCGACAGATATAACCAGAAGCATCAAGATGAATATGGTGATGACAGCCAACATACTCTGCCTAATTTTGACAGTAGTCAATGGCGTAAAGTGCATGTCGGCCCTTGGTACGAGCACAATATGGAAACTCACATGAGGAAAGCCAGAAGAGGTGAACCTCAACAACCCGGTGGCCCAAGACCTTTGATTACTTACGCTTACAACCAAGGTAATGTCGAAGGCGGTGCAACTGGTCGATGGATAGACAGTGGTCTTATTCACATGAACCAAGAGATTGGTGAAGTGTTACAAGAGTTAGGCGCACCTGCTGATGTTGTCAACGGTTTAAACTATGTTCAATATAACGGTTTGAAGCCGGGCTCACTTTCTGGTGGACTGGTTCAGTCTATATCTCCAAGAGACGGCAAAGAATACTTGAAAACAGGTATACTACCTAATCAATATCTTAGTGACGAGCAAGTGCAACAAATCAGTGACCAAAGGATGCATCCAGAAATACATGCTCATCAGATTGCCGAACTGTTGCCTGATTCTTTTTATTATCCTGCTTCTTTCAACATAGCCGCAGGTGGATTGTCAGGTGAAAGGCTACGAGAGGAACTTGAAAGTATGGGACTAAGTCACAATTATAGCGATGAAGAGTTAAACGAAATCGCTAGCACTAGGGCTATGAAACTTTTGTTCCAAGACACTCACAATATCAATAGCGATTCGGGTAAGGGGTCAGTAAAAATGTTGACTAGGGGCTTACTTAACGATATAGATTCTCATCACGATGATGAAACATATAGTCTACATAGAAATCACATTGAGCGAGCACCTAGGCACGAAAAGACTAATTTTCACAAAAGGGCTAATCTGGTTGCTAGAAAGATAGGGGCGCACATGAGTAACGCCGCTGGTAAACTTATAGCACAAGGTATGAGTCAAGAAGAGGCCAAAGAACAGATAGCCAGACAGATGCGAGAATCGAAAGTAAATCACTACGAAAGAGCATATCGAGAGCCAAAAGAGGGTCTAAGACGAGATGTCGAGGGCTTGATTGCCGGTATGATGGACATTACTGGGCACGAAAGATTCTCTTTAGGCGAGATACCGACAGATGCTGCGACACAAGGTATTGCTACTCCTATGCCGGAGTTCCCGCACTACGCTGCGCCTGAACATTGGGGGCCGGGAGGCCATGACCGTATAGCGCTTGGTGAGCACGAGATGGCACCTACTGGAGACGAAGTTCGTGTAGAGCCATCTTATCCAAGACCCGAAGCCACTGCTCCTGCTATGCCTCCGCAAGTTCCACCAATGATGGACTTAGGTCCGCCGCCTTTACAACAGAGTAATCCATCAGACTTGGCAAGAAGAACTTTTTACAATGTGCCTAACCAACAAGGAACATTTGACCCTAGCGGAAACATCATAGTAAATCGCTCCTTCGATGTAGCCAGTGGGATGGATGCAATCAAGAAAAAGATTGGATACTTTGACGGATTTCTAAGGGGGCTAAAGTGATGGGAAGAGTATTAGTTAAGCCTGCTCTTCCCGGTAAGGTGTTAGTCAAAAGTAATTATGCTTTCGATGCTTTTGGTAACCCAGTGTTATTATCGACTCCTTCTACAAAAGAAGGTGCACCTGTAAGAGGAGAAAGGTTGGCTGGTATTTTAGGCGGTGCAGCAGGTGCTGGTTTGGCTCTTACTCAACCAGTAAATTCTTTGTCCCAGTTAATCAACAACATAAGATATGGTATGTTTGAAGGTGCTAGAGACGCTCGTGGTTTAAGAAGAGGGTTGTCAGGTCGCAGAGAAAAAATAAGAGCCAACAGAGCAGCAGACCTCGCTAATCAATACGCTGCTTATAGGTCACAGGAATCCCCTGCCGAGGCAAGACAAAGAGGTATGTTCGACAGGTTAACTGGTGGTAATTTTATGACTGCTGGTCAACAAGAACAAGCGTTGTATGAGGCGGATGTGCAAAGAAGACTTGCCGACGAAAGGGCTGCTAGAAACGCTGCTTTGGGTCAAGAAGTGTTCGATATGGCTGCCGGAATGCGTGGAGAAAGAGCAGAAGATTTGAATTTAGAACAAGGTCAGGAAGCCCTTCGTAACATCAAACAGTTGGGAGTGGCAGGTGCACAACTAGGAAATAGAATAGATGCGGAATCCGTACCGTTACCTAATTTCGCAAATCAAAATCCCGAACTGATAGCGGATATAGAACGAGAGTTACAAACAAGAAATGTTATGCCTCAAGAAGGGGATGTAAATGTGACTAAGCCCGGTGCAGTAAGAGTTGTTAATGCGACAGGCACTGAAATTGCGTCCGATGCTAACGCTATAGCCGCACAACAGCCCGGAGTACAAGAAGCACCTAAACAAGGTTACACATCAGCCCTAAACGAAGAGATAAATAGCACACCTGCTCCTAATACAACGGTTCCTATTACTAAGCCAGAAGAAGAAAAGCCTGCTGAGGAAGAGGGAGAACAACAACCATCTAGTATGTTACGAACTGGCATTGAAAATAAATTCCAACAACAATTCACATCGGGGGCTGAGGCTTGAGTGATGTCAACAACCTCATCCGAGACATGGACATAGAGATGTCCAAAAAATCATTTAAGTATTTCTTTACTGAGATTTTAGAGTTTGATTTTTCAGACCACCATCGAGATTGGTTAGCAGGTCTAAGTGAAAGTAGAAGATACTGCGTCAAAGCAAGTCGTGACCACGGTAAGTCGGTATTTTTTATGTCTTATGCACTTTGGTTGGCTGCTTTCAATCCTAATACTCACATCATGGTATTCAGTCACAGCCTTGAGCAGACACTTGAACATATGCGGTTTATTCGTAATAACATTGAAACCGCTGAAATTTTGAAAGATTTGAAGCCGACAGGTAAACCTTGGGCTAAATCTTACTTTGAATTCACTAACGGTAGCCGTATCATGGCTAAGTCGGTTGGTGGTGCTACTCGTGGTTTCCACCCTGATGTCGTAGTATGTGACGATATTTTGTGGGGTACTACTAGTTCTGAACTACAAAGAGCAGCAGACTGGTTCTATACTGTTCTACTTCCAGTTCTGCACCACACAGGTAGGCTGATGATGGTCGGTACACCGTTTAGTTACAACGATTTATACGCTGAATTAGAAGACAAACCTGCATTTAGGGTCGAGACATACCCTGCTATATTACCCAACGGTGAACCTCTTTGGCCCGGTAGATGGCCACTGGATGCACTAAAGGTACGAGAAGAGTCAATGCCAGCCATCAAGTTCGCTCGTGAGTATCTTTGTGAGCCTATCCACGACATGTCGAGTATGTTCCCAATGACTTTGTTAGAAAAAGCAAGGGACAAAGACTTGATTTTGATTGACAAAGCAGAACAAGAGTTTGATGAAAACGGTGACCCATCTGGAGTGTTCGGTCAGCACTTCATTGGCTGGGACCCGGCTATTGCGTCAGATGCTAATGCTGACTATACTGCTATGTCTGTTCTGAGAATGCTACCGGATAGTGACGAAAAGCAACTAATTCATATCGTGAATGAGAAAGGCTTGGGTAGTAACGCACAGAAAAGAAAGATAATCATGCTCAACAGTCGATTTAGACCAGACCTCATCGAACTTGAAGGTAACAACTTCCAAAGAATGTTTGAGGCGGAACTCAAAGAGATGCGTGACGACATTCCTATCAAGACATTTATGACCACTCGGCAAAAGAAAGAGAGTATGTTTATGTCTTTACTCATGGCTTTTGAGCAGGGTAAGATAAAAACACCTTGGGGTGACGAAAGAAGTAAAGAGTTTACTCGTAATCTTGAAACCCAACTCAGTAGATTTGGTATGCAGAAGAACGGTAGACTAGAGTCTGTAGGCACTCACGATGACTTGGCTATGAGTCTGGCTCTGGCTAACTGGGCTACTAAAGAATTCAAGGGTACTATGGTCATGCTTGATGATTATCTCGACGGATTTAACGATTGGTTTGGTGATGTTTCGCAAAGAAATGTAGCAGGTGCGTCTTGGTTCACGATATAATTAAATGACACCAAAAGTTGGAGAGTATTATGTGGCCGAGTCTAAATGTAACAAATAGCGATTATGTTGTAGACATGGGTCACGCTATTCTTAACGATATAGCAATCAACCTCATGGCACATCCGAGAGTAGACGAAACAGTGGCTAAGTCAATTGCTTCTCAGACTGTAATGTTTGAAGAAGAAAAGTTACCTGAGCCACAGTATGCACCTTTTGCACCTACTGGTGACGGTTGGTTTGAGGATAGAATTGGTAAGAGTGCTAATGAAATTATCAAAGATTTGCGAAAAGCAAGAAGGGTCATGAAAGACAGTAAGGATGAGATTGATAATATCATATCTAGTGTCAGGGCTCTCAAGAGTGCCGAAGTAGATGCAACCTTAGCCATGGTATCTTGGGGCAAACCTCATTATGATACGATGAGAAAAATGGGATTGGCTGACAAAGACCTGCGCTCTCTTAGGTTATTTGGTAAATCCAGACAATCTAGTTTACTTCGTGCTTGTAATTTATGGGAGAGTGCAGAAGATGCACTCGCTAAGTTAGACGAGTTTGAAGATGTCTGGGGCGAAGAAGAAAAAATGGCTTGGGTTAACGCTATGGAAACTAAACAAGACGCTCGTAAGATGTGGAAGAGTTCACTACATCAAATCGACAACCTTTCCAAAGAACAGCAGAAATGGATGAGGCTCGCTAAAGAAGAAGTAAGTAATCACGGCTCAATGTCTGCTAGAGCGATTACTGAAAACCTCATAGAAAAGGGCGTACCAAGACTGAATTCTAACAGACTGTCTAAACTTCTTAATATGTATGGCGAAGAAATAAACATAGTCAAGGCTCACCGTAAAGGCGAATACATGTGTATAGACCGAGACGGTCTTGTTATCAAAGACCCTTGGTCTTACGCTGCCGGTTTCTTTGATTCTAACGGTTATGTAAACATATCAGACCGTGGTGAACCCAAAGTTGGTTTGGTTACTAAAGGTAAAACAGGTAGAATGCATTGTGAACAGTTGTACAAAGGTATAGGATTTGGAACTTTACAACTTGACCAAAAGGTATACCAAGACTCCGAGCAATCTCAACATCGAGTTACATTTTTGAAATCAGAAGATGTTACTCAGTTTTTACAAAATATCTATCCTAACTTGAGAATAAAGGGAGACTTGGCTAAGGCTATGATAACTTATGTCAACTCTGATAACAAAGGCACAAAGGGTAAAGTCAAGAAGTTTCTACAGTATACTAATGCGGAAGGTACTGCCAAGGGCGACAAGTTACTAATGAAGTGGGATGTAGACCGTGATACAGTAGTTAATTGGCTGGAGGAATTTTAATGGCAGAAAAGGGCAGAATAGGTAAACTTATAGAATCAATCGGCAATCCGTTCCGAAGAAGAAGGACACCAGAGCCACAGATGCCGCTTTGGACTACAGGTATACAAGAGCCTGTACTAGTACAAGGTATCACCATACCTGCATTGTACTCAGTTGCTAATGAAAACCTTATTCTTAGAACCGTTCTTTCTACACTTCAACAAGAAATATTCCGTCGTGGTTACTACTGGGAAAAGAAATTTCAAAAGAAATGCACTTCTTGTGATGCCGAGTTCCAGCACGATATCGACGAATGCAGAGAATGCGGCGATACAAACTTAGCAGAACCTAACCCTGACCAGTTAGTATATCCTCGTTGGTTAATCGAGCAAAGAAACTCTATGGAACAGACTTTTATGGATGTACTCAGGGAAGTAGAATACGATTTGAATATTACAGACGATGCTTTCTTGATTCTCATCAAAGAATATTATATGGACCCAGAAACAAACGAGTTAGCGTTTTACAGAATCAAAGAAATTGTTAGAGGTGACCCTATCTTTATGCGTATTATTGCTGACAAGCGTGGTGTAAGAGGAGGTCGATTCAGAGTTTGCCCTATTCATCGTAATGAAGTTAAGTCGTACTCGGAAGACAACAAGAGTTGTCCTACATGTGGTACAGAAATGCTTGATGTACACCATGTCAATACTGCTGGAAGCGGTAAAACCCAATATTATTTGGAAGGCGAGGTAATACATGTTAGTAAATATCAACCTTCCAAACTATACGGTAGAAGTCCAGTGTCTACTCTTTGGCGACAAGCCATGACTTTGACAGCGATGGATAATTACATGTACACTGCTTATTCAAAGCGCAGAATACCAAGAGGTATATTGAGCGTTACCACTGATAATCTTGAGTCTATGAAGTCGTTTTTCAAGGCTACCGACGAAAAGTTAGAGCGTGACCCGCACTATATACCTAAGATTGGTATTGAATCTGGTAGCGGTAGAGGTGGTATCAACTGGGTCAAACTAATGGACAGCCTTGAAGAGATGCAATATATACCTGCAAGAGACGAGATGCGACAAAGAATCGCTGCTTTCTATGGTGTATCTAATGTATTTATGATGGACACTGGCAAGTCCGGTGGACTAAACAACGAAGGTATGCAGATATTAGTCACTAATAGGGCAGTAGAGTTTGGTCACAAAGTATACACCGACCACTTGTTCCCAAGACTAATGGAAGAAATGGATGTCACAGATTGGAAACTAACATTGTATCCAAACGAAGAAGAAGATGAAGTTACTCGACTACGCCGTGATGAGATGGAAGTCAATATTGCACAAAGAATGATGATGATGGGTTACAAGCCTACACTATCCGAAGATGCAAATCGTGATATTCGCTTTATCTATAAGCAACCTGACCCGGTTGACCCTGCTCAACAGCCACCTCCGGGCGGTATGCCTCCGGGCGGTATGCCTATGGGCGGTATGCAGATGGGTGGCGGTATGGGCACTCCGGGTACGCTTCCAAGCCGTAACATTAGTCCTCAAGGCGCTGCTCAAATGGCTAGACAAGCGCAAATGGGTATGTCTCAGCCCGGTGGAGAAGGTATGGGACTTAGAAACAGAGGCCCAGCAAGTCCTCAAAATAGAACCAGTATGGGCGCTGGTGCCCCGATGTCAAGCGTTCAGCAAAGAGGTCCTCAACCTACTGGAGTTCAACAGGCTAGTCAAAACATATTAAATGCTAGAAATCCGAGAGGGGCTTAGGAAGTTTAAAGTCAAGTGGTGTATTGGAGATGAGCATGGACCTTAAGAAATTGGACCCAATGGCTAGAAAAATGAGAAGTCATGTTGACGCATTTTACAAAGCACTAGAGCAACAAGACGGTGTCTCGGCAAGAAGTCACATTACAGAAGTTATCAAGTACGCAGATTACTTAAACAAGGATATCGAGACTACAATCTCAAAGTCTGATACAGTGCAAGTCACTGGTATCAATGACATCTATGTCGGCGGAGTACCAGTCCTTAAGTCAGGCTCTGCTCAAAATATTCACACAGCGCAGAACGATGTGTTACCGGGCATGATTAGAACCACAAGAGCAGGACCGACGCACCGAAGATTGTCTAACCGCACAGTTTGAGGTGATTAAATGAGCGAAGAGAGGGGAAATGTCGCTGAAAAGTTGATGGGTGCGCTCATCACTAAAATGGAAAACATGGATGCAGGTCTTCAATTGTTGAAAGCCGAAAACGCCGAACTCAAAAAAGCACTATTAAATCCAGCAGTATTACTCAGAAAGGCTGGTTTTGTATCTGCTAGAAACAATATGCCAGAAGATGTCATGCCTGATGTATTTAGAGGCGACTCTGATGATGTATTGTTGAAGGAAGACGGTAATCCAATAGAGATACCAAAGACCAATCAAGACTTTTACAAGACAGACTGGAGTGAAATTCACGCACTGGCTGACCAAGCAAAGAGCAGCGGTGCAATAGGAAACGAAATAGGAATGGAATAATATGAAGCCAAGATTTGAACAAGCAAGTAAAGAAGTGTATGACCTGCTAAAAGCAGCACAGAACTTAGAAAGTCGCATCGCTAAGAAAGAAGGTAGTATGCCAGATTACACAAGTCAACCAGAAGGGGCTACTGTAGGATATGCTCGATTTGAGGCGCAACCATCCGGCGTACCTAATGCCTATTATAATACAAACAATGTATTACTTGACGATGTACAAGATGTCGCTAACAAAGGTGCAATCTCAGAAAACAGCGATGTACTAACAAGAGAGTCACCTTACTATCCTACAGCGTTTAGTACAACAGGTGCACTTGAGAACTTCAAAGGTGGTGACGGTCCAACCTTGTCAGAACTAAAGAAGTCTATTGACCGATTAGCCAGCCGTCTAAATTAAGCGGCTGGTGATGTAGTTGAGAGAAGGGCCACTAGAGACTCTTGATAGAACACGAGGTGTGTTCGTTAAGTCTCTACTAGATGGCATTGGTAAAGCAGACGCTGGTGCTGAGTTTTATTTTGCAGCCGTTAGCGCTGAGCGAAAGGGTTACGAGTTATCAGGTCATGACAAAGGCTTGCTAAACATGTTTAGTTCTGTTATACAGAAACAAGAAGATGAAGATAAGTGGGCTCCGCACACTCATCAAAGCATCAATGAGCGACAGATGGGCTTTGAAATAGATTATACCGCTGGTATGGAATTAGCCGACAACCCATCTATGAATCCAGACAGAGTTGTTCCGCCTAACGCAGACGATTTAAGATATTCTGGCAGACCCTTCACACTAATTAATGGCGAGGCTAACGACCCCTATCGAACACGCAATGCTATGGGTCAAGGTTTCAATCCTTTACACGGTAATTATCACCAAATTTTAGCAGATTTTTATTTAGCAAACGAGGCTGGTAGCAAGCCTCAAAGTCAAAAAGACGCTAGGAAAGAACTTGCTTGGGAAGAACACGCCGCAAAGAATGACCACAGTTTTTTACAAACACCTTTGCATCTCGGTAAGTTGAACGAAGATGCTACTAATCATCAACTCTATCTTAATCACTACAAAAGGTGGGAAGAAAGTAATCGAGATATAGTCGATAAAGTTCGAGCAGATAGAAAAGAACAAGGTTTATCGGAGGCAGAAATTGACCATGAGTTGAAGCAACTTCATATGGAAGATGCCAAAAGAGGTTGGCAACAGAATCTAGGCTTTATGGATTATTTTCTTGGCATGGAATGGTTTAGTCCAGAAGAAAAAGAAAAAGCCTATCGGCACTTGTATGACCATGGAGGGGCAGATAGCACTAGACCTTTGACCTTCGACAGCAGTCCACAAATAGAAAATTTGTTGCCTAGACTCAAGCGGAATTTCCAACAAAGGTTTTCTGGCTTATACGACTGGTGGACTAGAGTCCCTGAACATTCTCAGCAACCTTTAGCAATCAAACCAAAGCGTTTACCAGAAGATACTGAAAACATCCAAAGAGTGCATAATTGGATAGCAATGCAAGGTAGTGGTCTTGGAAAGAAAAGAGATTGGGAAAGAGCAGTAGACCATTATAACAAAATGTATAGAATGTATAATCCAGATGCTGATGCTTTTAGTTATAGCCATGTCCCTTATTTCGACGATAAGAGAAACGAAATACATTGGAGAAAACAGTCTATTGGTAAGGGTAAGAAACAGAATTACCTTAGTGAACCTATGTTAAGAAATATGTTAAACATTGATAGTGAAGGTAAGTTACTCGAAGACGGGGAACATCCTGTTTGGGGACCTGCTTGGAAAAAAGCCGATTCGCCATTTAGTCAAGAAGAACTTGATGAGATTATGAAAAAGAGGCGAGACGAGTCCATCAAAATGAGGGCGGCAGGTAGGGTCGCTCGAAATCACGGTGCGATAAATTATGGCACTCATATGCACCCTGACCACTATGATTACCTTGATGACCATGATACACTTGCTACTCACTGGAAAAGACCCTTCCAAGTAGGTGGTATGGGTAAAAGGGCTAATGAATTATTCAATTTACTACACCATCATACTTTGGCTTACAAACCTGTAGAGACAGAACAATCAGCAGACTCTCAGGCTTTGAGAGAGCGTTTCGGTGATTACTTACAAGATATTGGTGCAGATGGAGAACAAGTCGGAGAATTTGAGCCTACGACGGAAAGAACCATGATGGGTGACAAAGAAGTGAGTTTATTCTTTGAAAAGACCGGCAATAGAATAGGTATACAGCATATTGAGGGCGGTAAAAGTATGGATGCTTTTTTAGCACCATTTGGACAGGGTGGTTTAAGTTTATTTCCTGATGCCGAGGGGAAAACTACAGCGTTCAGAGGTGACTTTGCCCGACCTAGTTCTTTGATGAACCCACAGAGTGCTGTTGCTTCTTCAAGAATAAAAGGTGCAGGCGGTCAGAATGCTCACACCGAAAGACACTCTAGTGGAACAGATGGTAAATACAGTAACGAGGTACACAGTGATTATCACGCTGCGAGAGAATCAGGTGACGATGATGCTGCCAGAGATGCTCATGACAAACTGCGTGGTGAAACTCCCGACCATCTAAGAATGGTCAATATACACCAAGGAACATTCAACAACGACGAAGTTGAACAAAGTGCTGCTCATAGTTACCACACTATAGGCACTATGGTTGGTATGGGTAATAACCCAATGGAGCCGCTTAGAAGAGTAATCAGTTACAAAGACCCCGGTCTTTTACAAGAAGGAACGGGCTTGCGTTCTACACTTGCTGACCACAATGATTTAGTAAACGACCTCAGTGCTAAATTTGAAACACTTGGTGAGTTCGACATCGAAGAAGAAAAACAACAAATAGAGGATAGTATAGAAAACTCCAGAAGTCGGATAGAGCGAGAACTTGAAAATTTAAATCAAAGAAAAGCACCCACTAACCTAACTGAGGAAGAACTCATTGAATTTAATAGAGTGCTGTCGACTGAAAAAAATTTGCTAATGGGAGAACTACAAGAGTTACCAAAAGCCAAAGAAAGAATGATTGCTGACTTGGATGACAAACTTAGACAACACACTATTGGTAATCAACTCACCAACGATGAAGGTAAATTGGTTATTGGACCAGATGGTAAACCTATAGATATAGGCGTGATGACTAATCTTGGTATACCTAGAGAACTAAATCCAGAAGGTCAGGTTTCTAGGAGGTTATCTGCTTCCCAAAGGCCGATGGCGGCTGAGGAAGAGTCACAGTATTTTGAGGGTCTGATGGATAGGGCCGGTGACATAGAAGAGTTGTTAGAATCTGGCAGTCTGACACAAGGTGAAAGACTGACCTTACAGGGTGAGTTGAATCAATTAGATAACCAGATGGAAGCATGGGAAAGAAGAAATTACAAACTAACACCTAGTGGTGACATTTCGACAAAGCACTTTGGTGGTAAAGGTCATCATAATACTCTACAAAGAAAGTTGGATGCTGATATCAAAGCGATTGCAGACGCAGGTGAGCATCTATACAGGATGCTTGGGCAAACTCCAGAAGGCAGGGCTCAACTTGCTCAGATATTCAACCCTAATGCCGACCACGAAACAGCGGCTGCTAACATGCGTATGTGGGCAGCAATGTCAAACGATTTCTTACAAAAAGCACCCGAAGACAGCCACGACATCATGACACTAGGTAATACGAAGTTTGAAGTCAAAAGTCAATCGAAGCCGACTACAGATTTTGCTACGGGTATGAAAACTGCGGTTTCTAACTTTGGTAATGCAATTGGTGCTAAAAATGTATTTGATTATTTTAGTGCTTTGGATTCTATTTCACAAATAAAAAGCAGCGCTAGGATGCAGACTGACCCTGAGCGAGCACAAGCCATGATTGAACAAGGAGAAATGTTTAATCGTCAATATGAAGATTCGCTTATGGATTCACTTGGTTTGGATAAGTCTGATAATAGATTGCGACAAACGGTAAAAGATTATCTTGACAATACTCTACTACCCAGACTTAACGAAAACAAACCTATGCCTTCTGTTATGACAGGTCGACAATTGTTTAGTCAAATGTATCCTGATATAGACATCGACGCTATGCTTGCAGACATGCTCAATCGTAAACAAGTAAACAGACCTGATGTCAAAGACTTTGTTAGAAAGGTAGGGCAGATATACAATACATTGGGTAGAAAAGCAGAAGAGAGAAACCGACAAACTGGTATCGGTTTCCAACTTGCACATAATTTAGACGATAGGTTTGAAGAAGATTTGCATACGAGTCGTTCTAAATTTTCAAGAGATTTGAAGGGTAGAGGTAAAGCAGACGCAAAAAATTTAGACGACCAGCAAAATGCTATACAGACACTCAATTCTTTAATTACTAATTTTTCAGATGTAGAGGTTCCACAAGAAATCACTCAAACTAAATCCGGTCTTGGTCGAGTTAAAGTCGGGCCAAACGGTCACGACACACATACCGTTAAGAGTCTGTATAACTCAGGCGGTTTCAAACATGAGTTTGGAGATGACTTTTCACCTAATTTCAATTACTACATAGGTTCTGACGGCACTCCTAAAATTACTATGGCTGGACCTAACGAAGATAATATTCACTCTTTAGTTCCACTGACTAGTCACTTTTGGGACAAGATGATTTCAGTAGCGGCACCTGCTTGGCAGAGTTTACTTTACGGACCTGAGCATCAAGGAGCAAGAGAATCACTGGCTAGAAATGAACGAAGAGCCCCTCAGTTTACAGCCGATAATCTTGGCCGGACACTCAACCAAAAACCTAGGTCGGCTACTAAGTCTGAGATTGGCTTAGCAGACTTAACTAATCCTGACATTATCAGAAAAGACTTGGGCCCAGAAGTTCCTACGCTACAGCCGATGCACCGTATCTTTGAACTCAAAGACCTTGAACATCTGCGTGGATTTACAGGCGACTGGATAGTTTCTGTCATGCCAGAGGGTGAAAGAGGGTTTGTTAAGAAAGACGATGACGAAGTTACATCTCCTACTTTCGATTTATCAGATGAAGACAAAGAGAACTTCAAGAAAGTAACAGATGAAGATTATCATGTAGATGTCATAAAGACAGAAGACGGTTACTATATCTTTGATGTTCTAAAATACGAAGATAAAGAAGTTCACGAAATCACGATTGACGACAGAATAAAGATACTTCGAGGTGCTATGGAAGGCATAGACAATATACATTTACCAAGTGCTAGTGACACTCGACTTGCTGATGATGCAGGTCTTAAGTTAGCGGTAGATGATTTACAGAAAGACCACGGCTCGGTATTACTTAGAGATGCTAAGTCAACATACATGGCTGGTGAACTAAGGCACCCTAAGTGGGTCATGCTCAAGCCCGGTAAAGATGTAGTACTAAGAGTATTAGACAGAAGAGGCAATGGGCCTTACACATATCGTTTAGGTACTGGTCCGATTACTCAAGCCGAAAAGATAGGTAATCGAGCAGTAGAGTCAGAAGGTGAAACCTATATGGATGTCGGCGTTGCTTTCAATAGTCCAGAAAAATACAACAAAGGAGACCATGTGAGAGTCAACGCTGCTAATGTAAGTAAGGTGGAATCAGTAGACGAAGAGACTGTTTACACTTTGACTGGCTCAGAAATAATTGGTGAAGCAGAAGGTGAAGGTCTTGTCAGCAGAGAGACACTAGGTTTACTTGCCAAGTCATTAGATTCACAATGGCTTTGTGAAGTTCACAGGGCTAAGAGTGGCATCCGAGTAGTAATGCCACAAGGAGATGTAGTTTACAAAGCCACAGAATCTCAAGGTCATTGGTCGGTTCATAGTCCACTTTCTTCTAACAGTTATTTGGTCAGACTATCTGAAAGCCAACGAGCGTACTGGAGTCCCATAGCAGGTGCATTACTCAAGGCTAATCTTGATATTGCAGAATCAGATAACGAAGACAAAGCAGAAGTTCACGAGTCACAAGGTGACGCTAAGCCACTAATCCCTCCTAAGAAAATAAAAGACTCCGAATGGAAAGATAGAGAGAAACAGATGGTAATGGTCAAAGGCTTACAGTTGATAGAGAAACTTCTGAAAAGTGGAGTAGGTGCTGTAGGTCAATCGAGTACAGGTACTATGGGTCTAGGTATAGGTTATGCTACGCCTATAGAATCGCCTATGGGTCCGACAAACTTACACGACGAGAAGACAATGCCGGACTACGATAACAAAAAACGACCCGGAGAAGATTCTTCTATAGAACCGGAAACGGAGGACCAAGAAGATAAAAAACACTTGGTCATACCTGTATCAGATGGCGTTTTAGAGGTAGATTCAGACAAGGCTGTTTTCCATACTTGATTAAATAGTATGAGCATTCTCTATAGAATCAATGGCAGCGATGGCTTCACTGAGAACTTCCCCCGTCAACCACGGTGGAACTATTAGTATAGTTAAGGCTGACAACGACCTTGTAATCGCTGGATACGCATCTGTTGAGATGGTAGATAAGCAAGGAGATTTGATTACCAGAGGTGCTTTGAAAAACGCTTTTGGTGACTTTATGAAAGCAGATGGATTTAGAAATGTCCAACTTGCTCACTCAAACATACAAGTTGGGAGCGTTATTCCATCTTATACTGACTCTGATGGCAGAGTTTGGAAATCCGGTGTCGATGACGCTGGTATGTTCGTAGTCATTAAACTACGAGACGACATAGAAAAGGCAAGAGAAGTTGCCAAAGAGATTCGCAAAGGAGCCCTTAGAGGTTTCAGTATTGGAGGACAAGCATTCAAGAGAATGCGAAAGAGTGACCAACAACACGGTGACTATACAGAAATCTCCAAACTGGAACTACATGAGGTTACTATTTGTGAGAAAGGTATAAACCCGGAGGCGACATTCCGTATATTGAAGGAGGACACAAACATGAACGATGATAATGTATTGAATGAACTGTCAAGCACGCTAGATAGACTGAACGGAAGACTCGACGCTATGGAAAAAGGCGAAATGCCAGAAGCAGCAAGAAGAGCACTTGAAGAATCTCAAGACAAGAAACCCAAAAAAGACGAGGCGGAAGAAATGACCGAAGACGAAGATAAGAAAATGTACGGTGCTGAGCACAAAGGTGAAGGAGACATGGAAAAAGGATATTCCGATGTCATTACTACTGACTACCTAAACTGGATGGAAAACACTCTGAAATCAGCAGGCGTTGACATCGCAGGTGCAAGAAACCACTTCGACAATGTTTCAAAGGCTAACCTAGGAAGTACACCAGAAGCAATCGGCGACGGTGCAGATTACTTCGCTGGACAAGTTAAGGGTCGAGCACAAGAAGGCGGCTCTCCATCAACTAATGCAATTGGAAAACTCAACAGCGGCGGAAGCGGTGCAGTAGCAAAAGGTTACCTACACCCAGACCTAGTTACTGCATCTGATTTGGAAGCAGCATACGAAGTTTACAAAGCAGCATCCCTAGAAGAACAATTCAAGGGCAACCTTGGTGCTGTATTCGCTGACAGACTAAACAAAGAACTTACCTCAGAAGCACAAGCAAGAGAAGCCGCTTCCTTTGACGCAAGAACACCACTTGCTAACATCGAAAAGGCTCTGTCTGACTTGAGTGGCAGAATTGATAACATCAGTAAGTCGTCTGATTCAGTAGAAGCAGCAACAATTAGAAAGCAACTTTCCACTGTCGAAGTACCTTCGACACAGGACTTAGCAAGCATGGACTGGTCAGAAGTCCATAACCTTGCTGGGAGCGTATTTCATAACTGAATAGGTGGATAAAATAAGATTAAGGAGATGACAAGATATGGCAAGAAATTACATGAGAACAATTAATGACATGGAGCGCTACTACTACGGTGCTGGACAAAGTATGGGATACTCATACACTGGTTCAGAACTATTGAAGGCTGATGCACCATTGCTAAGCACAACAGCAGGAACATACCAAGCAATCTACGGTAGAAAAGTTTGGTCACAACTAAACCAAGAATTCAACGCATTTTCAATTCTACCAAAGAAACCATGGGACAGAAGTGGATGGAGAGTAGTTACTGCTAAGCCTTCCAAGACTGTTGGTGGCGGAATTGCAGAGAACGGTACACTACCAGACACAACCAAACCTACTTTCCAGAATGTTGCAGCAAAGCCTAAAACTATCGCTCACTCATTCGATATGTCTGAAGTAGCAATTTTCCTAAATGACAAAGACGACGGTCTAGGTGACATTCGTTCAGTCTTGAAAGAAGAGATGGGTAAGCACCACGCAGAGCACATCAACGACATGCTAACTGAGGATGTAACAACTGTAGCAGGTAACGACTTTGAATCACTTGACAGAATTACCACTGGTAACAACTCAATGGCATCTGGTACTCACTACGATGCAGGCGACGAAGACATTTACTCCATTGACAGAAATGCAGCCGGTAACTCTTGGGCATACGCTGAGGATTCTGCTGACAGCGGTTCTGCTAACAGAACTCTATCACTTGACCACTTAGATGAGATGTTTAGACTTATCTGGACTCGTGGTGGAAATCCAAAGGTTATGCTAACTGGATATGACACCTTGATGAGAATACAACAACTTCTACAAAGCCAACAAAGGTTCATGGAAGAAAAGAGAGTAGTTCCAACATTCAACGGTGTAAAAGGTGTTCCGGGTATGGAAGCAGGTTTCATCGTAGCAACTTACAACGGTGTTCCAATTATTCCAACCAAGGAGATGGCAAGCGACGGCATCAGCAGAATTTACATGCTTGATACTGACTACCTATACTTTAGCACTGCAAAGCCAACACAATACTTTGAATCTGGTATCGAAACCGGAGACCCATTCGCCATTAACCGCCTCGGTCAAGAGGGACTTTAC
>Ga0209232_1000276_pt1 | contig 32936 bp, 33 predicted proteins | sample ETNvirenome_2_60_FD_184066 | JGI IMG/M metagenome (GOLD analysis project Ga0209232, IMG submission 184066) | Marine viral communities from the Pacific Ocean - ETNP_2_60 (SPAdes) (version 2) | ecosystem: Environmental > Aquatic > Marine > Oceanic | place: Pacific Ocean | collected 2013-06-22
AAGGACCGGTGGGCAGACCTAAACCAGAACTGCGACCTGGGGGGCACATCACTGAACGTCGAGCGGGGGAATACTCTTGGATGGATGCGCCTGCGCTTGACTCTGGTTCTATAGAGGTTGAGCAGACGTTGCTTAATCAGGCAGACGAAATGGTAGGGTTGAGTGACCCTGCAACCGATCCAGATGCTTCGATCAAACGAGCATTTTATTTGAATAAGTTTCTGGGACACGTCCGCGATGTCATTCGGGAGGCGTATAAGTGCTACCTGCGCTACGGACCTGACGAAATAATGTTTCGGGTGTCTGGCGTGCCGGAACCGCAACAGTTCCAAAAAGGCAGCGCCGATTCGGAAGACATGGACATTTCGATTCACTTTGATTCTCAAATGAGTGACCCCGAAACGGTTGAGAAAAAGCTGGCGTCAATGTTGCAACTTGTCCAATTCGACCGCACTGGGAAAATTGACGTAGAGTCGATGCTGGAGTTTGCCGCTGCCGCTATTGACCCGGTGCTTGCCGAGCAAATCATTCAACCGCAGGAAGCTGGCGCAGCAAAGATTGCAAAAGAGGTCGCAGAGGATTTGTCAAAAATCTACTCCGGCATAGAGGTGGGCGCTCGTCCAACCGGGTCACAAATCGCTCTCCAGATCGGGCAAAACTACGCGCAGGTGCCCGACGTGCAGCAAAGATTGCAACAGGACGAGGCATTTGCGGAGCGTCTGACCAAGTATTTCGATCAGCACCAATTCCAAATCACTCAGCAGCAAAATGCTGAGATAGGTAGGTTAGGCACCGAGCCTGCCGCCTTTCAGGGTGTAAATAATCAACAATAATGGACGCAAACCTTGATCCATCGTTTGAAGAAACGGTCGATTACCTCAAGACAACCGCCTACAACCGCCCGCTTATTGCGGAGCTGACTTTACGGCGGGAAGCAGCACTGGAACAACTATCCAGCGGCGGTAATGAACAGGAAGTTTTTAAGCAAGTCGGGCGGATTGATGCCTTTGACGATCTGATTGCGACCCTTCGCTAAACGACATCGGACACGCGCTCGTATATTTACAGCACGCAAACGTCCGGGCGAGTAGAGGATGCAACAAACAGAGAACAACGCGGTGACCGTGGATACCGCTACAGAAGACACCACGAGACATACGGAAGCAGCAGACGATTCGGTCACACCCGATCAACTCGTTCAAATGCTTTCGGACCCTGCCGAACAATCAGAAAGCGAATTCGATACGGAGGAGGTATTGGATGAACTTAAAGAGGAAGCGGCGCAACCTGCTGAAGCAGACCTAGAGTCATTGAGCGAGGAGCAACTTGAGCAACTTGCGGAACAGATGAATAGTCGTGGTGCAGAACGCATCGCGCAACTCATCCGGGAACGCAAAGAACTCGAAGCGCAAATTGAGCAATTGAGCAGCAAGGAGAATCCTTTAGAGGAGGAACCGTCTGCCGAGTCTAACCCGTTCGCAGAGATCACAACGACTGAAGACCTTCGCAAGAAGTATTCTGAAGTGTCAGAAATGGTCACTTGGGGACAGGAATTGCTGGAAGATCACGAAGATGAGCACCGAGACACGGTGATTCACGAAGAAGATGGTCAGCAATTCACTAAAGGGCAGATTCGGTCGCTCCTTAGGAATGCTAGAAAAGCAAAAGACCAGCATCTTCCAGCGAGATTTGAGCAACTCCAGCAAAAGGAGCAAGTCATCGCTACCCGGCAGCAATACCGTAATATTGCGGAAGAGGAATTCGACTGGATGCAAAGTGAGGACAATCCTGTCCGTCAGCGTTTTGAGTCAGTGTTGAACAACCCTGCACTTCAAAACCTGGCTGATGAGATGCCTGAATTGCCTCTGGTTTTAGCGCACGCCGCAGATTCCATTGCTAGGTCGGAAGCAAGACAGAAGGGAGCTACGGAGGAAGCACAACCGCAGAAGCAGGCGACTGTTTCAAAGCGTTTACGCCCACCAAGCAACCCAAGTGCATCAACTGCTGCCCCCGCCAAAGGCAACAGCAAACCTGCACAACGCCTTGCCGCTCTTCAATCGCAGTTTGAGAAAACCGGCGACCATCATGTTCTCACTGAGATCCTCGAAATTCAAAATTCATAACCAGAAAGGAAACTATAAAAAATGGCATTTTCAGCCAGCTACGATTCGCCTGCCGCCCCCCAAACGGGTGCTGCTGTGTCGAACAGAGAGGATCTGACCGATCTTCTTTCCATGCTTTCGCCACAAGACACTCCTTTTGTGTCCTTGTGTCCTAAGCGATCCGCCAAAGCAACTAACCACGAATGGACAATCGACAGTCTTGCCGACGTAGACACTTCAGGTGTTCTTGAAAGCGCAGACGTATCGTCGTTTGACGACAAGTTCGCCAACAAGTTGCGCATCGGCAATGTTGTTCAGGGATTCCGCCGTTCTTTTGGCACGAGTGTTGTTCAGGACGCAGTGTCTTCCGTAAAGAGCAACTTTGCTCAAGCGTCTGTCAAGGCAGTGCGTGAGTTGAAGCGTGACATGGAGGCAGCAATCTCCAGCGCCAATGACAAAGTAGTCGGAAGCGGTAGCGCTAAGGCGCTTCTTCGCGGAATGTTCAAGTATGTCTCTAGCTCACCGGGCAGTGACATCCCTGCTCTCTACTCGCCTGCCGCTGCGCAGACGATTAGCAGTCCAGCAAGTAACATTCTGACAGAAGCACTGCTCAATAGCGCACTTGCTTCGATGTACAATGTGTCCGGCACGCTGAACAATGTGACGATGATTGCGGACACTGCTGTTCGTAGTGACGTTGCAGACTTCATCAGAACTGGAGGTTCTACCGACTCACGTCAGTATAACATTTCGGGCACTGCAAAAACGGTCACTCTTGCCGTTGACGTTTATAATTCCGATTTCGGTCGGGTGAACATAGTCAACAGCAACCCTGATTGTTCCGCAGACAGCACTAACCACGACCGCGCACTGATCGTCAATCTCGACTACGTTGGGTTGGCATCGTTGATTCCGCTTCGCTCAGAAGAGCTGGAAAATCAAGGTGCAGGGCGCAGAGGTTTCACAGAAGCCTGGGCAACGCTCGAATGTCTCCAGCCGCAAGCGCACGCAAGCGTCGATCTTGGAGCCTAATCTGAACAGAAAGGAGAAAACACAATGAGTTTACTTACAAAACTTAGCAACCAAGCAGCAGCGGGAGGATTCACCCACAAGTTTGCGGTCACGCATGAAGACTTGACTGAAACCTCCGACACTACGGCGCAAACTCTGACGGTGCCAGTCACCGCAGGGCAACTTGTTACGCACGTTAGTTACAAACTGGTCACCGCTTTTAACGATAGCGGCGGCGGTGATGAGCTTGACGTTGAAGTCGGTGACGGAGCTGATCCAGATGGATACTTGGATAATACCCAAGGGGACATTCACTCTGACCAAACACCTGCTTCATACGGGCACGGTCTGGGTGCGTTGACCGCTGGTGGTGGAAAGGTTTACACCGCCGCAGACACGATTGATTTCGTGTTCACGCCTGATCGAGCAACCGGCACAGCTTACAACTTGGCAGAATTGAATGCCGGGGAGATTCACTTCTACCTGCGCATCCTTGATATGTCAGAGCAGGACTAAATTTGGTTCGTCCAACCAACCGCCCCCAGTCACCAATCGGATCTTATTTCCCGGTGACTGGGGGCACCTGTTGGCAGTATGCAAATCCTAGAACACGTCACGAAGCAGCTTGAGCACGAACTGCGGTGGGGAGCAAAACTGCTCGAACACCGAGAGCGAGCAATTAATCAACAAGCGTCTCGGCAAGCGCGTTACCACAAAAAAGACGTGCGCTTCAAAAAGCAGAAGGCGATGAACCACGTTGGGTCAATCCCTGCCGAGGAGTTTTTTGCCTTTGCAACGCATCCAAAATACAAGGGGTGCTGGAGCGACGATGGATTTGTAAAAGACTACTTCAAGCGCAACCCGCACTTGAAAAGCAACAAGTAGATGTCGCAGACTGAGACATACAGCAACGTGCTCTCAATGATTGAGAGTTATCACGGGGCGACTCTTATCGACATTGAAAAGACTCGGGTAAGGCACCTTGTAAATGCACGAGCCAGGTCTGCATACCGGGAGTCTGATCTTTGGGATCAGTTTCTTGTTACCGCAGAAGAGCGAGTTGTAAACGATTCAGACCCCACAAGACTTTTTGTGCCGTTTGTAGGCACAACCTCTGCCACAACTGATGTCACAAACATTAAGGGAGGGGATATTGACACCATTCTGCGGGCGCATGACGCAAACCCTTTTGCGGTCAACAGTGTGCGGGAATACGAGGTGTTTATGGGCAAAGACGGCGTTGAGCTGCCCGGATACAAAGTTGCCTACGGAGCTGAAACAGGAGTGACCGGATTGACTGGTGGATCGCCTAACTTTCAGTTTTTAACGGCACAAAAGCGGGATGCTATCAAGGGAGGGACAATAAGCGTTGCAGACGTTGTCACAAGCAACGGCACGGCAACTGACGCGCTAGTCAATGACACGCACACACTAACAAACGTCACTTACCTAACTGATTCCCAAACTTACTTAGATTTTTCGTTAGCAACTACCATTTCAGGCGTAAATCTTAGTTCTGCAAAAATCAAATTTCCGGTGGTGTTTTTGACCTACAAGCGCCGTCTTACTGAAGTCTACGGAGACCAAGTAGGAGACACCACTTCTTTGCCAATGGAGTGGAAAGACTACATCTCCCTTGGCGTCTATGCCGATATGCTGGCAAGTGACGGATTCCATGAAAAGTCATTGGCATGGGAAGGACGGGCGAACAAAGCACTTCAAAGAGAACTTGAGCGGATCGACCGCAACCGGGCGCACCAATTTGTAAACCATCGGGTGAGAACAAACGCCAGCAACCAAGCAAGATAATGCCACAAGGACCAGGAACATACGGGAACAAGGTCGGAAGACCTGCAAAGAAAAAAGCGGGAAGTGCTTTGGGACAGTTATTTTCCTCAGGCACCGCTAGAGCAATGGGAGGTAAAACTGCCAAAAAAGCGGCAAAGAAAATGGCAAAGCGGCAGAGGATGCGTAGAGCACGTTAGACAGTCGGTGCGATTATAGTGGGCATGGGACAAGGAGCTACAGCAAGCAGTCTGACAGCAGTCAACGGCGGAGTGTTTATTAACGATACCGCAGCGCACACTGGCGACTTTATGGCAATCCAAGCTGTGGGGGACGCGGCAGCGGCAATTAACAATTCCGGCACTACCAGCAACATCGACGACTTCGACGCCAACATTACAATTAGCGCTGGGCAGACTATTTACGGTCGTTTTGCTGCGATCACTTTAGCTTCAGGGGCAGTCATTGCCTACAAACGATGAGATGCCTTTGGACAGTCCAGTTCTGTCTGACGGAGACACGGGTTTCCGCGCTTTAGTTTCAAGACTTCGCCCGTCCCAGTTAAGTCCCGGGGATGTGGCGATCTCAAAAAATATGCGGTTTGACGAAAACGGATCTGCAAAGGTTCGGGAGGGATACAAGAACGTCTCAGGCACGCTTATAACTTCGACAATCCTGCCTACGTTAAAAGCAACTGGAGACGCTACGCAGGGAGCACTGTTTTTGATTGGCACTGTAAACATCACGGCAGCGGTTCTTTCAAGCAACGTGGTGACCGTGACAACGGCAACTGACTGGATTGGTTCCAACCCCGGAATGAAAGTGTTGGTCAATATTGCAGGCTCGTTTTCAGGAGCTACCGCCGACCCAACGGGCAACCGCATTGCAACCTATGTGTCGGCAACTCAGTTCACTTTCCCGCTGACCGCAAGCAACGAGACATACAGCATCGCTGGCGAGACCGTGGGACCGTTTAAGCTGACCGGAGGCGTCAACGCCATTTACGGTGCGGGCAGGTTTTCAAACCCCAACAGCAGCAACGAGGATTACATTATCATTGCCAACAACCAAAGCGCAACGGCAGTCAAGCTGGACACCTTGGCAAAAACGACGATTGCGTATCCTTCTGGCGTGACTGTGTCAAGCGATGCCCAGGTGCAGCAAGAGTTCGACTTGGTAATGCTGCGAGTTGATGGGCAGACTACCCTCAAATTTGACCCAGATGACGCAACGTATGGTTTTAGCGGATCAGACGGAACAGCACCGTCTTTTCGCAAGGTATCTACCGGCACTTACACGCAACCAGTTGACCTTTCTGCTGCTGCAACTGTCACCACGGCAGGAAAGGTTTCGATAAACGTCACTACTCACGGACTGGAGACAGGAGACAGGATTATTGTTGTTGATCCAGGCTCGTCTGGGTTGACCGCAGGTTCTGAATTTAGAGTCACCAAGGTAGATGCCAACAATTTTGATTTTCACGCAAACGTCAAAACAGCAGGAAGCAGTACAGTTGTAGTGCGCAAAAACGTGTCAATGGGTGGCGGATACATTCACGCCCCCGCCGCTGCATGGGGAACGTATCACAATCGAAGAGTTTTTGTTCCTTACACACACACCTCCGCAGCATCTCCTGCACGTCGCAGTCCTGCCGTATACGATGAGTTAATTGCTTCCGACATTCTAGACAACGACACCTTTGACCCAGTTGGCAACGAGTTTCGCATTACTGCGGGGACCAGTGATTTTATTGTCGGGGCGCAACCTTTTGACGAGGACCGTTTAGTTGTTTTTAACCGCAACTCGATTCATCAGATGCTGGGCGTTTCCGGCAGTTTGGTTGATGTCAGGACAAATATGCTGACAGACGAGATTGGATGTATTGCCCGGAAATCAATCGTGACATACGCAAACCAGATATTGTTTCTGGGAGATGACGGAGTTTATGCGGTAAGTTTTGTTGATGCTCTTAACCTTCGCGGAACTGACCAACCGTTGTCTGAGGCAATCACTGCAGACATTAAGCGCATCAACAGTTCTTACGCTGACAAGGCAATAGCTGTTTACCATGACAACCGGTATTGGTTGTCGGTTGCAACTGGCAGCAGCACCTTTAACAATGAAATTTTTGTCTACAATTTCCTAAACAAAGGGTGGGAAAGCATCGACACGTCAAATGCGGTCAATTTTAGCGTTGTAGACCTTATTCCGGCTCGCTCTGGGAAAATAAACGAGTTGTATGCCGTGACTGAGCAGGGAGGAATTTTTCAGGTTACAAATACGGGACTTGCACGAGACACAATTCCTGTGTCCGCAGGAAGCGCAAGCGAAACCGTTTACAACATTCCTGCGCAGTTACGCACAAGGGGTTACACACACGGCACCCTTGAGCGAAAACGCTTTAATCATGCGGACGCCCACATTGCGAGTGATGCCCAACACGCCAGCGAAGGCACCTTAAAGATCATAACGGAAGATCCTGACCAGACAATTACGCTAGGCACATTATCCGAGCGACTGGGAAGTTTTTTAGATGAAAACGAAGGCGCATCAATTCGCGCGAGAACCGGCAATCCGCGTGGGTTTTCCGCGCAGATTGATTGGACGCCAAGCGCAGGGCGACCTGAGTTGCGAGCAGTAGGGATTCGCGCAACAAGCACGTTTAACAAACCGACATCAACGAAATAGAACAATGGCAGATCAATTTACAGCGGGGGAGACGTTTACCGAGGATGAACAGGTGACGCACACAAAGCTAAACCTGGCGCAGACAAATCTAAAGTTTACGAGCAACGCTGTGGACGATTCAACCACTGCTATCTCCAGCGAAGCAATTATTGTCAAAAGCGGAGGAATCACTGCAACGCAACTTGCAAGCAACGCAGTTGAGGAAGCAAAGATCAACAACGGAGCGGTCACTGCCGACAAACTAGGCGCGGATTGCGTTTCGGCAGCAAAGATTGCAGACAACGCAATCCAAGCAGAGCACTACTCTGACGGAAGTATTGCTGAGGAGCATCTTAACAATAGCGTCATCACAGGACAAAGCGAGTTGGCCGCAGTGCCTGCAATTACAGACACGATCCTTCTTTCTGATGCTGACGACTCTGGCAACCTGAAAAAGTTTGCGCCCATAAAATACCTTCCTTTGCCTCGCGCATTTGGTGTTGTGCCTTGGGTCGTGGGGTCGCAAACAATTTCAAATGGCTACAACGTAACAGCTTCTGTCACGGTCGTATCAGATGGAGATGTCGATACTGGGCAAGTAACCTTGTCCAACAACATGGCGAACACAGATTACGTCGTGATCGCCACACATGGCAGAAGTGATACGACCAAAGTAACTTCACAACACAACGTAAGCATCTTCGCAAAAACAGCAAACAGCTTCAAAATTGGAGCACCTGCTGCGGCAAACCGTGTCGTCAATTTTGTTGTCTTTGGCACTCTTGCCTAAATGGAGCTAGAGGCAGGTCACGTTGCACAATGGCTCAAAGAGGGAGAATTTCCTCCTTCGACACAATTCCTGTTGGATCAGTTGTATGAGTTTACAACCTCCACTGAGGAAAATGCGTACGTTTTAGAGCATTTTGAGCCGGATGTAATCAAGACGCTCATTGCTTACCATTACCTGAAAAAAACACTTATTTATCACACTACAGAGGGAGAGGTAGATGGTCTGTTTATGTGGTATCGCTGCGATAAGAACTGGACGTGGGATGACATCTTGAACTGGACTCCAGACAGCAAAACGGGGAATTGCTACTTTCTTGCGTTCTTGTGGGCAAAAGGAGAGGCGTTGCGCCGCATGACGCTTGAGTTAATTGATCGGCAACCAGAAGTCATCCGGGGCGAGCTGTTTGGGTGCCGCGAGAGGCAGGATGGACCGCAGATAGTAAGATACGATCAACGTCTTTTGGTGAAAATATTGCAAAGTAATGGGAGGAAAAAGTAGAGCACCGCAAATGCCGGACCCAATCGACCCTAACCAGTCGATGGGCGAGTTTCTGTTTGGAAGTGATTTCCAAGGAGGGGCAGGCATTACAGATCCTGAGTTTCAACGAAGATTGGTAGACGCAGAGCGTGAGTTCTCGCCCCAATACGTTCAGAACGAACTGGCACGCCAAAACATGGCGTTGTTTGGCACTGACGATCAGCCAGGATTGTTAAATCTTTACGAGCAGGCAGCGCCTATTACTGAAAGAATGCGTGCTCAGACTGCCAGTGCGCAGCGAGAAGCCGACATTAGCGATGTCGAACAATATGGAGGAAGGGCAATTGAGGCGCTGCGGGCGGCAGATCCCGAGAGGGCAAGACTCATGCAGCAGCAGCAGGGACTCACAGATGACCTGTATGCCCGCGCACAAGGAGTTACACCCCAACAGACCAGAATGGCGCAGCAAAGCGCGAGAGAGGCATTTGGAGCCAGAGGGAGGGAAATGGACAATGCTGGTATGTTTGCCGAGGCGCTGGGCAGAGAAGAGCTAATGCGGGCAAACCGGGCAGAGGCGCAGGGCGCGGGCGCAAACCTGTACTCAATGCTGGCGGGCACAGGCGACCCCATGCTGGCAATCACTGGGCGACCGGCACAATCCATGCCTTACAACTTCCAAACGGCACAGGGAGCAATGGGGGCGGCACAAAGGGGCACTCCGTCTCTGTTTAACCCTGACACCGGCTTGAATTTGGCAATGTCTCAACGTGGGCAGGATATGGAATACCAGTCCAACGTCTACGGAGCGCAACAGGCAGCAAGCGGGTCTGCCTTGGGAGGATTGTTTACTGGGATGGGTCAACTTGGTGCAGGTCTTGCACAAGCGGGGATTTTTGGTTCTGACCGCAACCTTAAAACAGACATCCAACGCATTGGCACACACACATCAGGTGTAGGCATCTACCAATACCGCTACAAAGGGTCACCGACTCAGCAGGTAGGCGTGATTGCGCAAGAAGTGCAGACAGTAAACCCGGAGGCAGTGGTAACGATGCCAAACGGATACCTTGGTGTTGACTACGGAAAGATATAAACATGGCTAGAATAGGAGACACAGTTGACCCGCGACTTATGCGGGCAGACACCAGCGGCATTTTGCGCGGATCAGCAGCAGGAGCAGCGGCAATGGGTCAAGGGATTGCAAACTTGGGGGCAGGACTTGGGCAAGCGGCGCAGACCATCGGTGCAAACAAAAACGCCGTCAAAGATGGCAAAGAGATGGCAAAGGCAATGCTTCAGTTGCATGGCGCAAAGTCTGAAATTGGCAAGGTGCTGCTTCCGGTTGTTGACGCCTTTGATTCTGAGGAGGTGCGGTTTTCAGAAAAGCTAGGTCTTGCTAGGCGGTTGACTCCGCTAATTGGTGCAGCAACGCAAAAGCAAGCGCAGGACATTGCTGCTGAAACACGTAAACAACAAGATCGCTTTGAGCGCCGTAAGTTGGGGCAAGGTGATCGCGCCTTAAACTTAGAAAGCCGCAAACTAAAAGCTGCTGAAAGCGCGGCGCGTGGTGGGTTAGGACCAAATAATCTTGATCCTGTCACTCTTGATTTTAACAAGAAAATGCTCACTGACATTACCCCTTTGATGGCAGGGGGGGCAGAACTTGTGCAGCAAAAAATTGATAGTCTTGATGAGGTTATTGAAGTGCTAACGCCGGGAGAAGACCGGCAGGTAACCGTAGTTACAGGTCCGCTTGTTGGCACGATGCCTGAGTTTGCAAAAAAACGTCTTTTGCAAAACACGACTAAATACAAAGACATCGTTAAAGGCATTACTTTTGAGTCGTTGAAGGAAATTCTTGGCTCGCAGTTTACTCAGGAGGAGGCGCAGGAATTTGTCCGATTAGCGTGGGACGATCTAGCGCAAGAAGGAATTAATGCGGACAAAGTGCGTGCTCTCAAAAAGAAGTTGCAGGGCAAGCTCGATGCCCAAATGAAATATGTAGACCAGTATAAAAGACTTGGATACATGACTCCTGACGCTGGACTGGGTGCAGCAAGTCCGTCAGGGCAAGCGCCCGGTGCAGCGCCAACACCAGCAACCTCATCGCGTTTAGGCGGGTTTAGACAAAGAAGAGAAGGCGCAGCGCAACCTGCCGTGCCGGGAGCGCCCGCAGCTCCTACAGCGCCTGCTTCACAACAGGAGTTTAACGCTCCTGCTTTTGAAGATCTTAGTCCTGAAGAGCAAGAAGCACACAGAGAAAGAAAGCGGCAGCGCATAGCAGACCGCGCACCGGTCGCGCTTCCTGTTGCTCCAGGACAAGCGCAAGCGGTCATAGAACCGGGGCGCGTGCGCCAACCAAGAGGCGCTCAACCAGTTGCGCCCACTCAAGAATTGCCAACCGGTTCTGATCTTGTCGAAGGTCCGGGCGGGGTCATGTATGAAAGCATTGATCCGCCAATTGGACCGTCATTTTTGCGTAAAGTTCCGCAAGCAGACGTTCCAGTAGAAGGCGCAGCAGAAGCAGATCCGGTGCAAGCGGTGCCGGTGCCAGAGCCGCAAGCGGTCACGCCGATGTCAGATCGAAACTTTGCTCGCGGAGCAAGGCAAGCGCCTGTCATTCCTGCCGAGATTCGGACAGCTACGAAAATTGTTGGGGAACGGTTGCCAAGAGCAACTTCTGCATTAGCAAAACAGATTCAACATGACGCTTCTGCACAGTTAAAAATTGTGCCTGAGTTTTCACCATCAGCAACTGCTCGCGCCGCTTTACGAAAAGAAGGAACAACTCTTGTTAATCTGGACTCCAACCACAGTGGCTTTAAGGCAGACGGCAAAACGCCGAAAAAGCGTGTTTTGGATCCTAAGATGATCCTGCCTGATGACGCAACCGAGCAGGACAAAATGCGTGCAAGGATGGCAATTGAGCTGATGGACGAGTTGTATGATTCGGTCCACGGCAAAATGCCTAAAAGCAGTCCTGACAGCAGAGTGCTGACCCGGTCGCAAAATGAAGGCAGAGGACGCAAAGGGATTACCCACACCGAGTTGTTTGCTGTGACTGACAACAAGATGGTCAACTTCCTAAAGACGCTGGAAGGCGGCAAAGAATACGCAAACATTTTGCGAACTGCTTACGGTGACCTAGACAAAATTAAGTTTTTCCTGCCGCATTCTGAGGCAAGTCCGGGCGCTAAAACCGACAAAGGAAGCACAGAGGCAGACCTTGCGCTGCACTTTATGAAATACCTGTAGATGCAATGCCTCCACCAGTTGCTGAAGAAGACCAAGATTTGCTGCGCAATGGTCTAATTAACGAAAACTCTGAGCTAACTCCGCAGGGTAGTGACCTGCTCAACAACGCAGAGCAATCTGGAGAAGACCCAGATGAGATGCTCGACTTCTTCTTGAAGGGGTGGATTGACACAGGTTTAAATCTGACGCCGGATGGAGCAATCTGGGAAGGAGTCATGGAACGTGGTCTCCAAGACATTTTGGACGAACCTAACCGCGCTAAAGGGGCACAGATGTACATGAGGGCGCGTGACAATGGCGCTCTTGATTGGTGGAAAGATCAGACCGGTGAAGACTATGAGGACACCGCAGAATTTGTGGCGCACGCTGCAAAGAATTTTTTGCCAATGGCAGGGTCTTTATTTGGAGAACTAGCAAAGGTGCCGGGAGGACTGTATAAAGCGTTTGAGGTCGCTGAAAGAAGCAAACCCTGGTACGCGCAAACTCCGGCGGGTTGGATTTTGGGTGCTGTTAAAGGTCCACCAACTCAGGAAGAGCTGGACCGGGTTAAAGTGGGGGTTGATGCCTACGCAAAAGAGGCGTTAATAAGAATGCCCGCCACAATGAGTCATGGTGCTGCCGCTGCTTTGACTCACGGACCTGGGACAAAGCATTTGTTTTCTGATGAAGACCGGGCGCTCACGGCATATCTTTACCGAAAAGCGCAGCACGATATTGAAAAGATTGAGACCGGGGTAGCGATTGCAAGTGCAGCAGATTTTGCGGCAACAACTGCGGTTGCCGTTGCTGACAAAGCTACGCTCGGATTGGTGTCTGAAGAGCTGGATGAACTGATTGAGGAGGAACGCGAAAACAATTTTTACGGACAATCAGGAGTTCGAGACACAGTTAAAACAGCAGAGCAGCAATTGGACGAATTGGACCGGGCAGAGGGCATTGATCCTGACGTGCCGTTTTACCTCCGTCCTGCGCAACAACAGACCCGGGCAGAAAAAGCAAAAGGCACTGGCACCGCAGTTGGGATGATTTTGTCCCCAGATACTGCTGCAACTCTTGGCTATGCCATGCTTCCAAAAGCAGGGTTGACGATGTCGATGCGCAAGGCGCTGACGCTGACAGATGAGTTGTTGGCGTTGCGAGGCAAGCGCGAGTTGCTCCAAGCATCACAAAAAGCGGCAGCAGCAAGTCCTTACGGCAAACAAGCAGCGACAGGGTTGCAACGTCAGATTGACAATATTGACGAAAACCTCCGCCTGACACAGAAGCGTTTGGAGCGCGTGCAGCAGTCTGTTGAACCAAAAGCATTGGCGGCACTGGGGCAGGTTGGAAGGAACTTGCGCAGCGTTCCTCTGCAAGTTGCTGGCAATACGCTAGAAGCGACAGGCAAGGTGCTTCAGCGATTTAATCCGGCTATGTCTGCCGCCACACAAGGCGCTGCGTTGTTTGCGCTGACAGGAGGCAATCCGTTTTATGGGGCGTTGGGAGTACTCACTGGTATGACCGGGAAAAGCAGCAAGGTGCTTGCGTTTGGGCAGCAGGTGTCGCGCCTGGGGGCAGAGTGGACAAAGCGCAGGACAGCAATTCCCTACTTTCGCAAGTTAGCAGAAGAGTCCACCGACAGCGCGTTCCGCAGAAACCTTTTCTTGGCGGGAGAGATGGCAATCTCCAGACCAATTCGCGCAACTCGCAACTTTGCTAATCTGTATCGCAGAGCGTTCATTGCAGAGGTTCCTTTTAGTTACATCGCCGCAGGGGGCGCATCTTATGCCGGGGGCAACTGGTTGACTGACGCAATGGCAGAGGCGCTTGGGTTTGAAGCTCCAATGGGATTGACCGGGCAGTTGATGGGCAGCGTCATGGGCATGAAAACTGCCGGCACAGTCGAGGAGCAAAACCGGCTTGCCATGAATGCCGCTCTCAACTTTCGAGATGAGTTTTTGCGCGATCCTGACAAGCGCAAGGCGTTTGATAACTTGTCGCCCGTTAGCAAAAAGGCACTCGGCAACTACCACACTGCTTTTCCTGACGTTCACTGGGACTTTGATGTTACTGTTGAAAACGGCAGTTCCTATTACGACGAAGACTCAAACACCATTCGCATTAATCCTAGCGACCCACGAGGAGCAGAGGTAGCAATGGCGCACGAGTTTAGGCACTTCCTAGACTCCCAAGGGTTTCAGCAATCTGTTGTTGAAGAGTTGATTGGACCGACAGGCATTTTAACTGTGGGCGACGGCAAAGGAGGCAGGACGCTTATGCCCACCTTTGTTACTTGGTCTGAAAATGAAAACCGGTTGCGGGGCAACAAGTGGGATTTGTCCCGGGAAGACAGCGCAGACTGGGCAGACGCTGCGCTTGAGTGGGCAGCGTATTCCTCGATGGACGGCATAGCACGAAGCGTGCGGCACAATGCTCTAATCGAAGCAGCAAAAAAGCATCCGTGGATGCGCAGTTTGTTTGACGCAATCATGCCCGCTTCTTTTAGACAAAAGAGTCTGATGAACATGGGATTGCTTTTTGAGCCGGATGGCACAGTTGCAGTGCGCAAAGGTCTTCCAGGCAAAGATGCTTACAAAGATCAGTCCGCTGTAGCAAAGCGCATACAAAAGTATATGCGCGACCGGGCAGGGATCGGGATGACAGATGCTGACCGCGCCGACTTAACTGACCCGGAAAGCAAGAAAAGGGATCCCAATGCAATCTTGCCTAACGACAAAGAAGGTCTGAATCAGGTTGAGACAACGCTGACTACCGATCTTGAGCACGATGCAGACGGCAACGTCATCTACAAGAACGGCGAGGCACAAATAATTTCACAGGAGACAGCAACCGCCCGCGCCGGGGAAGGGCAACCGTTGTTTGGTCCGCAGTTGGAAGCAGAAATTAACACAGAGCTTCCAAAAGTAAACGTAGGCAGAGGCACCGATAACGGCACTGACCTTACTGGCGCGGCAAAGATGCAAGGACCAGTGCAGGCTGATCAGCTTACAGGTGCGGCAAAACTAAAGGAGCTTCTGCGCAGTTTGCCTTACAGCGATTACCAAATGACGATGATTGATGAGATTATCGACATTCTTACCAATCCTGACCGGGCAGGGGAGTCTGTCCTGTCTTTGTATTTCCCGGCGTGGCGCAAAAAGAGAGCAAAAGGCAACTGGCGCAACTTTGTGCCAAAGAAAGGCATTGCTGGTAAGTGGACCAAATGGGCGCCCTACGCGCTGGTGCAAAGCGATGTAGGCAACTTGCTGGTCTACGGGATCTCGCACGATCAAGTAGCAGAAAACATCGCAACGCTTGCAAAGAGCGCAGCAGGTCGAAAGCTATACGATGGGAACGCTGGACGCATTGCTGCGGACTTTGAGCTAATGGTCAAAAACTGGGGCAAAGACATTAAGAACATTACCCAGTTCACAGACGAGCAGCTTAACTTCTTAAACGCTATTTTTGGCAACTTAGGAAAAGGCAATCCTGACTTTAACCCTGCGCTGCTTGAAGCGCCGTTCAAGAAGCTACGTCCTGCGGTCAGGTCATTCCGTCTCGACCGCATCAATCGTCTGCAAACTCTTCCCCGGGATCCTTTCCCGTTTGCTCTTGAAAAGGGCAAGCGCCGGGAGTTGCCTTTTGGGGAGCAGGCGATGGAAGGGGAAAAAGGAACCTCACTGACGGTCTACCACGGAGGCACTCTTGACGCTGACAGGCACGGAGGGTTGCTGTTTACAAGTGCTGACCGCAGACAGGCAGAAGCATACGCAGAGGAAGAGGGCGCACCTGTAAGTCAGTTTACTATTGATCCAGCAACAATCGCTACTGAAGAACAAGCGTTCCAAGTCATGGAGGAGCTGGGGATTGTGCCCTTGGACCCCAACCTAGCAGGTGCGGTTGGGCGGCGCGAGGGAATGCTGCAAGAATACTTAGACAACGATCCTGTCTTTGACTACCGGATTGGAGCCGAACAAAGGCGCAAGTTCGTTGCCGAAATGAAGTCCCGGGGGTTTACGGGGGTCAAGTCAACTGGGGTCAACGCAGTCACTACCACTGACACCAACGTCCAAGAATACATCTTATTTGAAGTCCCCGCGACTCAAGACGCAAGCAGACCCACCACGCCAATAGTTGAGCCAGGTCAACGCCGGGAGATGCCGCTTGAGCAACCTGACTTTTACGGGATGCGGTCACCAACTGTTGAAAAACTAAGTGAGAAGGTGCAAGGCAAACGAGCAAGCGCCGATCAACTTAGAGCTTTAATCAGCGCAAAGAAAGGACTGGTCAACCAAGAGGAGGTTAAGTGGTTAATGGTTGAAGACCTTATCGACAGGCTGGCTCGACAGCACAACGGCAAGGTGCCGGTTGCAGAGTTTTTTGAAGAACTGCGTGAGCGAGGAAACCAACTGATACAGGAAGTTGAGTTCCGTGAATTTTTTCCAGAAGGCGAAATTACGCCTGAACAATGGCAACTTGACGAAAGAAAATTGGAAATAGGAACTTCAGGAGGAGACGCTGTCGCGCAGGTGATAGATGAGCACCTTGCAGAAGAAAGCGTGGGTGTGATTGCTGCAAACCAACGCAAACGAGTGCCCGGAAGACATATAGACGTTTTTGAGCACCAAGAAATTGGCACGCCTATGTATGGCTATGTTGAAGACCTTACGGACGGCGACACAGCATACAGGCTTTTGATTCATACCATTCATGGCGTCAGGGTTCCTCATGGATCAAAGACATTCAGAGATGTCCATGAAGGTCGATCATGGTTGGAAAGGTTTGTTGAAAAGCGATTGGAAACCCGTCTTCGGCAGGAAAACCCCAAACCTCTTTATGGGCGATACACTTTGAACGGGGGCGTAGATTACAAGGAGCGGTTGCTTGTGGTCGGGCAGGGTAGAAATATTCGCTACGCAGACTCAGCTCGGGAATATAGCTCAAATCACTTTACGAGCGCACAGTTAGGCCGAAAGACGAAGGGATACGTTGCTCATTCTCGCCAGAAGACCAGAAAAGCAGAAGACGGCACGACAGGCACGTTCCTTGAGGAGGTGCAGAGTGATCGTCACCAGAAGGGGCAGAGGGAAGGGTATGCGGAGCTACTTTCAGAAGACGAAAAGCTCAAGCTCAAGAGGGATCTAAGACAAACTCAAATAGAGATCGAAAAAAATTCCAATGCTTATCGCGTAGAAAAAAACAGGGGGCGTGTTTCTGACGAGCAGTTCGCGAAATTTGAAGAGAACCACAACCGATTAAGAAGGCAACAAAACGAGCTTGAGAAAAAATTGGCGAATACCGAAATCGGTGTCCCTGACGCTCCATACCGTGACTCCAATGCGTGGATTTTGGCACTGTTCAAGCGTGCCTTAAAGGATGCCGTAGACCAGAACCACGACTGGGTTGGGTGGACTGACGGGGACACGCAAAATGAGAGGTATGACATCAATCTGGCAGATACGTTTAGTTTTATTCGGTGGGACGGAGATATGTTATATGCCGAAAATAACGAGGGGGGGCAAATAGACGAATCTGTAAGCAGGGATGAACTCGCGGACTACGTTGGGCAGGATCTTGCCGTTAGGTTGCAAAACGACTATGATGCTAGTGAGCAGCGTTTTGACAATTTGGTTACTGAAAACACGGAGGAGTTAATCAAGGAATATTCTAAGGAAGAAAACCTGGGGGAACGGCCGGAAGCGCCAGCAACCCCAATGTCTGAACAGGAAGCTCTTAACCTTCGATCAGCGCAAAACGAATGGGATCTTAAAGAAGATGAAATTCGAGAAAGGGCATATGAAGAGGCAGTTGAAGACGCTTACAATACGGGAGGAGGCGCAGAGGGCGTTCTAGAAGGGGATGAATTAGAAGATAATTCAGAAGGGGATCCCGAACCTTTCCGCAGAATGTATGACCGTCAGATTCCTAACGTGGTAAACAAATACCTTAAAAAACATAAGGTAAAAGCTAACCCTGATGAACTTATCGACGGTCAGAATTTCTGGAGAGTCGATATTTCAGACGCAATGCGAACCGACATTCAGGAAAACGGGCAACCTCGATTCTAGTTGAACCTTGGTGAAGAACCTATAAACCCTGTAGAAGATGGCAGAACGAGCAACAGCAACACCTGACGCGCCTAAACGTGCCGCAGACCGTCTGCCAAGGGTTCCTGAAATCCTGTTTCTGCTTGAGAGAAAGAAAGCAGAAAGGAAGGAGATGGAGGACGCTGAGAAGTATAGCTTGGTGCCCCCTCAGTCCGGTTCTGCTCCGCTACCCAGCGAGGTAGACCCTCCCATTACCCGGGACGATTTCCAGCAGTAATTGCCACGGCAAAATTCGTTTGCCATTTGCCATTAATTTGGCAGAGTTTCGCCGCATTTAGCGAATAGAGGTATAGCTTGGTATAGCTTTGTTTACCGATGTTATACCAAGTGGCACCTCGCGGAATGGGGTTCGAGTCCCGTCCGCTCCGCCACTCGCCTTTATTTGCAAAGTGCGCTTAACCCCCTCGAAATACGGGGTTGCTGTTATCGGGATTCGTCCAAATCATGTCATTTGGAGTGTCTCATTTGCCATTTCATTTGCCATTAAACGGCAAACGGGTGTCTCAGCGACCTCCTTTCAGCAGGGTTTTTGGACAAACCAAATAAGGACGAACCATGAGAAAATCGACGCCGCAACCGGCGGCAAAAGGAAGTAAGCAGCACAAGAAGAACTGGACTAAAACCTGGGACGCAAACGTGCATTATAGGCACAATGCTGCCGGAGAGATCAGTTTTGCGACCCGGACCTACAACAGGGGCACCAGACACTACCGGGTCTTACAGGCACGGACGTTTGAGGCAGCACGCCGGGAGGCGATGGCAGCGCAGGACGAGGCAGAGAACCTGCCCCAAGTTCGTGACATCCCGACTGTAAGGGAATACTGGGAGGAGAGAGTCAAACCTGCCATTAAACGTGGCGACCAGAGTCAGCGAACGATTTTTGGGTATTTGCAGAACGTGGAGCAGATCCTGCACGGCAATCAGGCAGCAAAGGGCAGGCGACTCCGCAATGAGCAGGGCAAGCTCGCTAAGAAGGGAGACGGGGCGTGCCCTAAGCACATTCTCAACAAGCGCATAGACTATCTGGACGAGGAAGACTGCGCGGACTGGTTTAACAACGCATTTCTCAACCCTTACCGCTTCAAACCGGTCAACAACCAGTGGATCGTCTGGCGCATCCTGTTTAAGCTCGCCATCAGGGATGGGTTTCGCACCAAGATGCCAGATTGGTGTATCGACAAGAAAAAGGCACGGGGGCGCGACAACAGGTATGTGGTCAACGTGCGCGGAGAGAGCCGCAAGCTGGAGGTGATGGACCGGCACCAACTCCTTGAGGTGATTGAGGAGATCAAGCGCAACGGTCAGAAACTGGACGATCGGGCAGAGGACGTAGCAAACGTGAACCTGCTGGTGGCGACTACCGGGATGAGGACGTGTGAGCTGCTGGCGCTACGTTGGCAGGACATTGATTTTGAGAACCGGGTTGCAACCCTTGAAGGAAGACTGAAGAGCAACCGGGACACCGTGGACTACATCGACCTGAACCCGTGGGCAATTAAGGCGCTACTCCGCCTGAAGGCGTGTGGACACACCCGGGTCATTGAGAATGACCGAAACGGCAACGAGCGCACCTACCGCATCTTCAGGGGCACGGTGACCGAGGAGAAGACAGAGCAGGGGACTATCCGACTACGGAAAAGCAATCCCTGTCTGCGCCCCTCTGATTACGTATCTCCGTTTAAGTCCATAGACCGGGCATTTGCCAACGCTTGCAAGCGTCTTGGGTATGAACCGCAGTCACCGCATAAGCTCCGGCACTTCTTTGCCACGGAGTGCGCAGAGCAGGGAGATAGCTGGGCAGTCATTGCGCAGCACCTAGGGCACTCAGATGGCGGCGCATTGGCCGCGAAGACGTATTCCCATGTCAGGAGGGGTCACGTTGCCGAAAGGGCGTCACAGTGGGATCTGGAGCGATCTGAGGAAAAACCTGTCGCCAAAGCACGGGTTTCCTAGTGGAATTAAGGAACATCGAAAAAACTTAGCACATTGGGCGTGTTTCTCTTGCGAGGAGTGCGCCCAATGTGCATAGTGATTGTGTTGACCGGGACAGTCCCGGGCGACATCACACTACAAAATAATGAATACACCATACGTCACAGTAACAGTGGAAACCACTACCGTTAGCTTCACTAAGAATGACAACGGCACTTACAGCATTACCTACGTCGATACAGATGCTGAAAGGCATAGCATTTTCTCGGAATACGATTGCACGCTCACACAAAAAAAAGCGCGAAGGTGCTTAGGTGCTTGGATTGCTAAACCGAACGCAACTGTTAGTCGCAGCAACTAAACCCACCCAGAAAGGACGAACTAATGAACAGACCAAAATGGACACACAATGTCGGTCAGAACGCTGACTGGAGCTACGAGGCGCATCACTACGGTGTCGGACACCCGAACGGCAACAATGGCGACTGGTATATTATTGAGGGCGAAGAGGAGGGCGACCCAAACTACTGGGTAGTGCAAAGGTTTCGCCCCCTTGACGATCCGGGCGGAGGTGAGACAAAGCACGTTGCTAAGTTCGACGATTATGAAGACGCCCGGGAAAAGGTTGAGGATTTGTGGTGGGAGCGAGCTTTGCGGGACCACGATGACGATGCTGTTTATTTGTATTACGTAGATTCAGAATACATTGAAGTGTTTGACTCTGTGGAGGACCGCAATGCAGAAATCCGCTCGTGGGGCAGCAGACCTGTTTTGTCTTGTGAGATTGACGATGCGGACGAATTGCAACGGATGCTAGGGAGCTTCAGGTTTGTTGTGCCACGCATTCCCAACCAGTTTTGCGAAAAGCAGTATAAGAGCTACCTCAATTGGTTAGCTACTTCTGACTGGTCGTATCACCTTGACGATGCAGGAGAGGACGGCACGGGCATTAAGAGTATTCTTTGGGAAACTGATGATCTTGCTGATCTTGACGTGCTCAAGCTGCTTGCATTCAATCACGCAAGGTTGATGGCAGTGATTCCTCCCGAGAGGAAAGAGGAGTTTGAGAATTTCTACTACGCGCTTTCAGCAAAGCACAATTTCTGATGAATAAACAGGCGATGAAATGAGTTTACTGAATTACAAACAGCAAGCAAACGAGCCTGACTGGTTCAACGAAAACGACGATCACTTTTACCACTCAGTCACTAGCGGATCTTCACCAAGCAACGAGTGGTATGAGTTTGAAAGCGAGTCTGACGCACTAGATTTCGCGTTGTCTTTTGAAAGCCAAAGCGTGATTGACCAGTTTGAGGTAGCGGCTTTTGACAGTAAGGATCGATGGTTTCACCATGAAGACATAGCAAAGCACGCAGACGGGTGGGAGCCTGCTGAAGCTGTTCCGGGGGCAAACCCGGCGTCCTTTGCAGACCTTGCCCAAGCACAAAGTCGTTTTTAACGTGGAGTTTTCAAAGCAATTACAGGCAGAAAAAGACCGGCTTGGGTTTTCAATTGCAGACCTTTCTCAGTGTCTGGAGATTGCACCGCGCACAGTTCAGCACTGGTTGAACGGGGATCGTGTTCCGTCTGCGGTGTGTCAGGAGGGGGCGCTGGCACGACTTAAAAAGTGCCGCAAGCGCACCTAGAAACCATCTGCTCCCGCCCCTCAGAATGCTCCTTGCCGTTGGCAGGGGGCATTTTTTTATTGCTGACTTTCCGATTCGCCCGGAAATCTGACGGATGCCAATCGCAATACCCAGACCTGATGAGCGCCCCGATTTCTACACCTTGCGAGAATTTGCCGCAGTCTTTGGAAGAGAGCGACGATGGAGTAAGCGACTGGTTGACAACGGCACCATCAAAGCAATTAAGCTCACTGGAACTGGCGAGCAACTTTGGATTGCGTCAGACCAAATTGAATGCGCTCTTATCCAGAGCAATTAATCGTTTTCCGATTCCAAGTCGTGACCCAGGTCGCGCAAACCTTTGATGATGAGACTGCGCATGATAGTAGCCTTGCTGTCTGAATCTCCTGACTCTGCACGGCGGGTTTGCTCCTCGCGCAGAGCTTTGTCTAGCGCAGCATCAAACTTGATTGTGCCTTGATACTTTTTAAGCTCACCCTCGTTCTTTTTTGGGCGACCACGCACGTTCTTTGCAGTGCGACGATAGCCGGTGGGTAACTTTTTTTTGCCAGCCATGGGTTAAGGACCTTCCAAAGATATTTGACGAAACCTGTGCGAGCAAGGGTTTTTGGACACGCTGTCTTAGTATTGCTCAGGATTCACAAACGATTCTGAACAACGTGCGAATCGAATGTTGATCGAAAGATATTGCTGAATAGGGGATTCCTTCAAAACCTTAGGGACCTTTAAGAACATCCAAAAATGGTGAGGACGAACGAACAAAAAGAAAAAAGGGCGCTAGGACGGCAGAAGGTCTGCGGACGGCGCAATCCGGGGCGTAAGGCAAGAACGGGAGAAAACTGGGCGCTGAACCTGCACCAAGTCGAACGAGCGTGCGACCAATTCTGGCAGGAACGCGGAATGCCTGAGCCACAGCACACCATTCAGATGACAAGCACTGGTCACTACTGGTCTACCCCAACAGCAATCTAACCTATGAGCGAAACAACAAACATTACTACGACCACGACAGACGCCAACGCGCTTTCTGTTTTTACGGACTCCAACTCTTTCGAGCTGGCACAACGCGCTGGCAAAATGCTGGCAGCGTCAGACTTAGTGCCTCCTCAATTCAAGCAAATACCAAACGCAGTTTTGGCGTTAAATATTGCGCAACGTATGGGCGCGGATGTTTTTGCCGTGATGCAGTCACTTTACATTGTGCATGGTCGCCCTGCATGGAGTTCGCAATTTCTAATATCAATGGTCAATGCCTCCGGGCGTTACAGTCCGCTGCAATTTAAGATGAGCGGACAGGGCGATAGTAAAATGTGCGTTGCATACGCAAAGCACTTGGAAACCGGCGACATTGTTGAAGGACCAGAGGTGTCTATTGAAATGGCAAAAAAGGAAGGATGGTATGGAAAGAACGGGTCTAAGTGGCAGACGCTTCCAGATTTGATGCTAAGGTATCGGGCGGCAGGATTCTTTGCCCGTCTTTATGTCCCGGATCTCTGTCTTGGCATCCGAACAATGGAAGAAGAGACAGACATTAAAAGGAATGAGCGCGAAACGGCTCCTATTTTTACTCCTCCTGTGCTGCAAAACTCAGAAGGCACGCAAAACGTGTTTAACGGCAAAGATTCAATAATTATTGACGCAGAAGAAACCGCAGACCAAGACGAGCCTGATCCCCGCGCAGATGCGTTGGCAGATGTTTTGCAACTGGTCACGGAATCGGATGCTGACGCCACACAAATCGAACAAGTGCTTCGGGCGCGTCAAATCTTAGGCGAAACAGGAACCATCCCGCGCCTGGGGGAAGCAAAATTGCGCGACATTGCTCGTGAGTTTGCCTCAATTGAAGCAGAGGCACTTGCTATTGGCGAACAACCGCTCCCAACAAACTTGGGCACCCTGTAACCCTTTTCTCCCTCCCGCGACGGTCCTTGCACAAACGTGTCAGCAAGCATGAGTTAATTCGTTGGCAATTGATTTTGCTGATGAAGCACTCATTGGACCAAGCGGGAGGGAGATCATCTAAGATGAGCGCAGAATATCACGCACGAAAAGCAACCCCCGCCAATCGGCACGCACCGGTGTCAAAGTCTTTGCTTTGGGAATTTTCGCAAAGTCCTTACAAGTGGGCGCACAAAGAACCAACTTCGCCAAGCGCAGCAATGCGCCTTGGAACGGTTGCGCATTTGATGGTGCTTGAACCGGATAAGGTTGAAGCAGCGGTCGCGTTAAGTCCGTTTGATTCATTTCGCACAAAAGAAGCGCGGGAATGGCGGGCAGAGCAAGAGGACTCAGGAAAAATCGTAATGACCTCGCAAGAGACAAAGATTCTTGAGGGAGTTAAGTCAGCGTCATCTCTTGCTATTGCCGACTGCCTATCAGGCAACACCGGTTACGAAGTCGAGGTTGAAGTGTCAGCCGTTTTTAATGATGTCGAATTGTGCGGGTTGATCGACCTTGTTGGTCCGAACGGCGACACTCTTTGGGATCTAAAAACAACAAGTAGCATTGGTGACGAACGTGCTTTGACGCGCTTGATATATGACCGAGGATATGATGTGCAGGCAGCGTTGTATGCGGACTTGTTTGCTTACCACAACGACCGGCAAGATAACCCCCCAGAGTTTGGGTTTATTTTTGTTGAGACAAGCGAGCCATACGAGGCGACTTGGATAAAGCTGTCCGACAATAGTCTTACGCATGGACGTGCTCGATATTTGCCAATGGTCGAACGGTGGAAGCAATTGCGTGATGTGCCGCTAGGGGATCTGCCCGGTGGGGTCAAGAAAGGCACCGTTATTGACCCGCCTGCGTGGGTGCGCATGGACTAAGTGACGTAAAAACAAAGGAGTGCCCCGTGCAAGAATGTGTAAAGACTATGAGTGCAAGCAGAGACAAGCCTGCTACCGATACCTCGCGCATCCCTCATACATCCAAACAGAACAAGGAAAGTTTGAAGAGCGGCAAAGCTGGTTTCCCAGAAGTCCCCGACCAGACAACCCCCGCAAAAAATGCACGCAATTCTGGGACGCAACCATCGGAGGTGGAAAGTGCCACTACCCGGGCACTATCAGAAGTGTTGAATGGGCAGATAACGTCAATAGAAAGTGTGCCGCCAACAAAGCGGATTAAGTGGGACGAAACTGGGTTTACAGGAATCCTGCACATGGACCGGATCCGTTGGCGCAAGACGTTCCCGGCAGTAAAAATTAACGCAGAACTGCGGATCATGCACGACTGGTTGCTGGCAAACCCGCGCAAGCGTAAGAAAAACTACTACCGCTTCATTAGTTCGTGGTTGTCCCGGTGTCAGGACGTAGGCGGATCGTCAGGCGTGCGAACAAAACCTGCTCATTGCTCTGGCGTTTACAAATACGCGCCCTTAACCAAAGAGCAAATAAAGGACGCAACAAAAGAGAATGAGCGCCCAGGCGGCAATTGTGACAAAGTCGAAGCGCTGCGCAAATTGCTGCGCCATGAGATCACTGAGGACGAGTATAACGCCATCGTTCACGATTAGCTCACCTGCTCAGGCGCGTATCTGTCGATCCACTCAACCCACTTGTCATCTCCGACCGTCTCAAGGTCTTCCAATTCTTTAGCGGTCAGCAAATCTTTTTGTGAGCCAGTGCTGATTACCAAGGCAGATCCGCCAAAGGTCTTGGTTGACCGGTAGGCAATCACGCCGTGCCCTTCTGGGAATTCTGCCAAACGCTTCTGAGCGCTGCTTTTGGCGCGATACTTAACGTAGCTCTGCGACAATGCTGCGGTTTGCCCCGGCTCTTCCTGAGAGGTCCACGCTGGTCCTGCAAGCTCCTCCAAGATCTCTGCGTGCGTGTAGGTGTCCATGCCTTGAAATGCCTCTGGCGTCTCTCCATCCCATTTAAGAATCGTCTTTGTTCCATCGACCGACAAACGCAAACCTTCACGGCTTTCAAGCGCGTGGTCAATGTATGTGTTGCCAACTAGCTCTCCATCCTCGTAGATGTCTCCGCCAGTAATTGCTTGCAGGGTCATAACAACCCATTTTCTACTTTCAAAACTCATGTAATTAAGGGGCGTCAGTTTGTATGTTTGCGCTTCCTTGCAGGGTTGCGGTGTGTCCGTTGACTTCTTTAAGAGACACGTTGTCTAAAAAGAACTCGCAAGCGGTTGACCGCTTAAATTCAAGGTTCGCATTGCTTCCTGAAGCGACAGTGATTAGCTCATAAGAGCCACTTGTCGTGTAAGCTGTTTGAGCTGCATTGATGTCTCTAGCGATAAGCGTGCCGCTGACAACCTGCAGGTCAAACGACAGCTTGTAAGCCTTGCCTGATGTCACTGATATGTTCTGGGTAATGCCAACAAACGTCCCGTCCGAAACAATGTGAGCCGATGGTGAACCAGCAGCATTCGTTGCTATTTCAGCTGTTTGTCCACCAGTGTTGGTTACGGTCCAACTGGTAAAGTCACCTGTTTCGTAGTCACCATTAGTAACCAGCTCTGAACCTAGTCCCGGATTCGCTTGGTCAAAGAGCAGATTACTCGTCCCATCAGCCGCAGGCACTGTAGCATCTCCCATCCTCCACCAGTGATCCAACCCGCTCAATCCGGTCAGGTCGCCAGGCTTTCCGCCGTTATAAAGATCGTTGACGATTCCCGTCTTGTCCCCGTCAAAGATGGCAAACTCGTCGATGCTACCATCAAAGAAATTGTTCCCTCCGCGGCCAATGCGAATCCCGGTCGTGTAAGAAAGCGTGCTGCCGCCGGTAACGCTGGAATTTACCGCTACCTCTACGCCGTCGCAAAACAGTTTTGTAGCCGTAATGTCAGACGACACAAGAACGAGCCAATGGTGCCACGCGTTGTCCGACTGCTGAGACGTCTCGTTCCAGAAACGATAGACGCCGCCAAGAAACAGCAGAGAACGGCCTTGGCTACCCCATCTAAAATAGAATGCCCCTCGATTGATGTCTCCGTGGTCAAAAAGAGCGTTTCTAGCCGCGCTTGAGCCGTCATCGCTTTTTGCCCAGAACGAATACGTCTTGGTTGCTAGGGTAGAATCCGCAGAGGAAGTAAGATTGTCGTCCGTTGCGTCAAACAGGACGCTCTTGGTAGACACGAACGAGCTTCCCAACCGAGGAGCTGAAGCGATGCCAGCAGAGATTCCTAAAGCAAGTGCCATGTTTCTAAGGGGTATCTGTCTGAATGGTTGCGCCACTAATGGTGGCCGTTTTCCCGTTTAGCTGCTTAACTGAAATATTGTCGTAAAAAGTTGTCCCAGCGGTATTGTCTCCCGCTCTTAGATAGAGGTAAATGTTTGCAGTTGATGGTGCAAAAATAGTGTCAATCTTTCCGTTTGTGCGCGCAGGCACTTGGTTGTTACCTCCGCCTGAAATATAGACTGCAGCGCCGATATCTGAGCCATCTCCAGAAATGTCCATCTGGATTTGGTAGGCGACTCCTGCGGTAAGCGATGGAACATTCAAGCGAACACCTTCATTACTTCCGTCCGTTGTAAGTTGCAATTGCCCGCCGGTTATTTGACGAGTTGTTGGCGAGCCATATGCAAAATAATTTGAAACATTGCCAACCGGGTCTGTGCCGTCCGCTACGCCGTCAAAAGAACCATTAGCGATTAGTTCTGAGCCTAGGCTTGTGTCTACTTGGTCAAAGATGAAATTACTCGTCCCGTCTGGTGCAGGCAGTGTAGCGTCTCCCATGCGGTAGTAAGCCTGGAGGTTGCTGGACGAAACGTAAGCGCCCGAATTCTTTGTTAGGTCAGTAGGAACCCCTGCATTATATAGAGCAGCCACCTCGTCGCTAGTAAGCGCAGAACTCCACATGGCGAACTCATCAATCGACCCGTTCATAAAATGAGCGGTAGATGAATGGCTCATTGCGCCTACAAAAATGTTACCGCTTGGGTTGCTTGCAGAGTTTTGCGTGTAGCTAAGCGTGTCTCTAGCTACACCATCTAGATAATAAGTTGCCGTTCCCCCGTCCGCCACCATCGCTATGTGGTGCCATTGACCAACCGCAATGTAGGCACTCAAATCCGCTCCTGAGCCAAGGTTGTTGGCATTTTGAACTCCCATTGCCGCTTTGCTGCTAGAAAATCCGAGATAGAATCTCTTGCTGTTGTGTGTCCCGCAATTCTGGTTAGACGTGAAGTCATCCATGTTAACCCAGTAAGCCATCGTTGCATTGGTGTGGATGAAGTCAGGTTGAAACCCTGTGTCCACAACATCATCCGTCCCATCAAACGAAAGGCTCTTGGTGTTAGTAAACGGCGTTCCCAATCGCGGCGCTGATGACAGACCGGCAGAAATTCCTAAAGCGAGAGCCATGCAATTAAGATACGTTACCATGTCGCATTGCTGCCACGCGTATCTACGTGGCAAAACGTAGAGTATGCAGAAATGCCGCCAAGAAACGCTCCGGCTTTTCGCAGGTTTCGCAGTTGCAGAAACGCTGCCTGGGGACTCATGCCTTTGACCTGAAAGTCTATTGCACAATTCTTCATGTGGTAGGAATGCTTCGCGCCTTTTACCCCTTTGCGATTGTAATCCGGTGAGCGGTAAATCGACGTTAGTGTGATCGGTTTTTTGATGTAGTGCCGCAGCGCATCTAGGGTGTTGATGGTCGGGACAAGCGCGTCCCACATCTCTTCAGGCGGCAGGGAATTCTTGACTCCATTACGCACTGCATCTGCGTAACTGCAAATTTCTTCAGGCTCGAAATAACGAAGGCGCAGTGCCCGCAAAAAAGAGGTGTAGGAATCAGCGTTGCTCATTGTCTTGGAGGATGGCAGCGATTTGGTCGTGCAGCTTTTCTCTGTCCTGCTCGCAGGCGACTAACCGCCGCCGCACGTCAGTCAGTTGAGCATCGTAATTGTTTTCTACCTTCTGAGTTAGCACGTCATTGCGCTTGTTTAGAAACCAAACGGCGACACATAACGCCGCAATCAGTCCTCCGTGTTCAACTAGATTGGTCAAAGTGGGATCCACGGAATAATCCTACCGCAAAGTGTCTCACGCCCTTGTTTCGCAGTGCGCGGGCACACCATTACAGGCGTCTTAAAGATAACAAAACATCGACTGGTTTCTTTTCTTCATCGTATTTAATGATGTTCCAAAAAAGTGCTTGTGCCGCAACAATTTACGCTCAGCATGACCAATGCTAATTCTCGTGATTACCGCTTGCTGACTGACTTGTGCAGCATGGTCAACATGAGGACTCAGCCTATACACACACAAACACGCTCTTGCCCATGAAGCTCTCTGATTCCCGACGATTTGCAGACCCCCACGATTTTAAGAGTCCGTCCGCCGTGACAATCACCGTCAACCCTGATCCCGAAGCTGACGAGTATTGTGTTAATGTGGAGAGCAACATTGAGAGGCGCTCGACCATCGCGGCATTGCTAAAAGCAGTTGCCAAAATGATGCCTTATCTAAACCCGCGCACCGCCATGTCCGCTTACACTGCAAGCGGCTGCGGTTCTAAGGAAAAGAAAATGATTGCGAACACCGTGATTCAAAATCCGTTGCCTAAAAACACTGAGCCTGTCTCCATCACGGTCAACATTCACCCTCTCAAAAGCGGACAGGCAGTCCATCAACTGTTCTCTACGCTCCCAGCAGCAACGACGAAGAAGCTATTGAACGCGATGCACGAACCATTGATGGAAAAGGTCAAGTAGACTGCAAACCGCCTGCGCAATCACTAATTAATCGTCGCAGCAGCTTTACCCGTTTTAGATTCTCGCCTCGCAACGATTGCTCAAGAGCTTCTAGCTCCTGCTGAATCACCATCTCCCTCGATACTTGACGGATCTGCCCCCAGTAGGGACGCACGTCTATGGTCGCACCGTTAGCTGCCACTCAGTGAAAGCGGTTTTCCAGTCAATCCCCGCAGGATAATAATAACGCCGCCCAGGATCGCGCCTATTACGTTCCAGTTGTTGTTGAGAAACTCTCTGCTCTCAGGAAACTTAGCGCCCACCACACTCACGACACTGGTCAGCAATCCCAACCAGATCGTCTTACTCTTCAGCGGTTTCTTTGCCATTACTGAAACAGATCAAAAAGGTTGCCAGCGTTTACGTCCGCCTCTGTCTCCAGAGATACCTTGAATCCAGCGCAGCTACTCAGTGCCAGTGTCACGCCGGTCGCCACTATCAGCGCCGCCCAAAGAATGGTGTTGTTCATGCCCATCATTAGAGCATGACCTGTCCGGTGCTTTGGCTTCATCTTTCCGTGCAGGAATTGCAAACCTTTCAATTAGCTCTGCGCGAACGACGTTTGGGTCGCAAAACACTTTTCCTCCAATTTTCATAAACGAGAAGTATCCCCTTGCCCGCCAATCGTGCCAAGTTCGTGAAGAAGGACCGGAAGAATCTGGAAACAGGTACATGCGGGTCGCCCCAAAACTAAGGAATTTCCCCGGTTCAATCCCCGGCGGGAAAGCGACTTCCTCAGTGTCTTTCTCTTCTAAGTCGATGCCACAATCCCTATTTTTAGCGATCTCTTCTGCGCTGATGACCGCGTCATTTACCCAATCATACCGCTTTCTCCACCTCGATAGAGTCCGAGCGTCAATGCCAACTAATGGACACGCCTTGCTCTTTGAAAGTCCCCGACGAAGCTTCTGACAAAGCACCTCAATTGTCTCAAAGCTTAGTTTGCTGTATCCGTTTTCGCCCATCCTATCCATGTCTTCATAATTCATCCAATCAATCAAAACAGAGAGGGAAGCGAGCAGCACGCCAGTGATGCGCTGCTAGTGAGCACAGCGAACGGTAAGCTCTTCCTTTCTTAGCGCACGCTATCCCGCTCTCTCCCTCCAAACCAAAATTATAAAGGGTATCGTCAAGACAGAAAGATATTTCTGCTTGGTATACCTTTGTATACCAAAGGGGGACAAACCCATACCAAGCTATACAAAGCTATGACATTACGACACCAGTCGAAGCACTCGACACGTCATTAAGTCATGTCGATCCGTCGCCCCAGAATCGACTCATATGCCTTTCTCAGCAGTGCTACGCGCAACATTGCATACGCTCTCCACTCCCATGCTGCGACACTCTCACGACCATCCTCACACGATCATAGGGAAGGTGAGTAGGAACGGTTCCCCGGGACGAGCTAAGCCTTGAAACAATTAGCCAGGGCGCGGAATCCACACAATATCTGGTATGGCAGGGACGCTAAAACACACGCATTTGCCCGAGTCTCTCAAACCCCTTGTTTTATAGGGCGAGAATAATCGCGGAGTCCGCATTTTGTAGATTGTTGGAAGTTATAGGGGGGGAGGGGGTCAGCGGCTGGCGAGATTTGCTCACCAAAACCGGTCTACTAACCTTTGAAAAAATCCGGCAAAGGGCGGGAGTCTAGCGTGCGCTAAAGCGTGTGCTAAAGCTACCAAACCAAACCAGATCCAATTAGATCAGATTACTGTTGGGACTTGGCGTAGAAATCCTCTGTCAGTTTCTCGACTTCCTTTTGGAGCGACTGGATGTGGAGGTTTTGCCGGACATCGTCTGGGAGTGCGCCTAGTTTGCCTACAGGCCAGTCTCTGACGAAGATTGCGTGTTTTTCGACATCCTTGGAGATCATCTGGATTTGAAAATCATTATGCTGAACTTTGGAGGAGAGGTTTGACGCCCACCAGACGATAGCGGCAGCTTGCGCTGCGAGGGTGAGGATAAGTTTGGTATGTTGGGAAAGGGTATTCATGGTGAGGATACTTTGATGCCTGGTGTCCTATGGTTTGAAAAAGTTACCCTTACAAAGCTATACCAAAGCATACCAAAGTATGACAACTACTACTGGTCTAGTAGAAACGTGTTGCTGAGTTAATTATTGGGTCATACAACCGACCTAAGTGTTCCCGCTTTACGTGATCCTTACAGCGATTGACTAGATTTGGATGAGAGAAGCGTTCGCAAGGAGTGGCAACACTTGCGTTCATAGTGTGATAGGCGGGACGGGGTGCTGGGTTACCTCGTCCCGCCTTACTAACTGACAATGGAATTGGCAGAATCAGGATCTGACGACGAGTTACTGGCGCGAGAGATTGCGGACAGTGTGGCGTGGGTAGCTGCGGTGGATTGCCCGGACAAGGGGAGAAAGTTGGAGCATCAGAACAGTGAAAAGGCGTGTCAGGCGATAGCATTGTTGTGTCGAGGGGTGCCGATGCGGACGATAAGTAAGGAATGCGGGGTAGGATTGAGGGTTTTGCGCCGATTAAAGGTGGAGCACAGCGAGGTAATTGAGAGCACAAAGCAGAATCGTGCGATACAGGCTACCCGGTTGCAGTTAAAGGCGGCAGATGCTTTGGAAAAGAAGCTGGAAGACGTATTGCGGGATGACGAGGTGCGTGGGAAGACAAGCGTAAAGGATTTGGCGATGGGATTTGGGATCTGCACGGACAAATCGCGCCTATTGCATGGTGAAAACACGGTTGTGACGCACGAGCACAAGGTGACGTTGGAGGATGCCCGGGCAGCGATTGAGGAGGCAAAGAAAGAGGTGAACAAGGAGGTAATAGACGTATGAGCACAGAATTTGAGGAACCATTAATTATTGAGATCAAGCGTGGGCGCATAGGAATGCGCCAAGTGGTAGATGAGGACCAGATGAGAGAGGAGCCTGACCGGGACAGGCGTCTGAAGTGGTTGTTTATGCGCTGCTACGAGGCGTTTGAGGGACACGAATTTAAGGAGATTGAAGAGGAAGTGATGCGCGGCGTGAACTGAGTGAATGAGTTGGCATTATTCGCGGGCGCTGGTGGCGGCATACTGGGGGGAAAGATCCTTGGATGGCGAACCGTGTGCGCCGTCGAGATCGACAGACATTGCCGGGATGTCTTGGTCGCCAGACAAAACGACGGATGTCTCGAACCGTTCCCGATCTGGGATGACGTACGAACCTTTGACGGACGAAGTTGGCGAGGACGTGTTGACGTGGTTTCAGGAGGGTTCCCTTGTACCGACATATCGTGCGCAGGAAAAGGAGCAGGACTTGACGGAGAACAATCCGGTCTTTTCTCCGAGATGCGGCGGATTATTGGCGAGGTTCGACCCCGATACGTGTTTATTGAAAACTCCCCAATGCTTGCTCTTCGAGGAGGGACAAGAGTCATTGCAGACCTTGCCAAATTGGGGTTCGATGCGAGATGGGGAATTGTGGGAGCACACCAT
>Ga0209232_1000277_pt1 | contig 32910 bp, 53 predicted proteins | sample ETNvirenome_2_60_FD_184066 | JGI IMG/M metagenome (GOLD analysis project Ga0209232, IMG submission 184066) | Marine viral communities from the Pacific Ocean - ETNP_2_60 (SPAdes) (version 2) | ecosystem: Environmental > Aquatic > Marine > Oceanic | place: Pacific Ocean | collected 2013-06-22
TACCGAAAGAACCCTTGCGTCTTGAGGAAGGTTTGCCACGTCTTGACCGCTCGGCCTTGCGATCCTGCGCCGAGCGTCATCATAGGCGCAGGGCCGCGCCCGGAAGGATACGAGGCAACGAAACCTTCCGAGCGCCCCCGCGTGCCGCGCTTCGAGCTTGGTCGGCAAGGCAAGAGAGCTTGCACAACCCGAAACGGTCGAACCGGAAAGGACAAGACCGGCTCCGACTGAACGGCGTTCGAATGATAGGTCGGGGCCTTTGCGTTTTGCAAGCATAAGCCATCACAAGCCGGCGATCTTTTTTGCGACATCGAGGAAGAGGCCGACGACCGATTCGGCCGACTCGAGATCGTCGAGCTCTTTCGACGCCGCCCGATAGGCTTTGCACTTGTTCGCCTTGCGCTTCTCGGCCCTCGCTTTGTCGCTTGCGTCGCTCTTGGCGAAGCGAGCTGCGCCGATGGCGCTTCGGATCTCGCCGAGCGCTTCGACGATCGGGATCAACGATCTCGGATCGGATAGATCGAGCGACCTGAGCTCGTAATGATCGAGCGCTGTTCGGTGGTTCGGCGTTTTCTTTGGTTTGGGGTTTGGCCATTCGATCGCATCTTCGGTCGGATCGTCTTCGACTTGCTCGATCGGTTCGTCGGCGTGATCGCCGTCGACATCGAACGCGCTCCATTTCTTTTCGCTCTTCATGAGGTCGCCTCGGGTTGTGTCCTACTGCCGGCTTAGCGCATCGACATCGAGCTGTGAAGATCTTTCCGAGTAGGAGGTCGTGACCGTAGTCCTAAACGAAGGGCACGGCCTCCTTCCGAGTCCCTTTAGGGACGAAGGAATGCGCGCTCGCTCGTGCGTGCGCATTATGCATGCGTGTACGCTTGCGCATTATGCGCGCCGAGGTGCGCCCGCTCGTGAGCTCGGTCGAAGCTGGCGAACTTCGACTCGAAGCTCCGAAGTTCGTGCCCCTTCAATGGTGCCTTTTGTGGGGGGTGGCCGCGGCCTTGAAATCTTTTTTCACTTTTATTCGGTTTAGGGGTTTACAATACTATCAGGATACTGTTTTATAATAACAGGCAACGAAGCCAACAAAGAAAAGGACGAAACAATGACCATCAACTTCAACAACATGCAACGACTCAGCGCAACCGGCTCCTTCATGATGCCCAAGATTCAGATCAATCTCGACGAATCGAAAATTCTTCAAGAGGTCGTCGAAGACGAAATCGAGATGTACAAGAAAACCGCCGGAGGCTTTCCCCGCCAGTTCGAACAACTGATGGAGATCATCGCTACCGCTCAAAAGACCGTCAAAGGCGACGCCGGATACCACGAAATGACCCTCAAGATGCGACTGCATAACCTACGATGCTGCGCAGATCTGCTTGAGAAAAACGGGTTTGACGATCTTCAGCGCCAGTTCGAAGAAGCGGCCGAATATCACACTGCGACGCCGGCTTGCATTGAGAAGTATAAGCAGAACCTGCGCTTCTAAAAGACACCACTAACGCCCCCGACAATCGGGTCGGGGGCATCCGCTCAGAAAGGACATATCATGAGCACCTTCGAAACCCTTCTCGCCTCCGTCCGTAACGCTTCCGATTTTGGCGCTCTTTGCGACGCCTACATGGCCGCTCGGCCCTTGGCGAAGGAGCTCGATCGAATGGACGATCTATTCACCGCCGACGACGAAGCGAAGGCCCGTCTCCGAGCTCCGGCCTGCGAGCCGCTAGCCTTCGGGATCGTCGACGGCTCGATCGTCGGTCTCCGCTGAGCGAAGCGCCTTCGGGCGCTTTGTTTGTTTTTAGGGGTGGCCGCGTAAAATAAACTTTTTTCGCTTTTCTTTGCTTTTGATCTTTACAATAGGTCGAGGATGCTGTTTTATAATAACAGGCAGGCAAGCCGACAAAGAAAAGGACAGATCATGAACAACCCCGCAAACATCTTCAGCGCTTGGACCATCGCAAAGCTTAACGAGATCACCGCTGCGAGCTCTCGCTTCGACAGCTTTGAGGCTCTCGTCAACGCCAAAGGCGGATACTTTCCGACCATCGCCTGCGACACCGACGACCGTGAGATTCTCGCCGACTCCTACGACGAGTTCCAAGCAAGCCGCAACGACGCCCGACGCGCCTTCCGCCGCTAAATCCTAAACGCCCAGAAAGGGCAAACCGGCGAACTGAGCTCGGTCGATGCAGGCGCCTTCGGGCGCTTGTTTCTTTTTTCGAAAAAGATTGTTTTAGGGCTTTACAATATTTCGAAACCATACGAATAGACTCTTGCGACGGTTGGTCCCGATCGCAGAAACGAGGCAACCATGAAGACTTTGACCTGTACCTTTTGCGCTGCACCTTGCTCGACTGGCGTCACTTGCGACCCCTGCGAAGCGAAGCGGCTGCGTGCGATCCTCTCCAATAAAACCTGGCTGTCGGTTCGAGGCGTATGCTCCGGCGACCGACCAGGCGAAACCCTTGCGGACTCCCTTCGGAGAGAACTCGCAGCGCTCACGGCGTAAACTCAACGCCCCGGCCCTTGCGGCCGGGGCGAAAGGATCTGAAATGAACGTCGTCGACGAATACCAAAAGCAAGAGCGAGAACTGATCAAGCTTCGGGTATTGCTGATCCACCATCCGAAGTATCAAGCCGCATTCGATGCTCAAATCCTGATCGCACGCAAAGCGCTCGAAGAGGCCCGGGAACAGTTCCCGGCGATCTACGTCAGCAAGCGAGCTGCCGATCTTTACGAATAACAATCGCAACGGCGAAAGGATCTGACATGCTCGTCCGATACATTATCACGCGCCCGGTCATGCCGAAGAGGCCACGAGAGACGAAGACCGGGATCTCTCACGCTAAGGCGCAAGACACGACAGCGCTCGCCTACAAGCGAACCTGTTTGGAGCTCGGCGAAGAGCCGAACGCCGAGACCTATGAGCACCTCTCGCAACGAGACCGGGGAGCCTGGGCCGTCTCGATGGACATCTTCAGCGGTCGAGATCGACAGATCGCAGCGATCAACGATGCCGTCTCGACAACGGCGGCGATGCGAGCCGTCGGCAAAGAGTCGCAAGGCTTGCCGGCCCGGAATCCGTGGTCGTGCGATCGCTGCGACTGGGCTTCGCATTGCTCCGGCGATCCGGTCGGCGACTCGGTTCATCAATGGATGGGCGCAGTCGCTGGCAAGCCTGCGAGCCCGATCAGCGTCTCGATGCCGAACAGCCCTCAAATGCGAAAGCTCGCACGGACGAAGCCGGGACACGTCGTCTCGCCTTCCGAGCTTCGATCGTTCATGACTTGCCCGAGGAAATGGGCGCTCGAATACGTCGAGCGGATGAGGCCACGGGATCGCCAGTGGGCGCGCATGGGGCCGAGGATTCGAGGCGTCATCACTCACGCTTTCTTCGAGGCGATGCTCATCCGCTGGCAAGAGCTCCGACAGGATTTTGTCCCGTCGTGGCAGTGGGGCGGCTATAAATGGGGCAGCCAAGACGGCCATTTCGAAGCTGCGGCGCAGAACGTCGCCGACAGCTATCTCGACGACATCAAGTCGACGGTCGATCGTTGCATCGGCGACCTCGACCCGAACGATCACGAGGGACTTCGAGAGCTCATCGCTTGCATTCCAGCCTGCGCCAAAGCGGCGCACGATGCGGCCGGCCTGGCGACCACCGGGATCGACGAGATCATCGGCATCGAGAAGACGAAGGCGATCAAGCTTCCGGGCGTTTCTCGCTGGGTCTTTGGCATCGCCGATGCCATTGCTAAGAAGGGCGATCGGACGATCTTGATCGAACTCAAAACAACGTCAACCGCGCAGCTCGATTCAATGGCTGAGCGATACCGAAACAACGTCGCCGTCGATTTATATGCGGCGATGATCGAACACGGGCGAGAGGCCCGGAGAGGATAAAGGATGTTAAAATCTATCGACTATAATGAGCCGTCATCGACGGGATTGATGCTCTTGATCTACGGGCCGCCAGGCATGGGGAAGAGCTCGATCGGAGCCGGACTCGCTGCGGCCTGCGAAGCGGACGGGAAGCGCGCCGTCATGGGCGACACTGAGCTCGGATCGGCGGCGGCTCTGCGTCGGGCCGGATGCACGAAGAGCGCTCTTCTCGATCTGACCGTCTCCGGCGGAGCTGCGTCGGCGAGAGCGCTCGCCGGTCACGTCATGAGCGACGACGACTGCGGCCTGTTCGTGCTGGACACGTTGACCGAACTTGTAGTGACCGTTCTTCGCGATGCGATGGGCGATCGTGACATGCCCGAGATGAGGGACTACGGAAAGCGCAAGGTCGGAACGATGCAAATCATCCGAGGCGCTCGAGATGTCGCCGCCTCCGGTCGGCCTGTTCTGATCACAGCTCAGCAAGGGACTCACGAAGTCGAAGGGCTTCAGAACGTCCACGTTCCCGAGGTGCCGAAGAACGATCGGCAAGACCTGATCTCGCAGATGGACGCGGTCGCTCGACTGCGCATCGCTCAGAACACCGACGCCGAGTCGCTCGGCCTCGAGCCTGGCGATCGGTATCTGGACTTCCGAACCGATCGAAAGCACCTAACCAAGATGCGAGATCCCGAGCCGTTTCTCGCTCACGGCCTGCGCCCCGATGGCGTTTGGCCTCTCAATCAAACCGATTCATTGCCGCGACTTTTTGCGGCCCTAGCTCAAAAGGAGACAAAATGAGCATTCGACAGAAATATTCCGAATCCGAAACGTCGAGCGACTTCGACTTCGAACCCGTGCCGAAAGGTCGTTATAACTGCGAGCTGTTGGATGCGAGCGCCCGGCAGCGCTTGTTCGGCTCGAACGAATGGGAGACCGAAATCAATTGGCAGATCGTCGACGGCCCGAGCGCCGGTCGTCGCATCCGTCAGAAATGCGTCCACCGTGAGTCGATGGCCTGGATGATGCGTCAGACTTGGGAAGCCGTCGGGCTCGGCGGCGCGCCTTGGGACGGTCTCGATCCTCAGTCGAGCGACGCCGAGATCTGGGGCAATTGGACGCATCAGATCCACCTTCGAGCCGGAGCTCGCTGCGCGCTCAAGGTCGACATCAATCGCTGGAAAACCGGAAACGGCGAGCCCCGAGCTGAGAACACGGTCGGCGGAATCTCGCCGCTCGCTGCGTCGACTGCGAACGCTCCGGCTCCGGCTTACGAAGCGCCGGCGGCGAATCAATACGGCGGACACGGACACGGCAACGAAGCGCCAGCGCATCAAGCGCCAGTCGATAACGGTCGGCCGTGGTGATCGTGAAGATGATTATTGACGCACTAAAAGAGGCCCGGCGCTCGATCGCTCGATCGATGAAAGATCACAAAGAACAAAGGAAGAACGCGAGACTCTGGAAAGATAAAAAGCGGTCCGATCAACAGCGGCGAGAGTCGAACTTAAATCGGCCGAATTCTACTGCGTCGCTTAATGTCTTCGAGCCGGTTCAGTTGTTGGTCTTCTGTCAGATGACTGAGGTCCACGGCGGAAAACTGAAGCGAGAGCGGTTAATCTATTTAGCGGCTAACAAGATCGAGAGCATCCGTGGTTATGGAGGCGACTTCGACGAGGATCACATCGTTCTTACATGCGGCGGTGTCGAATACATAGTCTTCGGCAGTTCCGGTGCTTTGTTCGACGCTCTTGAGTACGGCGTCGACACGCGACCGGAAGCTGATTGTTACAACTGGCCGGAATGAAGATGTCCGACGATCGAGAGTTCGGTCGATTCCTTTGTTCGATGAACTATGCGGAAGGCTCGCCTTCTGAATGGTCGTCGAAGGTCTCGACCGGTCTTCTCGTTTATATGTGGGAAGCCTGGCGAGCTGCGAAAGGCCGACCGCTTAAAGGATGGAAAGAAGAGAACGACCGGGCGGCGAAAGGATGAGAGACCGCCCGGTCGATCTCGCCTTCTTTCGAAGGCCCGGCGGAGCATAGGTTTTTTAGGGTGGCCGCGCAAAATGAACAAAATCGCATTTTATTTGGTTTAGGTATTGCGAAACGTTGTCGACTGTGTTTTATAGTAGAGGCGAGGCAATGACGCCGAGCGAGCCGCAAGGCAGAAAGAGGCAACCATGAACGCTCAAGCGATCGCAAAAAAGAAAATCTTAGACGCCGCTAAAAACCCTCGTTGCCTTGACGACCTTTGTCAGGCTGGGGTCGTGGGTGGCGAGTTCGGGCTCACGCAATGGGGCGCTATGCAAGTATGCAAGATGCTCATCAAGTCGGGGTTGCTTGTTGTTAGATACGATTCTTTGAATGTTCCAAGATACAAGCGAGCCTAAACCCTAACGCCCCAAGCCGGGATGGGCTCCGGTAGTAAAGGACACAAGATGCGAAGCCAGAATTTCACCGATTGCGTTTGGTACAGCTTGCCCCAGCGAGCCGGAGGCCGAGCGCTCGAGATGTCGAACAAGAGCGCCGAGTCGATGTTCGTGATCAAAGACAAAACGTCGGAGCTCTTCGGCGTCGGCGTCGGAAGCGAAGAACCGGAATGGGCCAAGGGCTCGACCGAGTTCGAATTGATCTGCGTCATTCACCCGAGAGCGAACTGATGAACACCGAAACGAGGCAACCGATCGAGGCCGTCGTCGTCAGCGAGCGACAGGCGGCGTTGATCTTCGAGTCGCTCAAGCACGCCCGATCGACGATCGCCAAAGAGCCAGGCGACGAGGCGATCGAATACGAGCTCACCGAGGCGATGCGCCTCTTCGCCTGGAGGCGCTGAGATGGCATCGACCGCACGAATCACAACGAAGGCCGGCGACGCCGTGACGATCACCATGCGAAGGACGATCAAAGGCAGCTCGTCCGTCTACGTCGTCAAGATCGCCGGCGGACCTTACGACGGAGAGACGCACGAAAGGCGAAGCCTCAAAGCGGCTTACGATCTTTATCTCGAGAAGGTGAAGACCTACCGAACCGGCCTCGAGCTTTGCGACCTATGCGACGGCTCCGGAGTCGCTGAGCATTTCAAAGATGTTTGGACGAACGGCGGACACGATACCGAGCATTGGAGCGAGCCTTGTTACCATTGCGACGAGTCCGGTTGCGTCGAAGATTTGAACCTAGTCCCATGATCGGATTTCTCGTGATCATGGCTTGTATTGTTACGGCCGGCTTTTTCGCTGGCCTCGAAAGGATTGAGAAAAATGAAGAGTAAAGCGGAAGAGATTCTAGGAGCCGCGTTAATGCGAAGCATACAGCGCCGGATGCCTGAAGGCGGAACCCTATTCATCCCGAGCAAGGGACCGAAGAACAAGGGCGGTCGTCCGCCGAAGGTCGATCGGAACCGAGAGATCATCGAAGCGTTCGAATCGGGCGAGAAACAAGTCGCCCTAGCTGAGCGGTTCGGACTGACGCAAGGCCGGGTCTCTGCGATCATCAAAGCGAAGGCGATCTCATGAAATCGTATCCGACGCGCAAGGTTTGGCAAGGCGTTTTGACCATGTTCCGAGAGCCCGAGATCGTCTCGGCGCTCGGCCAGCCCGACAAGCTCGGCGCATTTCCTCAGAAGAAAGTCGACAACGTTCTTCGGGCGGTTCAATGGGCGCAAGCGATGGAAAAGGCGGCGGAGAAATGAAGATTCTAGGCATCGACCCCGGCTTCAGCTCGCTCGGATGGGCGGTCATCGATTTCGACGACTTCGAGGTCCGCTCCGACGGTTGCGGCGTCATCCGAACGAAGGTGAACAAGCTCGCCAAGAAACACGACGACAACGTGGAGCGCTGCGCCGTGATTCATCACGAGCTCGCCCGACTTCATTCCGAGCATTCGTTCGCCTTGATCGCTGCGGAGGCGCAAAGCTGGACACGGTTCGCCAACGCCGATCGGGCGGTCGCTATGGCTTGGGGCGTTATCGCTTCGACATCGGAGCGACACGGAGCGCCGGTGATTCAGATTCGGCCGCAGATGGCGAAGAAAGCCTTGACCGGAAAACAGAGCGCGTCGAAAAGCGATGTTCAATCCGTGATCGAATCGAAGGTCGTCGGATCGGCTGAGCATTTAGGACAGCTCGCAAAGACGCATCAAAACCACGCGGCCGACGCGTTCGCTGTTGCCCTTGCGAGCCTCGCTCATCCGCTGGTCAGAACAGTTAGAAGAATGGGATGAAATGAGAACACCTAACGAGGCAACCGCAAAACAGGCCGAGCTTGGACTCTTGGCCGGTTTGATGCTCGCAACGAAAATCGAGCCGAGCTTATTCGAGAAGCTCACGACAAAGGACTTCGACGACAGTCGCCATTCGGCGATCTGGCTTGCGATCTCTGAAGAGGTCCGAGCGAACGGCGCAGACGCTCCGGCCTTGGTCGTCGTCGATCGCCTGAAGCACGCCGGCCGGCTCGAGACCGCAGGCGGCTTCGAATACATCATGAGCTTCGGCGACTGGTCTTACGGTCGAACGCTCGGGTCGACAGAACAGAACGCGAAGGTCGTCAAGAACTGCGCTAGGCTCCGCAGGATCGCCCGAGCGGCGAAAGACGCCATCGATTCAGCCGAAGGCATGGGCAAGCGATCCGAGGTCGCTCTCGGCGCTTTGTCGAAGGCGATCGAAGAAGCTCAAGAAAGCGACGAGAAGAAGTCGACGACGGCGTTCGACTCGCTGATTCATGAGCTCGCCGATACATTCCGATCGGGCATCAAAACGAGAACGCCTCTTGATCGTCGAATGCCTTTGACGCCTGGCCGGCTGTTCGTGATAGGCGGCCGGCCTGGACACGGAAAAACTACGCTCACGCTACAGCTCGCTGCGGCGATCCTTCGAGCGAATGACGAGGCGAAGATCCTCGTCGCCTCTTGCGAGATGACCGAGCCCGAGCTCGCCTTGAAGGTGCTCTCGGCGCTCGACGGTCGAGATTTTGTCAGCGGCTTTCGAGACGGCGACGCCGATCCGGTCACGCCGGCGCAGCTTGCTGCGACCGATCATCACAGCGTCTTGAGCCGGCTTTTCCTGCGGCGAACGAGATCGACCGACGCCGTGATCGCCGAGGCGCACCGCTTGCACCGGGAAGGCGGATTGACGGCTGTCGTCATCGACTACTTGAGCGCCTTCGATGCACCGGGCGGAGAGAGCTTCGAGACGAGAACGAGAGAAGTCGGAGCGGTCGCCGGCGCGTGCAAGACGCTCGCCCAAAATCTCGATGTCGTCGTCTTGGCGGCGTCGCAGCTCAATCGGAACAACACCGAACTTCCGTCGCTGCGGTCGCTGCGAGACTCCGGCGAAATCGAGCAATGGGCCGACGGCTGTCTTCTGTTGCACCGTCCCGACGTGGACGAGACGAAAGAGGATCAAGAGGCTCGGCTTCTCGTCGCTAAAAATCGATGGGGCGAGCTCGGCTCGATCCCGATTTCGCCCGACCTCAAGCGAAGCCGTTTTCTTTGGATGGACAAGCGTCAGCCGTAGGGGTGGCCGCGTAAAAATAAATAAATCTCGATTTTGTTTGATTTAGGTATTGCATAACGTTTCGAGGTGTGTTTTATAGTAGGTGCGAGGAATGATCCTCACCGAAACAAAGGACGAAACAATGCTGACCGAACAAAGCACCGCAGCCGAAATCAAAGCCTTCGAAGATCGCATCATGGCAAAGATTGCAGCCGCACAAAAAGCCAAGGCTCCCAAGGTCGTCATCAGCCGTGACGAGCAACGCAAAGCGAATGACCGCAAGATTACTCAACTCAAAGCTAAACTCGCCGCCTACGAAAACGGAACTCTGAAACTTTCCAAAATGGAGCAAGGCGACCTTGCGCAAGAACTCGAAGCCGCTTGGGAACTTGCTGCGAGTTTCTAGGAAATAAGCAACGCCCTAAGCCAGGGATGGGCTCCGGCATGCCGCAAGGCAGGAAGAGGCAACAATGAGCAAGCAGCGATTTATCAGCTTTGAAGAGATTCAAGACGTGGCCGAGCAAATGCGCACCACGCTTGAGGTCGCTCCACTTAGTCACTATCAAAAGGTTGAGTGTGCCACTGATTTCGCAATTGAAACCTTCGGTTTTATCCCTCGTCGGTCAGTCATTCTCCTGATCGTGAAACACGTCAATCTCAACTGGCACGCAACCAAAGTCGAAACCCGGCGAGCGCTTAGCTAAACCCTAACGCCCCAAGCCGGGATGGGCTCCGGCAAAAGGACAAACCATGACCGACCACCGACAAATCATGCGAGCGATGCTTCTCGGCTTAGCGCCGAAGGATCACCGAGGCTTGAGCGTCGCCGAGCTCATCAAGATCGGCTATTCGAAGAACTCCGCCGAGGCGATGGCTTTAGCGTACCAAGAACAGAAGAAGCCCGAGAACGAAGCCGCTCAAAAATGAAGCGGTCGCATATTCGATCGAGCGATCCTCCGGCGGCGTCGGGCAAGACGGACACGGAGCGCACTCGAACGTCTTGCGGAGCTCGACCTCTCGCTCGCAGGCGATGGCCTTCTTCGCTCGCTGGACGCTGATCACGATTCCGTCGCACGGCGAAGGCTTGCCTTGATCGATCGGCGTCGACTGGACGCACGGCGAAGCCATGACGAGGAGCGCTAGCATCGGCCAGCCGCCCGAGCAAAAGCCGAAGCGATCACCGTTCCGATGATAGCCCAAACGAAAAGAACGATCAGCGCAAAGCTCACTTCGAACCTTTCTCGCCCCACCAATTCCCGATGAGGAACCCGAAGCAAATCCAAAACAAAATCGAGGCCAACAGAAGCCACATTTTCGCTACTCGTCGAGCATTCGAGCGAGCTCGTCTCGATCGTCAATCTTCTCGACCTCCGCCTTGATCTCTTCGACCTTCGCTTCGATGACCTCTGAGGCCGCCTCGTTTCGATCCTGCGCCTCTTCTCGAGCTTCTTCGATGCGATGCTCGATCTCGATCTCTTTGCGCTTTACGATCGAAATCCAAGCCGCAGCGGCTCCGATCAGCCCGACAACGAAGGCGATGATCTTTCCGATCATTTCTTCTCTTCGCTGCGCCTGCGCCCATAGTAAAGCGCCGAGGCCGCTCCGGTGAGCATTCCAGCGCCGGCCGCATTGAACGAGCCGAAGCCGAACGCCTCCGCAAGAAAGGCGACGAGAGCTGCGGAATATACCGAGACGAGAATCAACGCCGTCGGCGCTTTCGATCCTGGCTTAAGCATACTGGACCACCGTCACCGGCTGGCCCGCCGTGCCTTGGACGTAAAGATTCGAGCCGGCCTTCGCCGCTGTCTCGAACGTTCCGCCAGGCTGAAGCAAGACGCCGGGAACCGAACCGCTCGGTCCGACGTAGACGTTATTCGCCCCGACATTCGAGATGATCAGATAGTATCCGGTGATTGTGACTTGATCGAATCCGCCAGTCAGCGCAACAGCACCGACCGACGTGTTCTCGTTCCATAAAGGATTATTCATCCCTTGCACGTTTAGCGCTCTAACCATTTTGAAAAGCTCCGTTCCATTTATTTTCTAAGATGAAGCCGATCGCATTCGCTAGCGTTCGGCCTTGTACTTGATCAGCGAGATCGGCTCTCACTTGCTCGGTTGATTTGTCTTTGCCGACGGTCAGATCGACGAGCTTCGAGGCTTCTTCAAGCGTTAGTCGGGCGGCTCCGGTGCTCATGGGTGCGCCGGCTTTCCGGCGTGATAATCTCGAGCGATTTCGTCGGCGCTTAGCGCTCGGCTATAAAAGCGACCGGTGTCGATTTGACCGGTGAAATAATCAAGCGTCCCAAAATCAGGCCGCCCGAACTCCCAAGACGCGCCAGCTTTCCAGCTTGCCGTGCCGCCTGTCCCGGTCGTAGCCTGAGCGACGCCGTTGATATAAAGAATAAGGTCGCCGCCTGATCCCTCGTTTACAACTGCGCAGAAATACCAAACGCCGGCCGGATACGTTGCCGGGCTTTGCGCAATCTTGAAAGTTGGGAGCCAGCAAAACGCCGTTATTTGTGAAGAGTTATCGCCCGGCGTCAGAATAAAATCACGCGATCCACCGCCGGCGTCTTTGCCGATAATGTATTCGCCGCCCTGCAAAGGTGGATTCGGATCTTGCACCGCCCAAGCTGTGACAGTGTAAGCTCCGGCGAAGTCCAGCTTCGCCGGGTTGCCGATCGTGACAAAGCTCTCGCCGTTGAAATTCGGCCAAGTAAACGCAGCGCCGTTCGTGCCGTCCGTCCCATTAGCAGGCGACGAGCTGAGGTCGAACCAAGTCGTCCCGCTATGACTCAAGCGCTCATATTGAGCGACAGTATCGCCGGTCGGTTGCGGTTGATTTACTCGCTTGCGCTTCATGGGCTGGGCTCCTTCTTTATCGTATGGCCTGCGGTCGCATAGTTCAACCGCGCTTTGTGCTTCGAATCCAGGCGTCGACGCCGAGCGCTATCGCATGGCCGACGAGCTCGAGCCCGTTGTCGTTCATTAGGTGCCGATGATACCGAGAATCGAGGAAGAAAGGCTCGAGGCATACGCCGCAACCCTTACCGGCGAAGATGCCGTCGATCGTGTGAAATGCGTTCTTCGTCCAGTCGGTCGGGTTCGCTTGGATCGATTTCGCATCATCCAACCCTTCGACCTTGGCGAGCTGAGCTGCGATAAACTGGCAAGCGTCCGCCCCCATGGCCGAACGGTGATCGTGGAAAACCGCCGAGTAATCTCCGCCGCCGGCGTTCAGATGGCCGGCGAGATAGATCGAAGCGCTTGCGGCTTTGGCGAAGAACTCGTTCGCTCGCTTATGCCGGCTCGAATAGTAGCCATCGGAGATCGTGACGACGTGATGACCGAGAGCCCGAAGCGTGCATTCGACCTCGAGGAAATATTGAGCGACGAGGTGCGCTTCGTGATCTTGACAGATCTCCGAGTAGGCTCCGAGATCGTCGGGCTTGTTCGGCTTGCCGACGTGCTGTCGGTCTAAGATGATAAATCCCATTTAGCGCCTCCGTAAATCTTCGATACCATCGGCCAATCGCGACAAGATGTCGGCCTGTTGGCGTTGCGTTTCTGCGATCATCGAGATCGTCCTCGACATCGAGCGAGGCGTGAACACGAGCGGAGCTCCGTCTTCGTCTTTCATGCTCAAGATCTCGTGCGAATTGTGGATCTTTGCGATCGCTCTTTCGTCGAGCGTCGCCTCGGTTCGTTGCTCTTTGGCCTTCAGAAAATGCAAGACCTCACGGATCAAGAGAAGCGCAAAGATCCCGCCGATTCCGATCTGTTGGATCATGTCTTCGCCCATGTCATCGCTCCGATGGGTTAAGGCGATAACCGCTCGCCGTTGTCGCTGTCACCGATACGGCGACCGGAAAGATAAAATCGAACGTCACGACATCACCACGAGCGAGAAGCGTCGGCGGCGAATGGAACCACAGCTCTCCAGTCGTAACGCCGGTTTTCGGTAGGTACTGCGCCGAATAAACGCCCGAGCCGCCGACCTTCATCGTTAGCCCGATGAACGTCAAAGTCGAAGGCGTTCCGACGGTCGCTGTAACGAAAACGTCGAACTTATAAAACCCCGGCTCCGTTGCGACGAACTGGCCCGACGCAGGCGAATAGAACTGATCATAATCGAACGCTTCGTCGGTCCACTGGATCTGTGTCGTCCCTGCGCCGAACGCCGCTGCGGCTCCGTTGTATACCGAAGCGTGAGCGCTCATCATATCGACGCCGACTCGATCAACGAGGATCGTCGGGCCGACTTTCTTGTTCAAGCGAACCCGAGCCCATTTATCCGAAGAGCCGGTCGGGATGACAGCTCCGTCACACTGCCAAGTGTTGACGACCAAAGGCGTCGCACTAAAGACGGAGACGGTCCCGGTTAGCGTTCGGCTCGCGTCGTAAAGGTCGACCACCATGTCCAACGTATCGGCGAGGTCGGAGGCTTGCCAGTGGCACGACGTGCGATAATGCTTGCCCGAAGCGACAGGCATCCACCACGAGGTCGCCTCGGTCCCGACGGTCAGGATCGCTAGGCTTCGATCGCCGGTCTCCGAAGTCGAACTCCAAAAGGCATCGCCTGTCGAGCCCCATGTTCCGGAGACTTGCCACGCCGTCGGCGCTCCGTAATTGCCGGCCGGATGCGTAAGGAAACCGGAGTTCTGAACGCCTGCGAGCGAAGGCGGATTTTGCAAAGCTTGGGCCGCCTCCATCATGCCTTGCACCGGCGCATAGAAACCACGCCTTCCGAAGTCTACGCCGGCTCTCGCAGGATCGATCGTCGGAGGCAACGAGCGGCCCGGCCCGGCCTCTTTCACGAGGTGCTTTTGAACACCGCTCGCCGGCGCGGCTTTCATCTGAAGGCTCGTCCGAACCGAACCGCCTTGGAACGAGATCGTCTTCGAGACGACGCACATCGTTTGCGGCGTGTCCCATGTTCGGCCGTTCTCTTCGAAGAGTAGCCGGTCGCCGATTTCGATTTCCCAATAAGGAAGATCGAGATCGATGTTCACGTCGGGCGTTTTGAGATCGGCGAGGATAGCCGAGGCCATCTCGAGCGCTTCGGCGTTGCTGTCGATGTTACTCGTTGCGCTCTCGGCTATCTCCATGAAGCGCCGGCCGTAAAGAGCGATCGACGCTGCGTCGCTCGCCTCTTGCTTCGCTGGAGCGCCTCGAACGTTACCCTCTCGATCGACGCCGTTCGCTCCGCCGTTCGTGTCGAGGAATGAAACCCGCACCACGTTTCGAACGTTCGTGAGCGCTTGAGCGATCCTCGAAACCTGCGTGTAATCTTTCGGCGTGATCACGCCGTCGAATCGAGTCTGAGCTCGTTGAGGATCGTGAAGCGTCAGCCGGTAGAGCCTCGAGATCGGGTCGTATTTATACTTCACGAGCCAGCCGATTTGATCGGCGAGCGTTTGGATCGATTGCATCACGCTCTCGCGTCGCTGCGTCCATGGCCCGATCGTCCAGCCCGGCGAGACCGGCGTATAAAGCGCCGGAGGAGCGACGGAGATTCCGGCGTTGATTAGCGCCTGCATTCCGGCCTCGGCCGTGCTGCTGCCGTTTGGCGAGTTGTAGTCGGCCTCAAGCTCGAAGTAAGTGTCGACCAAGGTCGAGCCGTCGTCGATGCACTCGACCGAGATCGTCGACGAGGCCCAGTTGACCGAATCAATTGAGCCGCTGAAGATCTGCGTTCCGGTTGCGATCGCCGTTTGATTCGGGTCGTTGAGCTGTTCCGGAACGCGCTTCGCCCATATCGTCACCGTGCCACCGACGGCGAGGAGATCTTGACTCGTTCGGCTGTCCGGTCCCGGATGCGTGATTCCGGCCGCCGGTGTTTGATTGATGGCGCTTCCGTCCATCGTCGGCGCTAGGCTCAGATCGAAGACCTCTCGCTTGAGCGCAAGCGTCGCCGTGTCGCATTGATTGTCGACCGACTCGACGATCGTCACGCCTTCGAGGAAGTTCCAGAAAGCGCCGTTGATCCCGGCGATTCCGTATTGATTCAGAAGAACGCTCGTGACCGCACCGAAGGGCGTGACATAAACGTCGAGATATGTGTTCCCGTGGCCGGTTTGCGATTCGTTCTGCCAAAGCATACCGCGCCGCCAGTTCTCGCGAACCTGCTCAAGCGTCAACGTGTCGGCCGTTGCGTGAACGCTGCAAATCTCGCCGGGAAAGTCGCCGGTCGAGCCCGTGCCGACTCGCCAAACGCCGGCCGGAGCTGCGCTCGCATTGCCGAGGCCGCCCGGCGTATTATCAAGAACGCCGTTGATATAGAACAAGGTCGCAAAGCTTGCACCGTCGGCGATCTTGGCGACGGCGATGTGTGTCCATGTCCCGGTCCTAATCTTCGACGTACTGTTCGCCGAGACGACCGCGCCGCCCGAGACCCATGACGCGTTGACGTTTCCGGCGACGATGGAAATCGTCAAGGCGTACTCGTTGCTCGCCGGGTTGCTGTATTCGAGAATCGCCCCGGTCGTGTCGGACTCGTTATCCAGGCGGACCCATGCTTCGCACGTCCACGTCGAAAGACAAAAGGCGCTGTCGGTGCCGGCCGCTGTTACGCCGTCGATCATGCCGTTCGTCGTCGTTCGCATGTTGACGCATTGACCGACGAGTCCGGTCGTCCATTGCGCCGCCGCTGCGCTCGTGACGTTGCGGCCTCCGACGATATCATAGGCCGTATTCGCTGAGCCCTTATCGAAGACCCAAAGCGCTTTCGTGTTCGCTGTTGCGTTCGGATGTTGGCCGAGTCCGGTCGGGTTTGTTCTCACGTCAAGCGCGCCTGATACTCGGTCAGCGTAAAGCTCAGATCGAGAGCGATGAGATCGCCGCTCGCTATCGCTGCGACTTGATACTCGCTCTCGCTTGTCGAGCCAACGTAAAGCTGCGGCCCGTCCGGGATCATGTCGCCGCTAACACGAAGAAGCGGAATCGGGCTGAAGGCGAGGCCGGTCGTCAAGATCTCCGTATCGAAGGCGGCGATCATGTCGGCGCTCATCACATAAGGAGCTATCACGAGTTGATCATATCGAGAATCGGAGGCGACTCCGGCGATGTTTTTGCCTTCGAGCTGCCAATATCCGTAGGTCGAATTATAGCTGAACCAATTTAGAATATTGTCGCCAGCGATCGGGGTGTGAGCGACTCCGTTTTTATACTGAACCGTGACCGCTGAGCTGTAATCGTAGGTCAACGCGTAATGATTCCAGGCCGCCCCGTCATACTTGCAGACCATCATCGTTCGGTCGAAGTTATGCTTGAACGTATAGGTCAACGACTGGCCGCCTGTTACCTGAACATAACCGCCGACGGCTCCGCCTGTCGCGCTCATCGTGATTCCATAACCCGGATTCGGACCTAGGCCGGTGCTGCTGTAGAGCGTCGAGTCGAACGGCATCGAATGGCCATCGCCAGCGATCAGGCCCGAAAGCGCTCGAGCCTTGGCTCTCGTCGTGACCGGCGTCGAGAGATCGAACGCTCGAGTCGTGCCCCACCGTTGCGGCTGCTGGGCTCCGCCGTAGGCGACGCTTTGCCGGCCGTAGGCTTCACGGGTCAAAGAGACGCCGCCGGCGCTGATCGGGATCTCGAAACCGCTGATCGTTAGAAAGGCCATTTCAGGAACTCCGAAGCTGCGCGCAGATTATGACGAGACGGGAAATCATGCAACGGGATAAGCTCGCCACCTAGGGCCGACCTTGAAACATTCCGCCGAGCGCTTGACCGCCTCGCTTGTGATCCCGGTTGACCATCTCGAGAAGGTTTTGAAAGAACGCCGTCGGGTCGTTTGCGTTGATATGCACGTTCTGAAGGACGATCGTCCCGCCTCCGCCAAGCGCCGCAGGATCTTTGACGCCGATCACCGTGTCGTCGGGGCTGAAGTTCGTCGCCGCTTGTCCGGGGCGCTGAATAAAGTCTTGAAATTCACGCGTTCCAGCCTGAGCCGTCGTCGCTGCAAATCGAGCCGCTGCGACTTTGACGCCTCTCGGGATATTGAGCATCGAAGACGCCGCTTCTTTTGCTGCGTCGGCTGTTTTGCCCATAGAATTTTGCAGCTCGTGTTGTTTCTTTATCGTCCCTTGCTGCGCCTGCTCGAGCTCGGCGACGGTATCACTGAGATCCAAAAAGCCGGGAGTGATGAAATCGATCAGCTTGAGCAAAGAAATATAAACCCGACGAACGCCTCGAATAAAGAACAGGATGTAAATTGCCGCTATCTTGAATTGCGCTCCGAGGAACTCAATGATCGGGCCGAGCGTATCCATAACAATTCCGAGAACAACGTTCAGAACATCAAACAACGGGGCGAGCGTTTCACCTATTTCGGAAACGGCACCGCCTAAGCTTTCTTTGAACTGGCGGCCGGCTTCTGACATCCCGGCGAACGTATCGACGAGGCCGAGAGCTCCGCTCGCCATAGGCCCGAGAGCCGATCCGGCCGCAGCGAAAGCGCCGGTCACAGCTCCGCCAATGTTGCCACCGGCCGCAGCGCCTACCGCTCCGAATCCGGCCTGAATGCGCCCGACTCTTTTCCGCTCTTGATCGGCCGCAAAATCCGCCGCCTCTTTGGCGAGGTCGTTCTTGAACTTGGTCGATATCTTGCTGAGCTTGTCCGATGTTTTCTTCGCTTCGGCTGCTGCGAATGCTGCTGATCCGCCTTTGCCTTTGCCTTTAGGGCCAGCGCCTCCGCCTGGCTCATCCTTATCGCCTGCGACGGCCGCTGCGGCTTTGGTCGCCGGATCGACGAACAATGCGCCGGCGATGTCTTTCTTCAGTAGTCCGAAGCCGTCTCGAACATGGTCGAACGCTTGCCCGAAAGCCTTGGCGATTCCGTTTCCGGCCGAAGACGCCGCTCCGGCGGCCGACGAGAAGGTCTTCGAAGCGATCTCCGAGGCCGCCTTCGCTGCGTCACCGACGAGGCCGAGGTCCATCTCGAACGAGATGTTCTCGAAGGCTTTGACATCTTTCGCTAGATCCTCGAACCCTAGAGCGAACGCAAGCTGTCCGAGCGTATTGATCATTTTCTTTACGCCGGCGAGCAAGCTGTCGAGAACACGGCCGAAGAACTCGGTCACGTTTCGAGACCATATCTTGACGATATCGAGCACCGAAAGAAACATCTCTTTCGCAGCGAACACGAACGCCGAACCGAAGTCTTCCCACGTCTTACGGACGCCGGCGATCACGACAGCGAGCGCCGCAGCGGTAGCGATAAACGCCGCCACGGGAAGAAGAGCGCCTAAGATTGCCGGCTTCATCACGAGGAAAGCCGTCTTCATCAAACCGAGGCCGGTCACGATCTGCGGAATCACTAAAGCGACGGCGGCGATTGCGGCCGCAGCTCCGGAGAAAACGAGCGCAAATTTTCCGACCGTGACGAGCGTCTCTTTCGCCCATGGGGCGAGATTGCCGAGCGCCGAAGTCATCGCCTCGACGCTAACGATCGACTCTTCGAAGAACTCTCGAACCGGGCGGTCGATCAGCTTGCCCATTTCTTCCCATAGATCGCCGACGGCGTTCGAATACGCCTGCATCGCTCCAACGCCGGACTGTCGGAGAATAGCGGCTTGGCCTCCGACCTTCTGGCGTAAAAGCTCAGCGACCGCCGCCGCCTTCTCTTGAGGCCCGAGCGAGTTGATCGTCGCCGCTGTCGAGTCGTCAATGCTTCCGATATAGCGCTCGAGAACCTTGACGGAGCCCGTCATCGCTCGACCGGCGAGAATCGAAGCCTTCGACAAGTCTTGACCGGTCACGGCTGCGAAATCTTGGATCACCGGAAGCGCCGACTTGATCTGGTCTTTCGTCATCCCTTGGATTCGAAGAAAGGCCGCCGCCTGAATAGTCGCTTCGTCGCCGAACGTCGTCGTCTTTTGAAGCTGAGCTGCGAGATCTTTGATCTCTTGAGCGGCTCCGCTGGCCTCATCGCCTAGGCCCTTGAACGCCATCTCGAGAGATCGCTCGGCCTTGATCTGAGTTCCGAAAGCCTTGACCGCTTTATTCGACGCAAGAGCGATCGCCCCGAAGGCGGCTCCGGCGGCGACGCCCATTGCCTTGAATCCGCCCGACGCTTTGTCGAGCTCATCGGACATCAAGACAATGGACTTCGACGCCTTGCTCGCCTGATCTTGGAGCTTCTTAAAGCCTGTGACCTTAAGCGTTGCGTCGACGACTCCGATGCTCATCGGCGACGCCCTCGGCTCGAGTTCTTCGCTTTGTCCATCGCTTTCTTTTCCTCTTTTGCTTTATGTTCGAAGAAGGCCGCCCATTCGAAGAATTCTGTCACGCTCATTCCGTTCTCGATCTCTTCGACTGTTCTTCCTAGCGTCTCGGCGAGATGGAAAAGAAACAGGCGCTCGGAGTTCTTCCTTAAGCCTTTCCCGCCTTTTCCGGCTCCGAGTTCATGAGATCAAGCGCAACGCCTGCGACCTCATCGAACCATTGATTCGTCGGAAGCTCTTCGAGAACTCCACGATCCGCAGCGTCGAAGATCCGCTCGCTCGTGCCTGGCACGAAAGAACAATTAACGACGGCCGCAATTTGGATCGCTGCGAGATCGTTCAGATCCTGCGACGAAGCCGAGACGCCGGCGGCGTTCATGATCCTCGACCGAGATCCGACGGTCGGCTGTCTGATCTCGATCTCGACGCCCTCCGCTATCTCGATGATCTTCGAGATCCGCTTCGGCTTGCCGAGAAGAGCGCTCCGGAGAGCATCACGTTTCGATTTTTCCTCACTCATTCCTAAATCCTTTCTAGCGCTTAGCGCTTAGGATGTTCTTAGGTCGCGAGGAATCCGAAGGCAACCGTTCCCGCGAGTTGAGCGTCGAGCGTCCAGCCGACCGAGAGTTCGACCACGCCATCGACAGCGGCGCTCGGCTCGAGAGACTCGACCGTCGCCCAGCAACGAACCGTCTCGTCGACCAAGCCAAACTCGAGAACCTTCGAAGCTCCGTCGGTGAACCAGTCCGAAAGCTGTCCGCCGCCGTAATCCGTCAAGGCCGCCTCGTAAGAAGTCAGCGAGCCCGACGCATCGATCAGCGTTTGGATTTTCTTTCGAGCTGCGTCGCCATTGAAGACGGTCGTGTCGACAATATCGCTTGCAAAGCTAACGGAGAACTCTCGAGCGTTCGTGATCTCGTGTCTCGGGAGATAGTTGACATCGATCGTGATCGCATCGGGCGCAGGATCAACGCCGAACGTGATCTGTCCGAAGAGATAGTTGATCGCAACGGTCGAGGTGACATCTGCGCCGGCCTTGTAGACCGTGACCGTCTGATTCGGATCGATGATGCGTTTCGCTGCGTCCGTGATTTGATACACGAGACCGCCGGTCCCGGTGACGACGGAGCACGCCTCGCCGGCGACCGCTGTCGACGTTCCCGTATAGTAAACCGAACAATTGTGCGCGGCTGTTGCCATGATGCGCCCCTTTCGGTTTCTTAGAAGCTAGTTACGTCCGTGATACTGGTCAACGAGAAGCTTACCTCGACTTTGCCGTCGACGGCTGCGCTCACTTCGAAGCTCTCGCAAAGACACTGGACCTCGAAACCTTCGTTGCCTGCGCCTGCGCCAGGCTGAAGCGAGACACGACAGAACAGGTTGTTCGATGCCGAGGCTAAGAAGTTAGCCTTGATCAAACCATAAGCCGCATCGGTCGATGAGTAATCGCCCGACATGGAGATCGAGAAATCCCGGAGGCCGTGCATCTTGGTTCGGAACGCTCCGCCGTCGAATGCGGTCGTGTCCAAGATGTCGCCATTGAACGACATCGAATAGTCGTTCATCCCTGCGATCGCTGCGCCGCCTGCGCCGGCCGTGGTCTTGAAAAGAATTGAGATTGTATGAGCTGCGGTTGCCATCGGCTACCCTTTCCATTGCATTTCTGCGTTAAGCGTAAACATCGGATGTTCGGTGTCGTCTAGCCCGATGAAATTTGGATTCGATTCTCTCACATAGACGGCGACATAGCCTGCGACGGTCGCTCTTTGGATCGCCGCTCGAGCTGTGTTCGCCTTCGTCTGCGCTGTAGCGTATGCGCCTACGTCGCCGCGCACAAGAACTTGAACCGTCGCGACGTTGTAATCGCTCGTCGACGCGTCGAGATACGGCGACGGCGGAAGGCCGCCGGTCGAGATGCAAAAGATGCAAGCTTGCGAGATCTGAGCGCTCGGCGGCTTCATCGGGCCGGCGAAGATGTCCGTCGCCACCGTGCCGAGGCCGGCCGTTTGCAGATGATTTGCGAGATCGAGATCGGGCGTCATCTCGGCTCATCCCGTCGGCCTGAGACCGGAGAAAAGCCGCGCCCTTGTTTGAGAAGCTGGCCGGCGAACCGCTCGATCTCCGAGCCGATCTTTGGCGTCGCTTCATTCATGGGCCGCTCGAGATACTTCGGGCCGGTCCCGGCCGTCGTCCAGTTGGTGCCTGCTGGCATCTCGTGAACGAACAAAGCATATTGCGCGGCCATGCCGCCATAACCGAAGCGGACCGAGATCTCGTTTCCTGATCTCTTGGGATGGCTCACGAAGTTCGAAGACCGAAGAGCTCCGTTGTCTTTCGGAACCTCTCGAATCGACTTCGCAATGATATTGTTCGCAGCGAGATAGACGCCGCCCTCGAGCGCTTTGACGGCGAGACGGGTCTCGGTCTTTAGCGCTGCGCCGAGGTCTTTGAGGTCGATCCGTTTTCCGGCCATCAGACAGTAATCCGAAAGAAGTCGACCGTCCCGAGCTCGCCGACGCCGCGCTCGATGCGCTTTGCGAACCGTCCGTTCGCAGCGACCGCCGGATTGACGCCGGGAAGAAAGATCAGATCGTTCTCGAGAATCTCGCTCTCGACGATCATCACCGTCTCGCTGGTCTCTGTCGTGCCTTGCGTGCCTTCGGAGTCGCCTTCAATACGAACGACTCGAGCGAGGCGACTCGCCGCAGCTCCGAACGTGTAATCACCCGAGGAACTGACGCCAGTCGCCGAGGCGACGTTGATCGTTTCTCGAAGCTGTTCTTTTAGCTGAGGATCGAGCGCCATCAGTCAGCCCAGCCGGGCGCGTTCCATTCCGGGTCGCCGCTCGGGTTGTCGTCGAGGCCGATTCGGAATGAAGGCTGAACGGCGTCGGAGTCTTGGTCGAGCGCCTCTTTCCCGCTGATCGTTAGACCACCGGCGAAGACATCGGCGACCGTGACCGCTTTGTCTCGCAGCTCGTTCGCTAGGGCGAGATAGGCTTTCGCTCGCTCGGAAGCGGCGACGGAAAGCCCTTGATTCGTTGTGTTTGCTTGGCGGCTGAACTTGGCAGCGATGCCCTCGCACGCCGAAGGCGCTGAGGCGAGAGCATCGCTTCCATTCAGTCCAAGATAATAGGCGATTTCTTCATCGCTTAGAAGCTGATCGGACGTGTTCGTATCACCGACGAGAAGACGCAATTCGTCTCGCGTATTGTTCGCCGGGTCGTTGCTATACGTCCAAGTCATTTCGCCGCTTTCTTCTTCGCCTTTTTCTTCGGCGCGTCGATCTTCTCGACAACGCCTTGCTTGATGCGCTTCTTCAGGATCTCAGCCGGCCAGCGGCCGGCCTCCGGAACCGGTTCGCCTTTGAAGCGATAAGTTCCGTCGGCCAACCGAAGCCGGACTAAAGCCCGATAGCTCATCAGGACACGCAGTTATTGAAGAACGCACCGCACTCGGCGGCGACAAGCTTCGGAGCGAAGGCGAGCTCGCCCTCGATGCGATCTGCTGCGAGGTGCTCCATGCGGAAGCGCTTGACACGGTTGCCCATGGCACCGGCTCCGAGGAGACCGTTCCACGAGAAGAGATAACCGCCGGAAGGCTGCATCAGGCTCGGAGTCGGGTTAGCGTACACGAGGAGCGCATCAGTCTTGTCGAAGATGAAGTCGGTCGTAGTCGCTGCGTTCTCTTCCGAGGTCGTGCGAATCGCACGGCTCACGATGTACTCGTCGACGCCGAAGGCCGCTGCGAGGAGATCCTCGGTCACGATCCCGGTTTGCGTGTACTTGATGCGATCCAGAATGTCGGGGTGATTCATCAGAACCCGATGGACCTGAGCACCGACGACGAGCTTGTTCGGACGAACGCCGGTTTTCCCGATGATCGACTCGGCCTGTTCGGCGACATCTTCGATCGGAGTCGAGTTCGCAGCGCTCCACAGGGTGCCGGGCGTGATATCGCCGCCACCGACGGAACCGGTCCACGTCGAGGTCGTGAAGAAGCTCGAGGCCCAAAGCTGATCGCGTTTGATCATAAGCTGTTGCATGACGTACTGCGTAGCGTCACGATCAGCGTTGATCGCTGCGTCGGCATTGGCGCGCATCTGATCGGCCACGTCCATATGCACGGCGTACACTGGCGCATAGTAGCTATCGGTCGACAGGCGATAGCCCGAGCCGGCCGATTCGCTACCGGGGCCACGAAGCTGCGCTTCGCTGCGGAGCATGTCGCCGCGGTCATATTTGAAGAAAGCGTCGCTTTGCTTTGCGACCGCAACGGTCGGAAAGATGCGATCAGCGACGAAGGCCGAAGCCTCATTCATGAAGGCGGAGCTGATCTGAGTCAGTACCGCGTCGACATGTACGTCCGAGGGAGTAGGATTAGACATTGATCAAGCTCCTAAGCTTTGATTGATGGGGCGAGGCAGGAAACCACGGCGGTCGTGATTTGGCCCGATGCTGCGCCGTCGATGATTTGGCCGAGAACGTGCTGAGTTCCGACGGCCGCTTGAGCCTTGGCACCCGTCGACGTTGCGACGATATTTCCTGCGGACAAGGTAGCGCCGGCCTCGAGCTTCGAGATCCCAGCGATACGGACGACCGCAGCGCGACCGGCTGCGCCGGGCTTGTTCTGAAGCACGCCGAGCGGAACGTCGTCGATCGCTGTGCAAAGATTGACGGTATTATCTGCGGTCAGCTTCACAATATGATATTGCTTCGCCGAGAGATCCGCAGCGGCGGAAACGGTCAGATCAACTGCACCGCTCGTTGAATCGTAAGCCATGAGAAATCTCCTTTAAGGCGTTACTTGGTGGATCGTTCGGCGACGTATTCGCCGTAAAGATTAGAATGCAACCGGGTCACGTCAGCGAACGCCGATGGGCGGTCGTTGTTCAAGCCCTTCGAGATGCGCTCTTCGACGAGCTGATCGATGCGCTCAAGCGCTGAGCCCGTGGCAACCGTCGCCGTCGCCTTGCCGGCTTCGGTGAATGCGCCCGACGCTTCGGCCTGATGAGCTTTGGCGATGCGAGAGAAGGTCGCCTCGAGAGCCTTGAGGCTTTCCGGTGCGGCCTTGCGGAGTTCGCCGAAGACCTTCCCGAGCTCGTCGGATTGGACGCCAGGAACGACGCCGAAGTTCTTCTCGACGCTTTCGATGTCGGCCTTCAAGACCTTCTCGTCTCGCTCGGCTTTGAGGACAGCCTCAAGCTCGGCGATGCGATCTTGCGCGGCCTTCAATACCGGCTCGACCTCGACGGCCTTTGCGACTTCTTCTTCGCTCGGCTCTTCGATCACTTCTTCGGAAGCTTCGGGCGATGCTTCGAGCGTTTCGCCCTCTTCTTTGTCGTCGGCTTCCGCTTGAGCTGCGAGGCCGAACGCTTGAAGCGCCTCGGCCGGGATCTCGTCGGAGAAGCCTTCGAGGAGGCGATGAGCGCTCACAAGAGCGGCCCGAGCGTCTTCGCTGATTTCGTATTTTTGGACGCCCTCGACGAGCGCCTCCTCTTTGTCGGTCGCTGTATCGGCGACCGCTTGAATCGTGTCTTTCACTGTTTTGGTTCCTTCGTCGCGTTTCCATACTAGGAAGCGGCGACCGTTCGCAGCGCGATCAACGAGGCTCACCTCATCGACGCGCAAATCTTCGAGAATAGTAGCGCCGGAGACGGGCTCAAGCTGTTCTTCTGGCACCGATGCCCCCGATCGAAAAGCCGGAGTAGTCTCCGGATTTTACCATTTTCCATAGTTCGTCGGATCGAACCTTGACGGCCATGATCCACGTTCCAGCGCTGTACGATTGGCCGCCCATTTCCCCATCGGACGGGGCGAGGTAGCTTTCGACCACCTCTGCATCTGCGAGCCCGCTGTGCATATCGCCGACAGCTCGAGACTTGACGAGGAAATCATGCGCCGCCGTTTCGATCGTGTCAACCGCAACCGTGTCGCCTTGAAGATCTACGGTGTCCGGCTCGAGCACGATTCCGTAAACGATGCGCTTCTCTTCGTCGGCTTTGGCGATGTCGACGCCGAAGGTTTTCCGAGCGACTCGCCTCTCGATCAGCGCCTTGATTGCCTTGATCTTTCGACCGACTTCGCCGGAGTCGCCTCGCTTCATCACGGCCGCCGGATGCGGAAGCGAGAAGTCGGCCCGATCACCGAGAGCTCGCTTCGCTTCTTTGCCGAGAGCGACGATCACCGGAACCGAGTCGAGCGCCTTCGAGACCGATTTCCCTTGCTCGTCTTCTCGATCCATCTGTCGGCCGATACGCTCGGCCCACCGACGGCCAGCCGTTCCGCCCCACAAGAGCCAGGCGATCTTGCCTGCGCCGGGATAGCCTGGATCGTTTCGGTCTTTGTTCTTCGGGGCGTCGAGGTCGACTTCGTGACGAGCGAAGAACGAGATCATCCGGCGAATGGTCGACGGAGAGACGCTCGTTCCGTTGCTGAGGTCTCGAGCTCTCGCAACGCCGACGGCCGTCCCGCCTCGGTTATGCTCAGCGCGCAATCGAAGGCCGAGAGCCGCTTCTTCTCGAACGCCCTTCGGCGGAGAGAATTCTATCTCTTCGTAGCGCTTCTCTATCGTGTCTTCGAAGACCGTCGTCACCATGAACGGAGCCGACAGCGGCTCGGCGTAAACCTCGGCGAAGGTGACACCGACTCGGCCGGCGAGATGGCGACCTCGGGCGAGGTCAAGGGCCGACGGCGAAGAGCCGACGAATGCGACGAGCGGCGAGCCGCCTTCAGACTTAGAGATCATCTTGTTTCCAATACAATAGCGCAGCGACAGTTAGGATGAGCCGGGGGCATCTCGAGCGGGCCGATGAGGCTGTCGAACATGCCGCCGATCGGTTGCTCTTGGCCGTCGAGATCGAGGCAGATCGGACACGTCCGCTCGCCGGGATCGGCGACCCAAACACGAACGGAGCCAGCGAGGACGAGACCTTGATCGACGGCCAGTTGAAACGATTGATTCTGGCCTGCGGCCTGAGCGAAGACCGTTTCGGTCCGTGCGATGAGTTCGGCGCGTTGCCGGAGGAGCTTTCGGCCGTAGGCGTCGAGCGCTCGGGTTTGCGCCGCTTGGCTTACGCCTGCGGCTGTGAGCTCTTCGCCTCGGCGAAGGACAGCTCGCATCTGATCGGAGCGAAGACCGATCAACGGCTTAACTCGGCGCGCTAAGCGCTGCGGACTTCCGCCTTCGAGATAAAGCTGAGCGACCGTTTCCCGGATTGCTTCTCTCGTGGTGGTCGTGATCTCGACGACGAGCTCTGCGGTCCGCTGTTCTAACCATGGCACCGTGTAAGGATTGGCCAGCGTAAACGATCCGCCAAGGCCGGCCGATGCGCTCTCGCCTGAAGCCCAGGCCAGCGACTGAAGCGCTGTTCGGATCTGAAGCGCAGCGGCGATTTCCTTTTGTTCGGCTCGAGTCGCTGCGCTCGTTATCGCAACGCCTGTCGCCGTGATCGGCGTCGCCGCCTTGCGCATCTTGGCCGGGACTTTCTCGATGTCGATCGGCGGAAGCTCCGGCGCGTTGATATACTGAAGAAGAGCGTCGGCCTGGCCCGATCGAATAGCGTCGGCGATCACGTCGAGAGGAATCGGATCGGCCATCGCTTCGAAGATCCGCATCGACGCTCGCCTGATCGGTCCCTCTTGCTTCGCCCTTTGTCGGTCGGCGGCTTTCCAGTCGATGCGATCCCGTCGGCTCTCGCCCTTGCGGACCGTCGTCGTCTCGTGGTGTCCGTGACAGCAAACGAAGCCCATTTAGCCCGTGACCTCTTCGGCCCCTACGCCGTCTTCGAACTGCGCCGTTTCGATGTCCACGGCCGGAAGTCCGGCGGCGCTGCGAAGGGCGTCTTCGAGGCCAGCGTCCGGCGTGATCAGGCCGACGCCTGTCATCTGCTGAAGGAAGGTCGACAGCTCGTCGAGCGGCCGGTCTTCGATGTCGCCGTAGTCGAAGCGAGGGAGAAGCGTCTTGTCGAACTCGGGGTTGTACTCGAACAAGCATTCGACGGCGAATCGGTTGAGCGTTGCGGCCATGCTCTCGAGCATCGCACGAAGCGAGGTCGCAAAGAGCGCCGTCTTCGACGAGGCCAAGGCGAACGAGCCATGAGCATCGGAGCCGAGGAGGATGAACTCGGCGAGAACCGACATCGCTATCCGGGACTCATAACGCCGAATGATTTTGTCCGTATCGACCTGGCGACTTCCGCCGGTGCTCAAGAGCTCGAGCTTGAACCCGGTCGGCTTGCCGTCCCGATCGAGCTCCGCAGGCATGATCACGCCTTCTCGCTCGTCTCGTTTGATCTGCTGAATCATCGTCTCGAGATTAGCCCGAAGAGCCTTCTGAGCTGTCGTCGCCTTCGAGGTCATGATCTCGGGCGGAACCTGCAAAACCGGAAGGCCGGCGAGGTCACGCTCGACGCCGATCGCTTCGATCTCTTGAAGGCGCTTGAGGAAGAACCACGAGCGAAAGGAGTTCCGAAGAAGGCTTCGCCCTTGCGGATTCCCTCGCTCGCTCTTGGTCACGAAGAGGAGGAGCTTCTTGACCGGAATGATCACCTCTTCGAACTCGACGCGCTGGACCATGCCGGCGACGTTTCCGTCTTCGTCGAAGATCCATCGGGCGATCGTGTCTTGACCTCGGATCGAGAACTTGCGCCATCCGATCCGGCCGTCGTTGTATTTGCTGCGCCGGGTCGGGTCTTCGCTGTCTCCGCCTCGGACCTTGTACACGATCTCGAACGGAGCGAACCCGAAGACGAGCATCGACAAGACTTCGCTGATAAAGCTTTCCCAATCGCTCGCCATGTCTTCGACGCATTCCTCGAGGAACTTCGCAGCGGCGATCGCTGCGTCGCTGTCGTCGGCTGGACGGACTCGCCATTCGACCTGGCGGATGAGGCTCTCGATGGCGTAGAGGATCGCGCCGATCACGGCGTCGTTGTCTCGCATCTCGGAGTAAGCTCGGATTCCTCGCAGGCCGCGAAGTTGATTCAACCATTCGTCGTTGATGATGCCGCCGGTCTCTTTGAGTCCGGTCGAGCCCATTTCGAAATAATAAGATTCGTTATCTTCGGGCAAGAGAGCGCCCTCCTAAAAATTCCACGGTGAAGAGCGAAGACCGAAATCTCCGAATTCGAGGTTTTCGGTGCGAGTAATATCAGGCCGAGACGAAACGAACGCAAGAGACAAAGCGTCGGCCCTGTCGGGTGAGCCCTCTTGCTCTCGCTTGCTTTCCATCTGGACCTTTCCGCTCGAGGTAATCAGGTAGCGAATCGAGGCGAGCTGCGAGGCGAGCTCGTCGTCTTCTTCGATGTCGATCTCTCCGGCTTCGAATCGCTCTCGTAGCGTCCAGAAGATTTCGGCCCGAAGGTTTGCGAACCGCTCTCGGTCGCTGGCCGCCGTTCCGACGTTGACACCGACGACGGGGAGGTCGAGCTCGGTGAGCCGATCGAGCACGCCTGCGCCGATCCCGATCTCGTCGACGTTGATTCGGCTCGGCTGTTCTTCGGCCACGGCGAAGAGGCGAGCGATTCGGCCTGCGACTTGCATCGTGTCGAGCTTGCGGAAGGTCGCCAAGACTCGAGCGACCGGCCCTCGCCTCTCGACGATCACGGTCTCGTCGGCCCCCATGCGAGCGACATCGACGCCCCATGAGATCGGGCCGACCGGTTCGAGCTCTGCGAGCTGAGCTGATTCGATGCGATGCAAGGGAACCAGAACGTTGTCGCCTTCGGCCGGGAACTCCGCAGCGATGCGAGCGGCCCACATCGGCGAGCCTGCGCCCCATTGCTTGCGCTTGAGATGGACCCATTCGGGATTGACGAGCGTCGGGTAGGGTAGCGCCTGAGCGCCTTGGAGATCTCGCCAGTCGTCGAGATTGTCTTCGGTGATCCCGAAGCTCGTGAAGTTGGGGCAATCGAAGGCGCTGATCTTAAACCTTGCGCCCTGCTGCTTTGCGAACGCTCGCCCGAACGGAGTCTGAGCGTCGGTCGGGTTGCCGATGCGCAAGAGCCGGCAATGCTCGCCGGAGAGGATCGAGTCGACGGCCGTGTCGATTTGCTCGGAGACGCCGCAGGCTTCGTCGATGATGACGAGCGTCGACTTCGCGTGGAACCCTTGAAAGCGGTCCGGATCATGGTCGGCCGCCGTGAAGCCTAGAGCGAGCCAGTCTTCCGAGATGCGAAGAGCTGTCGTCGACAGATCGCCTCCGAGCGGCACCCTCGAGCGGCTGTGAGCTGTTGCGATCTCTCGCCAGATGATGCCCCGAACCTGTCGAGCGGTCGGCGCTGTCGTGATGACGAGCGACCTCGGATGATTGAACAGGAACCAAAGAGCCGCCCGACTGGCGACCCATGACTTGCCGGCGCTGTGACACGAGCGGACGTTGACCTCTCGGTTATCGACTAGGGCGTTTAGGATCTCGGCTTGCTTCGGCCACGGCTTATCGCCGAGGACGTTCTCGGTCCACCATGCCGGGTCTGACTTAGCCCGACGAACCATGCGCCGTTGTTTGCGCTCTTCGCGATGCGGCGAGCTCTTTCGCTTGCGCTTCTCGGTTGCGGCCGCTTGCGTCATTCGTCGCCGCCTTTATCGTCGACGGACTCGACGAGCTTCGCCCATGATTCGACTTGGATCGGCGAGCCGTGCTTTCCGGTGTGCTCGATGCGCTTCGCTCCGAAGTCGGAGACGTGGCCTCGCTCGAGGAGCCATGACGCAGCGCGCCAATCGTCGGTCGCCGCCTTCTTGATCGTGAGGACGAGAGCGCCGACGGCTTCGCCTCGCGCACGCGCCACGGCTTCGGCGAAGTCGGCGTAGGGTTGCCGCTTCTCTTCTTCGCCTTTCTTGATCCAATCGTGAATCGTCGACTTGTGAATGCCACAAGCGGCGGCGGCGTGGTGCATGTAGTTACCGCCTCGGATGAGTCCGCAGATCTTATCTTGTAGCTCCGGCGTCAGCTTAGATCGACGACCGTTCCGCTTTGCTGGCTTCTTCTTCACTGTCATTTGATGCGCTCCGCCTTGCGCCCTGTCGCCTGTTCCCATCGTTTAACGGCTACGTCGCAGTAGGCTGGCACAAACTCGACGGCATAGCATCGCCGCCCCGTTTGCTCGGCTGCAATAATGGTGGTTCCTGATCCTGCGAACGGGTCAACGATCAACGCGCCGGCTTTGCTGTGCTTGTCGATAACATCAGCCAGAACAGCAATAGGCTTTTCGGTTGGATGCTCTCGGCTAAAGTCGCGATTGCGCGCCGTAAAGCCGGACCATTGATAACGGATTATCTCGCGCCGGTGCCGCTTGATAGACCAAAGCATTTCGAAATGATTGCCCACTAGCCCGTCGCTTGCCTCGCTGCGCTTATCCCAAACAAGCCAAGAGCCGCCACGAGGTAAGGTTTCATAATACCAGTCAGCGCCCCACAAGAACACCTCTTTGGCGCCCTTGAACATGTCGAGCATCGGCGCCGCATCAAACGGCTCGTTGTCCCCTTTCACTTGTTCATAAGTCAAAGACTCGCACTGGGTCTCCGGTAACTTGCTGTAGTCGGTGTCTAGGTCCATGCCATACGGCGGATCAGTAAAAAGCACGTCTACGGTCTCGCCACCCATAAGCCGCGCCACGTCGTCGGAGTTGGTGCTGTCGCCGCATAGGAGCCGATGCTCTCCAAGCTGCCACAAGTCGCCGGGTTGCGTGATCGGCTCGGCTGGCGCTTCCGGTATCTCGTCGAGATCGCCTTCGAGCTGCGCCGACTCGCCTTCGAGATCCTTCAAGAGCTCATCGATCTCGCCCGATTCGAATCCGAGATCCTCAAGATCTTGTCCGCCTTTCTCGAGGTCGGCGAGAAGATCGGAAAGCTTCTGTTCGTCCCAATCGCCGGCGATCTTATTCAATGCGATATTGAGCGCCTTCTCGGCGTCGTCGTCAAGGTCGACATAGGTCACCGGGACTTCTTCGATGGCGAGCTCAATCGCCGCCTTGGTCCGTTGATGGCCTCCGACGATGAGGCCGGTTCGCTTGTTCACGATGACCGGCTCGACGAAGCCCCAACGATCAATCGAGCGCTTGAGCGCCTCGAGTTGATGCGGCTCGATCTCCCTCGGGTTGTAATCCGCGCCAACGAGCTTAGCCGGAGCTATTTTCTCGATGATCATTTCTTGAATCCCTTCTTTCGCACCGCTCGCCATGCTCGAAGCAAAGGCTCGGCGTCTTGCACGTTCCACGGCTGCACAGGATCACCGGAGCGCCGTTAGCGGTCCCGATGATGATCGGGCTACTTGCGGCCATAGCTCAGCGCCTCTTTGCGCTTGCCTTGACGCCATAGCGACCGGATGACCGCCTCGTCGTCTTGCGCTGGGCTTGCCGGCTTGGCCGGTTCAGCTTTGGCCTCTTGCGGCTCTTGCTCGGCCTTGCGGACCTTGTTTCCGAAGGAGTTCGCCGACAGCTCGCCGTCCCATTCGATCCCGACGGCCTGGCCTCGCTCGATCATTGCTTCGCTAGGTTTGCTCATTATTTCCCTTTCGCCTACCGTTGCAGGCTCATTCGAAGTTCCCTCATCTGAGACTCGAGATCTTCCAGTTTATCCGACGAGCGCGTCAGCGCTTCGCTCATGTTTCGTTGCATCGTGTCCCGGTTGGAATTGAGATCGGCGATCACGAGGTCGTATCTCGCCCGAAGCGAGTCTTCTCGCTCTTCGTGCCTTGTCTGAAGATTGTCGATCTGATCTTGAAACCGTGTCGTCAAGCTCTCGAGCGCCGCTTGAAGCTTGTTTTGCTGAATCGCAAGATAGACGGCGAACGCTCCGAGCGCGCCGTAGTCGAGAACAGTCTGAATGAGCGCTTCAGTCATCACAATAGACCCCGACGCTCCGTCGAACGCAAAGGAGCCAAACGCTCTTTTTTTGTTCCGGTACTTGATAGAAGATCGAGTCGCCTGTCGTATCGGCCAGCGACTGAAGTACCGTCTCGAAGTTCTGGTTCGTCAATGCGATCGTTCGGCTCATTGATGCGCCTTCGTTATTTTTTGCCATGCTCGTCGAATCTGCGAATGAATCTCGCCGTCCGAATAATGCGGTCCAGCCCATTCGAACGCAAGCGATGCGAAATCCGGAAGCGATTTGTTCGCAGCTCGTCTCGCCTTTTGATTCTTTGCGAACCATGCGGCGAGCAGCTCTTCGCTTATGATCTCCGGCGTCTCTTCGAACGCATTGAAGCCGTCGGCCGGATGGCGATCGTAGAGCTCGACGAGATATCCGCCGTTGATCTCGAAGGCTCCGAAGTAGGTCGCCCGAAGCGCCTCGTCTTTGTCGATGCGATA
>Ga0209232_1000278_pt1 | contig 32902 bp, 49 predicted proteins | sample ETNvirenome_2_60_FD_184066 | JGI IMG/M metagenome (GOLD analysis project Ga0209232, IMG submission 184066) | Marine viral communities from the Pacific Ocean - ETNP_2_60 (SPAdes) (version 2) | ecosystem: Environmental > Aquatic > Marine > Oceanic | place: Pacific Ocean | collected 2013-06-22
GCTTTTGAGATTACTGGAAACATTCCTCAGGTTGAGGTTAAGTTCGAGAAGACCGCTGTTGAGGCCGGCACACGCCGCCTTGGCGCACGTTGGTCCGTCGAGCTTGAGCAAGACCTTAAGAACATGAACGGTATCGATATTGATGCTGAGATCACGAATGCTATGTCATACGAGATCCAAGCTGAGATCGACCGTGAGATGCTCATGAGAATGATTCAGGCCGCTCTTTCGCAGGGATTTGGAACCGGTTACTCAATCTGGTCCCCAGCTTCTGCTGACGGACGTTGGATGGTTGAGAGAAACCGCGACTTCTATCAGAGATTAATTATCGAGTCCAATCGTATTGCTGTACGTAACAGACGTGGATCTGCTAACTTTATAGTTGCAACTCCTCGTGTTTGCGCCATCCTTGAGATGCTCCCTGAATTCCAGTGGGTACCTGTACAAGGTGACGTCAACACTCAGCCTGTTGGTATTGCAAAGGTTGGTTCACTTGGTGGAAGATTCAACGTTTACCGTGATACTCGTACGGAGGTTCAAAACTCCAACGTTTACACTCAGCAAGCTCAGTACACCGTTAATGGAGCAGCTAATACTCAGACTATTGAGTATGCTCTTCTCGGTTACAAGGGTCCTGAGTTCTACGATACTGGTATCATTTATTGTCCTTACATTCCGGTCATGGTTCAGAGAACTATTGGTCCTAATGATTTCGCTCCTCGCGTCGGGTTACTTACTCGTTACGGGGTCGTTGATAACATCTTTGGGGCTTCTCTGTACTACCATGTGGTATTATGTCAGGGGCTTGGTACAGCGTTTACTCCTGCTTCGCAGTCTGTATATTTCTAATATACAGCTGAGAAAGCAACCCAATTTGAGCAGCGGAACGAAAGTTCCGCTGTTCTTTTTTTATACTTAGATAAATATAAGTAATGAGATTTTCAAAATTATCTGATATTATATTGGAACAGGCTGATGGTTATAAGCCTGTTAAACTACCGTATTCGTTTGATGCATTAGAGCCTCATATTGATGAAGAAACTATGAAACTGCATTACAATAAGCATTATAAAGGATATATTAAAAAGTTAAATGATGCTACTAGCGTTAGACCAGATCTAGAAACATTAGTAACTAAAGCCGCTAATAAAAAAGATGCTATTAAAAACAATGCTGGAGGGGCCTATAACCATCAATTGTTTTGGTTTATGATGACTCCAGATAGGCATCCTGTTAGAGGTTTAATAAAAGAAGAGCTAGAGAAAAGCTTTAAATCAATAGATAACTTCTATGAAGAGTTTACTAAACAAGCTAAATCACATTTTGGATCTGGATGGGTATGGTTAGTTAAAAAGGGTAATAGACTTAAAATTGTTCAAACTGATAATCAAGATAATCCCCTCATGTATGACTTAGGGATTCCTATTCTAGGTATAGATGTATGGGAGCATGCTTATTATAAGAAGTATGGTCCTGATAGAGAGAGATATATAAAGAACTTCCTCAAAATAATTAATTGGGATTATGTTAATTTTTTATCGAATAAATAGCTAAGGAAATATAAATATTAATATGGCTTTTACAATTGCAAGAGATTCCCTTCCGCTACAGGAATTTGAAAATATAATTTTTATAAACTCCGATTTTTATATTGACCAACCACTACCGTATAAATATCCAGAAAATTTAAAATTTTCCGGAGGCTTTGAAGGTGTTTTATCAGGAGGTCAAGCAGAAATAGGACTTAATAGCACAAAGCATACATATGCTATAGGAGCTATGCATCCAGCAGATAGAGGGTTTGGAGCATATTACTCAGGTATTTCTGGAGCTAATACAGGTCATAACGGCGGTGTATCTTTATCTGCAATAGCGGTTGCGTTTAATTTAGATAAAGAAGCGGATGTAAATACATCACAAGCTAAAGAATTATTCTCTCACGCGACTCGTAAGGTATATTTAAGTGCAGGTCCTCACCATGGTTCTCAACATCATGAGCAATGCTCACTATTGACTCACTTATCTGGTGCATTTAACGTAGGTTTATTATTCCCTGATGGTACAACTAATACTTATCACGTACCATCGCTATCTGCTACTTCGCATGATAGAGGCGGAGCTCAAGCCTTCCCATTAACTGCTGTTGATTATAGACGTTTTGATACTTCTAGCGATCCACACACCAGAAGACTTGCAGCGTTAGGTTATCGTTAATCTACTGCTTAGGAGTTTTTACGTGAGGTACTGTAACATCATGCAGTACCCAGTTTCTAAGAGATTCTTCTGAATATCTTTCAGGATTAATATCTATACCTCCTCTACGAGCGTATAGACATCTAACAGCTAACTTATCAGGCTCTACTAAATCGTATAGTCTCTTATAGATAGTTTCGCAGATCTCTTCATGAAAATGACATTCATCTCTAAACGAAACAATATACTTAAGTAACGAAATAGGATCAACAGTCTTATCGCCTTCCATTTCAATATAAACATCACCCCAATCAGGCTGAGAAGTAACCCGACAATTAGACTTAAGTAGAGCACTATGATACTGAACCTTATCAACAGGGCTATCGATAACTTCTAGAAGCTCAGGCGTCTCTTGATATACAGTAAAATCGAGATCTTCAACAGGATAATCATCCTCCAAAGTAATATAATCATTACCTTCAGCTTTATCATGACCCCAATCTTCAGCTGCTGTAATTTTATTATTTAAAACTTCGCGATTAGAAGCAATACGAACTTCAACATTTTTACCAAGTAGCTTAGTTAGATCTCTTTGAGCTTTAATTTGAATATTGCTTAAAACCTCTTCATCATCTTCACCCAATCTAGTCATATTAAAAGAGTTAAAATAAAGTTTAATAGACTTAGATTCTACAATGTACTCAGAATCACATGGGTAATAAATCTTACCAATACCTACAACAGGTAATCCGTTATCTGTAAGACCTGATACTTCATAAGCATTCCAAGTATCACCACCTCTAAAAGGTAGATTACCCTCTTCAATATCTAAATGAATTCTATTCGAACTTCTAGGCTCACGCACTAAAAGAGCGGGATCATAAGTCGACTTATATTTAGAAGTTTGACCTAAATGCTTACTAATATTTTTATTATCTAACTGTTTTAACGCCATACTATATTTTAATATCTACATTATAAGATTCAAGAGTATCTTTAATAGTTTCTAATCTTTCTTTAACCGTACCTTCCAAATATACTACACGAGGCCCATCTTCAATGATACTATACTGTAAATACATATCAAAGAGACCTATAATATCTTCTCTAAAATATTTATCAACACTTCTTTCACCATCATCTACCAGCTCAACATCTTTAGGACTAGTATAAAAAATAACATCATACTCATTTCTAAGCTTTTTATAAATAAGATCACAAGCCTCGTAAGTAGTTCTACTTATCTTTTTCTTATCTAAAAGATAATGACTATAAACTATGCCGTCTAAAGCACATCTATCTAGTATTTTATTGACTTTTCTTATTAAATTATCTGTCCTACCTTTATAGATATTACGAATATGCTCAGTCATAATTAACATCTGAGTCATATCATCACCACCTTCATTAATAGGTACTTCATATTCTCGTCTAACTAATCTAGTTACTTCAGGAATAAATTCAAAAGAAACTTTACCTAAATTAGACGTCTTTAAATGCTCGAGTAAAGTAGTTTTACCCGTACTTTGAGCTCCAGTAAATGAAAAGATCATACTGTATTATATAAACGTTCCTTTAGAAAACTATACCAAGCTTTCAATGACGTCTTCCTCAACGCGTTATAAGTATCATCCAACGTCAAAATACTCTCAGTTGATACTTCAGAAACAGTCTCTACACCGCCTGCATCTACTTCCTCTACTACTTTATGAACTACACTACCCATTTTGTTATATCGATGAAGATCATCCCAGGTTCTCTGTTGCGGGTCCTTACCTTTAAGTTCAGGGTATTTAGTGATAAGACCAGGATGACCATTATAAATATCATACTTAGAACATTTATCCGGTGGGACTATTCTCAACCAGCCATTCAGAGTTATAATAGTAGGTTCTAAATCATCTACTACTTCATCCAATATATCTAGAGTTTTACTATCTTTACCAAAAGTAGTAAGCCACTTATATTCAACTCCTTTTAGTATATTTTGAATATTATTAGGATGATTATTTGAAATAATTAAATCAGGTTTTCTTTGTATCTGTTCTGATATATCTATAATCTCTTGACCAGTTTGAGAGAATAATGCTATCCATTTAGTATATTTTTTCATATTATCTATTCTTAAATAATGCCATCTATCCAAACCCTATCAGCTAATTTATATTGTAATCGATTAGCTTCAGCTTCTCCAGTACCAGACCATTTCTTTTTTTCATATTGCTTTACATGGACTAGTTCATGTATTAAAGTAGCAATAAATTCTCGTAGAGCTTGATCCTTAGCTACCCATATACAATATTCACCACGCTTTTTACCCTCTTCAGTAGCTCCCCAACAATCTATAGACTCGTAAGCAACTAGTTTAAGCTTTACAGTACATTCCAACTTATATTTTTTTAAAAACCATTCTATTACTTTACGAGCATAAGTACGTAAAGAAGATTCCAAAAATTTCATATATATTAATTATATCAGAGTTCCTATAGGTATTTTAAAGCGAGGAAGTTTATAGTTAAATGAAGTGTATTATCAGTAATTATTAATAACCAAATAGCCAAGAAGTCGGGTGTTTTTTTACAGTAGCCAAATTGAGAAATATTATCTCGTTTCAACCAATGCTTCTTAGGAGCTAAATAATTTTTTACTACAGCAACATGACGCGCTAAAGCATAACGATCTATAAAAAAATGCGTTACGAATATAACTAACCATGCTGCTAAAGAGGGTCCAAGAATAAGAAAGGGTAGAGAATATGTCAAAGCATGTACTCCAGCCGCTAAACTACTCTTAGATTTATTATTCGCCATCCAGCCGGATTGGAGGAGATAATCTCCTACCAAATGTAATATTAACTGAGCCATGACGTTACTTACTATATTATATAGACAAATAATGCATTTAGCAACTAAATATATTTGATGGACGGGTTTTTTACTATTATAGAGAAAGTTGGCTTTCCTATTGCCGGTGCTGTAGCATGTGGATTTTTTATTTTTATAATATTAAAATTTATACTTAGCGAACTTACCGGTTCTATTAAAGGGCTTTGTAGTTTAATTAAAGGTATAGTAAATAGGATAGATACTATGAATAATGATATAGTTAAGATAGATACTCTTATATCATGCGCGTTTGGTAAAAAACCTAATATAGATAGATTAGCAGCGAGTGATGGGAAGGAGGATGCGAGAAAAGACTAATGGAAAATTTAATTGAAGGTATAAGTAAGTACGGGTTTCCTATAATGGCAGCTTGTGGATTGGGTTATTTTGTTTTTTATATTTGGAATTGGGTAACGAAAGAAATAAAGCCTGTAATAGATGACGCTATGTCATGTGTTATTAATTTAATTGATAAGGTAAGAATGTTAGATAATGATATGATTAGATTAATGACTAAGATAAATTTAATTTTAGAAGAAAATAAACACAAAGAAAACGAAAAAATTAGTATAGTAGTTGAAAAAAAAGTAATGAAAAATCCAAAGAAGGGAGTAAATAAAAACGTATGAAGCTAATCTTTTTAGTATTAATACTGTTATCTACACAAGTTTTAGGTGACGGTTTAGTTTTTAAATTTAAATCACCAACCTTTAGCGGTATAGGCTATAGCGCGCATCAAATTAATCTTAATAATATGCGCTATAATAGAAAGAAGTCTATTAGAGATGAATTAAGATCTCTTGAATTACAGCTAGGTCTTTTAGAACAAAGACAGCCCATTAATGCCTTTCTCTCGAATCTCCAAACAAGAATATATTCTGAACTTTCTAAACAAGTTACTGAGCAGTTGTTTGCTGAAGCTGGAGCAGACGCAGGCCAGTTTACGTTAGATGGTAATACAGTTACATGGGGTAAGATTGGTGATACTATTACTTTATCAGTATACAGTACTGATGGGGAAGTTACAACCATTACTATTCCAATTGGTACACTATCATTGCCTGATACTGGATTAGGAGAGGATGCTGATAATGCTGAAGGTGAGTAAAATTTTAACTATACTTTCTTTAATAAGTATATGTTCAAGCTGTAATACTATTACTCATAATAGTAAGACTAAACCTGACTTTACTTCTCCAAAAATTAACACTACTCCCCTTATTGAGGAGTTAAAAAGTCTACCTAAGCTTGATGGCCCAGAAATTTATATAGGGGTAGGTAAGTTTAGAGATTTAACGGGTAAGAGATCAACTTCAGATAATTACGCGACTTTCTCATCAGCTGTTACTCAAGGTGCAGAAGCTTATTTAATGGAGTCGTTAATGGCCACTGGTTGGTTTAAAGTTTTAGAAAGAGCTGAACAAGAAAGTGTTTTAAGGGAAAGATCTTTAGTAAATCAAACTAGACAATCTTTTGATCAAGAGCCAGTAGCTCTACCACCACAAAAATATGCAGGTGTTTTAGCTTTCGGTGGTATATTAGATTACGATGTTAACAACATAACTGGAGGTGCAGGAGCTGCATATTTAGGTATAGGATTAACAGATGAATATAGGCAAGATACAGTAACTATTGCTTTGAGAATAGTAAGTACTATGACAGGTGAAGTATTATTAGCTACCACTTCTTCTAAGACTATTATATCAACCAAAATATCAGGAACGTTATTTAAATTCTTTGATATGGATACTTTACCAGCAGAAGCAGAAATAGGCTATGCAAAGAATGAATTAGTTTCTACTTGTGTTAGAGCTGCATTAGATAAAGCCGTTATTGATATTATTCACAAAGGTAAGGAAGAGGAATATTGGAAGTTTAAAGAGAGTAAATAGTAAGCTATTTGAATAAATACTTACATGAAGAAAACTATTTTTGCACTTATGTTATCGTCGTTATTAGCAGTAGCTAATAATGAAATTTATTTAGATCAATCAGGTAATACTGGTACGTTTGATATTATACAGTTTGGTGCTTCTAACCAAATTGGTGATACTGATAAGAGATCGAGATTACAAGGTGAGAATAAAGACTATGATTTAGTATTTGTTGGTGATGAAAACATCTTAGATCTCAATAATGTGGGTAACGGAGAGCTTTTTGACTTCTTAATAACTGGAACAGGAAACGATTTAGAGACTGTAATAGAGGGAAATGAAAATACGTTTTTACTTGATATTGCTGGAAACAATAACGTAATAAATGTTGCGGCTGATGATGATATAGTTACTCCTGCTTTTACAAATAGTTCAACACTAGATTTAACTATCGAAGGTAACAGTAACAATATGCTCTTTCAAATATATGATAGTGATAATGTAAACAATGATTATACTATCCTAGGAAACGAAAATGTAGTTAATTCATATCAGGAAGGCCAAACTGGTGGTATTGGTAATAATCAATTAGTTGATATATTTGGTAGTAACAACAGACTAGATATAGTTCAATTAGGCGGTGATCCTAACAACATAGATCTCTCAGTTTCTGGAAGTGATAATAACTATACTATACTACAATCTGATGGAACAGCTCCGACATATCTCGGCGAAACTAACTTGCTTAACGTGGAAGTTACAAATGGTCATGGCGTCAATGGCCCTTCTAATGGCGGTCAGCAGCCGTAGTTTTGCAATAGGCGAAGTTGAAAAACAAACTCAACGAGCTCAAATAACTAGAGAACAAGATAAAATTTTAACTGAGTTAAAGACTCCAGTTAAAATGAATGATGATCTTGAGACGTTAAATGGTACTATAAAAGTAGTATTCGTAGATAATACTAAGGTAGCTCTATCTGAATATTCCAAGTTAAAAATTGATGAGTTTGTTTACGATGATAAATCTAAAACAGGAAAACTATCAATAAAAGGTAAATTAGGATCATTAAGATATTCATCTGGGTTAATAGCTAAAAATAGTAGAAAGAATGTAAAGATATCATCCCCAACTGCTTCTGTATCAGTTAGAGGAACTGATTTTACTATGACAGTAGACGCTGCTGGGAGATCAACGTTTAAGCTATTACCGTCAATAGATGCTAACGGTAATATGTACGTTGGTTCTATTGAAGTTAGTAATGCTGGTGGTACGGTTTTATTAAATCAAGCTTATCAAGTTACTAGGGTTGATAATAATATAAACCCACCTAGTAAGCCTGTTAAAGGGGCAAGAGTAACTAGTATATCGCAAGAAGAACAGCGAGATAGGAATAATGAAAATGAACAAAGAATAGCTGATAATGAAGACGTCCAAGAAAAAACAAAGAGGACTATACCTTCTACATTTAATTTATTACAAGACGGGCGGGTAAGTTTAGAGAGAAGAAGCGATCAAGGCTCTGTATTATCACTTAGATTAGAAAAAGACACTAATGCGACTATAAACCATAATCAAGGAGGAGGTTTAGGAGTTTATAAACTAAATGGAGGTAATAGTGTGATCTTTAATATTGAACAATGAAAATCTTAAATTTTAAAAATTATATAATATGCCTACTCTTTACTATATTTCTTCTTATTATAAGAACATATGATCCGTTTTTTGTAGAGACAGCAAGATTAAAATCATTTGACTTTTATCAGCGTGGGCAAGAAAAGGTAGATTCTGATAGTGTTTGTATAGTAGAAATAGATGAAGCTAGTTTAGATAAAAATGGTCAATGGCCATGGCCTAGAAATATTATTGCTGATAGTGTAGTAAAAGCTTATGAAAGCGGCGCAGCGTTAGTGGTACTGCCTATACTTTATGCTGAAGAAGATAGATTAAAACAAGATGACTATCTAATAGATATTATGCAGCAAGTACCAGTTGTACTTGGTCAATCAGCTAGTACAAAAGGTAAAGGCACTCCTGTACCTCGAGGTATATCAGTTATTGGATCCGATATAGATAACTACTTATTTGATTACCCTGAAGCTATAGGACCTGTTAAAAAATTAGGTGAGTCTGCAGCAGGTGTGGGTATGTTAGCTACAGCTCCAGAGCTAGATGGAGTAGTTAGAAGAATGCCGCTAGTAATACAAATAAAGGGTAAATATTATCCAACTTTAGCTTTAGAGGTACTTAGATTATTTGGCGGTGAAGATTCTTATCAAGTAAAAGCTGATGAAGCAGGAATACTAGCTTTAAGAGTTTACGGGATGGAACCAATAAAAACGGATTTTAATTCTAGGGTATGGTTAAATTACAAGTATAATATACCCACCATTTCATTTATAGATGAAGACTGGAGTGAAGTTCAGGACAAGATAGTTTTTATATCTCCAGCAGCTGAAGGTCTTACTAATACAGTGCCTACAGCTCTAGGAACAAAATATAGTCAGTTTGTACATGCTACTACTCTTCAAATGATGATAGATGAGTCTAGGTTAGAAAGACAAGATGAATTTATTATACATGAGTTAATGGTAGCAGCTGCAGTAAGTGCATTAATAATAATAACTGCATTATGGCTACCTTACATATGGAGTTTATGTACTATTTTAGTTAGTGTATTTCTCTTACCATATATAGGTAATAAACTGTTTGAATCTAATCTATTGTACGATTTTACTTGGCCTATTTTTACAATATTTGTAACTTGGTCGTTTGCAACATTTGTTAGATTTGTTCAAGAAAATAAATCTAAGAGACAAATTAAAGGTCAATTCGAGCATTATCTAGCACCTTCAATAGTAAAACTATTACAAAAAGATCCTTCAAAACTTCAACTAGGTGGAGATACTAAAGAGTTATCTATATTGTTTAGTGACTTAAGAGACTTTACATCTATAAGCGAGAAGTTTAAATCAAATCCACAGGGTTTAACTAAGCTAATAAACGAATATCTAACACCCATGACTGGTAGTGTAATAAAGTATCAAGGCACTGTTGATAAATTTATAGGTGATGCTTTAATGGCGTTTTGGAATGCACCATTAGATGATAAAGAGCATAGAATTAATAGTATAAGATGTGCGTTGGATATGTTTGATTTATTAACGAAAGTTAATAAAGATTTAGATGATAATTCTATGACTTTAAGAATGGGTATAGGTATTAACTCTGGAGATGTAGTAGTTGGTAATATGGGATCAACTCAAAGATTTGATTATACATGCTTAGGAGATGCAGTTAATTTAGCAGCTAGATTAGAAGGTCAGACCAAAAATTATAAGGTGGGTATTCTTTTAGGGGAAAAAACTATTGAGGGTATAGAAGAATACTTTAATTTTGTAGAGCTAGATACTATAGCAGTAAAAGGTAAAGAAGAAGGTATTAAAATATATACCTTATTAAGTGATACAGGATTAGCTAGTCATGGTGGAGATACTAAAGATCATGAAATGTTCTTACATTATTATAAATCTAGAATATGGGATGAAGCTATAAAGATGGGAACTAAAAACAAAAATAAATACCCTGAACTATCTGAATATTATACTATGATGATGTTTAGAATAGATTATCTTAAAGAGGATGATCCGGGTGAAGGTTGGGATGCAATTTATAGACTTACTACTAAGTAACTAACTTTAAAAAAAGATAAGGTAAAAGAAGCAGAATACCGGTTGTCATTAACCACGTAATTATTAATTTTACAGCTCGCTTTTTCTTACTACCCTCGAGTGGATAAAAATCACTATCTACTGTGAATATTTCAACGTCCCTTTTGGGCATACGTTTATTTATTCATTTGTTATAATCTTTTTAAATTCAGACGTATTATATAAGATATCTTCTAACTCATCTTCACTTACTTCATGATCGATTAGATCAGCTAGTAACGTAGACGGTTTAGTTTTAAGTCCGAAACCAGCCATATACCGTTTACCTTTTAACGCTGCTACTACAGGATTAGAGGTATCACAAGATCTGATACCAGGTATATTTTCACGTTTATAGTATCCAAATTCTCTAGCTAATGAACAACCAAGTAAATGATGCGGTTTATTATAGTTCCAAATACCGTCATTAATAAGTCTTTTAATAAGATAAGGTCGACCATTACAAAAACGTTCTAGCTTAGAACTACCTAATGCTACAGTATTATACCAACTATAATCAAAAGAAATAGCAATATAATCAGCATGCTCACTCATATAGTTATAACAATCTACTATCTCTGCATAAGTCTTACCCTGTACTACACCAATACGATATCCAGGTAAATCAGGATAGTTTAAAGTAAACTTATGATATGAGCTCATAGTAGCATAGCTATCTTCTAAAACATCAGGTACAATGAAAAAAGTAGGTTTTAAATCATCAATATACTTAGCATACGCTTTCGGATTGAACGACACACCTAACTCAAATATTGAATTATCTAATAATACCTCTCTACCTTCAGCTAATGAACACTTAAAAAAATTATAATAACGAGGATTAGTATCAAATAGATGAACTAACGCATAATCATAATCATTATAAGTTTTAGACTTATACAATATATCGATAGGAGATTCATGACTTACTAGCATAACTTTATTATAAGTGTTATAATCGATAATCAAGGATAAATATATACAATGTTTGTAAGAGGTTCCAACGACGCTACTGAATATAAAAGAAACGATACTAACTTTTATAAAGGTATTGTAGTAAAAAATTGGGATCCTCAAAAATTATATAGGGTAAAAGTTTATATTCCAGAGCTTTCAAACCAGCCTTTAGAAGATTGGCTAAAGGAATATAAATCTTTTAACATGAGATTTCCTGGAACAAATAATGAGAATGATGTATGGAAGGACGCTAAAATTTTTGAAGAAATATCAAAATTTTTACCTTACGCCGAGCCTTGCTTTCCTATACTTGGAGAGTCAGGAATCGCAAGATATCAATCTCCAGAGGAGATAGCTGTATTATCAGATACAAATTATGAAAGTGAATTTGAAACTAATAATACAGAACCACCTAATTCTTCTGATGGTAGCTTTGGACCTTCTTATCTTTATGAAACTTTAAATAATAGTGTTCAAGATGCATTTGCTAATCCTTTAAATAATTTTTCTGGCAGCAATAATCCATATAGCTTACAATATAGACCTAGTAAGCACTCAAATAAGGCTAAAGGTGTTTTTGGAGTACCTGCTGTAGGTTCTCAAGTTTGGATATTTCATTACCGTGGAGATATTAATTTCCCAGTATATATAGGTAGTAGAGTTGACTTTAGACAGACTGTATTAATGACTGACTCAGATAACGAAGATCAGCAAACTTTTGATTACCCAGGAATATTTGAAAATTTAATGAAACAAGGAGATGAGTAAAAGTAAAGAAGAAGAACATAATGAATATAGAAATAAGTCTATAATTAATCAGAGAGGTGCTTCTATTGATATTAATAACTCTACTGATAGAGAAGAGATAAAAATATCACAATACAGTGGTTCAAACGTTACTTTAAATAATTTAGTTAATAGTGAACTAGCTACTAATAATAAGCAAGTTACAACTATAAATGATCATTTCGAATCTACCGGCAAGACTAAAAGTACATTTACGGGTAAAGATCAAATTGAAAGAGTAGTTGAAAATACATACTCGTTAAAAGGTTTTAAAGATCAAAACGAACTAGATCAAATTAATTTATGGAAGAGTACGTATGAACCTGTAGCTAAAGCTAATTCAAAGTTTCAAATACAACGTGGAGGGACTTCACTACCTAATGGTGATTCTACTTCTAAAGAAGGTAGTAGAGGTGATAACTCATCATTAAATCAAGATATTGCTGTACCTGATTATGTGTTTGAGAAATATGGTCCTATTCCTATAAGAACCTCTTCTGTTGATGAAGTAGTTGATTATACTCCAGTTTCACCTTTGAAGGGTACAACTCCACAGTCAAAATCTCCTGACCCTTTAGAAGATATACCTAAGGGTAATGTAGTATATGAAGAAGGGTTTGAAAAAAATGCTGCTACAGAGAACGGTGAATGGTCTTTAACACCTGAACACGAAGAGTTACCTGAGACTATTAAAAAGCTTCAAGATGAACTAAATGCTATTGAACAAAAAACTGGTAATGGTGGTGATGTTGTTGACTTTACTAAAAGAAATAAAACACAGACTATAGGTGCAGCATTTAATGATTACCCATCAGTAAGAATAGATCCAAAAGGTAGATCACAGCCTCAGGAAGTAGTAGTAGGTAAAAATTTAACATTTGTTAATATAGGTGCAGCTCCCCATGTTGAAGAAGTTGATAACAATATGAATTTCCCAGCTGGAAATTATACTCTTTCTGTAGGTAATAAGTATAATGTTTTAGTAGGTTCTGGAGGGGTACAAATGAAAAGTACCGGTGCAATAGAAATAGCTGGTACTACTAATAAAATTATAGGGGAAAAGGTTAATATAACAGGAAGAGCAGGAGTATCTATCTCAAGTAATTCAAATGTTGAAATAGCCGGTGTAGGAAATGATGGTCATCCTGGTGTTCAGATTAGGTCGAATAAGCAGGTCTTTATAGAGCCTGGCTTAGGGGTAAAGAATAATATAACCGCAGCTGGCGGTATTTACGCTGAAGGGGAATTATTTGTTCATCATATCACTAGCCCTATTGAGATACAAGAAACGGAGGATACTTTACTCTATGGTAAATTTAATACCGATCTACCTAGAAGGCTGCTTATAGCCGAAACCGAAATAGGTGGTAGTTATTTCCCCGTGTATGCTTTACCGGGTGATGATTATATTATTAACTACCCTCACTCTCATCACTTTAATAATATACCACTAAGATTAATGAATTCTAATACCGATGTAAGGGAGATCGCAGCTAGTGAAGGTATTAATACTAACGGCTATTCCACTCAAGCCTTAGAAGTTAGAAATGAGCGTAAAAGACCTAAAAGCGCTACTTAATAAAATCAACTAAGCCTAACTCTAAACATGTATCTGAATCAAACCAGAGATCATGTTTTAAAATTTCATTAAGCTTCTTCATAGGTACTTTAGTATACTCTTTATAGATAGCTTTTATAGTATCCATTAGATGAGTATTATTTACCATATCATCTTCAAGTTCACTATATTTACCATACGTACCTGATGTTAATTGATGGATAAGCATTTTAGAATATTTACCTATATATCTCTTATCACATACTACTGAAATAATAGTAGCTGCAGATGCAGCTGCTCCTTCTACATATGAATGAACTTCACACTCTAAATTTCTTATACAATCAACAGTTGCTAAACCTGCAAATAAAGAACCCCCATAAGAATTTATACGTAAATTAATATGAGGCTTTACATCTAAAAAATTTTGTGTTATCGCTAGCTTTTTATCCAAATCATGAAGTAATGAATTTAACTCTAATGCGTTAGATTCTAAAATATCTCCGTAAAAATATATGTTATTTTCACTTACTCTAGTCACATTACCACCTGTTTGATTTGCGCTTACGATATACTGTACCGGGTCTCTTCTTTCACTCTCTTCTTCTGAAGAGTTATTATATTTCCATTTCATATTTAAAAGTCATGGGATACTAAATATCCCGAAATTATTTTTCTTTGTCTATCTATTATTTTTCTCTCTCTTTCTGTTAATATTTTTTTATCTCTTTTAATATACTGTATAGATAACAATCCCATAGTTCTATCTGTTAAGGTTTTAAGAACTCCGTAGGCAATACTATTCACACCATATTGCTCTAAATCATGAATAAAAGGACAGTCATCATCCTTACATTGCATTACAAAACTCTTTTTATGTATTGTTTTCTTTATTATATTACATAGAGCAGTTACTCTTACATTTTGAAACTTTCTAAATATAGATGAAATTCCTTTACCACATACCTCATAAGTTATCGATAATTTATGCTGTGAATTTCCTGAATAATATTTACCTCCGTTATGAAACTCTTGTATTAATACTCTATCTGCATTTAGTTCTTTTTTAATGTAGTTTAACGCTGCTATAACGTTGTCATCAATTATGTTTTGATTTTTTATAGGATCGTGTCGTTTTTTACCATTTAAATGGGATCTAACTAATATGATAGTCAACCCTACTAATCCAGCAATACCAGTATTGATAACAGTCCATATATTGTCCATATGTAATATTTATGTTATCCTTCACACGATGCACATGTTAATATAGATCTAGCTAGCTCTTGAGCTGGATTAGCTGATCTCTGATAGTATAAGGACTTAATTCCTTGTTGCCAGGCAAAAGTTAATAATTCATTAACTTCTTTAGGCTTCGTATTAGGAGGTATCATTAAGTTTAAAGACTGACCTTGATCGATAAACTTTTGTCTAGAAGCTGCCTGTATAATAATTTCTTTCTGAGAGATTTCACCAAACGTTTTAAATATATCCTTTTCATGCTCAGTTAAAAAATCGAGGTGTTGAACGCTACCACCCTTAACTAATATACTCTTCCAAGTTTCTCTATCGTTTTTATCTTTCTCCTTTAACAATTTAACTAACTCTGGATTTTTATAAGTAAATTTACCTTTAGCTAAATCTTTAGTGAAGTAGTTACTGTTTAAAGGCTCGGTACTTGGACTTACTTGCCCTAATATAAAGCTAGAAGAAGTTGTGGGAGCAATTGCTACTAATGTAGAATTTCGTTTATTATAACCTTTTAATAGTTCTGGTTCACCAAAGCGACTAGCTAACTGTGTTGAAGCTAAATTTGTTTTTTCTTCTATAGTTTGAAATATACCTGTATTTAAAAGCTTAGCTTCCATAGATTCAAAAGGTATACGCTTCTGTTGAAGAAATGTATGCCAGCCTAAAACACCAACTCCTAAAGCTCGCTGAGACATAGCAAACTTCCTAGGAGCCTCCATGTGAGGTGCCCCGTCCGTTTTTTCTATAAACTCTTCCATTACAGCATCTAAAAAATAGACTAGGGTCTCTATAGCATCTGTATCTTTAAGTTCATCCCATCGAGTTAAATTTAATGACGATAGGTCACAAACAAATGATTCATCATCGCTCGTTGAAAGAAAAATTTCAGTACAAAGATTACTAGCATATATTTTCTTACCTTTATCTTTATATACTTGCGGAGCATTGTTATTTGCTGTATCTGTAAAAAAGATATAAGGGTAACCAGACTCATAACGTTTCTTAATTATTTTACCCCATATACCTCTCTTTTCTTTATCCCCTGATAGCATGGATTCCATCCATTCATCTGTTATACATACCCCAATAGAAAGATCCTGAATAGCATCACCTTCAGATCTGATACGTAAAAATTCCTCAATGTCTGGATGATCAACTGGTAGATAGGCAGCAAACGAACCCCGTCTAACATTGCTTTGACTAATATAGTTAGTTAGAGATTCAAATAAAGTTAATTGAGGATGTACCCCGGTAGCTGTACCTCCGGAAGATATTGGAGCCCCTCTACCTCTTATATCACCAAAATACCCTGAAGTACCACCCCCTACCTTTGACATAGTACCCACTTCAGATACTTTGCATAATATTTGCTCCATATCATCCGGTATATAAGAGCCGAAGCAAGATATAGGCAAGCCGCGATCTCTTCCAAAGTTCGACCAGATGGGAGAAGATAAAGAATAAAAACCTTTATGCAAATAATCTAAGAACTTAACTTTAAAATCTGGAATTTTTAAATAATTTTCAGCAGCATGAGCTATATCTTCCATTCTTTGTTCAGGTGTTTCACCCTCTAAAAGATAACCTCTTGCTAAAAACTTTCTCGAATCTCTGTTTAACCAATAAATTTCACTCATGCTTCATCATTATATATAGTAGTTTTATATTATTGTATACTAAAAAAGATCAGCTTCGCTAAAAGACTGATTCTTTTTAGAGTATTCAACGGGTCTAGTATGAAAGAAGTCGGTCATATTATTACCTAACAACTCCTCATCGAACCACATTGTACTATCTAAGAGTGAATTATCAATATCGAATACAGGCTTAAATTTAATTTGTTTCAAAGATTCATTAATTCTATTTTTAATAAATTCCTTTACTACAGGCGCGGAAAGTCCAGGTTCTTGAATTCCATTTATCATCCAATCAACTATTCTACTTTCAGCTTTATATGCTTCTTCAGCCTCATGAGCTATACGAGCTTCTAGCTCTTCATCGAATAAGTCGGGCATTTCGTCTCTTATAGTATTAATAATCTTTATACCTACAAGAGCATGAATATTCTCTTCATTGCGAGTATATTTTACCTGTTGATCGGTATCTTTAAGTACATTTTTAAACCGGGCAAACCAATTTATAACATAAAACTGGCTGAATAGAGATACATTCTCTACAAAAAGAGTAAACAAACATAAAGCATATAAATATTGCTTTTTGCTATCTTTATAAAATTTATGGGTATATTTTCTTAGATATTTTACTCTTCCTTGAATCCATTCTAACTTAAGATTCTCTTCAAAGATATCTTCTAAATCTAAGAGACTTAAAAGTCTTTCATAAGCATTATTATGAATAACTTCAGTATTAGCCATAACGTACCCTAAGTCTTGTAAAGAAGGATGCGGTAAATTTTCACCAAGCTTAGCCCAAAAAGTCTTAACAGCAACCTCTATTTGACCTATAGCAGATAACGTTCGTACAATAATTTCTCTCTCTTGCTCTGTTAACTCAGTTTTAAATTGCTGTATATCTGATTTAAAGCTAAATTCTTTATCAGTCCAAAATCCGTTATGCATAGACTCAACAAATTGCTCAGTCCAGGGGTATAGGTTAGGCTTTCTAGATAGTTGTTCCGTAAAAATATTCATATGGGGTCTTTCTATTTAATTATAGAGGCATTGTTGAAGCTAAGCCACCACCAGGAAGAGTAAAGGTTTTTGCAAATCTTTTACCGCCATGTTCTACAGTAACAGCTACTGTATGACCCGAAACGTATGGAGGAGAGACAATATTACCTCCTACTGCTATTACTCTATATAATGATCCTGTGGTTCCATCAAACACCTTAACGGTGGTATTTGATCCTTGCTGTACGGTAAAAATTCTCTTATTCATATTCTCTTATAGTATTTATGAACTCCGATACCTCTAAATCCGATTTATGTGTAGCAAAATTTAAAGTTTTAGAAATCTTTTTATTATGTGAACTATTTTGTACTTTATGATAGTCTATAAGGTCTTTAATATCTTGAGAATCCTCTCCAGGTAAGTCCTCATCCGTTACATTTAAAATATTTCTAATCTCTTGAATAGAGTAACCTTTATAAAGATAGTTCTTAGCTTTCCTAGTAATAAAATATTTTTTAAGAGTATCGACATCAGTATACTCTTCTACTTTCTTTTTATAATAATCTTTACCAAAGGTATAACTATTACCGGTAATAATACACTTAACTTTTCTTTCCGCCATAATAATATTATATATTATTCCCAAGGAAAATCTATCCAAGTATTGTCAGGTACTAAGATTCCGTAATGATCAACTTTACTTTTCGCACGCTTTTCAGCAAATAGTGTAGCGTAACGCACAATCCAAGAATCTTGCCCTCTATCATTAATTTGATTTTTTACAAATTCTAAAGTATCACCTGTATCGACTTTATCATCAACTACTAATATTCTAGCATCAGCTGGTAAATCTTCTAAACATATATCTTGAGTTATTTTTATATTGTTTTTCTTTGTAGTACCATCATAGGAGCTAATACCAAACGTAAGCAATTCAGCATCAAGAGCATAGCTCATAATTTTTGCAGGTAAAAGACCGCCTCTAGAAATACCAATTACATGAGTGAATTTTTTATTGTTAATTTTAAATCTTAATGATAGAGATTTAGCTAAAAAACCAATCACATCATATTCTACTTTTTGCCTATCCATATCACTTATTATAGGACTTTTTAACGAATATCAAATAAATATATATAATGAAGAACGAGTTTGAAGAACTGCAGAATATTTATGAAGGGTTTAGAGTAGTAAATGGAATGAACCCACCTTATAAGGTTGAAGTAAAACCTGTTCTTGGTCAACAAGTTCCAGATGACCCCGGTAACTTATCTAACCCGTATTATGCTTTAAGAGGGGTAAAGGGAGGCGCTGGTAATTTATATAGTAGAAATCAGATTCCTAACACAACTTACCCAGTTGGAGATGAAGAGAATCCAAATGTTAAGGAAAAAAAAATTAGTAATAAAGATGTAATCGATTATATTGATAAACTAATGGAAGAGGCAGTTACAAAAGAAATGTCTTTTGCTATTCATCAACTTGGTAGTCTAAAGAAGTTTGTTAAGAGTCTGTAGGGTAAGCTTTTTTAAGCATTATTTCTGTTATAAGGTGTAACACAAAACAAAATGAAGCGCTGTACAAAGCAAAAATAAATAAATTAAAATCTGATATTATTCCTATAATTAAGCCAGTCCAAAACCCTGTACAGAGAGCACAAGATAATAGCTCATTAAAAAAATCTATCTTAACTAATTTATCTCTTAGAGGAGATAATATCTTACCATACATAAGTATATGGCATAGACCATAAGAAGCTAGAGAGTATAGTAGCAGATCAGCCATTTAGCAGCTGTTGATCTTCATTAATGGTAGTAACAGCGTCGCCCATAAGCTTTAATTCTTCCTTTTTTACGACGATAGAATTACCATCATCATCTGTTACTTTATAGTATTCATCATCAATTTTTTCAACTACTGGACATCCAGTTCTACCGCAACATACCTTTACTTTATTTGTATCTAATTTTTTAATCATAATATTATCCTAATGCTTTTTTAAGTGCTTCTCTTACCTTAGCTTCTGCTCTATCATCAATATCATTTTTTCTACCAGGTGATATAGCCTTATGTGTAGTTACTGTAGAAAGGTCAGTAGGCCACTTATATTTTTTGAACATTGGTAGTAAGTATTCTACAGCTGATTCAACTTCAGCATCTGTAAGTTCTCTTTTAGTTGTATCTCCAGAAAATGCTAATCCTATTAAAAAGCCGTTACAATTAGTTCTACCATTAAAGGTGGATTTACCGGCATGCCAACACCTTCTCCATTCGTCAGCAAAAGTAGTTCGAGAGCCATCTGTATCAATAATTACATGATACGATACTTGAGACTTAGATTGAAGTATCCAGCTCACTGACCCAGCGTATGATCCTGAAGAATGGTGCAATACTACACCTTCAGGAGATATTGAACTAGATGAAACGTTAGGTGTTTTTTTCATTACCTCAGGATAAGCTCCCTCTGTCTTTGCTGAAACAACCTCGGGTGTAGATTCTTCTTGAGTAACACCTAAAGCATTTAAAATTTCTTTAGCCGTGTTAGGTCCATAAGCACCGTCAGGGATAGTATCTACTTTCTTCTGAATAATTTTAGTTAAATCTTTAGTAGAAAAGTCTAAGGATTTAATAATAGCTAATGCTGTATTCTTACCATAAACTCCGTCAGAGGTAGATCCAACCTTTTCTTGTATTTGTTTTGTTAAGTCATCTAAGGCCATGTAATTATTTATTCATCTACAGTGGAAAAAATACTTCAAACTATAAATACTTATATGGATATGATACTTGAATTTATTAGTGATAAACCTTGGTTTGGTCTAGTAGCTGCTATTATTGCTGCTGCTGCCGCCTTTTGTGCTGCAACCCCAACACCTAAAGAGGGTACTTGGGTTTCGAAAGTTTACAAAGCTATTGAATTTTTAGCGTTAAATATTGGTAAAGCAAAAGCAAAAGCTGTTGTAGAAGAAAAAGTTGAAGAGACTGTAAAAGGTGCAGTTACTGATGCTATCAAAAAAGCTACCAAAAAAAACGACTAACTACTTATGGCTGGTGGATTAATTAAAGGCGTATTACGCGCTTTGGTTGCTTATTTAGAATTAAGAAATAAGACGCATTACCACCGGGTAGTAACTGAATCTAGAGATAAACAGAAGAAACTTATTAATGAAATTGAAACACTACGTACTGCTGGCGACGTCAATGCTAATGATCGGGCTGACATCCTGCGCGACGAGCTCCTCGACGAAAAGCGGCACCTTAAACATATATCAGCCTTCTACCTTAAATCTTGCGGCGGGGACACCGATTCAAAGTAAAGAGGGAGTTTATACTCCTCAAACTGATGAAGTATGGCATTCTGATGCACGCTTTCGTAAGTTAGAGCGGCAACTATATTTTAGCAGCGGTAAATGATTAAATCACGTAAATTCTTAGCAGGATTAGCTCTATTTATAGCAGCTACCGCTTTCGTATTTACTAACCATACAGATTTTGAGGGATGGTCTGATATGATGAAATGGGTGTTTGGAATTTATGTAGGGGGTAATGTAGGTGCCCATACTGCTGCTAAAGTAAAGCTAGGTAACGGTCATCACCCTCCTGCAGCTCCTACCAATAGTCACCCCGGTGTAATAATTGCTCAAGATGATGTACATGTTAGTAATGCAACTACTACACCGGCTCCACAATACGTAGCTGTAAGAACTATGTCAGGTAAGGATCCAGCTGAGATTGCTAAGCAAATAGATCCCGAAGGCTTAGAAATTCCTCCACCTGAAAAAGGAGAAAGAATTTAATATAGATAAATATATTAAATGACTGATCAGTTCGATGAAGGGGTGAAAGAAATCTTAATGACAATCTTGTCATTAGGAGCAACAGCATTTGAAACGCAATATATATTAGATGTTTTAAAAGATAGGCCTGAGCCTATAGAGCAAAAAATAACTGCAGTACAGAAAGCCGATGAACTTATCTCATCACCTAAGTTTGATCAGGTGGCGGATGAGCTTCTAGTAAAGTTGCAAGACATGCCTCCAAAACCAGAGCCTGAAACTAAAGAATACGATTATGGCTCTCCACAATATATAGTTAATAGATTAATTGAAGGAGGTTTAACCAAAACAGCTGCTATAGGAATAGTTGCTAATTTAAAAGCGGAGTCAAATTTGGACCCGTCAATAAAGCAAAAAGGTGGAGGACCTGGTAGAGGGTTAGCTCAATGGGAAAAGGGGGGTAGGTATGATACAGATAGAATTAATCTAGTATCGTTTGCTAGAGATCAAGGAAAAGATTGGAAAGACTTAAATACGCAGATAGACTTTATTTTACATGAACTTAATATTCATCCCGAATATAAAAAAGTCAAAAAGGAAATAAATGAAGCTGAAAATATAAAAGATGCTGTATTAATATTTTTAAAAAAATATGAAAAAGCGGGAACGCCTCATACAGAAAAGAGGCTTGAATATGGTAGAGAGTTAGAAAAATCAATATAAATATTAATATGGTAAAAGCCGTAAGTATATTTTTAATATTGGCATGTGGTAATTTATTAGCTAAAAACTATAGTAAAGAGATAGATACTATAATAGCTAAAGATCTAATGAACAAAAAGGTAGAGATGCCTATGGTTGCATCTAGTTTTGTTTTTGTTAGGAGAGCATATCTAGATATTGTAGGTAGAATACCTACTTACAAAGAAACTATTTCCTTTCTTAAGCGACCTGACAGAGCTAAATTGATAGAAGATTTGCAGAACTCACAAGGCTATACTGAGAATATGTTTAACTTTTATGCTGATCTTTTAAGAATAAAAAGAAAGCTATCTAATAATGTCGATGGAGATACATACATTTCATGGGTTAAAGATGAAATAAAGAATAACACACCCTATGATCAATTTATTAGTAAGATACTAACTGCGGAAGGTAACATCTGGAATAATCCTGAAGTAGGTTATTTTTTAAGAGATGAAGGTATGTTACTCGATAACGTAAGTAATACATTTCAGGCTTTTGCAGGAATGAATATAAACTGCGCACAATGTCATGATCATCCTTTTGACGACTGGACACAAATGGATTATTATAATATGACTGCTTTCTTTACACAATTAAATTCTAGAGGTGATAAAGAAAATAGAAAACAATTTCAAAGACTTAAAAAAGAAGCTGAAGAATTAGATAAGTCAGGTAAGCAAAAAGGAGCTATTAATAGAGTAGGGCAATTTTATAGACATGGATATCAATATACTATAGTAGAAGATAAAAACAAACAACTTAAACTTCCACATGATTATAAGTATAGAGACGGAGAACCAGGTGAAGTAGTTAAAGCTGAAACTGCTTTAGGTGATAGAGTAAAGGAGAAGCGTAAGAGAGAAGGTCTAAGGAATAGTTTTGCTATATGGTTAACTAGCGATAGTCACCCTACTTTTGCAGCTAACATAGTAAATCGTCTATGGGATAGAGCATTTGGGTTTCCTCTTATTGATAACTTAAATGAAGTAGCTTTGTTTGATGAATTAAAAGATAGCCGTAATACTAGACTAACAGAATATTTAGTTAGAGTCATAAAAGAAGTTGACTATGATATAAAAAAGTTTAACTCTATTCTTTATAATACTAAGTTCTATCAAGCTAAAATTGATACTGAGAACAAATTTAAAGGTCCTATATTAAGAAGAATGACAAGTGCTCAGCTCTGGGATTCAATAGTTACTCTCTATCAAGGTGACCCAGATAAATGGCAACCTGAAGATAAGAAGCAAGAATATATAAATTTATTTTCAAGCTTAGAATCTATAACTGCTGCGGAGGCTCTTAAAAAATGGGATCAATATGGTAAGATAAAAGGTAGTTATTATAATGGTGCACCAAAAATTAAAGGTCAACTAGTAGTAAGATCATCACAAATATTTGAAGGGAAGCATTCAAACTTTATGAGAGAGTTTGGTAGATCAGATAGAGAGTTAATTGAAACCGGTAATGAACAACCTAATATAACTCAAATATTAAATCTTATGAATGGAAATGTTACCAAAGCATTACAAGATACTAACGGTTATGTAGCTAAACAAGCTAAAGATCTAGATAGAGATCAAGGAATGAACGTAATATTTTTTTCGTACATAGGGAGAGCTCCTAACGATAAAGAGAGAGAATTATTTAAAGAAGCTTCATTTGAAGATATTGTATGGGTATTAATTAACTCTCATGAATTTAAACTAATAAACTAATGAAAAGACGACATTTTATAAATACGCTAGCTGCATCTACCTACGGTTTAAAAACACTAGATGCAAAAGAAGCTCCTATAGCATCAAAAGCTAAGAATATAATTTACATTTGTTTAGATGGTGGTATGAGCCATATTGATACTTTTGATCCTAAAGATGATAAAGAGGTAATGGGTGATACTACTAAGATTAGTACTAATGTAAGTGGTATAGAATTGGGAAATAGATTGCCTAAGTTAGCTGAAGTGGTAGATAAAATGTCTATTATTCGCTCAACTACCTCTAAAACTGGAGCTCATGAGCAAGCTCAATATTTAAATAGAACGTCATATAGACAAATAGGATCTATAGTGCATCCAAGTTTAGGATCTTGGGTAGCTCATTTACAAGAAAGAGAAAGAGATATACCTGACTATGTTTTAATATCCGGTTCTTCAGCTCATCCTAACTCAGGCTTCTTACCGAAAGTAAAGTCTCCTTTACCTATAGTCGATCCTCAGGGAGGTTTAAGAAATAGTAAAGTAGATAGTAAACTTGAAGAGCGTATGCGTATACTACGGGAGCTTAACAGCAGCTTAAAGGCTCCCCTTGCGTCAGAGTATAATCAGTTCTATGATAATACTGTTAGATTTTTAAAGTCTAAAGATTTAGAGTTGTTTGATTTAACTAAAGAAAGTTCTGATATTAGAGCTAAATATGGAGATACAAAGCTAGGTCAAGGTTGTTTATTAGCTAAAAGACTTATTAAAGGAGATATAAAATTTATAGAGATTAACAACGGTGGATGGGATACGCATGTTGATAACTTTACTAAGTTAGATAATAAGCTTAAAGAGGTAGATGACGCATTAAGCGCTTTAGTTTTAGATTTGGATAGCGAAGGTTTATTAGATTCAACGCTTATCGCTTTAGTAACTGAATTTGGTAGAACTCCAAACATTAATGTTAATGATGGTAGAGATCATCACCCACAATGCTATTCAACAGTTCTTATAGGAGCTGGGATAAAGGGTGGTTATATAGCAGGAGAAACAAATAAGACAGCCTCTAAAGTAACTAAAGATCCTTATACTATATCTGATATAAATGCTACTATAGCTCATTTATTGGGTATACAGACTGAACAAGATAGATTTTCTCCCAACGGAAGACCATTTAAAGTAGCTAATAAGGGTAGCGTAATAAAGGATATATTAAGTTAATGAAACCAAAAAATACATTCTGTAATAATACTAGAAGAGATTTTTTACAAACAGTAGGTGGTGCATTTCCTAGTTTAGCTTTAGCGGGAATGTTAGCGCAAGATGGTTATAGTAACCCTCTAGCTCCTAAATCAAAAATGATTCCAGGTAAAGCTAAGTCAGTAATCTTTCTTTTTATGTATGGAGGTCCAAGTCATGTTGATACATTTGATTATAAACCTAAATTATATGAATTAAATGATAAGACTATTGATGTAAAAACTTTTGGTAGAGGAGGCAAGAAAAATCAAGGTAGGGTAGTTGGACCTAAATGGGGCTTTAAACCTTACGGACAGAGTGGAAAAATGATATCTGATCTCTTTCCTGAAGTAGGTTCAATGGCAGATGATATAGCTTTTATTCATTCAATGGAAGCTGACTCACCTATTCATGGATCAGCTATGCTTATGATGAATAGCGGTTCATTAATAAGTGGTAAACCTTCATTAGGTTCGTGGGTTAATTATGGTTTAGGTTCTTTTAACGAAGGTCTACCGGGTTATGTAGTAATGCTTGATAAGTCTGGAGGACCTATTTCAGGTGCTAAGAACTGGACCTCAGGTTATATGCCGGCTAGTTATGCAGGTACTGTATTTAGATCTGAAGGAGATCCTATTCTTAATTTAAAAAATCCTTACGGTATAACTAGAGCTGAGCAAAGGACTATTATTAACTCTCTTAATGATCTCAATGGCATTCATTTACAAGATAGAAAATACAATACCGATCTATCTTCTAGAATTAGTAGCTATGAATTAGCATATAAAATGCAATCAGAAGCTCCTGAAGCTATTGATGTTGAAAAAGAACCAGAGCACATAAAAGACTTATATGGACTTAACAATAGTAGAACAGAAGAGTTTGCTCGTAAGTTAATTCTATCACGTAGACTAGTTGAAAGAGGAGTAAGATTTATTCAAGTTTATTCAGGTGGAGCTCATAATGATTCTAACTGGGATGCTCATGGAGATCTTAAGAAGAACCACGATTACCATGCAGGTAGAACAGATAAGCCTATCGCAGGTTTACTCAGAGATCTTAAGCAAAGAGGATTACTAGAAGAAACTTTAGTAGTTTGGGGAGGAGAGTTTGGAAGGCAACCTACTGCTGAGTATGCTAAAGGTACAGGAAGAGATCATAACTCTATGGGCTTTACAATGTGGATGGCAGGAGGAGGAATAAAGGGGGGTACTAGTGTAGGGAGTACAGATGAATTAGGTAGCGCAGCTGTAGAAAAGCCTCTATTAGTTAAAAATTTACATGCTACTATCTTAACTCAATTAGGCTTAGATCATAACGCATTAAGTTATTTTCATAATGGGTTAGATGAAAAGCTAGTAGGGGTTGAAGGAGCTGATGCTATTACTGAAATTATAGCTTAATTTTCAGAAACTACCGGTTTACGTATATGTAAAAAGCTTATGCATGTACAGGATAGGACTGAACACCCACAAGCTTTGTTACATTTACAGAGGTTTTGTAGACCTACTTTTTTTTAACCGGTTTCTTAGCACCCTTACCCTTTTTACCTTTACCTTTACCACTCGGCTTAGGACCACCTCTACGCTTTTTCATAGCTTCAGCTACTGCTTTACGCTCTTCAGCGCAAAGCTTACCGTCTTTATTTTTGTCGAATTTTTCTAAAAGCATCTTCTTTCTAGCTTCACCAGCTGCTTTACGCTCAGCTTCATCTAGCTTTCCATCGCCGTTTTTATCGAATTTTTCAATCCATTGCTTGATGCCTGGCTTACCACGATCTTTTCTACCTTCTTCTTTTTCTGGAGTACCACTTGCAACAGCAAGTCCGATAATAGCTGTAATAACAGCGAATAATGTAATTTTCATAATTGTATTTATATTATAGTACCTGTTTATATATAATCTACTTAAAAACTGGATCTAATAGGAGATCCACAAATCTCTTAATAGTACGATATACTTTTGACTTAGTTGTAAATCCCCATCTTTTAGGAGCTTGTACTTTTATAAATGATCTGAAATCTGTACCCATTTCAGATTGTCTTGCATACCAATCACATACCATCTCTGCTATTTGCGCGTCATTCATAGCTGATATACCATCAACATGGTATTCAGGATGATGATCATTAGTCTGCTGGTGCTGATGTATAGCTAATCTTAAAGCTTCTTCATCTTCTTCTCTATGTAGCGTATCCCATTCTATACCTTGAAACTTTGATAGATCATGACGACTGCATCTTTGAAGCAATCTACGCGCTAATTCAAGATCATTTTCAGCTTTAGCATTATCAATTAACCTTGTAGCTAATTTATAAGCTGCAGATCTTACAGCTTGTGTATGCTCCCATACTGAAAATAATCTTCTCCTGTAATTCTCTCTTACTTCTAGGGGAAGAGTTGAATCAGAATTATCATGACTCGGAGGTTCCATTTTTAAGTTCTCCTTTTGATCTTAAGATCTCATAGTTAGCTTTATGAGCTTCTTGTACTTCGTTTTTAGACTGGCCTTTATAAACTACAGCATAGTGATTTTCAATTAGGAAATCATTTACATTAATACCGTTAGAATCTATAATACCTAATATTCTTCCGAATTTTCCTTTATCAAGTCTAGTTTTAATAGTAACTCTATCACCCTTCTTGAGAAAGAATTTAACTTTATCTTTAGCTAATAAACCAGCTTCCTTTTCTTCTTTATCTCTTGTTCTACATTCCGGAGTATCAACACCGTAAAGCCGAACCTTTTGGTTAGAAAGGACTACATCAAAGCCTAGATCAATATTAAGTATAACGGTATCACCGTCTACTACTCTTTTAACTTCTGCATTATAACAATAAGGTTCCACAATATATATTTATCTCTAAACAAGAAAAACCCCGGAGTAGCAAGGCTAGTCCGGGGTTAAACTGTTAAGTTTATAATTTAAAATGCACGACCTAATCTAAAGCCAACAACTACTTCGCTATCGGCATCAGCGTAGATTCCCTGAGCGTCATCAGATAAACTAAGAACACCAGTCACAAAAGGAGAAGCAGTAAGCTCCCACGGAAGGCTGAAGTCAGTACTTACAGTTACTTGAGCATGAGTGAGCTCAGACTCACCAAGTACATAACCAACAGCACCTTTAACGAAGACTTCGTTACTAGCAATGTTAATAGCCGGCTTCCATGTTACACCAACTTCTCCATACTCATCGTTATCACCATCTACGGCGAACCACTGAGTAAGAGAAAGATCAACAGGTCCAACTGTCTTACTCACTCCAAGACCAACTTCAGAAGTAATATCACCGACTAGGTCAGTAGCTTCTGTGTAATGGTTAAAAGCTAGACTTACATCGAAGTCACCTAACGATTTAGTAGCTTTAAGCCCGAAAACAGTTTCAAGATCTGAAACATCGTTATCCTGGAATGTTAAACCAGTTGCGACAGATACTCCAGCGAGATCAAACTCAGTACCAACACTAGCAGCGACATAATTATCACCTCTATCGGCACCTCGAAATAGCTCTTTTGAAGAAGCTGTTACATTTGCCTCAACACCACCAGCAAGAAGAGTGGAAAAAATTCCACCATCACCTGCAACAGTAGAGCCTGAAGCGCTTCCTGCAGTTAAAGCAACTGCAGCCATCATTGAATATAGTACGTTTTTCAATTTCATATTCATATATTTATAGTATATGATAGGTATAAATCAACGGTGTTACCATAAAAATATGAATTATTTTTAATATTCCGTATCTTTCATCTCATACTCTGCAGCTTCTGTATCGTCTTTAAGATCAATATCTTCATGTCCTGTATTGACCATATCCTCTTCTGACTCAGCTCCAGCTAGTGCTACTATTTGATCTATAGTATCAAACATAGAATCGTTAGGATCTATAAATTTTCCTGAGTAGTTATCTTTAAGTTCTTTTAGTTTATTAACTAACTCCACCATTTGTGAGAATGCTGCTTCTTTATATTCTCTATCATATCCACCTTGTCCAGGAGGCGCGCCCTCTCTGATAGGAGGATTATACATCTCATGATATACTTTAGCTATACTTCTATTCGACATAATTACATTATTTCATTTAAGAAATCATAATCAAGTTTACCAGCTAGCTTAACTTCATCTAGCATTTGACTCTTATCGTATCTATTACCATCTTCAAGTGTAATTTTTTTAGTGAATACTTCATCACCTTTAATACCGATAACCAGTTCGTGATATGATTCTCCTTTGTATATATTACCAACTTCGATAGAATCTTCTCCTCTATACTTATCAGACATAGCTCTAAAAGCATCAACCTCTGTCGCATATTCAGAATCTTCTGCATTTTCTGATGCACCTAGCTTTGCAGCAACTTGCTCAATACCACCAGGTACTTGTTTCTTATCAAATTCTTTCAATGCTCTACCTTCTTCAGGACCAGCAACAGGTTGTCCATCTGCCTCAGGATCAGCATAAAGTGTTACTGTGTCTCTTGGCCCGTACATAGTAGCGTATAGGACATAACTACCATCTTTAAATACTCTAAAAGCTTCTGCACCATTACGATCTTTTCCGAGATGCATAAATTGTATGTTACCGAATTTATGCATTTTTGATAAGTCTTCTTGTTCTTGACTTTCATTAGGATTCTTATAGGTAGGATCTGAATTTAATCTAGATCCGCCATCTGGATCTCCGTCTGATGTGTGTCCATTCTTATATAGACGATCACTACCTTTTTTGTAGTGCTTACCTGGAGGTGCCTCTTTAGCCTCTACCATTACCTTTTTATATGCTTCTTCAAGCATTCTAAGATTCTTTTTTGCGCGCATAATATTATTTATTCAAACCGCATCAAAAGCCGAAGGCTTTCCGCCGCAGGCGCAAAAAAACCTAGCCTTTATGGTCTTAGATACTATAATATATTATATGCCTAACTGTTGGAAGATATGCACGTTTGAAGAACGACCATGGGGATCATTTGAAATCTTAATTGATAAACCTAGTTATAAAGTAAAGAGAATAATTGTGAAGCCCGGGCATAGACTAAGTCTGCAGTACCATAATAAGAGAGATGAGAACTGGGTCATAGTGCAAGGTAAAGCATATGTACAATTAGATCGTCATGGTGATAATTGTAAAGTGTATGAGAGAGGGGAGAGTTTATATATTCCTAGATTTACTCCGCATAGAGTATCATGTCAAAGCGATGAAGATTTAATCTTTATTGAAACGCAGACAGGTGAGTCTTTTAGAGAAGATGATATCGTTAGATTAGAAGACGACTATGATCGCGATACCTGCTGATTATCTTCTTCTATAGCTCCTAGCTCTAACTGTGTAACTATATCTATATACTGGATACCTATAGACTGGGGGACAATACGTTCTCCTGTTAATATAGTAATATGTAGGTGTATAGCTTCTATACGTTCTGACCGTAGTTGTCGGTACCGTCTGATATGTATATGAAGTATACCCTCCAGTACAGCTCATTAAACAACATGCTAGTAGTATTAGTAATGCTCTCATTGATTATCTATCCATTCTTGTGCTTCTTCCTCAGTGCATGTAGAATATACCCACTCATTAGAGGAGTCTAAAATCTTAAACGGCGGTACTTCGCCACCCGCTGATAAAGGTAAATTAGTTGTATCTACTATTGTGTAAGCCATTATACGTCTATTACTGTTTCTGACTCGCCACCTAGCTTAGCGAATGTAGTAACCATTTTAGTATATAATTCAGATCCATCGTCTTTAAGATACTCTGCTGTTAATGGGGTATTATAATATTTCTCTCTTCCCTCGTCTTTCTCTCTATCAATCATTCTCATAGCATTGCCATATTTGTGATTACTAATAAAATCACCTAGATCTTGATACTTTTTTTCTAACCTCTTATATTCTTCATCGTTACCTTCTCTACGTGCTTTATTACGTGCCATGCCTGTTCTAGCTTGATCTGATCTAGCTTTGTTATATGATTCGTAATCATACTCTTTCTTAAACTCTGGCTGATTATATTCTCTATCCTCCATCTTCCCATAACCATATTTCGAAATATCTCTTTGCAAAAAGTCGACTAATGCTTTACTAAATTCTAAAATGTTATAGTCATGTTGTTCTTCAGGATCAGATGAATCTTTATCTGGAGTACCAGGAAGCCCTGCAAAACTGTATTTATGAGAGAAGTGAAACCTATTAAATTCAAAAGGGTCTTTAGCATCTTTGAGAGTCTTACCCTCTAATGATCTAAGAAAGGCCTCTAGAGTATCTTGTCTAGGTACTGCTAAATCTCTACTTTCAAAATATATCTTAAAGGATTTCATCTTAACATATCTCTTAAATTATAAAGGGCAGCTTCAGCAGATGCATCTGTTTCTGATAACTCTTCCAAAGCTTTAATAGCGCTAGTAGCTTGCCGTACTAAATCAGCAATCTCAGCATCACCATATGCTTCATTAATACTATTATAGGCTTCTGCCAATAAATGAGCTTCTCGGGCATTCTTATTATAAATTTTATCTGCCATAATATTATTTATGTTAGTTTAGATTAATCCCAAGGTAAAGCACACACACCCTGAGTAGCTGTCTGCATACTCTCATATATGTTAGATGTTAATTTACTAGTAAAGGTCTTATATTGTTCTGTATCTTTAATAAAGTTAACTACATCGCTCTTTGTAAGATTATCATACTCTATATAAGAAGAAGGATTCGGAGCCGGTACCGTAAAGCTAAAATCAGCAGTAACATCTATATGCTGCCCATTGTAGTTACCACTAAGAGCAGCTTCTACAGTTTTTATTACATTAGTAAGCCCCCCGCTGGAATACTCTACTTCTAATTTTTTAACTATGCATTCTGTATTATAACCCATTTCCTATATTTATTCCTTTAGTATAGAAAGGAAACGGAAATGGAACCGGAACAGGAAATGGAAAAGGAATAGGAACCCATATAAAGGGAAACTCTCTCAGCGATAAAAATTTATCCTAGCCATGGCTCAAACCCCGTTTCGGAACTCGCTCTCTATATAACCAATCTCGAACGCAACCGTCTCTGAGGAGCGGGTCTCTAGAGAGAACCCTTTCTAGAGAGCGGCCCGGGCCTAGAGCCAGTCCTGGCATCTAGACTCTTCATGCTGTTTAAGAGCTGCCTTAAGCCTTTCATTAATGACTCTATCATCTGGATCGTTAGCAGTATAGCCTACTAGAAACATTAGTTCGTCTCTTAGTAGAGTAGCTGCATTACGCTCTTCTATAAACTTATCGTAATCGTTTTTAACTGTCATACTATTATTATATCTGAATTCCTTATGCGCGATCTGGCATGATCTCATTAATGCTAGCAGTCCAGCCTTCTTTACCATCAAACAAATCTACAGTTTGATCTTTCTCATTTATCGAGACAATCGATCCGAAATCATCTCCATCATAAACCCAATCACCAATCTTAAATATATTCTCTCTCATCTCTTTTATTATATTAGAGTTCCTTTAACGTATCTACAATTATCTCACACACACCATCAATAAGCTCTTGTGGTTGCCCATCCAAATATGCAATCAAATTCTCCTGCAGATTTTCGCTAATGTTTCTCAACTC
>Ga0209232_1000279_pt1 | contig 32889 bp, 62 predicted proteins | sample ETNvirenome_2_60_FD_184066 | JGI IMG/M metagenome (GOLD analysis project Ga0209232, IMG submission 184066) | Marine viral communities from the Pacific Ocean - ETNP_2_60 (SPAdes) (version 2) | ecosystem: Environmental > Aquatic > Marine > Oceanic | place: Pacific Ocean | collected 2013-06-22
TAGACAAGATAGTGGTCATGCTATTAGATGTGAAAATAGTTCAGGTCATTACTTTAGAGTAGCTGCTGGTGGTGATACTGAAATTGGTGGTGGTTTACAGATTACAGAAGAAGAAACTACTGATGCTATTGCTATCTTAGATTCTACAAATTCAAATACTAAATACTTTAGCATTCAAGGCGATAATGGTGAATGTAATATTAATAACCCAGCAGGAAACCTTGTTTTACAAAGAGGTGGTACAACTAGATTAACTTGTACTTCAAGTGGAGTTGCTGTTAATGGTGCTTTATCTAAATCATCAGGTTCATTTAAGATAGACCATCCACTAAAACCAGACACACATCATCTTGTTCACTCATTTGTTGAAGGCCCTCAAGCTGATAACCTTTATAGGGGTGTAATTGAACTAAACAATGGTAAAGCTACTATAGACCTTGATGAATGGTTTGGTATGACACCAGGCACATTCTTAGCCTTGAATAGAGATATACAAGCCTTTGTTAATAATGCAGACACCTGGGATCTTGTTAGAGCAAAAGTTATGGGTTCACAACTTATTATTGATTGTCAAAACCCAGATTCAAATGCTGAAGTATCTTGGTTAGTTATAGGTGAAAGACAAGATAAAGAAATACACGATTCAGTCTTAACTGACGATAACGGTAAGGTTATTGTCGAACCACTAAAAACAACAGAAAATAATGTATAATTTTATGAATAACAAAAGGAAATAACTATGCCAGCATATACAACAAATTTAAACTTAACCAAACCAACAGTTGGTGGCGATACTAACGTTTGGGGTGGTTATATTAATAGCAATTCAGATGCTTTAGATGGGATTTTTGCAAATGCGGGTAACGGGACAAGCGTTGGTCTTAACGTTGGTTCTGGAAAAACTCTAACCGTAGCTGGTACGCTGACATCTTCAGGGTCTGCTAGTTTTTCTAATATTGATGTCAATGGGGGTGCTATAGATAATGCACCAATCGGGGCTAATTCAGCGTCAACTGGCGCATTTACTCAAATAACTGCTACTTCAGCTTTTTTCAGAACTAATGCGTTGGTAGTTTCAAGCAATAATAAAATTGGTATTGGTGTTACATCACCTAGCTATTTATTAGACATTGCTTCAGCATCAAATGGCGATATTGTTAATGTTTACACTACAGGCACAGAAGCTTTGGTCAGGGCCGACACTAGCGCAAGCAACCCAGTTTCTTTTGGTGCTGACAACGCTGGTGATTTTATTATTAAAACAGGATCAACCCCAACTAAAAGATTTTCTATAGGCGGTGCTGCAACAGGTGATGTTATTTTGCATACTGGTAATTTATTTTTTTCTACTGCAAGCGCTGGTATTTTCCTAAAATCACCAAATGGCACAGAATTTAAAATAACAGTAGATAACTCAGGGAACTTGGTTGCTACCGAACAATAATATATAATCACAAAATAGGAGTAAATATGGCTATATCATACGAATGGAACTGCAAACAACACGATTACTACCCGTCACACGGTGATGAATCAGACGTTGTTTACAACGTGCATTGGCGATTAAAAGGCGTTGATTCAGAAAATGATTCTGAGGGTAATCCTTATTCAGCAGAAGTGTATGGCTCACAGTCTTTAGATGTTTCAGATCTTTCTAGCTTTGTTGCTTACGCTGATTTAACAGAAAGCGTAGTACAAGGTTGGGTTGAAGCAGCTATTGGTGAGGACGAGGTTGCTAATTTAAAAAGCAACTTAGATGCACAAATCGCTGAACTAAAATCACCATCATCTGTTTCAGGCACAATAGGAAGTTAAGTGAATGGCATTAATTCCTATCACCCCACCAGCAGGTATCGTTAAAAACGGTACTGACTATACTAATAAAGGTCGTTGGGTTGATGGAAATTTAGTGCGTTTTGAAAACGGTTATCTAAAACCTATTGGTGGTTGGGACCTACTAAGAAATACAGCTTTAACAGGCAAGCCTATAGGTATGTATGCCTATAACGACAATAATGGTAATCCTGTCTTAGCTGTTGGCACATCACAAAAAGTCTATGTGTATTACAACGAAACTTGGTATGACATTACCCCAACAAGTTTTGTTTTTGAAACAGCTACAGGGTCAACAGGTTTTGGTGCAGCTGATTTTGGTGAAGAAGATTTTGGTGATGCTCGTTCATCATCAAATTTAACATTTCCAGCCAACAGCTTTTCATTTGATAACTGGGGAGAAGAGTTAGTTTTTTGTTTTGCTGGTGACGGCAAACTTTATCGTTGGCAACCAGGCTCACCAAGCACCATAGGTTCAGCTATTTCCAATGCACCAGTTGGAAATATTGCAACCGTGGTTTCCAACGAACGACATTTGTTTGCTCTTGGCTCAGGTGGCGATCCTCGTAAGATCGCATGGTCAGAACGAGAAGATAACACCAATTGGACATCTTTGGCCCGTAACACAGCTGGTGACATTCAAATCCCAACGGGTGGACAAATCCTCTACGGTCTAAAATATAAGTCCGATATCATTGTTTTTACTGATATTGGTATTAACAGGGTCTACTACTTAGGTGCGCCTTTTACTTACGGTATCGCTGAAGCAGGCACTAATTGCAAAGCTATCTCCGTTCGTTCGATCGTTCAGGCGGGTGACTTTGTTGCGTGGCTGGGTGAGAACGCAGTCTTTGCGTACGATGGGACAGTTAAAGAAATCCCGTGTGAGGTGCATGATTACATTTACAACGAAATATCAGAACCATACAGAAAATCATGTTGGGGTGGTCATAATCAAAACTTTAATGAGATCTGGTGGGGCTTTCCATCAGGTGCTAACCAGACTACACCAAACAAATATGTGATTTGGAACTATCGAGACAATACTTGGTCAATAGGCGAATTAGACAGAAGTTGCTGGGTCGATCAAGGTGCGTTTGATAAACCAATTGCTGGTGATTCTTCTGGTTTTATTTACGAACACGAATCAGGTGTTTTAACAGGTGAGTTAAATCCATTCTGTCAGTCAGGTCCATTAGAAATAGGACAAGGAGATAGATTGGCACAAGTCAATCAAATTATTCCAGACGAAGAAGCCAATGCGTTACCTGGTGTGACTATCAGTTTTACTGGTAAATTTACCCCATTAGGGAGCGAAACAGACTTTGGTTCGTTTACGTTTGAGAACGATGGTTATACCGATGCTCGATTCTCAGCTCGACAAGTAAAAATGAAAGTTACCAGGTCAAGTCAACAAGATTTTCAAGTAGGACAAATAAGATTAGATGTTAAGCAAAGAGGTAAAAGATAATGGATTTATCTTCACAAAGACAATACATACAAAGAGCAACAAATGCCAAACTAAATGTAGGTTCAACTGGATCTCTGCAAACTATATATACTTCACCATCAGGCGGTGATTTTGATTTTGCAATTATTGAATCATTGTTGGTCGGTGATGATGGCAACCAACAAACTAATGTAGATATCGTTATTACTTCTGGTGGCACAAATCATTATTTATGGAAAAACCACAATATTACTGCTTATCAAACCCAAGAAATGTTAAGCAAAAGTTTAATTTTAACCGCAGGTGAAATACTAAAAATACAGGTCAATCACGCTAATATTAATGTGACAGCCAGTATCGTTGAATATGCCAAAGGAAACTAAGACCTGGGAAAGTGAGTGGCCCAGATGCAAGCCTTACATTGAGAAGGCAGTAAAATACCAAGATTCCTATACAATAGAGGATATAGAAGATAAAATAAGGCAAGGAATATTTCATTTATGGCCTGGTAAAAAATCAGCCATGATTACAGAGTTCATTATATTCCCACAAGTAAAAGCCATGAACTTATTATTTTGTGGTGGAGATTACGAAGAACTCAAAGAAATGTTACCATATATAGAAGAGTTCGCTCGTAGAGCAGGCATCAAAAGACTTTATGGCGGTGGTCGTAAAGGCTGGACTAGAAAGTTAGTTAGTCTGGGTTTTGAGCCAGAACACGTTATAAGAAAAGAATTATGAGTAAAGGCGCAACAGTATCAAAAACAGAAGTTCCAGCATATCAAGAACAAGCATTTAAAGATTTATACGCAGCAGGTAAACAGGTCGCAGGTATGCCATTTGTTCCCTATACAGGACCAATGGTGGCTGGCTTTTCACCAGACCAATTAGCTGCATTTGAAGCCACTAGGGGTTTGGTTGGTGAAACTCAAGCATTTAGCCCAGTTGGACAATTACAAAAACTAGCACAAGCACCACTTGATATAAGTGGTTTTATGTCACCTTACCAAGAAGCAGTTATAGATCCAGCTTTGCGTGGTATTCAAGAACGTCAAGACATAGCTCAACAACAAGCACAAGAAGCAGCACTTAAATCTGGCGCTTTTGGTGGCTCACGAGGAACTATTTTAGAATCAGAAGCACAAAGACCATATATTCAAGCAGCAGCAGATACAGAAGCAGCTTTAAGAGAATCTGGTTATCAACAAGCACTACAAGCAGCACAACAACAACAGGGTTTCCAGTCTGGCCTATTAGGCGATCTGTATGGTCAACAATTGCAAGGTCTTGGTTTCTTGAGTGGTATTGGTGGCCAACAACAAGCTCTACAACAACAAGCGCTTGATGCGTCTCGTGGTGAGTTCGAGCGTGCGTTAGCGTTCCCAGCACAACAACTAGCTTACTTAACGGGTGCTATAAGTGGTGTTCCTACTTTGGCAAGCCAATGGAGCAAAAAGAAAACAGGTACAGGTGATATTTTAGGAACGCTGTTTGGTCTAGGAGAATAATATGTTTCCAATAAATCCCGCTCCAAAACAACAAGGTTTTTTACCAGGCTTATTGGGTGGTATAAAACAAAGAGGTCAAACTTTTGTTACTAGATTGGGTGGTATAAGCCCAAAAGACCAAGCTATGGCAACGCAAAAAGAGTTAGAGGAAGCAAAATATAAAGGCAGAAAAGAATTATATGCACGTTTGTCTGATGCTTTTTTGGGCGAAGATATTAGTTCTGGCATTGCAGAAAGACAGCAAAGCCAACTAGCCATGATGCAACAGGCAGAAGAAGAAAAAAGAAAAAAAGCAGCACAACAAGCATATGATTCTGCTTATGAATCAGCAAACACACAACAAAAAAAATTAATGGAACTGCTTGGTCGTGATGGCTATAAAGAATATGCAACAGAATTAGCATTAAAAAATGCAGGTCTTAGTGATTCAAAAAAAACAGCAGACATTCAAAACTTTGAATACTTTAAAAGCCTAGAACCAGAAGATCAAGAAACTTTTAAAATGCTTGAAGGCCGATCACCAGAACTTGCTTACGCAATAGCCACGCAACAAAGAATAGGAAGATCCGCAGCAGGATTAGATCTGTCTCCTTTAGAGCTTGCAAGAGATCAGAAAGTAGCTGGAGAATTAGCAGAGTTTGAGACTGGTGGTTTTGCTACAGTAGAAAGCAATTTAGATAAATTAGATAAAGTTATAAGCCAATTAGAATCTAGTGAAAATTTAACAGGCCCAGTAATAGGTAATGTTCCAACTGTCCTAAAAGCATTTTATAACCCTGAATCTGTTGGTGTTGAAGATGATATTAGGTCGATTATATTTCAATCATTAAGACAAACACTTGGCGCACAATTTACAGAAAGAGAAGGGGACAGATTGGTTGCTGCATCATTTAATGCTGTGCTTTCAGAAGAAATTAATGCTGAAAGACTAAAAAGGCTTAGAACAGAAACAGCAAACTCAGCACAAGCCAAATTAGATATGATTGATTATTTTGACAAAAACAAAACTGTTAGGGGTTATAAAGGAGAAATATTTGATACAAGCAATCTTTTAGCAAAAATTATTTTACCAGAAGATTATGCTGAACTTACGGAAACAGAATTAGAGCAAATTTATGTAAATCCAACTACAACACCACAAGAATTACAAGCTATCGAGCAATTATTAGAAGAAAGAAGGGGTAAATAATGAGCTTAGACCTTGAAGATCTAAAAAGAAAAAGAGAAGCAGCCCTACAAAATGAACCACTACCAGAGGGCGAAGGAGATGTTGCTAGGGGTTTTAAAGACATTTTAAGATCTGCTCTTGGTCAAGGTTTGGCTTTGGGTTTTGGTGATGAAATAGAGGCCTTTGTTACTTCTAAACTAACTGGTGAAGAATATGAAGATGTTGTTAAAGGCATAAGAAAAGATATTAAAACTTTTAAAAAAGAAAGCCCTATTCTAGCAGGCGCAACAGAATTGGGCGGTGGTGTAGCTACAGGTGTAGCTGGTTTGGGAAAAACAGCATTAACCACACTACTTAAAAGCGCAGGACTAGGAGCTGGTTATGGGGCTGGATTATCAGAAGGGGATTTAGAAGAAAGGGCAAAAAGCGCAGCAACATCAGGGATTGTGTCTGGTATACTGGGTGGAACTGCTCAAAAATTTTTACCAAGACTTACACCTGAAGCAAAAATATTACAAAAAGAGGGGGTTGAATTAACGCCAGGACAAGCACTATCAGGACCTGTTGGTGGTACTTTAAGAAGGGTTGAAGAAACTGCATCTTCTTTACCAGCACTAGGAACAGGTACTGCCTTACAAAGATCAACAGAAACATACAATAGGGCTGTTTTTAACAGAACTCTTAAAAAAATTAATGACGAATTGCCAAAAAATATTAACATTGAAGATGCGCCAAAAATTTTTGCCAATAAAATAACAGGCAAATTGAACCAAGCGGCACAAAAACTAGAAGTAAAAAACATTAATAAATTACAAAATGAAATTGATGATTTTCTTTTAGACCAGCCATTAACAAAATCAGAAATTAAAAATATTAAAACAAGACTTGGTAAGTTTTTTGAAAAAGCTCAAAAGGGTAAGCTTTCTGGTGAAGAAGTTCAAAAAATGGATTCATTTTTAAACACACAAACCAGAAGGTTTAGTTCCAGCACAGATGCTTTACAAAGAGAAATGGGCGATGTTTACTCTGGTATCTATAATAAATTTAGTAGTTATTTAATAAACAACAACCCAAAAAATTTAGTAAAAAATTATCAAAATGCCAAAAACGCTTATGGCGATCTTTTAATTATTTCAAAAGCAGCAACCAGAGGAGCTGGTGATACAACATTTACAGCAAGACAATTATTAGCACAATCAAGAGGTTATGATCCCACAACAGCAAAAAGAAGAACGTTTGTTGGTGAAGGCAAGTTACAAGATATTGGTAGACTTGGTGAAAGGGTTTTAGGCAGAGAAATACCAGAATCAGGAACCATTCCAAGAGCTTTAACATCCGCTGCCTTATTAGGTGGTGGTGCGGTTGTAGATCCTATGAGCGCAGGAATAGGGGCTGGAATTTTAGGTGCGTATCAAACACCACAAACTCAAAGGGCTTTGTTAGAACTATTAAGAGGAACTAGCGCAGTAACCCAAAGCAGTATTCCATACGGTGTTGGCGAAATGCAAGCCCCTAGAGACTAATGAACCAACAAGAAATGATAAGGCTTCTGCAACAAATGAACGCAGAGCAAACCACCCAACCTCAATTTGATTTAAGCCAAGATGTGGGATCAATAGAACCAATACAATCAACACCAGCACAAGAAAGAGTACAAGGATTAGCAAACTTATTGCAAAACCTTGGTCAAAAAGATTTGCCATTGTTTGGTACATTTAAGGATCCTAGACGAGCATATCAATTAGCAGACAAGCTTACTTTTGTAGACCCAACCAAACAAGGCGGTATCGGAGAGTTTTTACCAGGATTTTCTTATGCATTAGCTAAAAAAAGACAAGATCCAATGGGCGCAGCATTAGCACTTTTGGACCTATTGCCAGGCGGACCTCTTATAGGAAACATTACAAGAAAAGGATTAACCAGGGCGCAATCTGATTTATTTACTGGTGATGTGGTTAAAGATGCTCAACGTATGCACGAAAGAGCGGTGCGTCTTGGTCCAGAATTTAATCAAGAAATAGATACAGTCGCAGAAAGCTTAGGATTTAGAACAACTTTGCCTGGACAAACTAAAACCATAGATGATCTTACTGGCTTTGCAATTGGTACTGTAAAAATGCCAAAAAGAATTCTTGAAAAAGCTGAAACAAAAACTGGCTCAGATGTCACTAATATTACAGACCCAATAAGAACCAGAATTATTGTCAAAACACCAGAAGAAGAAGAGCGGGCTGCTAAAGCTATAAAAAATAAATATTTAACTTTTGATAAGGGCAGAGATGTTAAGCCTGAAGGTTTTGTTGATCGTAAGCTGAACATTCAATTTACTGGCGCTAACGGAGAAACATTGATTGGTGAGGTTGGTCTTATAACTGAACCAATGTGGCGAGCTAGTAATAAAAACCACCCATTATATGAAGAGTTTAGATCTATGTTCCCTAAAGGTATGCCAGATGATCCTAAAGAGTTAGGTAAAATTGGTAGATCTCAAAGAGAGAAGGGTGAAACATTACTACAAAAAATGGACGAGATTTTTGCAGAAGCTAAAAAAGAAATAGATCCAAGTTTTTACGATTAGGTTAAATTTTTACAGCTGGAATTTCTGGAAGGTCTTTACCAATAATACCAAACTTTGATTCAAAATCTTCTTTAGACATTTTTGAGCCATCAACAAAGAAGTCGGCAACTTGGCTAGGTTCTGCAAGCGTCCAATTATTATTTTCAGGTGAGATAAAGAATCCAAAGTCAGCATCATCAACAGGATTTAATATTGCTGGTCCCTTTTCCCATGTAAAGTATAATCTTTCCATCAACTATATTTTACAAAATTTTACCAAAAAAGGGAAGCCTAGGCAAAGCTATGATATACTCAATTTTGAGCATATATAGCTAATAACAATGAATCAACAACAGATAGGCCGTGCGGGTGAACACCTCACAGCTTCGTATTTGTGCCGTTACTTTGATGATGTCTTTACCGCTTCAGAATCTTCTAGGTTTGATTTTTTAACTGTTAAAGAGGGCTGCAATTATAAAATTCAAGTAAAAACAACAAACTCACCCTTTTTTAAAAACAATAATAATTGGCTGCGTTGGGATATAAAGAAAAAAATATCTAACAAAGACAATGAGTATCGTGTGTACGATGAAAATGAAGTTGATATTTTTGCGTTCGTGTATTTGTTTTTAGATAAAGTAATATTTGTTCCAAACAAAAATCTTGGTAAGACTTATCAAAAAAAAGTGGAGTTTGTTAGTGAAATACAAACTTTAGAAACTTTAGTTTCTTCAACCGAAGTAATTAGAGATCTTAAATTATAAAGAATCTACGTCTAATGTTACTTTTTGGTTATTTGAGTGTATTAATAGTTTTAATGCGTATTCGGCAATATTTTGATGGCATTTGCTATTTTCTTTAGCAAATACTTTTAAATCGTTAAGAAGGTCCCTGTCTATATACAGAGCCTTCTTACCATTTCTTTCATTAAATATTGGGTCATTAAAACTAAATAAACCGTTTTCTACCATATTCAATCCTTGTATCCATATTCCAAAAGTAATTCCAAACTGTGTATTGCTTTTTCAATGTCTTGCTTACCGTTCTTTAGTCTTGCTCTAGTGACGTAAGAAATAGCTTCAGATTCAAGATTATTAAGTTTGTTTTTAAAACAATATTCAGCAGGTTGAATTGCAAGATTTTTATAATGATCTCCGCCCACTTGTTTCCTGGACGCTAGACCATCAATTTTCTTGTCCCATTCTGCATCAGACATAAAATCACATTTTTCTTCAGCTCTATAATCTTCTGGTTTAATCTTATCAATACTCATATCATTCCCTTTTTTTATAAAAAACTACCATTATTAGTAATTTATGTATATTATAGTAATAATTATTTAAAAGGGAATCAAATGCAAAATAAAAACTTTGATATCAACAACACGATCGACACGGCTAGTTTGGCCAAGCGTTGGGGTGTCACAAGAAAAACAATCGACAACAGAAGGTATAGAGGTCAAGGACCTAACTATTTCAAAATCAATGGCAAGGTCCTTTATGATCTTGACGATATAAAAAGAATAGAAGAAGAATCATATATTTCTGTTAATGGCGCACGCACTATATAGTCCATCGTCTGCGGAACGATGGTTCAATTGTCCAGCGTCACCAAGTATGTCGGCTGATGTTCCATATACGGTAAGCTTGCCAGCTGCTGAAGGTACATTGCTTCACCAGATCTCTGAGATGCAACTTAAAGACAGAATGGAAAATGCCATGCTTGAAACTTATTGGTTGGACAGAACAGAAGTTATAGAAGATTTTGAAATTGAAATAAATCAAGATATGATTGATTGTGCTAAGGCTTATGTCGATTATGTTAACGACACAACAGAACGTTTGGATGGAAAATTGCTAATAGAAGAAAAAGTCAGCGTAGAAGAAATCAGCGACAAGTGCTGGGGTACGGCTGATGCCATTGTTTTGGGCGATAATAAAATAGCAGTTATTGATTTTAAATCTGGTAAATGGCCAGTTACCGCAGAACACAACAAACAACTATCTATTTATGGTTTGGGCGCTCTCGCTAGATATGGTGATGAAGATACCGAACTAGAACTAACAATCGTACAACCTCGTGCCAAGGATAAAGTTGGCCCAGTTCGTTCGTGGACTGTGCAAGCACAAGACTTGGTTGTGTGGGGGTACGGTGAACTCAAAACAGCTACTGATGCTTGTGATGAGGAAAACCCTAGTTTTAATCCTGGGGATTGGTGTCGCTTTTGTCCAGCTCGTGACAAATGCGATGTATATAAACTTACCAAGAGGTGAAAATATGAGCGAAGAAAATAATAAACTCTTTACGCTGACCAACGAAAGTGGTGAAGCTAGAGATGTTTTTCCAAACGACTTGGACGATAACACTCGTCCATTAGCAAACGAAGTTAGCATGGCTATGCAATTACAAAATGCAAGACAAGCTAAATATAACGAAGCACTTGTTGAAGTGAGAACCAATGAAATAATAAATGCTTTTATTTCTGAACGTGCGTCTGCCTTAGAGAAAGCCTTACCACCTGTGGTCAAGGTTGCTACTAAATCAGGTGATATCAAAAAAGATAAGAGTTAATTATGTCGTTAAAGGGTATCTTAAAAAAGGCCAAACAAAGACCACCAGTTATTCTGGTGCATGGTGGGCCTGCGGTCGGTAAAACAACATTAGGCTCTCAGTTTCCGAAACCTATAATTGTGACTACCGAATATGGAATGGGAAAAATTAAGTGTGACCACTTTCCTGTAGCCAAAACTTTCGATGAGTTCATGGATAATTTAAAACAAGTCAGAGATGGCGAACACGATTATAAAACACTCGTGATTGACAGCGTAGACTGGTTACAAACTTTGATACATGAAAAATACTGTGTTGTTGAAAATATCAAAAGCATTGAATCTAAAGGTTTTGGTAAAGGATATGTAGAGTGCTTGGAGTATTGGCGACAATACTTAGACATTCTTGATGCTTGTCGTGATCGTGGAATGATTATTTTCCAAATTGCTCATAGTGAAATAAAAAAAGTTGAAGATCCAAGAGTAGATTCTTGGGACAGATACGTTATTAAATTACACAGAAGAGCAAGCGATCTTTTACAAGAACATTGCGATATTATTTTCTTTGCTGCGTTCAAACTTGGACAAGTGAAGAGACAAGGCAAAGGTGGCGGACTAACTAATAAAACCATTAAAGGTGATAGATGTTTGTACGCTGTTGATAACCCTGCTTATCTTGCAAAGAATAGATATAACCTTCCAGAAGAACTGCCGTTTGACTGGGAAGTAATTAGAGGAGAAATAATCAAGGAGTAATATGGATTTAAGTAATTATGAAATCTCTGCCGCTTCTAGTGAAGAAGCAATTAAACCTGGACGTTATACGTTGGAGTATATCTCTGATGAAATGGTCGAGGGTGGGACTAATGGCTGGGTAGCTTTAAAAGCTACTTTCAAAGTAAAAACAGAAGGAACTTATTTTGTTACAGCTACTTATGCTTTAGAGCATAAAAATCCCAAAGTAGTAGAAATTGGTCTTGATAAACTGGCTAAACTAGCCAAGGCCTGTGGGTTGGACAATCTTAAAAACTCAGAAGAGCTTATCGGTAAACTGGTAAGTGCAGAAGTTGTGTTAAATAAGAATGGCTACCCAGAAGTCAATGGTGAAGATTATGGTAAAACTTACCAACCAGTTGAACAAGAAGCAGCCCCTAAAAAGGTAAAAGCTAACAAGTCTGATTCTGAAGAAGAAGTAGACACTAGCGATATACCATTTTAGATGTTGCGACAAGATTACCCTAGCTTGTGTGGCATTTGTGCTGCACCAGCCAAGGGTTATCTGGTTAAACGGGACGATCTGTATTTCGGAGCTTGCTCAATGGCACATCAAAAAAAACTATCACAAGGTGAGAAACTTAAAAACGTTGCTCGCTTGACTGAAAAGGGTCTTGATTATGCGCTAGCTCAAACAAAAGAGGTGTATGTGGAATACGGTAAAAAAAATAAAAAATTCATATTGCATGAATGGGAAAGCGAGGACAGAAGAGATCTCTTCAGACAAATAGTAAGAGAGTATCTGAACTACGCCAATAAACAAGCAGAGGATGGTGTAAAAATTGGAACTGACAAAATATACAGGGAATGAAGGTTTAGTATTAAAAACTAAAACCCAACCAACACAAACTGATCTCTTAACTGAGATGCAAAACTTCGGACTTAAAGTTTCTTACCTTGATACTTCTGGTACGCTCGTGCGTGTGCCAGTCACAGCAACGTCTGGTATTCGACCAGACAAGTCAAATGAAAAATCTGGCTGGTATTGCATTAATGAAGTGGGCGGACACATCTTCGCCAACTTTGGTAATTGGAGAAATGGCTCAGAACAAAAATGGTCAAGCACAACTAACTCGAAACTAACACAACGAGAACGTGATGATTTAGCTAAACGTGTGGCTGAAGCACGAAAATTAGCAGAAATACAACAAAAAGAACGACAAAATGAGGTGGCTGCTGATTGTGCGAACAGATTCGCTTCCTATCAAAAAGTTGCAGAACACCAATACCTTACGTCCAAAAAAATTCAAAACTTCGGTCTTAGGGCAAATAAGGAAGCCTTGGTTGTGCCGATTTACAATATTTCTGGTGAAATTAGATCTTTACAATATATAAAGCCAAATTCTGATAAAAGATTCGTAAGTGGTGGACAAATTAAAGGCAATGTTTTTTTGTTGGGAACAGACTTTAGTGAGTTAAACAAATTAGATACTTTAATTGTTTGCGAAGGGTACGCTACCGCAGCATCTATATACATGGCAACAAAGGTGCCAGTTGCTTGCGTATTTTCAGCTAACTTTGGTTACGATGCCATACAGGGTTTAAGATCTAAAACTGATTGCAAAATTATCTTAGCCTTCGATAACGATAAATCTGGGTTGGGCCAAAGCAAAGCCCAAGAAATTGCCAGCTCTTTTTATAACGTTATCGTTCGTGTGCCGTCTATTCCTGGTGACTTTAATGATCTTCATGTGGCTTACAATTTAGACAAAGTAAAACTAGAGTTATTAGACCATGGTTTTGGTATAACCAAATACTCAATTAAGAATTACGTTGATGCACCACCTGAACGGGTTTGGTTGGTTGATCGCATGATTGAAACATCTAAGCCGTCACTACTCGCATCTATTGGTGGTGTGGGTAAATCTATGTTGGGTTTAAAACTAGGGTTATCGGTCTGTGGGGCAGGTGATGGTCGGTTTTTAGAGAAAGATATTAACAAATTTGGCAATGTTGTGGTCATTTCTGCCGAAGATGATCAAGAAGAAGTGCATAGAAGGATTGATGCTTTAGATCCTAAAGGCAAACGTTTCAAGTCTGCCTACGATATGTACACCTTTACCGTCCCAGATTATGGGAAACCAATCACATTATTAAAAGACGATCACAATGGCTTGGGTTTAACTACGGCAGCGCATGAGTTGATGGAAGAGTTGCGCTCTATCGACAACTTGGCGCTCGTAATTATTGACCCAATCCAGTCTTTTGTGGGAGCTTCGATCACCACCTCGCAAGAAGCAGCGCAATTATATTGTCAGTTTTGCGCTTCTATTTCCTCGCAGTTCGGAGCTTCCACTCTTTCAATTCACCATATGACTAAAACCATGTTGACTGATACTGATGATCCTATGGCAGCAAGAGGAGCGATTCGTGGTGCTTCTGCTTTAACAGACGGCCATAGAATGGCTATGGCCATTTGGTTGGCTAGTGAGGGTGATGTCGAAAGTATTTGTGCTGAAGAAGGCCTAGAATATGACAGAACACGGGTCGTTCGTGCGGGGATTGTTAAGTCTAATGCTCAAGCAGACACTAGGGTTATGACACTAATTAGACGTGATGCAGCGCTTGAGGTTTATACCAAAGGAAATATTAACTGGGAATGATAATCTACACCGAAGAAAATTTAGATCTAGCCTGGCATGAAGATTGCAAGTTTAGGTCTAAGATTGGTGAGCAATGGTTGGGGCGTGAGGATTATCGCAGACGTTTTGAAGAAGAGTTAGATGAATATATTGCTGGTTTAAAACAAGTTGAAGATCTCGATATCATCATACCAAAATGGATTACAGACATTATAGATGCGGAGATTAATGAATGATTTGTCGGTTCTGCGGTGGCGAAACTAAAGTAACAGACACTAGAAAGTTGGGTGAGGGTGATTTGATTAAACGCAGACGCTCTTGTTATAGTTGTGGTAAACGTTTTACCACTTATGAAGAATATTATATAAGGAGAAGAAACAATGGCTAAAAAATATATTCATGTTAATCAACATAAAATTAGGGCTAATAAAAAGCATGGTACTAACGAACCTGTGATAACCATAAAAGAAGGTCGGACCAATACATATTGTCATGCTGTTGACATATTAGGATCTGCAACCGTTATGTATGGTGGTAATGAAAAACCTATTTTACCTTGCGGTGCCAGGGTGGTTATTATGACTGAAGCAGATATTAAAATTAAGGAGAAATAAATGAGTGGCAAAGGATCGGACAGACGCAAAACCCAAATAACAGATGAATCGTTTTCGCAAAATTGGGAAAAGATCTTTGGTAAAAACCAAGAAAATGTTAAGAAATATAAATGGAAAAAGAACAAACCAAGGAGAAAAATAAGGGATTAATGGTATGCTTAGTATAGTAAGTTTTACTATACTACCTAGTAAAAGAGGGACATACATATAGTAAAACAGGGACATGAACCTAGTAAAACTTACCCATATATCCATATACATATACATATGTATAGGAAAAGCAAAAAGCTTTAGCTTTTTTGCTTTTTACTTAGGAACGAACATTGGAGTAAATTATTGAGTTGCGTAAAGCACAGCTCATTTGGACTATCCATAGAGTGGGAACATTAATTTACTCCTCTTAGGAACGAACGCATGAGAACCAGGGACAAAGATTATTGGTGGATAACCGACAGCATAGAGGACGAGCAAACGAGTGGCTTGGTCAAACGTGCGTTCGTAAGCGAGAGCAAAGAGTTTAATAAAGTTAGGGCAGAAGTTTGGCGCTGCTATCGTTCGTTGGTGGGGGATAAAACTTTGAGTGTGAGTGCGAAGTTGATCCTCTGGGCCTTATGTGAGCGCTGGCGGTGGGAAACTTGTTCAAGTCACGATGCCATTGATTACTATGCACAAATGACTGGGGTGAATCGTAAGACCGCAGGGCGGGCGATTGCTGAGTTAGTCGAGCGTAATATTATTTGGTTGGTCCTGGAAGATGAGCGGGTTAGGTTAAAGAAGTCACAAACGAGCGGGAAGAAACATTTTCTCCTGGTTGGTTTGAGTTATTTTATAAGGAGTGGAAAACATGAGTGAGGATCTAAGGAATGAGGTCGGTGCGCCTAGTATTGCAGAAGAACAGTATTGTGTGTGTGGTGAATTGTTGGAAGATTGTTCCCGTGCGTATGAGCATATGACTAAGGGCGTATAAAAAAAGACCCTTCAGCAAGCACGAGAGAGTTGGGGAAGCTTGCCGTTGGGTCTAAAAAATAACAGGAACCATCTTGTATCAGATGTGAAATAGTTAAACGACAGCTCCTGTTAATTGTTTGGCAGCTCGTTTTGCCCTTGGGTGAGCTAAACCCTCAATGAACGGAAAATTAAAATCTAAAAAAACCGTTGGGCTGTTAGTTATCATGTTACCTTATGATGCCCGTATTTGTGTACAAAAATATCATAAGCTTCTTCTTCATGGAGAGGATCATCCTTCCAATCAAAGCGTTCTTGGTTTGCATCTTGAAGCCAACTATTAAAGTTAGTTTCAAAATTATAGTTTACATCGTAGTTAAATTCTTGAATTTTTCCCTTCATCTCTTTACCCTCACAAAGTCCATATAATCGGACAGATGTTTATTACTCTTAACTTCTCCTATGGTTACTTTACCAAAAGGTTTCTTATATATCCTTGCCATTCTGCATAAGAATAGGTTGTGCATAAATACGTCTATATGGTTTTTAATGTGTTTCATGCTTCAATTATCTCCTTTTTAATTTTTTTAATTGGTTTATTGTATTATCGGCATCTGTATGTAAGACACCAATTCCACCAGCTTGTTCCCAAGCTTCGATGTTATCTTTTCTATCGTCAATCAAGACATGGTTAGGTCTGGCAAATACAGCCTTATCTCTACCCTTGATGGTTGCTGTAACTATAACGTTTGGACCTATATGTTTTTTAATCCATTTAAGCTTGTCCTTAACAACAACCTCTCTGTTTATCTCCCCAGAAGCAGTTAAGATTTCCCAATGATGTGCTATTTGGTCAACGTGTTTTATTAGTTTTTCCATGCCAGGCATAACTGGTAAATTTCTGAACAAACCATTGTTACTAAGTTCAATCTTTTTTTCATCGTAATCTTGATCGCAAGTTAGGGGACCATTTAGGTATTTTGGTCCCTCTACTCCTTTGACAAAATCAGCCAGAACTCCGTCCATGTCAACAAATATTTTATTTATCTCTGTCATGCTAGTCCGTTTTTAACTAAACATTGGCCATAGATGTGGTCGGCATAGCAGTTTAGTTTGTTTTTAATCTCTTCTTGCTCTGCATCATGCTTTGCTTGCTCTTCTGGAGTTCTTTGAGGATTGATTTTATACTCAACCTTTACAAGTTTCTGACAATGCAAAATTGTTTTAGTCTCGCAGATCTTAGCTCTTTGAGCATCGGTCAACTTAGTAACGTCAACTTTTTCTTGGAAATGAGCAAGACTTTCTTTGGTGGCCCACTGAGGATCTAATCCAATAGTTTTGATATGTCCATCTTCATTCTCATAAAGAACCTCAATACCACTGTAAGTGCTTTTCTTAACAGCACACCACTCACCAGTTTTTGGGTTTAAGGTTTGATAACAAAGTCTGTCACCTCTCTTTGTTGTTTCAATCCAATACTTTCTCTTGGTTCTTAACTTGTATCCCCAAGGATAATCTTCAACAACAACAGCGTTGTCCGCTGCGTCCTTGTTATAAATAATATCTCTTATCATTTTATCTCCTTATTAAACTTTTGTAGTTGACCCATCATGTATTCGTAATCTCTGCCGAGATACTGTAAATAGTTCAAAACTCCTTTAAAGTTTATAAATTCTTCTGAATCAATGATGAACTCACCATCATCATCTTCTCCAAACAACTCTACAAAGTAGTTGCCTGTGCCTAAGTAATCATCGTCTCTTTCTATTTCAAGTCTTGTGACGAGTTGCTCATCACCATTTTCATATCTGAAAGTATCAAAACCTTCAATTTTAACTTCGCTCATTATTTTTTCTCCCAATAGTTGCTGAATGGTGTGCCGTCATAATCGACACCCCAATAAATACCAATGCCGTTTTCGTGGTTGCCCACTTTGATATTGTCTAGTCTATGATTAACCTTTCTGCCATCATCCCAAAGGATGTCAACAGTCTTGTCAGTATAAACATCGACAACCTCACCGAAGTCTAGCGGGATCCCAGCTCCCCAGAACCCGGTGACTTTTTTGGTTTTTGTGTTTAACACTACGCCACCCCCATTTGTTTTAGTCTTGCCATAATGACAAGACCGTTACAAGCATCACAACATCTGCCAGCCACCAAAGGCTCGGCGTTGTGGCCCATGTTCCAGTACACTTTGCCGTGCTCATCTTTTTTCTGCTCTATGTCATTGCCACATAAATCACACTTTTTAATTTCGTCAAACATTACGCCATCTCCTTACAGTTGCATTTTAAATAAACAGTTTTTTCTGGTATTGGATTACCAAAGCAATCCTCGAAAGTAATCTTTCTTTTGCCAGTCCCTAGACATTTCTTGCAAGTGTTGTCATACACTTTTTGGAAACCATCTTGAAGTTTTTTTGCCATGGTTTTATCTTCATTACCATTGGCATCGTAACTAATTACATCAAACATTAACAATACTCCTTATAAGCCATCAAAGTGCCACAATCGTATGGTTGGCACATCCAGCCATGTTCTTTCATAAACTTATCAAACTTTGGATTGACACCAGTAGTATCTATCCAATACTCGTTATAATCATCATACATTGGCTCAGGACCATACTCTCCTGGCACAACGTCATTAAACTCACTACCTTGAAACCAGATCCCTTCTTTATCTGGTTCTTCGTAGAACTCGCTCAAAGGCACAGCCTTTGCTTCTGGATAAACCTCGTTGATCTTTTTAATCATCTCGGCTTCTTTGAATTTTTTCATATTAATCCCTCACTTATAAGTATACCTAACTTTACCCTAAATGCAACTCTTTTACTCATCATGTTAGATAGGCGTTTACATAGTTGGGTAAACCATGGTTCTTTAAAACTTCACTTGCAGCTTCCATTGCAGCTTCTGCTCTGTCAGCACTTTGAGATCCATTGTGGTCATACTCAACCTCGACCACGTAGCCAATGTAATAATCACCACTTATGTATCCCAACTGTTTGCATCGTTTCGCAATTTTGTTTCTCATGGTTGGTGTTTTTATATAAGCACCACCACAATTGCCCTCTTTCTCAACAGTATATGGTTTGTTGTAATCAAACCCGCCTGTTAAAGAATCAGCAGTTTGAAACGCTACTGGATTTGGTACACATTCATCATGGGCCTTCTGTGCAGCCTTTGATGCTTCTTTTATCATGTTTACAATATATTCATCATTTATCATATTCATCTCCTTAATCCTTCCATGTTGTAAATTGAAAATATAATTTACCAATCTTTAGTTTTGGTCCAAAGTATTCACAGATTTCAAAATCAAAAAATGGAATTTTATATTTGCTTCTTCTTTTAGTAAGATCTAACGAAACAAAAAATGACCAAGCAGGTTTCTTCCAATTAATCTGAAACCCATATTCTTGTTCATGTTTTTTTGGTTTTATCAATTCAAAAAGTCCTGGGTAATTCATCTCCTTAGTCCACCTCTAATTGCACTACATTAAAATCTTCAAGACCGTCACAATCCACCCAATCTTTGACAAATGCTTTCCAATCTAAAAAGTAATCACCTGTCTCATAGTTGTAATTGTCAGTCTGGCCTTCACAACCATTGCTCATGGCATAAAAAATAGTTGCAGCTTCGTGCAACTTGCCATAACAATTAACTGTATGGCCTTTGTAATTAACGACTGTTTTCATAACTCTCTCCTTTTTCATACACCTCTATACTACCTAAAACTACCCTGAATACAACCCTGTTACTCAAAATAAATACACTTATTTACACATTGCCCATAAATAAAGGCTCTAAATGGTAAAATTTGAACATGGAAAAGGGAAAACCAGGAAGAAAACGCCACAAATTTACAGAAGAAGATTATATAAATATAACCAAATGGTCGGGGTTGGGTCTTTCTGAGCAGCAAATTGCTGATAATCTGGGCGTCTCTTTATCAACTATAGCAAGAAAGAAAAGAGAAAAAGGTAGATTTGACACATCATTAAAAAAAGGAAAAGCAAAAGCAATCGAACAAGTCACGAACGCACTATTTAATAATGCGGTCCACGACAACAACACAACGGCTCAGATCTTCTACTTAAAAAACAGAGATAGTTCAAATTGGTCCGACCGTACGCAAGTGGAACATAACCTGGATCTTAAAAACATACTAACGAACGCAAAGGACCGACTAATAATAGATGGCCAAGCAAAACCAACGAACGACCAGGAACGAATCACGAATATTAAAAACATTGGCGCACCAGATGATTGACAGTCTTTTTCATAGTCCCTTTAATTGTCTCTTGTCAGCGTGCGCCCCTCGTTCGTGTCGTTCGTACGGGAACGAATATATAAAGTATGTGGATAAAAATGTGGATAACTTATTTATGTTTACCCCCCCGTTCGTTTGTATGACGGTGGTAGATATATGTAAACTGATGAGATAATTTTTTTATGAAATACGGAGCAGAAGCTGAAAAAGAACTAATGACCGAAATCTGGTCGCTTGGTATTAAAGACGATCCGCTTAATTTTGTTAAGTTTGCATTTCCCTGGGGTCAGAAAGACACCCCCCTTGAAGATTTTTCAGGACCAAGGAAGTGGCAAGAAAAAATTTTACGAAAAATTACAACACAAATACAAAGGAACAACGGCAAAGTAGAACCAGAGATGTTTAGGCTAGCTGTGGCTTCTGGTCGTGGTATTGGTAAATCAGCATTAGTTTCATGGTTAATCCTCTGGATGTTATCTACCAGACTTGGTTCTACCATCATTGTCACAGCGAACACAGAACAACAGCTTCGTTCCCGTACGTGGGCCGAACTCGGCAAGTGGATTACGCTATCCATTAATTCACATTGGTTTGCTAAAACAGCCACCACCGTAAAACCAGCAGCCTGGTTTGAGGAAGCGCTCGTTCGTGACCTAAAAATTGACACAGGTTATTACTACGCTCAAGCGCAACTTTGGAGTGAAGAAAACCCAGACGCATTTGCAGGTATTCACTCATCTTACGGTGTGTGTTTGATCATGGACGAAGCATCAGGTATTCCCGCACCGATTTATTCCGTCTCAGAGGGATTCTTCTCCGAACCAACGAAGGATAGGTATTGGTTTTGTTTTTCTAACCCTAGGCGTAACACAGGGCCATTTTATGACTGTTTTCATTCAAAAAAACCTTATTGGGCTACCGAACAAATAGATTCACGCACGGTCGAAGGCACAGATACTGCTTTGTTCAATCGGATGTTAGAGCAATACGGAGAAGATTCAACCGTTGCTCGTGTTGAAGTCCTGGGTGAATTTCCCAAGATGGACGATGATACTGTTATCCCAATGGACCTAATTAAATCAGCCATGGGTCGTGATGTGTCGCTAACTTCAAGTGAGCCGATTGTCTGGGGTTTGGATGTCGCTCGATTTGGTGGCGATAATTCTGCGCTATGCGTGCGTCAAGGTAATACTGTGTTTGAGGTGCAAACTTTTCATTCTATGGATCTAATGCAACTTTGTGGTGCGATTAAGAATAGATTTGAAGATGCGACTGTCATGGAACAACCCCAAGAAATTTTAGTTGATGTGATTGGTATTGGCGCTGGTGTGGTCGATAGACTACGAGAATTAAATTTACCCGTTCGTGGGGTAAACGTAGCCGAAGCACCAAGCACCAAAAAAAATTATTTGAATTTACGAGCAGAACTATGGTTTGCGATCAAAGATTGGTTGGCGCAACGTGATTGTCGGCTGCCTGAAGATGATGAATTGTGTTCCGAACTGGCTGCACCTAGTTACAAATATACGTCATCTGGTAAAATAAAGTTAGAAAGTAAAGAAGAAATGCGTAAACGTGGCGTCAAGTCACCAGACCGTGCCGATGCTTTGGCACTCACTATGGCATCAAATGCAGCAGGTGCTAGTGGCAGTATGAGTTATTTAGGTTATAATTTCAGACAACCACTAAAATCACGCATAATAAGAGTGGGATAAGGAAAGAATAAAAATGCTACCTAAATTTAAAAAATACGTTAAAAAATATAAAAATAAATTTTTACCAAACATTGATAAAAAATCAGACATTGAAGAAGCGGGTGAAGGTTTTGATGGTTTTTTAAAAGATTTAAAACACATTAGAAAACCAAGCAATCGCAGAAAGATGGCAAAAAAAATGATTAAATCAATGTTTTTTAAATAAAAATTACACCTATGGCAGAACAAGATAAAAAATACGAAGTTAAAGTTGAAGAACAGAACTTTGACGATCTCAGCGCATACCTCAAAAACGCAATGGACGATGCTGAGGACTACATTCACCAAGTGGGTGAGGAACGAGCAGAATCAACCGAATATTATTTAGGTAACGAACCAGAGCCGACTAGCTCGGTGCAATCTTATTATGTCTCCACGGACGTACGGGATACTGTTTTGTTTATGTTGCCAAGCGTCATGCGTACTTTCTTTGGTTCTAATAAAGTAGTGGAGTTTGTGCCTAAGAACGCTGAAGATATTCCAATAGCAAAACAACAAACTGACTATGTTAACTATGTCATTCAAGAAAAGAATCCAGGTTTTAAAGTCTTGTACGATGCTTTTAAAGATGCGCTCGTTCGTAAGTCAGGTTTTGTTAAGGCATTTTGGGACGATAGTATTTCTACATCCACGCACGAATACAGCAATTTAACACCACAAGCCTATCAAGCGCTTGTTTTAGATAAAGACGTAGAAATTTTAGAAGAAATAGCAGAAAAAGAAACTATTGTGCAGACAGATCCAATGTCAGGCGTAGAAATTGAACAAGAAATACCAGTCTCATATGACTTAAAAATTAGACGAGTAAAATCAAAAAGCCAAGTTTGTATTGAATCTATCCCGCCAGAAGAAGTTTTAATTGCCCGTCACGCACGCTCACTCGATGATTCATCTTATGTGGCCCATCGTATGCTTAAAACTGTCAGCGAATTGGTCGCTATGGGGTATGACATTGAAGAAGTTGAGCAGTTTGCTGGTCAAGGTGGTGCGCTGTTAGATCCACATTCATTTGAAGAACAAGAAGCTCGTAATCCATTCGACAATGCAGTTTACCCAGACACTTCAGACGATAAAGACGTTTTATATATGGAACACTTTTGTCATTACGATTTAGATGGTGACGGTATTGATGAACTCGTGAGAGTTTGTACTTTTGGTAATGCTTTGCATATTGCCAACGTTGAACCTTGGGATGATTTACCAATCATTCAATTTTGTCCAGATCCAGAACCACATACAGCTATTGGGTCGTGTCCAGCGGATTATTTAAAGCCCATCCAAGCTGCAAAATCGCAGATCATGCGAGACACCCTTGATTCGCTTGGACACGCCATCTTTCCACGTATGGGTATTGTCGAAGGACAAGTCAATATTGACGATGTGCTAAATACCGATATTGGTCAGCCTATTAGAATGAGAGCGCCTGGTATGGTGCAACCATTCGCTGTACCTTTTGTTGGTAAAGAAGCCTTCCCAGTTTTAGGTTATCTTGACGAAGCCAAAGAAAATAGAACTGGTGTGTCAAAAGCTAGTGCAGGTCTTAACGCTGACGCCTTACAATCATCTACTAAAGCAGCCGTGTCTGCTACTATGAGTGGCGCTCAAGGCAGAATTGAGTTAATTTGCCGACACTTTGCCGAAGGCGGTATGAAACAACTCTTTAAATTAGTCAATAATTTAATTGTCAAACACCAAGATCAACAAGATATTTTTAGATTAAACAATGAGTTTGTGCCAGTTGATCCAAGATACTGGGACAACGACAAAGACATTATTGTTAATGTGGCGATTTCTAAATCTAGTGATGAAGAAAAAGTTGCCATACTGCAAGCTCTTTCACAGAAACAAGAACAGATCTTGTCGCAACTAGGACCTAACAATCCTTTAGTGTCGCTTCAACAATACTCTAATACTATTAGTAAAATTGTTGAAATGGCTGGTTTTAAAGATGTTAATAACTACATCAACACAGAAGTACCGCCTATGCCGCCACAACCTGAACAAGAAAAACCAGATCCAGCAGCTTTACTAGCTCAAGCTGAAGCTCAAAAAGCTCAAGTTCAAGCTCAAAAAGCGATCATTGATGCTGAAACCGATAGAATGAAAATCATCATGGATGATGATAGGCAGCGTGATATCGAAGAAGCTAACTTAAAAATTAAGATGGCTGAGTTGCAAGCTAAGTTTGGCGCTCAAGTAAATATTGCCGAGATTAATGCCATCATGGAACGTGATAGAGAAATGATTAGGCAAACACAAAAATCACAAGCTCAAGGATTATTTACTAATGCACCAGCAGGACAACCTAACCAAAATATATAACTTAGAGATTGTTGATGGTGACTATGTTTACCAAACCAAAAGTATTAAAGCTCAATCAAAAGACGAAGCTGAAACAATGATTAGAGAAGCTTTCTTGCATTTGATTTCTAAGGATTCCGAGATATTTGTTTTAAGTGAGGATATAATACATTAATGGCTATTACATACAGAGGTGAAAGGTTTAGTGGTTACAACAAACCAAAAAGAACATCAGGTAAAAGTAAAAAGTTTGCGGTACTTGCCAAACAAGGCGATAAAGTCAGATTAGTTCGTTTTGGTGATCCGAATATGACCATCAAAAAAAATATTCCAGCTCGTAGAAAATCTTTCCGAGCTAGACACAAGTGCGATACCGCTAAAGATAAATTATCAGCTAGGTATTGGTCTTGTCAAAAATGGTAGCAAGAAAAAAACCAAGATGGGTGTCCATCATTTTATTGTCCTTGTGTTTTAGTTTATATATCCATGCACAAGAAGATACAAGTGACACAGGTGGCAACAACCAATCAGCCGACAACTTTGGCACAAACAACAACAACTCGACAGTCAGCTCTTTTAATGAGACAACGGCAACTACTAATAATTTTAGTGGTGCAGGTTCTTCTCCTGGCTCTATGCCTGTGGGTTCAGCTATCTCGCCTAGCTTAATGTCTAATGGTATGGATTCATGCCTAATGTCAGCCAATGGCGGTATTCAATCTTTTGGTTTAGGTTTGTCGACAGGCGCATATCGACAAGACGAAAACTGTAACAGACGAAGAGATGCCAAGGTTTTATCAGATCTTAATATGAAGGTGGCTAGTATCGCCTTAATGTGTCAAGACCCTAATGTATGGGATGCTATGTTTACTAGCGGAACACCATGCCCAATTTTAGTTAATTCTCGTTTAGTGGCTGGACGTGCTGCTTATTTGGCAATTAAACAAAACCCAGAAATGTATATACCTAATTACGGTAAAGTAAGAATTAAAAAAGAACCTTATCAGGTTTGCCAAAGAAACAAATACACTAAAAAAATTATTGATTGTGATGAAATACAATATAAAACTGAAAAAAATTACAACGATAAACAGGAGTTTTATAATACAATACTAAGTATTAATGGAAACACCAATGAAGAAACTACTACTACCTCTCTTAGCATTTCTGAACGTTTCAGAAGCTCACTCAAATCAGACAGTTGATGATCTGTTAAACCAATCAACAACTCTAAGAACTAATATAGACATGGCCATACAAGGTATTGGTGGTTTTATATATTATGCTCCTTCTGGTTACATAGCTCCAAATGGGGTTTTACAAGCTGGTTATATTACTTTTGACAATATGGATGCTTACAACGCTGCGTTAGCCAATGTTGAAAATGCTACTTTTTATTCAGCCGAAGATTTTATTAATAACAACCAACAAACTGCACAAGAAAACATGGAACAATCAATTAATGATTTTGTTGAAGCAACTTTAGCTATTGTTACTGTTATTGAAATACAAGAACAAGCGGACAACGCTGCTCAAACTGGTGACATTGCTGACCAAGAAGCCTTACAAGATTTTATTCAAGACAATGATGTTTATTTAACCGAACAAGAAGTAGCTGATTACAACCAAGCCATTACTGACATTGAAGATTATGGCAATCAATATGCTTCATTTACTGCGGTATTATCTAATGAAGATTATATGAACGAGTTTCAAGCCACAGCCGACCAATATAGAAATAGTTTTTTAGATGCTAATTTAACTTTTGATGCTCAGGTTGGTATGTTAACAGTTGCATGGGAAAGCGTGCAGGTTGTTGTTGATATGTCTCAATACTATAAGTCTGCTGAAGAATATTATGCAGCAGGACAGGAACAAGAATTTTACTTAACATCGCCAATAGCTTGTGGTTATGACTTTAGTCAATGCTAATGAATGATTTTGAACTTAAAATTGGAAAATTCACATTTAAGGGCATTTATATTGCGATCTTTTTGCCTATTATTTCAGGCCTTGCTGGTGGCGTTTGGTATGTCAGCGATTTTTATAATCGTATTAATGTTATTGATGCACTAGCTAACAACAACAGCTCTTATGGTTCAAATATTAACAACCTAGAAGCCCGCTTATCTTCTGTTGAACAATCTATTGCCGACAATGATATTAGCTCGTTACAGGGGAAATTAGCCGAATTAGGCACTAACCTTTCACTAATAATGGAAGCTCAAAAAGAACTGATGGATCTTAAAGATCAGTTCAAAGACATCGATGTGGTGGCCAAAGAAAATAAATTGCTTGTTGAATCGTATGAGAATAGAATAAAAGAGCTAGAAAATAAAATTAAATTACACCAACGAGAAATTGATGATATATGGAAAGGAATGGATGCTCTAGCCAATCCATTAGGATAATAATATGAATGTATGGGATAAAAAATATAAAGGTAAAAAATCCAAAATAAAAGGTAAAAAAGGTTATGCAGCTGCTAAAACAGCCGCTGATAAAAAGTTTGGTAAAAAAACATCTTTAGTAAAAAATATGTGGATTTCCAAACAAATAAAAAAGAAATAATTATGCCAAAAGTAGGAAATAAAAAATTTTCATACTCTAAACCTGGTGTGGCTAAAGCAAAAGCCTATGCTAAGAAAAAAGGTAAGAAAATAAAATATAAAAAATAAGGAGAAAATATGTTTGATTTACTATTTAATATAGTCTGTCTTGTCTTTATAATAATTGGTCTATCATCAGTTATTGTTTATGCACTACCTGTGCCTAAAGACAAAAAGCTAAAAAAGATTTACGACTATGTAAAACTTATAGCATTAAAAAAGAAAAAATAATTCGATGAGTAATTTACTAAACAACTTAATAGGTCCAGTATCTGGGATACTGGACAAATTTGTTGCTGATAAAGATTTAAAAGCAAAACTAGAGCATGAACTTAAAACGGAATTACACAAGGCTAATATGGCGCAGATCGAAGTTAATAAAATCGAAGCGCAAAGCAAACATTGGTTTGTTGCGGGTTGGCGCCCATGTGTTGGCTGGATTTGTGCTTTTGCACTTGCTTATCACTTCATTGTCCAGCCCTTTGCGATCTTTGCGATATCTCTCGCAGGCTTCTCATACAATCTTCCAGAGTTTGATATGAATAGTCTTATGACTATCTTGCTTGGTATGTTGGGGTTGGGTGGTTTAAGAACTTACGAAAAAAAAGAAGGCGTATCAAAATGAAAAATTGGCCAAACTTTAAGTACGAAGAATTTGCTTGCAAACACACAGGCGAAAATAATATGGACCCTAGTGTAATAGATAGGCTACAAGAACTCAGAACCGAATGTGACTTTCCATTTATCATTACCTCAGCTTACAGATCTGAAAGTCACCCAGCAGAAGTCAACAAAGAAAAACCAGGCACACACACTAAAGGCATAGCAATCGACATTTTGGTAAGCGGTTCACAAGCTTATGAGGTTGTTGCTCTAGCACCTCAGTTTGGTTTTACAGGTATAGGCGTACAACAAAAAGGTAAAGCTAGATTCATACATTTGGATTTAGATGGGGAAAAGCATGGTAAGATACGACCATATATTTGGAGTTATTGATGGAATTAACGACATACTTGGTTTGGAATGTTTTTATTACATTAGTATTAGCGCCATTGTTATTTTCTATTAGAAAAAATGAAGCAGAGTTAAAAAGATTGGATATTTTGTTAAATAAAACCAGAGAAGAAATACCAAGTAAGTATGTGACTAAAGAAGATCAAGAAAATGATATTTCAAGATTATTTGAAAGACTTGACAAACTAGACCAAAAAATTGATAAACTAATAGCACAATGAATTTTTACAATCCATTTATGTCTGCCATACAGCACGCTCAATCAATAGCGGGCGGTATGCCATTTTCACAAGTAGTACAACCTGGTATGAGTTTTTCACCACAATTTCCAATGGGTGATAGAGTAATTCCATCATCACCAGGGCTGCCACCTATTGAACCACCAGTAGTAACACCACCAAACATACCACCCGTTGGTATAGGTTCAGGAAATATTGGTGGCGCTCCACGTACTGGCTCAGGACCATCATATGGTGGTGAGGGGTCAATAAGACTAAATGATGTTGGTTTGCCAGGCGGACCAATGCCATTTGATCTTGGTAAATCAGTAGGGCCATTAGATTTTCTTTCATTATTGCCACCGACACCACCACCATCAATAGGTTTGCCACCGATACAACCACCAAGCAACCCCCTACCAGATTTATCTGGTGGATTAATGAACACCATGCCAAGCGATCTTGGTGAAATATTAAGTCTTATTTAAATGCCATCACAAGAAGAAATGATTAAGGCTCAAGAAGCTGAAAACATTCTTAACAGCGAATCTTTTAAAGAAGCCATTGCTAATCTCAAAGAAGAATACGTAAATCATTGGTTAAGAAGTAGAAACATTGATGATGTTGATATGAGAGAAGATTTACACAAAGCTATCCTTTTATTGCCAGAAATAGAAAGACATTTAAGAATTATTGCTGAAAAAGGCAAAATCACTAAGTCACAGTTAGAAAAACTCAGAAAAATTAGTTAAAATATAAAAAAACTACAAAAGGAGTTTTTATGGCAACAACGGATAAACCGATTGCATTACAGTCCGAAATGGACAAAGCAACTTCATCATTTGAAGGATTTTTAGCACCTGAAGAGGAGAATGTTAAAACCCAAGAGGTCGAAGTTGAAGAAGCCGAATCTGAAGAAGAAGTTGAAGAAGTTGAAGAGCTTGTCGATGATTTAGATGATGAGGATGAAGAAGAAGTTGAACAAGAAGATATTGAAGAAGAAGTAGAGCAACCCGAACTTTATACAATCAAAGTTGATGGTGTAGAAACAGAGGTCACGCTTGAAGAACTCCAAAATGGTTATTCTCGTCAGCAAGATTATACGAGGAAAACTCAAGAACTGTCTCAACAGAGAAAAACTATTGAGCAACAGCAAGCTGAGTTAACTCAAAGAGATGCGATTTATTCTCAACTGCTACCTAAAATGGAAGCACAGCTTAAAGCTGAATTGGGTGATGAACCTAATTGGCAGAAGTTATATGAGGATGATCCATTAGGGTATGTTAGGGAAAAACAACTCTGGGATCAAAAGAAAGAAAAGTTCTCCGCAGTTCAAGTTGAGCAGCAAAGACTTCAACAAGAAGCCCTTACTGAACAACAAAAACAAATTCAATCTATGGTTGAAGAGGGTAACAAAAAACTTTTAGAAATAATCCCTGAGTGGTCTAAGCCTGAAACAGCAGCTCAAGAAAAAGCTGCTATTAAACAATACGCTATTAATGTCCTTGGTTATTCGCCACAGGAAATGGATCAAGTCTATGACTACAGAGCTTTAATTGGTTTAAGGTCTGCATGGCTGCAACACGAAGCTGGCCAGGCAACTAAAAAGAAACCAACACAAAAAGCAGCTGCCAGAGTAGGTAAACCTGGTTCAACAACCAGAAAAAGGTCAGCAGCTCCAGAGAAAAAGTTGCGTCAAAGGTTAAAGCAAACTGGGAAGTCCCAGGATGCTGCTAAATTATTTGAACAGCTATTAAAATAAGGAGAAAATATAATGGCAAAAGTAACAAATGCTTTCGATACCTATAGCGCTACTGCTGATAAAGAGGATTTAAGTAATATTATTTACAACATATCCCCAATGCAAACTCCATTTATGAGTTCTATCGGCACTAGAAATGTAAAAAATGTTGTCTTTGATTGGCAAACAGAAGTTCTTCCAACACCAGCATCAAGTGGTGAATTAGAAGGTTTTGAACTTTCCAGATCAGCAGCTACAGCAACTGTTAGAGAATCAAACGTATGTATGATTTCAAAAAGAGATGCAACAGTTTCTGGTTCACAAGAAGTTTCAGACGCAGCTGGTAAGAGATCAGAAATGGCTCACCAGTTAGCTCTTATGGCTAAAGCCCTCAAGAGAGATATGGAAGAAGCTCTATGTCAAAAGAACGCAAAAACAACTGGTAATGCTTCAACTGCTAGAAAAACTGGTGGTTTTGAATCTTGGGTTGAAACCAACGTTTCAAGAGGAACTAACGGTGCAGGTGCTGGTAACGGTGCTGCTCCAACAGATGGAACTCAAAGAGCATTAACAGAAGCTTTGCTAAAAAGTGTATTACAACTTTCATTTGAAAATGGTGGTGAACCATCATTAGCAATTTGTGGACCACATAACAAACAAGTTATTAGTGGATTCTCAGGCAGATCGTCTGCAAGACAAATGATTGATGCTAATACAGTTGAAGCATCTGTATCAATCTATTCATCTGACTTTGGTGAGTTACAAATCGTACCATCAAACAGATCAAGAGAAAGATCTCTATTATTGGTTGATCCAGAATATGCAAAAGTAGCATATCTAAGAAACTTCCAAACAGTTGATATTGCAACAATTGGTGATGCAGAAACCAAGATGATTGTAGCTGAATACGGTTTAGAGGTATCTAATGAGAAAGCACACGGTATCGTGGCTGACTTGAGCGTATCTTAATGATACTTTTGGGCGGGCTAGTCCCGCCCTTTTTTTATGGCTAGAAGAACCATTATAGATCACAAGCTTGGTTACAAACATGAATTTGCTACCGAGAATGATAAGGTTATTTACCACACTACCCAAGACGTGCAACCAGTCTTAGAACACGTCAAACAATTAAGTTACAATAAGCCAGGCAAAGATATACGTCACGTTGCGGAAGTTCCTATGGTAATATATCAACAAGCCATGCGAGAAGGCTGGGCCAAGGACCAAAAGGCATGGAAAAAATGGTTGAACAATCCAGATAATAAATTGTTCAGAACATGGAAAGGTAAGGTATGACATATTCAGAATTAAAAACCAACATAGCAAACTACTTAAACAGATCTGATTTAACAGATCAAATGGATATGTTTATTGACAATGTTGAAGGTGAAGTCAACAGAAGAGTAAGGCGTAAAGAAATGATTAAAAGAGCTACTGCTACAGCAGATGCTCAATATCTATCACTACCTAATGATTGGCTAGAAGCAATTAACGTTGAAATCACATCTAATAATTTTTCACCAATCCTACAACAGTCTATTGAAAGTTTAGACATTTACAGAAAATCAATTAATAACAAAACGGGACAACCTGTGTATTTTGCATTTGTGGACGATACAATGGAACTTGCACCTACCCCTGATGCTAGTTATACATTACAATTAACATATTATGGCAAGATAGATGCTTTGAGTGACAGCAACACAAGCAACTTTCTTTCTAATAATCATCCAGACGTTTATCTGTATGGTGCTTTAAAACACGCTTCTATTTATTTAATGGAAGATGAACGAGTAGCAATGTTCTCACAACTCTTTGAAAAAGCGTTAGAAGAGCTTAAAATGGAACAAGAAAAAGCAGAATTTGGCAAAGGCTCTCTTATGCAAAGAAGAAGGTCCTATGGCAAAGCTAAGAAAAACGTTTATTATTGGAGTAACAACTAGGAAGTATTATGGCAGGATTTTCAGATTATTTAGAAGATAAAGTTCTAAAACACGTTTTTGGTGGTAACGCATATACTGCACCATCAACCCTATACGTAGCATTATATACTGTAGCACCAAGCGATACAGGTGGTGGTACTGAAGTTTCAGGCGGTGGTTATGTTAGAAAAACAGCTGCATTTTCTGTGTCAGGTACAAACCCAACAACAGCATCCAATACTGCTGCGATAGAATATCCAACAGCCACAGCAAATTATGGTACTGTTGTTGCCGTTGGTGTCTTTGATGCTTCAAGCTCAGGCAATCTACTAGCTTACGCTAACCTCAGCACATCAAAGGTAGTATCTTCAGGAGATATATTTAGATTTAACACAGGCGATTTGGATATAACTCTAGCATAACATCATGGCCACTATAGGCTACGGTAGAGGGTTTTATAGCAGATCCAAGTGGAATAATTTAGACGGCCAGTTTAGTGCCACAGTTTCCGCAACCACAGATTTTTCCGCAGTACCAAGACAGGTCAATACTGCTGTTAGTAACATATCAGTAGTTTCTAATTTTATAGCTTTTGGAACACAAGTTGACTTAGCCTTAGTCACCATTGCAGCAGTTTCTGATTTTGATTCACAGGGCTTTATCAAAGCTGGTGGCTCATCGGTTATTGGTGGTGTTAGTGATTTTGATTCAACAGGATTCTTAACATTAGGTGGTGTTGGTGTTATTCCAGGCGTTAGTGATTTTGATAGCACAGGACGAGCAACTTTTGCAGGGGCTGGCATTTCCAACCAAACAAGTAGTTTTTCATCACTCGGTAGTTTAAAATGGGAAGGTGAGACTGTAGGAGCTGATATATGGACACAGCAGACAGCATCAACAACATGGACAAATCAAAGTAATCCAAGCACAAGTTGGGATGAAAAAGATAAACAAGAGGTAGCATAAATGTCAGACACAACAACAACCAATCTTAGTTTAACCAAACCAGAACCAGGGGGTTCTGAAGATACTTGGGGTGATAAGCTCAATACCAACTTAGATACTTTAGATGC
>Ga0209232_1000280_pt1 | contig 32885 bp, 45 predicted proteins | sample ETNvirenome_2_60_FD_184066 | JGI IMG/M metagenome (GOLD analysis project Ga0209232, IMG submission 184066) | Marine viral communities from the Pacific Ocean - ETNP_2_60 (SPAdes) (version 2) | ecosystem: Environmental > Aquatic > Marine > Oceanic | place: Pacific Ocean | collected 2013-06-22
CCCAAGGAACGCATGGGTGGTGCCGAAGGGCGTGACGCTCGGTCGGAAAGGCGTCGCATCAATCGCGAGAAGGATGTGGAAAAGGGCATGCTGAACAGGTTGTCGGCTGACCGGGCTCTGGTTCTCCCAGGCGAAACTGGTCGCACGCCAGTCAAGGCCAAGAAGAACCGCCTCAAAGCAGCAGCCAAGAAGCGCGCAGACCTTCGTAAGAAGACCAAGGAAAACATGCGCAAGCGCCGCCAGCAGCAGAAGTCACCGTACTAAAGGCTGATGGACTCATCTCAAGTCTTACAGATGGTAGCAGACTTTGGTGCCTTGGGTTTGGCGTCAGGCGCTATCTTTTGGTTGTACCTTAAGATGAGCCAAAGGCTGGACAACCTGACGGACAACTTCCAAAAGCAACTCAAGGAGCAAATGGAAGACTGCAACCGAAGAGAGTCCGAAGTGCGTGATCGCTTCATGGAGGTCGTGAACAAGTACGACACCGAGCGACTTCAGTGGGTAACCAGGCTGGATGCGATCGAGAAGGAAGTCAAAGACACCGAGGCTCTGATCAAGGACGGTCTGGGTGAAATGAGAAGCCACTACGCTAAGATCAGCGCAGCGATTGGAAAGGAAGTCTGATGGAAGCCAAGATCGCTTCAGCCCTCGCTCGCCTGGATGGGCAAGGAGAGCAAATCAAGGGAGCGTTCAAACGCATTGACCGCATCGAAGACAAGCTGGATAATATCAGCAAGCAAGTGACCACGGTCGCCGCGATCTCTTCGATCTTGATTCCTGTGGCCACGTCCATGATTATTTATTTCTTACAGAGGTAATGCCTTATGATGAGCAAAGTTAAGTTTCATAGCCAGAACAGCGAAATCAAACTCATGGAGTACATGAACAGTTTGTACCTGAGTGGGATGGCCGCCCTTGAGAAGAGGGACGAAACGCCTGACCTGACTGGTGAGCAGACTTACAATGCGACCTATAAAATTACCCGAGCCGAAACGATGGCCCTCAACGAATTCTTTGGCGGCATAGATCGGCGCTTGTTGCGCAAGAAGCACAAGGCTGCCCTTGAGTACACGAAGCAAGCCGAAGAGTGGTTGGCCTCTTTTGAGCCAGAGATCGACGACAGCCCCGAAGAATTAAAGCGGTTCTGCGAGGGGTTCGTTCGCATGCTGACCGAGCTTCATGAGATCCTCCATGAGGATACCCAACAGAAACTAAGAGACCGAGTGCTGGACGCCATGCTTGATGCCGGAGCGACAGCTTACTTCAACCTCGAGGGAGCAGAAGCCAATGGCTAAGATCAAGCTTACCAAAGAGCAGCGGGCGCGCCTCAAGCGCATGGCAGACCAAGGGCTGATCGCCTACAACCCCAAGCGCGTTGGCGGTGAAACCAAGGTCCAAGGAAAGAAAGCAGGGGGCCAGTTAACGACTCAAGAGGTCGATCGACTTCGCAAGCTTGACCTGCGAGAGCGAACCAAGCAGGCGTTCGGACCATCCCGACGCATGCGCAAGGCCGCACCCAAAAGGGACCTCCCAAGAAGCAAAGACGAAAAGAAGCTAGAAGGTAAGCAGTTTGGTATGGGGAGCCCTATCCCTGGATACACACGCGGGCGAGCAACCGCCGTTATGCCATCCGAGAGAGAGCAGTCAGCGCAACGCATCAGGGAGGACGAGGAGCGCAGGGAGTCTGAAGCCCTCTGGGGAGCCCTTACCCTTGCAGAGGCGGGGGCGTTCGTAGCTACCGGGGGAACCTCTACGCTAGCTACTGCTGCAGCCAAGAAGGCGATTCAGGCCGGCGCAAAACGCCTGGGTGTTCCCGTGAAGAAGTTCGCCAAGAAGTTTGGTGACTGGGTGATGGACCGGAACGTCAAGGAGGAAGCGACCAAGCGCGCTATTCCCAAGTTTCGGAAAATGGCCAAAAAGGGTAAAGGCGCTATTGAGTTTGCACCAGCAGCGCGCATCACAGGTGCTCAGGCTAAGAAGTTGCTGACCAAGGCTGGGGTTAAAGGCGTCTCAAAGATGAGCGCCGCGCAAGCTGTGTCGGCTCTGAAGAAGCTGAAATCGGCAAAAGAAGCGGCAAAGAGAGTTACCAAGAAAGCCCCAACCAAAAAGAAACCAGCAGCAAAAGCCAAGCCTTCCAAAAAACTTAACGTCTCTGGTTTGAGCACGGAGGCAAAAAAGGCAAAGAAGCAGCTTTTATCTAGAATGCCAAAGGGTGCTGATGGGTACAAAGAATTTGCAAAAAGAGTCGGCAAATTAAACGGCGATGAATTAATCGAGGCCGCTTATATGACGGGGCGACAAACAAGCAAACAAGCCAAAGTAATCACACCTGCAAAAGAGGGTGTGATGGGCGTGCTCCACTCGCTGTATAACGTAGGGGGCAAAGCAGCCAAACAGGTCGCCACTAAGAGCAGCAAGAAAGCAGCCAAACCGAAAGCTACCAAGGCACCTAAGGCCCCGAAAGCAGCAAAGGCACCAGCCCCCAAGGCAGCACCAAAAACAGCGCCAGCAAAAGCAGCAGCGCCCGCTGAGGGCAACTTGGCGAAACAGCTTGGTTACAAAAATGCTAACACGCAAAAGGCTTTGAACACGTTCTTCAGGGAGCGAGGGGTCACCAGCCTTGATGATGCTATTGACAAAGCACCCCAGTTAGCTAGAGCCTTAAGTAAAATTAAGAATTCAAAAGTGTCTGGGAAGGGTCTGCGTAAACGCATCGACAGTATTACCACGACCAAGCAGCCGGGAATGACATCCGCTCGACCCAAACCCAAAGACGCACGCCCTCCCGTAGCTGAAGAGGGAGCAAAGAGAGCAGCGGGCAGGATGAAGAGGGCTCGTGGACAAATGCGAAGCGAGCGCCTTAAAGCCGCCGAAGCTCAAGCCCCAAGGGTTCAGGCTGTAAAGGGCCGAGTAAAAGGTATCCGCAAAATTATTCAAGATAATGCCAGCGGGAAGATTACGCCGGAACAAGCAGAGAAATCCATCGGCACGCTACTGAGTAAGGCTCCGGCCCCACTGGCGGCCGAGATTCGGCGTTTGATGAGAGCCGCTCAAGACATGGGCATTGCTGCCCGCAAAGCAACAGGAGCACAGCTTGAGTCACTTAAGGCCGACCAGGGTAAAGCGGTGGCAAAACTCAACAAGTTGATTATGTCACTCCTCGTAACGGCGGGTCTTGGTGCTTCAGCCGAATAAGAACAAAGTCTTTGAGGAGCTAACGAGGTGCGCTCAGAGCTTTAAGCACTTCGCCCAAAGTCACATTAAGATCGTCGACATCAGCGGCACGGTGGTTCCTCTGCGCCTCAATGAAGCGCAGCTTAGGATTATTAAGGGCCTCAAAGATAACCCGCACCTTATGATCCTTAAGGCCCGCAAGCTGGGGTCGACGACCCTTATTGCTGCGTTCTACTTATGGAAAGCGTTGTTCAGTAAGAACACCCGTGTCGCAGTTGTTGCCCACACTGATGAAGCTGCCAGGGCTATCTTTCAGATTTATCAGTTTATGTATTCCAACCTGCCTACTGAGATAAGAATCCCTGCGGAGAAGAACCGTCACAATGAGCTACTGCTCAAAACGGGCAGCCAGATTAAAGTTGGTACGTCTTCGTCTGAGGGCTTTCGTGGGCAGACCTATCAGTACATCCACGCATCGGAGTACGCTTTCTGGACCAACCTGGAGAAGTCCATTGCGGGTCTGTTTGGTACAGCAGATGCAAACGCCACCATTATTTTGGAATCAACAGCAAACGGGCTGAACCAAGCTTACGAGATGTGGAACCAGGAAAACGGCTTCAAGAAACTGTTTCTGGGATGGATGCTCGATACACGCTACGTTCGGCCTAAGGCGGCGTTTAAGGATCTAACTAAACTTGAACGTGAGTACATTAAGAAGCATAAACTAAGTCAAGAACAGAGCCATTGGTTTGTTCATCACCGGCGAACCAAATGCGCCAACAATTGGCTGATCTTCAATCAGGAGTTTCCAGTACATGCTGAGATGGCGTTCGTCACATCAGGGCAGAGGTTCTTCCCGGATCCATGGCCCGTCAGTGGAATCACCACGGGTCTCGCGATCCACCAGGAACCAGAACCGTATCACATCTACACCATTGGTGTTGACACTGCTAGTGGCTCTCCCGGCGGGGACTATTCTGCTTTTATGGTTCTGGATGTCACAGACCAAAAGGCAATTAAAATGGTCGCATCGTACTACGATCGACAACCTCCGTCAGACTATAAACAAACGGTTCTAGAAATAGCTGAGAAGTACACAGCCTTAGCTGTGGTTGAAAGTAACTCTTATGGTTTGTCGATCATTGAGTACCTCATGGAAAACGCCTACGGCCGGCAGTTTCGTGATCAGCACTGGGATAAAGTAAAGAACATCTGGACGCCTCGTTACGGTTTCAACACCAACACAAAAAGTCGCAACCTACTACTAAGCAGGCTTTATGAGTATGTGTCAAACAGCCACATGAAAGTGACAGATAAAGTATTTATGGCCGAAGCAAATACGCTCGTGTACAACTCACGCGGCAAGGTCGAGGCTCCGTCGGGAAAGCATGACGATATGGTCATGGCGACTGGGCTTGCTCTGATGGGCCTCGATCAAGTAGAAGACCTTATCGAAGAAGTGGCGAACAAGGTCCGTCCTACCAGCATCAAACAAATGTTGGAATGGGAACGGGCTACGGGCAAAAACTTCAAAGATGCGAACCCTGAGGAATTTTCACCGGACCCTCTTCAGGATTTGTTGGATGATGTTGGGGTTTGGTGATCTCGCGGTGCGGCGCGTTATCCGCATGTAAAGGGGCGTAAAAATGGTTCAGCTTTCAGAAGAAGCAACCGAGGGGTTGTCCGCCGCACTCCAGGGACTAAACGAGGCAGAGGCATCACAGCCCGTCGAGCAGCAGATCGAGAATTATGCTGACGACGTTGACGAAGCCGAGTTTGACACGGAAAGCTACGAGCACGACGAGTCACAAGAATACGACGAAACCGATGTAGAAGAAGGCCACTCGGTGCCTTATAGTCGTTTCTCAAGCGTGATCGCAGCTAGGAACAGCGCAACCGAAGAGGCTCAAGAACTTCGGGAACAACTCGAGGCCATGCAGGCTCAGTACGAGCAGATGCAGCAGTTTCAGCAAATGATGGGACAGCAGCAGCAACCTCAGCATCAGGAGCCGGAGTATGAAATGCCGGAAGGCATGGATCCGCACATGGCTCAGATGCAGAGCCGCATGCACGAGATGTCAGTGCAACAAGAGCAGTTTACGCTGGAGCGTGAACTAGCAGCCGTCGCCGAAACACATCCTAACGTCGATCCTGAGGTTCTGCTTAACGCAGTCATTCAGGACCCGTCGGTGGATATTGCTCAGGTGGCGGAAGCTTATTCGACTCAGGTCGCTGAGATCGAAGAGGCTGCTATTAATCGCTTTCTAGCGAATTTGGATTTGGACGAGGCTGATGAAGAATCCACTCACATTCCACCGGAGGTGGCTTCACGCCAGGGGCGGCAGCGAACGATGTCAAGTGCCCGTGGGAACCAGCCGCAAACGCTGGAGCAAGCACACGAAGCCCTAGCTAACTGGCTTCACAATAATCAATAAGGATAAAACCAAATGGCTGTATCTACAGTATTCTCGCTCGATAAGATTCTGAAGGAATTTTATTCCGGGCCGATTCGTGACCAACTCAACAACGAGATGTTGGTCTTTGAACTTTTTAACCGCCGCAAAATGAACTGGGTTGGCCGTCGCGTCATCATGCCAGTGCGGGTTGGTCGCAACCTAAGCGGAGCATTTGCTGGTGACAACGGCGCTCTTCCGCCTGCGGGTCAGCAGACCTACAAGGATCTTACGATCGAATCCAAGTACCTTTATGGCCGCATGAGCATTACTGGCCCTGCCATCGCTCAAGCAAAAGCGAGCGTCGGTGCTTTCGTGAATGGCCTTCAGCAGGAGCTTGATGGCGCTGTTGAAACCGTGAAGAACGCCGCTGACCTGGCATGCTTTAACGGTGGTGGCGCACTTGGCTTCGTAAACGATCGCGCCGCAGCAGCGAGCACGATGCAGTTTTCGGGCAACCAGTCGAGCCTGCCTATGGAGCCTGCTCAAGGTATTCAGTGCGTTGTTATTCGTAGCGATACTTATGCTACGATTGCTAACGGTCACCTGGGCACCCAGCTTTATGTTCGCCAGCGGGCGGGTATTCCCGGTTCGGTTCAGTTTGTTAATAACGCCGGTGTTCCCGCTGGTAACAACTTGGACTTGACTGGTTTAGCAAAAGGCGCTGTTGGCACCGTGGTTACGATCAGCGGAAACAACACGGTTCCTGTGAATGCCCCTACTACGCAAGAGGCGTTAGGTATTTACGGTAACTTGGGCGCTGGATATTACGACGGTGTTGGAGCCGTTACCCACTGGGGTGCTGATCGCACCACGGCTACGGGTAGCACCGCTTTGCAGTCCACCATCCAAAGTGCGGAAAACACGATTGCGTCCGGTGTAGCCGGCGCTGGTGCTCGTTCTGCCGTGGATACCAAGCGTATGCAGGCTATCCTGGACGACATCGCTGATCTCAGTGGCGAGTCCCCTGATTGCATGATCGCTCATTATATCTTCCGTCAGGAATACACGGCGCTGATGTCGTTCACGAGCGAAGTTGCTGGTGGTATTACTACCAGTCGCAGCAAGAACGTGGACGGTGGCGACCCTGGATTCAACATGGGCGCTTTGTCTTTCAACGGTATTCCGTTGAAGGTGGCTCGTCAGTGCGGCAAAGGCCTGCTGATCTTCTTGAACCTCAAGTCGTGGGTCTGCGCTGAAGTGGAAGCTCCTGGCATGGCGGATCTTGATGGCAGCGTGCTTAGTCGTGAGGCTAGCGCTGATGCGTACGAAGCATTCGTTCGTTACTACTACAACACTGTTTGCACAGCACCGAACCGGAACGGTATTCTGACCGGTATCAGCTACGCAGGTGTGTAGTGGTTCTTGAGGTCATCCGGCTCTGCGTGGACTTGGCGCAAGTTGCACTGCTCTGGAAAGCGGTCGTCTTGTTCCGGGACTTCGTGGGGCCGGGTGCTCCTCTGGACGAATCTGACCAACTGGCAACGCCGTCTGAGTTGTGGGAGGACTAATGGCACGCATGAGCAAAAGGCTTGAGGAAATCTTCGCCGCCGACCAAAGGCGTCGTGGTGGAGAGACCACTGCGTTGGGCCGTCAGGCTGCCGAGGCCAGAGCGCGACAAGCGCAGAAGTCCGCTAAGAACGAGGGCATCGGGGGAGTAGTCGGACAGATTGCTGGCGCTGGGTTGTTGCTGAACCCTGTGACGGCTCCGTTTGCTCCAGCAGCTATGGGCGCTCTTAAGGTTGCCGGTGAAGCTGTTGGCCGGGGCGGTTTCGAAAAGGGTGATCTTCTCGAGGCTGGTATGGCTGCAACGCAACTCCCTGCTGCTGGTTCTAAGAAGTACGACAAACTTGCAGGGCTTCTTCAGGCTTGGAAGCACCCCTCAAAAGAAGATGATAAAGGGTATGACGACGAAGAGATGCAGAACGCATTGAGGCGTGGTCGATTGGGAATGTAAAATGGGAAATAAAATGAAATCTCGCAAGTTGTGGTTAAGCGTAGCGGCGGCGGTGTTGCCTCTGCTCGCCAAGCATTTCTGGCCTGAGCTTCCTACTGAGGTAATTATTACTTCGGTTCTTGGCGCTATTGCTGGCGTTATGGGCATCAGCATGGAAGACGTGGCAAAGCAGAAGCGTGCTGCCGTGGAGGCTGCAAGTGCTGCGGGAAAGCCCTCGGACTCAGAAAGTTAGCTCCCGTTGTATTGCGCTCTGGCGATACTGGGGGGCTTGACCTGCTACTTAGCGGGAATAGTGACAGGTGGGATACTGGTCTTTCTGCTCGACACACCGTCGGCAAGGACTTCGATCTCACAGCCCAGTTGTCAGCCGGAGCCCGATGGGGAGAAACCGCCGATTGGCAAGGAACCTTAGGAATGAAATGGAGGTGGTAACATGGCCACTGAAAAGAAAGCAAAGAAGCCGGCAGCGAAGAAACCAGCAGCAAAGAAGGCAGCAGCAAAGAGCGACGCCTTACTAGCCTGGGAGCGTCGTTGTGAGTTGTGCGAAAAAATCAAAAGCGGTAAAGTCACAGCGAAAGAAAAAGAAGAAATCGCTTTAATCACCAGTCAGCGTGGTGATTGTGAACCCGGAAACAAGCCAGCGTAATGCCACTTGAAACCGGATCTTCACCTGATGTCATTAGGCGTAACGCTGCGCTGCTTATCAAGGAAGGGCGCAAGCCCAACCAGGCGGTAGCTATTGCATACTCCCAAGCTCGCAAATCAAAGAGGAAGAAGCGCAATGCAAAAGTGCCCAAAGGCGTCAAAGCTTAAGCAGGATATTGATTCGTTCAACCAAGATAAACTGGGGTTCGTTCGTATCTGGGACCTGTGTTTGCTGTTTCTTCAGGGGCGGCAGCAGATCGTGTACGACCGGACTAGCGGCGACCTTCGCCGTGCTCGGGTGGACGGGCAGACCGTAACGATTAACCTGATTCTGAATATGTACCGCAACCTTCAGAGTCGGCTTGAGGTGGCCTATCCCGGAACCACGGTTCTCCCTTCGAGCCCTGGTGCTGAAGACATTATCAAGGCGAAGACGGCCGAAGCTGCTTTGCAGTATTACTGGCAGGCTCAACGCATGTCGGCAGTGTTCTCAGACCTTTTGGGTTGGGTATTAAGCTGCGGCAGTGCGGCATTGTACACTAGGTACAATGGTAAGAACGTGGTCACAGAGGTGGTTACTCCTTACAACCTTTACTTCGAGCCTGGTGTTACTGGGTTTGATGAGTCGAACTGGGTAGCGGTGGCAAAGCTTGTCAATCGGGAATCTCTTGTCGAGGCGTATCCAGATAAGAAAGAGCTTATCGAAGAAGCTGCAAGCTCCCCTCGCGGGAAGGATCAGAAGCGCAGCTTTTATGGCTTGTACCCATCTAAAGACTTGCAAGACAGGCTCGAGATTTTTGAGCTTTATTTCCGTAATGGCAAAAGAAAGGTCTTGTTGGGTGAGCACTACATCTTTGAAGGTGAATGGGTAGGTGAAACCTTTCCGATTCAATACGTTCGATACTCTAAAATCCCTGGCCGTTTGTGGGGTGTTGGTGCTATTGAGCCGCTGTTAGAAATCCAGATCGCATACAACAAGGTGCGGTCGCAGGTTATTGATAATGCGGAGCTTATTGGAAATCCGAAGTGGCTAGTACCAAAGACAGCAGGAGTGGGACCAAACAGCCTGACTTCCCGGAAGGGGGAGAAGGTGTACTACAACCCGGCAGGCGGGGCTCCGGTTCCGGTTACTCCCCCATCGTTGCCAGGATTTGTCTTGCAGAATGCCTCACAGCTAGCGTCCGAGATGATGGACGTGAGTGGGCTTCACGCTACGTCACTTGGTAAACGCGCTGTCGGGGTTACCTCGGGCAAGGCGATCGAGGCTCTGTCGGCTCGTGATAACACTCAGCTACAGGCCACCCAGAACGACCTAGAGCGCGCCACGGAGCGCATGGGCAAAGTAATCCTTACTCTGATGCGTCAGTATTACACTGAGGGTAAGATGATGCGGATGCTCGATGCCATGGGCCAGGTGGTGTTTAAGTACCTGAAATCAACGGATCTCGAGGAAGACCCGGAAATCTTTATCGAAGCTGGGTCACTGTTTCGGAACGAGAAACAAGATCGGGACCAAAAGGTTCTGGACCTTATGCAGCTTGGTTTGCTGGATAAAGAGACGGCCTTGCGTGAGCTTAAGTTTGGTACTGGTAACACCTACGTATCAGAGCGCCTTCAGGCTATGGCCCATGCTAACGATATGCTTGTTGCTGCTGCCACGGGACACCAGATCGAGGTGTTTGCTACTGATGACCTTCGGGCCTTCCGTGAGGTCTTTGGGGAGTACATCCGCTCCTCTGAGTATTACGAGCTTCCGGTGGAGCGACAGGCTTACATTCGTGATATCTACGTTTCTGTTATTACCGCCGATTCGCCTGATCAGGCTGCCGCTGAAGCGCACTTCAAGCGCACGGTCTTCCCTCGTCCCATGCGGACTGAAGAGGGTGAAGAGAGAATGGAGACGGCTTACCAGTCTCCGGTCTCAGCCATTCAGGGCGAAGGTGAGTTTGACCGGATGTCGAGCTTGAAGATTGCGCAGCAAATGATGGACGAGGTTCCTGAGCAGGGTCTTCGTCGCACACCAATGGGAGGCGGCTGATGAACACAGGTCAGGTTTATGATTTATTTCGTTCGTTGATTGATGAGCCAGATCAGACGTTTCTTACTGAGGCGCAAGCTCAGACCATGCTCGACTTAGGGTACAGGGAGTTTCGTCAGACTGTTACCGATATCGACACCGAAGTGTACAGCACGCGTTTCTTCATCAACCCAACTGGGTCCTCGTTTGACTTGGCCGGAACCCTGTTTGCGAATGCGGCTGTGCCAGCAACAAATGCAGCGCAAAGGATCATTCGTATCGGGCGCGTTGACAGCGCAGCAAACGATGGCTTGTCTTATTACTTGGTTCCTACTCAGAACCCGGTACAGGTGGAAAACATGGAAGGCGACTACTGCCTATCTGGAACATCCCTTGTGTTTTCTACCACCATGAATGGAACCACGCTTAGGATTGAATACATTCCAGAAAGCACTATTACCCCAGCTTCATGGGCTACTGGAAATGCTACATTTATAGATAATCTTACGGCAGCACATCCGTTGATCGCCCTGTATGCGGCGAGGTACTACATGATCCGGGATGGTGCTCCGAATACGATTCTTCTTGCTCAACTCGAAACAAAAGAAAGGGGCCTGAAAGAGTACCTTACGGTGGGTCGAGCTACCGATGGGTCGCACTACATTGCGCCTCAGATTGGTTACTCTCAGGTTGTTACTGTCTAATGGCTGTTGGCGGTCTTGAGGTCGAAATTGTCACAGGTGGTATCAATGAGCAGCCAGCAGACAGGGGTCGCTGGGTTCAGAACATGTGGAAACGCAGGGGGCATGACGCCTGGGAGACTCGCCCAGGTTTTGGTCAGCTTGCTGCTTACAACACATCTATGGACGCCCCTGTTGATGTCTCGAAATACGGTAATGAGTTTTGGGGTTACCACAAACACTTAGGGTCAACCTCCGTTACAACGGCATGGGGAGCGGTTCATCTGGTCTCCGTTTTCTGGGCAAGAAACCAGACAGGGCAATCAAGCGGAAGCCAGAACAGTGTTTGGAGCGACTGCTACGCTGTGTCTATTGTTGACGCAGCTAACGGCACGAGGTGGGAAACTATTCTTCACCACCACACCTCCGAGCTAAAAGGCAGCAAGCTTCCCCAGCTTCATTGGCGTGGGTGCTACGAAACCAATGAGGACATTGATAACCAAAACTTTGTTGGGGCCATGGAGGAAAGGTTTTATTTCCACCGGTATGGAGAGAAGCTCTTTTTCGGAAACTCCTCGACGGGGCTGCTTGTCTACCAACCGGTAGACTTCAGATCAAACCGACGCAAAACGGTTGATTCGGACGAAAAGAAAGATTGGGTGAATGGGTATTCAGAAAGTAATATCATTACCCGAGTGGTGCCTGTCGACGGCCTGTTCCCCCTTGCTTACAACTACTTAACCAAAGAAGAGTTGCCGCCCCCTGTGGATCTGACGACGGTTCAGGATCGCTTGGTGATCGCCACTGAAACCGAAATCTTCTTTTCAGAGCCTGGGGTGCCAAACGCTTTTATCAGCACCAATGTGGTGGTGGTGCCCTCTCAGCAGAATGTGACGGCTGTTGGTGTTGTCGATGACAACTTGATGGTATTCACCAAAAGCGAAACTTTTCTTTACCAGCCATCGGTAGGTGACCTTGCTTCCCAAGGTAGGTTTATTACCGTAAGCAACACGGTTGGATGCTTAAGCCCGACGGCAAAGGTGGAAAAGGTTCCCGGTACTGCGGGGATGTTTTGGTGCGACAGTAACGGAGTTTATGTTACCTCGAACGGTCTCAGCATAAGTACGGTCAGTGATCCCATCCACGAGTTTTTCGACAAAGGTCTCACCTCTCCTCTTAACCATTACCTCACAGCTAACGGTGTTGCCGATGTATCGACCGATGTTCAGCCACGAACCTTGTTGCGTTTTAATGATGACGATCTTGTATCTTTAGACTTCTGGGCTGAAGAGGGTCAGTTGGTTTTGTGCAGCCCAACCAACCTCGCTGCCTTTGTGTTCAGCGAGGGCAACTGGTCTGTCTGGTCCTTAGAGTCGTGCGCCAGCCAGAACGCAGGCGGCACCGCTATCGTCAAGGCGCAGCAGAACATCCAGAACCCGTATCTTGTTGTTGGTGGAGATGGGCTTTATTGCGTTGGGTCTGTCGATTACGAGGGCTTTGCAGACGCTCAGACAGGAGAAAGCTCTACCGCTTACTCTTATTACCTGCTTGAGATGGGGCGTGGTGGAGGACTTGATCGGTCGATGCAGTACGAGGATTACCGCAGTGTTTCCAACTACTACCAAATCATCAACCAGGCATCAGGGAAGCAAGGTAGATTTTATTTCGCTGATCCCGTCTATGACGCCACCACGGGGTACTACTTTCAAGCTGTCGAGGTGTATTTTTCTTCAGCCTACTTTGCGTTGGTTCCCCATGATTTCGAGTTGGATTTCACGTTTGACGCAGTTAACTGGCAGCTTGATACCGATCCCGGTGTCCCCGCTGATTTGTTTCCTGATTATCCTTTGGAGCGTATTGCTTCCTCTGCCCTTTATGTTTCCAAAACCGTAAACAACGCCGCAGGCTCAGTATCACTAAGGCTCACGACTCCCGCCGGAACGCCCCCGGCAATGACCCCGGACCACCGTAACCCGTTCTTTATTTTGAGGTGGCGAAAGGCGACAACAAATACCTCTCTTTCTTTTGGTGTGGGGGTAACTGTAGCCCGCCTTACGGACAACTCTCCGCAAACTTTAGACTGCGGGGTTTACGTTTGGAACAGCCATAATGGCCCCTTAGATTCTGCGAATGAAAAAGCGCAAGCGGTTGATTGGGCTTACAAAAGCGCCCAGGTCGGTGAAACGAACAACGGCCAGGTTAAGGCCCGTGGCCTGTGGACGAGGATGATCAGCCACAGCAGCGCCACAAATCAGATCGTACCTAACTGGGTGTGGGGTTTGTTTAATATACTTGGAGCAAGTGACTGGAAGGGGTGGACCTCTCAGGTTGTGGACTTCACGGCGCACACACCCGCCATTGAATCCACAGCAAATAAAAACACAATCAGAACCCGGTACAAAGACACAACGACCGGAGCAATGGCGACGAGGACTTTTAATGGCTCCCCTAAGTATTCGGATTATCTCATCGACGATGAAGAGTATGACACCCTTGCTGTTTCGGACAGCATTCGAGGCGAGTATTTCTCGTATATGCTTTTCGGGTTTATTCGTGATCGCGCTGAGAAGTTGGTGCTGGGTGGCAGCAAGGCTCTTATCCGTCCTAATCAGGGCTCTCGCAGGAGGACGGGTCGGTGAGCACCGTTTACGATATTCCTTTAGTTGAGGTGGACAGGACAGCCTCCGTCAACAACAAGAACCTGGAGTCGGCCTACGAAACAGTTAGGCGTCTTGGTGAAGAGGTGGGAAACCCAGGTCAAGCTGTAGAGATAACCAAAAAGGATCATACTGGATTGTATCTGCCTTACGCAAACTATGGTGGCTTTGCCTCAGACGAAACTCGGAGTTTTATTTCCTGTGCTCCAGGAGCTACCTTCGGAAAGCAGATTCAGATTACAGGCAACGCCATTCTTCATGGGGCGTTTTTAGACTGCGAAAACAATATCCCCGCTGTGGTGGTAAAGTCTGGCGGAAGAGTAATTCTTCAGAACTGCCACATCACAAAGAAGGATGGATCCCAATCCGCCGCCACAGATAGCTATGTGGCTATTGAAACCGGGGGATATGCTTCTGTTAATGGGTGTTTCTTTCACGGTCTTCAGTCCGACACTGGGTCGATTGTGTACAACGCTGATGCAGGGAACCCTGGACGTGTTGCAGTTGTGGGCTGCGTAAACCTTACAGATATTGTAACGACACCATACATCAACATTACCTTTACTCAGGATGTGCCATGAGCGTTCGTGTCATTACTAGGCGACAGTTTTCTGATGGCACCACCATTGACGGTAACCGCATCGCCGGCAGCCTTCAGGATATCGAAAGATTTGTTGACGAGGTCCCCTCGGCTTTCGTCAAGAACAGGTACACGGAAAGCGTTTTGGTGTCAGGGTGGACCCCTGCTACCGCAGCCTTTGGGGCGTTTAACGACAGCCACCCCTTTATGGAAAGCGACAACGGCGCAGCAAGCGATGTGACTAACAGGTACCGCCTTAAGGGGTACTACACCGATGACGCTACGCTGGCTTTGGACCCTGCCTTAATTTGGGAACAGGCTTTCCAGCCTCATCGGACAGTAATTATCCACGCAGTCGATCTTATTATGGCTCAAGACCCCGGTGCCGCTGGTGTTTTTGTCATGGGTGGTGGCGCGGCTTATCCCAATTACAAGCCGCCAAACATCAATGACCTAAAGATCCAGATAACAATCGACGCTCCCTTTGTTCCTGAAGACCGGTCTCAGAATGATATGGAAATAAACAAGCGAGACTTTTCAGGAAGCTCGTGGGCTGTTTCGCCTGTAGCTCTTTCTACCCCGGCCAATAATATGCTGCCTGCGCTGAATGGGGGCGGCCTTTCTGGGTTCTCGGTCAATGTTAACGATTTAAACATTCCTGTTTCGCCTTATTCGCGTGTTCGGTTTGCGGTGCTTATTCCTAAATACTTAGGAGGGAGTGCGGGGGAAACCAGGTGGACAGCTCGTCCTTGGGCAAATTCTGTTTGGTCTTTGTCGCTGACCCTGCTGGAGCCAAACGACCGTGCCTAGTATCGGATTTAAAAGACTTAGCCGTGGGGTAAAATTACTTACCCAGCACATCCATGCTCAAATTGGGGCTGCGCTTACCCGGGTGACTTCTACTCGAGTTGAGCCGGACAACCTAGAGAGTGGGGTAGCCACCACGAGAATGACGTTCTCTTGGCCGATTGTGTCCAACAGGGCCCTGCCTGGCAATGTCGCCGGGCTGGCAACGGCGTCATTCATTCTCCCGCCGCCGCAGGAAATCTGGCGATCGGATTACTCAGCCTTCCCTCAGGATCCTATTTATATTCTGGATACTGTTTCGCTCTCTTTCGACTCAAGAGCAGAGCCGGCCGCTATCGACGACAACGCTGCTGCTGCTTTGAACTTCTCGAAGTCAGGGCAAGTTAAATTTAAATTAGACATCCATGAAAAGCCTATTTCCACAACCAATGCAGAAGCGACGAATACGGTAGTTTCAATCGAGTATCCGAATCTTGGTTTTGCTGGGGACCAAATAAGAACCAACCCGCAAGTCCGAGAACAACTGGGTGTTCAGTTTTCGCCTTACCGCTCTTATCACCTGGCTGTGGATTGCACCGAGTACATGGGCAGCGACGCTCTCATGGCTCCGAGTGTAACGGTAAGTCTGACTTTTCGTTCCATGCTTCGCCCCCGTGATACCGGATCAGGTAATGTTCAAAACATTCCTGAGGGCGGCGATATGCCAGTGGCGTCTAGGTATGGCGCTCCTTACACGCAACCGCAGACCATTCTTACTCCGGCGGCGACCGCTCAGATTGTTGCTAGCACAACAGCAACTGATGAGGGTGTGCAGGGTGCTTTGGAGAAAATGGACGCAAGTGTCAGGACCGGATTGATCGGCGGCATGACTGAGTTTTCACGGCGTCATGGGTTTGAGAACCTGCTCAATGATGCTGGTTATGAGGTTATCGCTGTTCCGATGTGGGGTAATGGTTGGTTCGTACAAAACTCAGCTTTATCAAACTACCAGTTACTTCCGTATGTGGGCGGTGCTTTCGATCAGCCTGTAGCCGACCGAAGGATTATTCCTTTGCATTTCCCTATGACGGTTCATCACGTTCTCGCCTTTGTTAACCATCAGGGTGGAAGTGCCCCAGCAACAGCTACGCACAAATACGGCATAGGCGTTGGTATGGGCACCGGAATTCGTGCTGACTCTCACGGCTACCGGCAGGTTGCCTACGCAACGTGGGGCGCAGGAACAGGCAACACCCTAACGGATTATCTGGTAGATACTTACTTTGGAAGTGCCACTTCGGGCGCAGGTAACTTGGTATCTGTCCCCCTCGTGGGTGCAGGTGGTGCTGGCTTTAAGAGTCAGGGTAAGCCCATGTTTGTTGGGAAGACAAACAACTCCGACGTAACTCGATCGGGTGCGGCTAACGTGGTTGGTGGGGGTAATGTCGCTATTGCTTCGGTCGACGGCAAAGAGCAATGGCTTGAGGTTCGGATGATGTTCCAGGATACTGCGGGCATCAACAATCTTCCTGCTTCGCAGACCTTAGTTGGCTGGGGTGGTCATTGGGTCTATATCATTGGCAAGAAGTTAGTTTGTTAGGGGGTTTGGCGTGGATTATCGGAAAATGTTTGACGACATTACGCTTGCGGCACTTGGCCGAAAGAAGCTTCGCGACACCGAGATGGGCAGGTTTGGTGCGGCGCTTGTTGGCCAGCAGTTTCCTGTAAACCGCAACCCGAGAAGGGGAAGCAACAAAATACAGGACGCTCTGGATGAAGAGGAACGACTTCGACAAGAAGGCATTTCTTTGCTTCGCGGAAGAGAAGAAGCCCTGAGCAAAGATGCTGAAGAAATGGAGCGCGACATTTCCGCTTCCGCATCTCGAGCGGCAGCGGGCGCATATGGCCGACAAACAGGGCGTGCTCGTGGTGGGGGTATGCTTTCTGCTCTTGGTCAGGTCGAGATGGATGTTGAGCGCGGGGCGCGAGACTTGCGAAGGCAGGCAGCCTCCGAGCGAAGCCAGGCAGCAATGGATCGTCTCAGCTTTGAGCGATCAACGATGAAGACTGCCGATCAGAGGCGCGCTGAAGTAGGAGACCTTAAAGGAGTAGCTCAAGGCTTTTTGGCCGCATCTAAAACTCTTGGTTACGTCAACAAAGAAACCTTGGACAAAAAGGTTAGCGACTACATTCGGGACATGGGACTTAGCTCGGAGCAGGCCAGGGTTCTTCGCACTGAAGCAAACACATTGTATGATACCGATCCTTGGCTCGGCTGATTAATTAGGGGAAACAATGGGACGCATCGTATTTAATGCCGACGTATTCAGGCCGTCTCAGTTTAGAGCGCCTCGTCAGCCGGAAAGCCGATCAAGCATCGGTGATCAGTGGCTTACGCCTCGAGGTGTGCTGACCGCGGCCACCCTGGCCAAGATGGCTGGAGGTTTAAAGCTGCCTGCTGGGTGGCGAGATGAAGGCGTTGATGCCAATGCCGAAGCCCTCAAGGCTGCTGCCACTGCACGCCAGCAAGCCAAAGATAAGATCGAGAAAGACGAGTCTGACGCAAGAGCAAGGCGCTCTGCCGATACATCTGACGAAGCAGCAATGCAGATGAGTGCCGACATTAAACCAGGAACCCTGGCTGCAATGCGGGACGAAACAATGGTGCGGGCTCGGGCGCGCGCTGTCGAGCTTGAGAAGCAAGGCAAGATGCAAGAGGCTATGGATGTCCTTGAGCAAGCCGGAGACCGCATTGGTCAGACCAGTCTTCGTATGGGGCATGAGGCGCGCCAAGAAAGGCGTCGAGGCTTAATGCGTAGGGACGACGAAAGACTCGCCCGTCAGGGGGCTGGCCGACATCGGCGGCGCGCTGATGAGCGCCTCGACCCTCAGGGGTTAAGGGACGCTGCTGTACGTGATGCAACTGCACTGGACCCAGAAGATGCCGCTGATGTTTTTGATCGCTCGATTCAGCGAGCCAAGGAGCGGGCACCCTCACCCGAGGAGCAGGCCAGGCAAGATCAGGAAGCTGCTGAAGATGCCAAGCAGGCAAGTGCTGATGCTTTCAAGGCTGCTGGTTTAGCGATCAACCTTGATGACCTTAAGGGTGAAGGCTCTGAAAAGGTGCGGAACCTGAGCCGTGATCAGTTACGTGACATCCTGGTCAAGTGGAAGCAGGGCGACAAACAAGCGGTGATGTCGGAGATTTCTAATCTTCAAGGTGACCAGCAAGAGGTTGCAGCTTTCGAGGAGTTGTTAATCCGGCAGATGAACCGACGACGCAGCCAGGAGGCTGGCGTGCGCGGGGTCGACCGCTTGATGACGGAAGCTGAAGAAACAAAAATAAGCGAAGAGGCCGCTGATAAATTCTTGGCCGATAAGCGGCGAGACGATCCCTATTACGGCATGCGCCCCGAAGATGCCGTGCGTCAGATTATGGTAGATGCACCCCTCGCTAAGACCGATAAGGAGCAGAGAAAACTTCGCTCATTGATGCAGCATTACACCCCTACACGCCAAACTTTTGCTGATTTGTTTTTCGACAATACGAACGAGCGGTCCATGGCCAACATTGCCAACTTGAACAAGTTGTTCCCTGACCCTGAGAAGGAATTGACAAAACTTGAAAGAGCAAAGCAGACCCTTGAGCTTCTTGAGGCGACCCAGAAAGAAGAATTTCTGAGAGGATTAAAGCCCGAGGAACGCAAGATGATGTTGGATCTTCGTTTTCTTAAGGCTCGAATCGAAAGAGAAGAGGCGCTAGGCAGAAAAGTCAGGGCCGCCACACGCAGCAGAAATAAAGGCGGAGTAGGCAAAGCTTTAAAGCTTTACCGTGACGATTTTAACAAAAACACTGATGCCAAATTTAAGATCGACTCATTCAAAGCTAAAGCCGACGCGCTGTTGAAGAGGTCGAAATCCAAAGAAGCCAAAGGCGTGCGGCAGCAGCTTCGTTCCGGCCTGAGCCTAGATCAAGCGCGAGCGATGAGCGCCAACTCGGCGTTACCACCAGAAGCGCAAAAGGCGCTTGATGAGTTAGCCGGTGCATTGGAGGCGAGAGATCGTTATGTTGCTAGTGCCGGAACCGCTTTAACTAATGCTCAAGCTGCGGCGGCAGCAGGGAACACTCAAAAGGCTGCGCAAGAATTTGCCCGCTTCCAGAAGATGAACAATGCAGCAAATGAGCAATTAATCAACAGCACGCCGAAAATGGTCGACGCTGTCGTGGACTTCTTAAAGGGTCGTCTTCTTGGGGGTTCCCGATAATGGCCATCGAAGACCTCACAGACGAAGAAGCTCGCCGCCTTTACCAGGAGCAGATCGCTGAAGGGTCCAGGGCGGCAAGCGAAAAGTCTGCGCTGGAAACAGTGGTTGATATTCCTGAGGCCGTGGCCGGCATGGCTGTCGAAGGGGTCAAGGGTCTTGGGTCTGCTGCGTGGGGTGCTTTGACTGGTGAAGGTGAGTCTTACTCCGATTCGCTTCGTCGTATCGAGGACGCTGCCAAAGAGCGCCTGGGTCAAGAGGTCTACGAAAACACGATTGCTGACGCCGGGGATATTATTGGTATGCTGCCTTACTTGGGGGCTGCTGTTTATCGCGCTGCGCAAGATGACGACCCTTATGCCGCCGGGGGTGAGATCGGCCAGGTCATGGGCGAAGACGCTGTGGGTGGAATTGGTTGGACCGTAAACAATTTAGGCAAGGCGTCGAAGGCTTTTCCCCTTGCAACTTTGATGGCTATTACCGGTGCTGGGCGCGTGGCAGGCAACGTAGGTCGAATCGCTTCTAAGTCTGCTCGTGGTGCTGAGATTAAAGGTGCGCTTAAGAAAGCTGACCGGTTGTCCAATTGGGTGACATCCAAAATCGAAACCGAGATACCTGGTACCCTCACCCGAGAAAAGAAGCTGGTTAAAGATAGGGAGCCGGGCCAGTTGTACACGGCTGCTATTGGTGACACCGGCATGACAATCAAAGACCTAATGTCACCAGCCATTAGAGGTGGGGCTGCCGGTTTGCTGCTCGGTGTTCCTGAGTACGGGGCCATCCTTGGTCTTACGGGGAAGCTGGGCAGTGGCATTCTTGCAAAAAAGAATCCCGCAGGAAAAGACTTGTCAGGAAAGATGGCGCGTCTACTGCGGCACACTTCGGGGCAAGCGAGAGCGTCTGACGAGGTAGCTATCCGTGGTCTTTTTGATGATGCTCCTCAAGCTGAAGCTTCTCTTAACGCCGCCGCTACAATGCTCAACGATATGATTCGCCAGGGTGTTTCATTCGAGGGTGAGTCTGGCCTCAAAGCTTTTGATATGGTCGCTGATGACAGCGGGCTTCGGGCTTTGATGGACTCTAGTGTTGAGTTTGATGCAACAGGTCGAGCGATTGGGAAGTCTTTTAAGAACGCTGACAGGCAGCGCAAGCAAGCAAAGAACCGCCTTCGCATCTCAGAAGATGTCGTAAAGCAACTGGACGAAGCCGAGGCGTCAATCAAAGAGTTGGTCGGCGAAGATTCGGCTATGGCCAGCAGCACGAAGCTCAGGCTGCAAGACCTTTTGTCAGGGGAAAGCGTGCAGTACGCTTCCGACCCACGGGTAATGGATAAAATTATTTCCCGACTTCGGAGTGAGGCCGATGGTGCTACAGTCAAAAACCTTAAGGACATGGGCGGCCTTATCCAGAACGTCGCACAAGGTCCGATCTATGGAAATCGTAACATCAACCCTGTTCTTCGTCTTGGTGATAACAATGCTGTTAGTGCTCGGGACTTAGCAACGCAGGCGTTTAATGAGTTATCCCCTGAAAATCGTCGTGATGTTCTAGCCAAAGTCAGCACAGCTATTCTTCAAGAGAACCGTCAGATCGCTCGAGGTATTGCGTCGTCGAAGGCACTTGACTTTGAGTCAAACCGCATTTTCAAGGACCCGGAATCTAAGGCTGCTTACGATAATGCTCTTACTGGCGAGGGTGGCTCCGAGGCTGCTGCCGCTGTTTACGCTGACAACCTAATCAACTCTTCTTTTATTTATGGTGACGCTCTTCCGATGGTGAGCCCTCGAGGTATTTCATTCACCCAAGTGACGCGCCACCTGTTCAATAAGTACATCAACAACGACGATGCTTTCGCTGCGCTACTGACTGAGAAGCTCGGTCCTGGTGCTGTCCTCGATGCGGATCAGTTTGCAAAAGCAAAGACGAGGCTGAGAGAGATCGCTGATCAGTTGGACGATGTGGATACCCAGAACGTAGACATCGGAAAGATGGGGTCTGACTTGGCCCGCACTGTCGCTGCGGATGGCCTGGAAGGTGCTCGCCTTCGTCAGCGTATGGAGTCCATGCGAAACAGGGGTGCCATTACCGAGGCTGCCTACAACGACATGGTTGCAACGCTTGGTGATGATTTCGATGTCGCCATGCAAACACCCCATGACGGACGGCAGATCAGAGCACCACTGCAAGCTACTTATAATTGGCTTAACATGGCAGACCAAAATACCAAGCCTGTTTGGCGATGGATGAGCAGCATGAGTTCCCACATCAAGGCTGCGTACACGACTTTGAATCCGGCATCACACGCCAACAACATGATCAGCAACGTGGGTCTGTTGTCTATGCACCGTGGTGTTGATCCGGCCACAGTCGTCACGTCAGCGATCGTAAACAAACGCCGGTTTGATAAGTGGAAAAAAAGAAAAAAGGACGACACGTCTTTCACCGACCGTGAGACGCGCATCTTCGATAAAGTATCTAAAATGGGTTTTGTTGAGGGTGATCTCATTACCGCCGAGATTCGATCGCTGGCAAACCAGGGTCTTTACAATGGGGCTTCCCCTGTTGTCGCCACCAACTTAGCCAAGGCTGGGCGTGAGGTTGGTCGCGTAGCTCAGAGCGTCAAAGATAAAGCGGGCGCTGCTTACCGCTGGGGTGATACGACCTTCAAGTTTGATGAGGCCATCCGGTCTATGGAAAAGACGTTCGACATGCTCGACGAGCTTGAGGACGGGCAGTATCTGGATATTGCTACCAGTCCACGAACGGTAACGAGGGTCACGAAAAAGGATGGGAAGCTTACGGTCCCACGGGGCCGGAGAAGCGTCGACGACGTGGTGGCTTCTAACGCCAGGCTGCGTGCCAATGAGTTGTTCTTTGATTACAGTCAGAGGCCTGGGTTGCTGCGCTGGTTCGACAAGGCTGGCGGTGTTACTGGTGTCGTTAATCCGTATTTGACTTGGTATTGGAAGTCCCTTGGTATTGGCGGGAAAGGCCTGCTCCGAAAGGTTGTCCCGTTTGAGGCTGACTACAAAACAAACAGCCCCACCGTTCTGCGTCAGATGGCAATGCAAGACTTTTTAACGACGGGACGCAAAGCAGTAGCCATCAATGCCATGCGTTCTGAGTTTGATCGGAACCCTGAAGCTCTTGAGGCCGCCATGAAATACGCACCAGACGAAGTGCGTACCCTTATGTTCATGGACCTGGCTGACCCGAATGTCCTTGCGTACCGAGATGTTAGCTCGATGAATTACCTGAGCCCGGCATCAACTTACTACCAATTCCTTGGTACTGCCCTGGGCAAACTAACGGGATCAGAGCGCGCTGAGTTTCTTCGTGCGGCTGGTGAGGCCGGATTTGCGAAACCTCTTATGGAGTTAACTGGACTAAGCGGCAGCCCTGTTCTGGATATCTACGACAAGTTTAAAGAGGGTAAAGCAAGACCTGAAGATTGGCTCACGCCCTTTCTGGGTGTGGGTATTACTCAGGCTATCATGGGTGTGGGGGGACGAGAGTTGTTCGGTCGGAATGCTAGCTCGTTCGAGCGTATGAAGGGTCTGCCTGAGAACATCCGTCCTACTGCTGAAGAGTATTACTTCCGACGCATGACCTCGTTAGGCTGGAACCGTGGCCACTTGTTTGGTCGTGAGGGTGGTCGCCCTGGAAAGCTTAGTCGCTATTTCTCGCAGCTTAAGCGAAACCTTAAAGACAACTTAGTGAAGCCCGTTCTTGATGACTACCGTGATGATATTGTTCCTGGTCAAGAGGTTCTTGATGCCCTCGACAAAGCAAACGAGATGTACCTACGTCGAGTAAACGAAGTCGAGGATGCTTACCAGAAGCTGTATCCTGACTACGTCTTCCCGAAGAACATCGACCGTATTATTAAGATCAGGAAGAACGAGCTATGAGTAGTAACTATCCCCAGAACTTCAGCCCTGAAGAATTACAATGTAAGTCTGGTGGCAGTTGCCCTTACCCGGATCGCTTGCGGCACCTGGCGTGGACCCTGCAAACAATCCGTGACGCCTTTGGTCAACCTATCAGGGTGAACAGTGCGTACCGCACACCGGAGCACAACAAGGCTGTTGGTGGTGCCCGCAACTCACAGCACGTTAAAGCCCGTGCCGCTGATCTGGTTCCATCTTCTGGCGACTTGTCGGACCTTCGCCGTCTGGTTGAAGTTATCGAAGCTCTGATAGCGGGTGGAAAAATACCCAACGGAGGAGTAGGTACGTACAGTACCTTTGTGCATTACGATATTCGGGTCAACGGCCCAGCTAGGTGGGACTCATGATGCTTGGTAAGGTAAACACCCTGCGTGTTCAGCCGTCGCCTACGGCTGATGCGGACATGCGCCTCGAGCGTCTCAGTGCGAACCCTGTTGTTCCGGTATGGAATGACATCACGGCCCATGGCAACAACGGCACTCCTTCGGACCCAACGATCCTCAGCGACTTTGTGTTTGATGGGGTCGTTGATTTTGTGAACACCGCCTTTGTGGGTAACCCGCAAGACCCATCTAAGCCATGGACGATGGGGATCTGGTGCATTCGTGAAAGCACGAACACTGGCAACGTGGGCATTGCAGGTACCAGGTCTGGGCTAACGGGCTGGGAACTAAGGGACATGAATGCTTTAGCCCTTGATCAACTAGACTTTGATTGTTTCCCTTTCCTTCGCACCAGCAATGTTATCCCTGCATACAGCGACGACAAGTGGCATTACATTACAATCTCGTGGACACCTGGAGCACCTGCAACACTGAAAGGTTACGGCGATGGTGTACCTCATTTTAGTGGGACCGTTGCTTCCAACTACGGGGTGAGTGCTTTAGCTTTTGTTTTCGGGAAGTCGCCTACCATTTTCTGGGACGGCAAGATTGATACCGCCCGACTGTACTCACGAGTGCTTAGTGATGACGAGATTATGCGTGATTACCTTGTCGGAATGGCGGCGCACCAATGAGCAGCTACGCATTCATGACCGCAGCTAAGTACGAAGAGATCAAGGCAGAGTTGGTGCTTGGCACCCGAGCTTCTCTTGATGACTCTCAGTACGTGGCCAAGCTCAAGCCCGATCAAGAACCCGCAGGCACCGACATTAAGACTCATGCGGAAGCTTTAACTATTACACAAGGTCCAGACTGGACACCAGAGGATGATTAATCATGAGCGTAAATTACTCTATCTTAGCTAACAACCCTGTATGGAACGGCAACACTAAGGTCTCAGCAGCTACCGCAGTTGCTGCCAACACCACCGTCCCCGTACCCATGGCTCTCGATGAACTTGAGCCTCGGACTGTTATCGTCTCGAACACCGGAACAACCAACCTGTTCCTGACAAACCAGGCAGCAGGGACCACGGGTATCCTCCTTCAGCCTGGCGCTGCCATCACGGTCGGTGTGTCAGGTACTCCACTTTATGTTCGCAACAACTCTGCTGGCGCTGGCGAGGTGGTCTCCGCTACCTTAGCGTAGCTTGACATTTCTAGGGCACCGTTATAGGAGTGTCTCCACTCCTGTGTGGAGTTGTTCGTGGGATGAGAGAGGGCTGTGGTGGCCCTCTTTCTTTTTTTCTTTCACCCATGTCGACTCTTCATTGAGAGCGCCCAGTCTACTGCCCTGATAACGCAGTCTTTTTCTCCTTGCTTGAAACTCTTCTTGTCGATGGTCCCTTCCTTGAGGAGAGCTATGATCTCGGGCTCGCTCCACATAAGAAGAATACCTTTCCATACTTTGTTGGTTACTCGTCGTGTGCCGTGGCTATCCATGGCTCCTCCTTTCGAGGCGTCTGTCTGGCCCTTTGATGCGCCAGAAGTTGCCGCACATCTCCATCATCCTGCTTGAAGAAGCTTTACCAATGAGATCGAAAAACTCATCCGGTGTCAGATTCGTGGTGATTAGTGTGCGGCGATCATCGTTGTAGCGTTCGTTGATTATGTACTGAAGCGCCGTCCTTTTAAACTCGCTGGTCGTTCCAGCCCCGATGTCATCAAGCATCAGCAGCGGAGTCTTAGCCAGGGACTGAAGGTATGCGCTACGGCTGCCTGCACTGGACTCACCCAAGCGGTTCATCGTCATGTGCATCTGTAGCTCATTGATCCAGATTGGCTTCCTTGGTCCGTTGTCCGAGATCCAGATGTCATCCCTCTCGTTCAGTTTGTCCTCCACCGATTGATTGAACACCGAGGTAAGCCATGCTGTCTTGCCTCGCCCCGGCCCTGCACTCACGGCGATCCACTCTTTCCTATCCCACTTCGTGACCACGGGGCTTCGGCAGTAGGCACCCAGGTTTTCGCAGAATGAATCGAGCTTCAGTTTCATGGGGTCAAGGTGAACGTATCTTCGTGGTACTCCAAACTCTTTGAGCATGCGTTCGTGAGTCATTCACCCTCCTACAAACATGGGGCTGATTAGTGTGCATGTGATGATGGACCATGCGATGACTTCGATTATTCGGTCGTCGAGCATACATCCTCCAGAATAACTTTTGGGAAGTCTGTCTGTCTAAGAGAATCTTTAACGCTCCACTGCTCAAGTTTCTCCGGGCTCAAATTCGTTCGGTGGTCTTCCATCGTAAGCCAGTGGATGGCATATGCCCTTCGTTGCAGGGTTTCTAATAGACGATCGTTTTCTTCTGCCATCTTACTTACCGCTGCGAACCGGGCACCGTCGGAGTATACTTGGCGAGTTGCCTCTTTCAGAGCCCTAGCAAGGTACAGGATGAGTCCCTCCATGTTGCCTTGAGGAAACGAGCTTTTTCTTATCCACTCCATGGTCTCCCCGCCAATGCCGTGCAAAGCATCGAGGTCCCTACATACAATGCTGTCCAAAATGCTTTCGTCATTGGTAACGTAATAATCCCACAGCTTTCCAGATATGCCCTCCATCACTTTCATTTCTTCGCGTTCTTCATCGCTCACTTCTCTCATCTCTTTCTCCCTGTGTAGTTAAGATCGCATTGCCAGAGCGAGCTTCCCGATTGGGGAAGACAGTGCAGCCAGAGCCGCAGCCGCCGCGTCTGATGCGTGGTTTCGTTGGGTCTTTGCTCTTATTCCATTCAGTGCTTGGTCTAGGTTGGTAACCTTAGCGCAGGCATGCAGCGTCACGTCCTCTTTCGAGGCACTCTTTTTTCCTGCTATCAGAAGCTTTAGGTCGGACGGTGTAGTCTGAACGATCGGGCACTGAGTACACGATCCGAGCGCACCCCAAAAGAAAGCGACCGACCGATCGGCGTTAGCGAAGCGCGTCCATGACATGCTCTCACACCCAATCACATGAGGCCCGAAGTCAGCGCATGTATCCTTTAAGAAGTCGGCCAACCTTTGGATGCGGTTGAGGGTGTCGACGTTCTTAGCCAGCGATGCGTCACGTCCAGACCTGTACACACCGGCAGCGATGCAATCGGGCAGGCCATCCTCAACACTGAGGACAGCCCACCCAACCGAAGCAAACCCAGGATCCAAGCCCAGCACACGCAGGCTAGAAGGGGGCTTCGTCATCATCGCCTCCCTGATCCCAACTAGGAGCACCACCGTAGGACGATGTGGAACGAGAGTCGTCGGAACCCTTCGGCGTGAGAAACTGCACCTGGCTGGCGAGGATCTCGTGCTTGTTCTTCCAGTTGCCTGCGTCGTCTTTCCACGATCGCACTTGGTCACGACCCTGGACGTACACCAGCCTACCCTTGCTCAGGTTCTTGGCGCACGCCTCGGCCACTCGGTCGAAGCACACGACGTTGAACCATTGGGTCTCGTCGTTGAATGGATCGGACACGCCGATCCTGAATGTGGTGATGGCCTTCCCGCCTTTAGACATGCGGGCTTCAGGGTCCGCAGCGAGGTTACCGATTTTGATTGATACATTTGCACTAGCCATTGGAGATCTCCTTCTTTCGTTTGGCGTATACTTTTCGCAGGGCTGCCTTCGATGGTGCGGGAAGATCGGACGCTCCGATTTCCTTGGCGAAGGCGTTTAAGTCTTCCAGGCTCTGAGCTTCCTCGAGCATGGTTCGGAACGCATTTGAGTCCCCGATGGTGGGCGTGTCAGCTACTGCTGGGGCTTCCCATTGGGGCTTGCCGTCCTTGATGTCGTACACATCTTCATCAGTGTAGACGTGGCCAGCCAAGCCGACGAGCTTGAGGATCAAGCGATCCTTTGCACGCTTCTCGGCCATGGCGAACGGGTAAGCGTTCTTGTTGTTGTACGGTGCAGCCTCACCGAAGGTCCATGCGTAAGGGGCATCGTCGCCATCGCCAAGCTGGCCTGCGACCTGGATGACGACGAACTTCTTCTCCACACTGCACTCGATAACTCGAGGTGTGTCGATCTGGACGCCGGCCTTAGCGCCGAGCAACTCGACGTACTTGTGGTAAATGATCCATGTCCCGTGACAATCCCAAAGGGCTCGTCGTGGGTCGATGTCGTATTTCTCCAACATCTCTTTGATGAAGGGGTCTAGTGGTTTCGCCATGATGTTTCTCCTTAGATGGCGGTTCGTGGGTATGAGGGCCAAGCGCCCTCCGCTATGCATTTCGTGTAGATGTCGAGCCCTCGGTACACTTTGGACTCTCCATCGCTCAGGGTGTGTGGCGTGATCTCGTAGATCGCTGGGGCATAAGGTGGTTCGTTCTCCACCACAACCCACAGCCATCCAGGTAACTTACCTAAGTGCATCTCCACACCACCCAGGTAGAAGGCTGCGGACAGATCGTAGTCGAACATCCTGATGGCACGCTGAAACCCTTTCAGGCTGGCGTCCCTGGCTGTCTTCAGGTCGATCATCAGTGAGCCGTCGTTGGCCAGCCAATCGGGCTTGCACTTGCACGCTGCACCGGTGATTGGATCAGTCCATTCGATGGTCTGTTCAGCCTTACCTGACTGCTCGATCAAATCCCTGAAATCCTTTACGCCGTACAGGCTGTCCCGCATCTGACGCACAACGTCCCAGTCCTCTGGCTTCAGGCCACCTTCCAGGCCATCGTTCTCCTTAAGCCATGTGTCATAGCCCTTGGTCCCTGGGTTGGATGGTGCGACTCCGTACCTGCTGACCGCTACGTCCTCACCTTCGAGGATGACAGCGTGCGTCACCGATCCGAGCACCTTCGATCTGGTGGGCACATCGGGCACGGCATCTGCGTACTTTGCGTAATAGTGAGCGGGGCTCTTATGCATGAGGATCTTCAATCCGCTGCTTGTGATTCGCTCAATTCCTGAGTGATAGTTTCCCATGGTATCTCCTGTTTGATGATGGGTACTGTGATCCCTGTTTGATCTTTGATCGTCTGCTGGGACCATGTGAGTAGCTCGTGGACAAGCCCTTCGTTCTTAAACACTGGGCTTTTGCTCGGGTCTTTTCCTTTCGTGATGAATGCCAAGGAGACCCGGAAGCTCCCTGTCATGTAGTGTGTCATGACGAGGGTGGCGGTTAAGTCCCCGTCGAAGTGTGCCCTGCCTACCCAGAGTTTGGGCGATACTCTTTTCAAGATCACCCTAGCCCCTCCAGCATGTACTCAAGGAACAGAGCGTCCCCCTTGAGGTCCATCAGAGATCGCTCCAATGCGAGCATCTCGTCAGGTGTAAGCTCCATGAAATCCATCAGGATCTCAGCGTGCTCGGTGTAGTGATCCACCATGTAGCTGATGGCTGCGGTGGCGTGGCGAACAGACTCCCGGTAGGAAGCTGCGGACATGTCTGTGCTCATTGGTAATCCTCCTGTGTGGTATGAGCGTCGTGGGATCGACATACGTATTGTAAGCAAGGTCATCGTCGCTGGTCAAGCGTGGTCTGCATTACTACGTAATCCTGTTCATTCTCTCTTAACATATATGTATGTATGTTTTAAAACCCACATAAGTAACCAAAGTAAAAATAAGAAACCTAGGTATCTTATCTACAAGGGACGTTGTCTTGCGACGACAACGTAATTGGTTGTCCTATGTTAAGTCAGACCTCGGGCAGTGCTCCTCCTTCGGTGAGCGGTGTTGGGTCGTTGAGTATTTGGTGAATGTATCTTTTGCTGAGACCATACTTCTCAGCCAGGTGCTTGATGGGCGCACGTCGTTTGCGTGGTAGTGGGCTGTTACACAGCGACCGATAGTCCCTGCGGATGTTGGCTGCTCTTTCCTTGATGGCTTGCTTATCCTCCGGTTTCCGTTTCGGGCAGTAGATCGTGCAGCTTTGGGCGTGCTGGTGCAGCAGGTCTGCCACCTCCCTGGGTAGCACGTCGTAGGCGTTGTGTGGTTTGCGTGGATCCTCGGGCTTGAAGATACTCATGCCGCCCCCTCCTTCTTTTCAAAGGCGCGCAGTTTGCGCATTGCCTTGCTGCTTAGATTGCTGCTCAGGTCGTAGGGGGTCAGCCCCTTGCCGACCATGCTGCGGATCAAGGCGTGTGCTTGGGCTACCTGCCCACTCAGTGCAAGGCGTTCAGCCTGCACCAGGGTCGTCTTAATTTTCTGGTAACTCATGACAGTCGTTCCTCCTGTAGTTTTCGGATGGCTTCTTGGTTGTCCTCGATGATGTGTTCGAGGCGGTCGATCTCCATGCGAAGGTCGCCGCACTTGTCCTCAACGAGTCGCGAGATCAGATCGCTAAAGTTATCGGATAGTTCTTGGAGCATGTCGGTCATAGCTCAATCCTCCTGAGCGTTACGAGGATGACCTGTGCTGCACGTTCTCATGCAAACGCAGGCCACCCCCTGTGTTGTGGTGTTGTCGTTCGTTGTAGCGTCAACCATTCAGTCGGTCGGCCACCCTGTCGTAAATGGTGTCGATGTAGTCTGCGCGCATGTCGTGTTGTTCCCAGCTAACATCGGCGCAAACTTTGCCGTCGTCGCATTCGGGGCACGTCACGTCGTCGGCCTCCATGTCAGGTCCCGTGCAGGACCAAAGCGTAAGAAGGCCCTCGCCTTCGCACCATCTGCAATCGTGTTCGGTTTTCATAGCGCCCATGCTCCCTGTACCTTTGGTACTCTGTGGTTTTTGGCAGTGTTCACGGCCTCCAGGAGCACATAGCTCCATCGCTCCTCGCTGCATGAATAGAGGCCGCCCCACTTGGGGTGATCTGCTTTGAAGTGGAAGTCGTGCATCTCGTATGGGTTATAAACCCAGGGAAAGACCCTGTCTTCTTCGTTCCAGGTGAAGCGGTCCCAGTACCCAGGATCGCCCGTCGCAAGCATATCAAGCTCGCCTCGAATCACAGCGTGCACGTTCTTACGCTTCTCACGCAGAACCCTCTCCCTCCCTGCCTGTGACACCACGGGCTTTGGTTTGAACAGGCCAAGGTGGGTAGCGTGGGAGATGACCCGACCATAGGTCTCCTTTTCCCTGCTGCGTACGCTGAACAAACGGCGGTGAAGGTTCCAATAGACATCGACTTTCATAATGCCTCCTTTCAGGGGGTGTGTGGGCAGGGTCGGGTGTTTTCGATGTAGCAGCTAAGGTCGCCGAACGCTTTAGCGTAACGCTCAAACTCTGCCCTTGTTCGGTCGCAGGATAGGGTCGGCGCCCTTTCCTCGCAGTCGAGCCTTGCTACGTTCAAAGCGTGTTCAATAATGTCTAGTTGTTTGGCGGTGAAGTCCATGGTGTCTCCTTTCGGGAGTGTTGGTGGGTTGTACCATTCGTACATGTTAGGGTTGCAGGGGCTGCGCCTGTCTCCCGCTCTGATCATGACGCCGCCTTGTGTGCTGCCATACGTTCGGGGTGACGCTCCGCAATAAACTGCGCAAGGGCATCGGCATCACCACCGTAGGTCAATCGCATGGCGGCCTCAATGTATCCCTTGCTGGGCCTAGAGGCAGCATTGAACGTCATGCTGCCACCCCTCGCTTCGTGCGCCCCGTTCAGCAGTACAATGGCGTAGGTTTGGGTCCCTTCGATGGGGCCGTAGAGCAGATCGTATCGGGTAGCGTTTCCGGGTTGGTAGTCGTAGCGTTTCATGGGTTCTCCTTTCAGGAGTCTAAGATGCCCACCAGGGCTTCAATGGTTTTGGTTTCGTCGCCGTACACAATGCGCCCAGATTGGGCAGCGTACACAAGGATGGGCACAGCCCTACGGATCAGGGTCAGTGCGTCCTTGTTGGCGCTCGGGGTTCGGCGCATCTTGCTGCGCGTTCTTTTGGTCCTTTTAAGGAGTCGTTTGTAATAGTGTCGCGGTTTGTTGTTCATGGTGTCTCCTTTCAGGAGTGTTGTGGGTTATGCTTCAAGCCAGATGCCTTGTGCATCGCTGGCTCGGTATTGTTTGAGAATGTTGGGGGCTCCGTGGGCTTTGATCAGCACATGGTGCTTCGTGGTGCTGGCTTTCCCGCTGCATTTGACGGGGCATGCATTGCATTTGACCGCCTCCGTTGGGCACTTCAGTGCCTTGAGACCTGCAGCACGAACCTTGGTCAGAGCTTCGCTCGTTTCCATGTCGGGACTGTGAGGGACGAAGCATCGCCAGCCCTTGGCATCAGCATCGACCATCTCCTCCGGAGTATCGGCACTCGCCATCATGTAATCCGTAGCCCAAGCGAACTGGTCGTCGCTCCACTGGTGAGAGTACCCAGCCCAGCTATCGGCCAGACTGACCAGGGCTAGGACGTTGTCCTCACCCATCACAACGGGGTCTCCGTACTGACCCATGCGGACCGTGCGACCCTGCCCAGCAAACGCTAAGACCTGCTGCAGATCGTCACCAAAGGTGGTCCAGTGTGGGTAGTTTCCAGCATCGAAGCTCTTCTCCATGCCAAGCAAGGCAAGCCCCGTCACATAGCAGGTGCCCTGCAGTTGACCGTCCTTCGGGCGGTGATTGCAATCGCCGCAGATCGCTCGGTCATAAGCTCCGTTGTGGCGTGCCTTATGGAACGAGACCCCCTTCACGAAGTGCCAGGTATCGACGAGCCGTCCCGTCTTAGTGTTGCCGCCGCTAAAGCGAACGATGGTGATGACCTCAACGCCGGGAACGATGGGGCTTTCGGTTACGAAGTGGAATCCTTTTGGTTTGCTGGACATGGTGTCCTCCTTGTGTGGTTGGTTTGTGGGATCATGAATATGGGGGAAGGTGAGGCGCTTGTCAACTACTGCTCACCACCTATGGTGATGCCTTGGCTCCAAAGGAACACGGCACGAAGTTGGGCTAAGGTATGCCGGGATCCCTCCTCCCTGCATCGCTGCAGGTACTCAAGCCAGGGTTCAGGGTGTACGGGTTCGGGGATGAATGTGGCGTGCTCGGTCTTCATGGTTTCTCCTTTTGTTGTAGGTGTTGATGCATGCAGTCTAAGAGAAAAGAGGCGACGGCTCTGCCGTCCTCCGTTTCTGGCGGTATAAACTTTCCAGGGTAGCGCCGTGCGCTTTCGGTGTGGTCGATGGCATCGAGTAGGACCAGCCAGGATCTATAAGACTTTTTCATGGGTTCTCCTTCTCTTCTCGGATCGACTCGAAAAACTTCCAGGTTTTATGAAGCAGCGCCAAAGGCGGCAGGCAGTCGTCGGGGGCTTCGTTCCTGGCTCTCAGGCAGTATTGGACAGCCGACTCCCCCTCAAGGGGCATGGCGTAAACGTAGCCGTCTTCGCAGCAGGCAAAAGGTGCGTAGGTCTTCATGGGTTCTCCTTTCAGGATGCGTTCTTCCAGCGTAGGCGCTGGGCTGCGAGGATCTCGGCAAGTTGGGCGGCCTTGACCGCAAACTCTTGTGCG
>Ga0209232_1000282_pt1 | contig 32684 bp, 50 predicted proteins | sample ETNvirenome_2_60_FD_184066 | JGI IMG/M metagenome (GOLD analysis project Ga0209232, IMG submission 184066) | Marine viral communities from the Pacific Ocean - ETNP_2_60 (SPAdes) (version 2) | ecosystem: Environmental > Aquatic > Marine > Oceanic | place: Pacific Ocean | collected 2013-06-22
ACCGACTCAAGATCAGATTTTAAACACTACTAGAGTTGTTGAAGAGCATTCCATTCATCCATGTAACTTTGCTCTAGCTAGGGCGATGGTTGGGGATAAAAGCGACAACATTGATGGACTACAAGGCGTAGGACTCAAGACAGTCGCAAAGGCTTTCCCCTTTTTGTCAGAGAATAAGGACTACTATCTGAGTGATCTAAAAGAACATTCTGAGCGAGAAGAATCAAAACTTGCGATTTATAATAAAGTAATTGACGATTACGATAAGGTGTGTGATAATTACTCCATAATGCAGTTGAGCACACCACTGATTTCCATTCAGTGTGCCAATTTTATTAATTCAACTTTTGAGGAATACAAACCCATGTTCAACAAGACCGAAATAAACAAGATGATGTCTGTTGACGGCGCAACTTCCCTGAACATCGACTGTTTGAAGACTACTTTCAACTCTATGGTCGAGTCAGGAGTAAGTTACGACTAATGGATAAAACTAAACAAGACTTCTCTAAGTTCGGAAAGAACTTTCAAGAAAATCTATGCCATTTAATTCTGGATGATCGACCATTTGCAGATCAGATCTTTGAAGTTTTAGATATAAACTTTCTTGAGTTAACATATCTTAGAGTCTTTGTAAATAAAATCAAAAGTTACAAAAAGAAGTATGGAGTCCACCCAACTAGGAAGGTCATGACTAGTATTTTGCGCACAGGTATTGCTGAAGAGCAAGACTCCGTGCAAAAGATGCTCAGAGATTACTATGCAAGAGTTTTGTCTCAAGAGGTGGACCACTCAGAATCTGGGTACATTAAAGACACTGCACTTGATTTTTGCAAAAAACAGAAGTTGCAGGAAGCGATGATTGAGTGTGTTCCACTACTCAAGAAATCGTCTTTTGATCAGGTTGCCAAAGTGATCAACAATGCTCTTAAGTTAGGAACGTCCAATGACCTTGGGTATGATTACATGAAGGACTTTGAAGCGAGGTTTGAAAAGAAGGCAAGAGATCCAGTCACTACTGGGTGGGATTCGTTGGATGATATTTCAAAAGGAGGACTCGGTAAAGGTGAGTTGGGTGTTGTTATCGCACCAACTGGCGCAGGTAAGTCTATGGTGTTGGTGCACCTTGGGTCAAAAGCGCTCCAAGAAGGAAAGAATGTAGTTCATTACACTCTTGAGTTGGCGGATGTTGTTGTTGCAAATAGGTACGATAGTTGTATCACGGGGTATCATCTTAATGATATAACTACATTTAAAGAACAAATTTATGATGAGTTGAAAGATCTCCCAGGCAAACTCATTGTGAAGGAGTACCCAACGAGATCGGCAAACATTCAGACGATAAAGAACCACATTGAAAAAATGAAAAATCAAGATTTCACTCCAGATGTGATAATCGTTGACTATGCAGATTTGATCAAACCAGAGGGGTCCTCAAGAGAAGAGAAGAGGCACCAACTTGAGGCTATATATGAAGAATTGAGAGGTATTTCGCAAGAGGTGGGTTGTCCAATCTGGACCGCATCTCAGACTAATCGGTCTGGTCTCAATGCAGAGGTCATTACTATGGAATCAATATCTGAAGCGTTCAATAAGTGTTTCGTCGCAGATTTTATTTTCTCCGTTTCAAGAACTGTCGAAGACAAAAATACAAATGGCGGAAGAATATTTATCGCCAAAAACAGAAATGGTCCTGATGGACTGATATATCCTATATTTATGGATACTGCAAACGTGAAGATCAAGGTCTTGCCGAAAGCATTGGAGCAGGAGGAATTAGATGACTTTGTCAAAAACGCAGCAAAAAGACAAAAAGAGGTGCTACAAGAAAAATACAACAAGTTTAAAGGAGGGTCGAAAAAGTGAGTTTATCAAATGACATTTTGTCAGAAATAACTGTGCACATGAAATATGCCAAGTATGTGCCAGAGAACAACAGGAGAGAGACATGGCATGAGTTGGTTTCAAGAAATATGGAGATGCATTTAAAGAAATTTCCAGAATTAGAGTTACAAATCAGAAAAAACTATAAGTTAGTTTTTGATAAAAAGGTGCTGCCCTCAATGAGGTCCTTGCAATTTGGTGGTAAACCCATTGAAGTTGCTCCAAACAGGATTTTCAACTGTGCCTTTATGCCAATCGATGATTGGCGCTCATTTGGCGAGGCGATGTTCTTGCTGCTTGGTGGTACGGGTGTTGGATATAGTGTTCAAAAACATCACGTCGAAAAACTACCAGAAATTACCAGACCAAACATGAATAGAACACGAAGGTTTTTGGTCAACGACTCCATTGAAGGTTGGGCAGATGCTGTAAAGGCACTAGTTCGTTCTTATTTCAATGGAGGATCTAGACTTAGATTTGATTATACAGACATCCGTCCAAAAGGTGCGGCCCTCGTAACATCGGGGGGCAAAGCACCTGGACCACAACCACTCAGAGAGTGTCTTGTGAAGTTGGAAGGTATGTTATCTGAAAAGGAGAATGGTGACAAACTTTCTTCTATTGAAGTCCACGATATGGTTTGCCATATCGCAGATGCTGTGCTTGCGGGAGGTATTCGCAGGGCAGCACTTATATCGTTATTCTCAGCAGATGACGAGGAAATGATCTCTGCTAAGACTGGCAATTGGTGGGAGACCAACCCACAACGAGGCAGGGCAAACAACTCGGTTGTATTGTTGAGGCACAAGATTGATAAAGAATATTTTATGAACTTGTGGGACAGAGTAAAAGCATCAGGAGCAGGAGAGCCTGGGTTTTATTTTTCCAACGACAAGGACTGGGGCACTAACCCATGTTGTGAGATCGGTCTTCGACCGTATCAGTTTTGTAATTTGACCGAAGTCAATGTGTCTGATCTTGAGAGTCAGGAGGACCTCAATGATAGAGTCCGAGCGGCCACTTTTATCGGAACGCTTCAGGCGAGTTACACTGATTTTCATTATCTTAGAGACGTGTGGAGGAGAACCACAGAGAAGGATGCCCTCATTGGTGTATCTATGACAGGTATCGCATCAGGTAAAGTTTTGTTGCTGGATATGAAAGAAGCAGCGCAAACAGTAAAGAAGGAGAATACCCGCGTTGCTGAGTTAATTGGTATTAAACCAGCAGCTAGAACAACTTGCGTCAAACCCGCAGGCACAACGAGTCTTGCGCTTGGTACTTCATCTGGTATCCACGCATGGCACAACGACTATTACATTCGTCGCATTCGAGTTGGAAAGAACGAACCGATTTATTCTTACCTAGTGAACAATCATCCAGAACTGGTGGAAGACGAATACTTTAGTCCGCATAGCACAGCAGTTATTTCAATCCCTCAGCGCGCCCCAGAGGGTGCTATAATGAGAACGGAGTCTGCTCTCCAGTTGCTGAAGAGAGTAAAACAAGTAACTGACGAATGGGTAAAACCAGGTTTCCGAAAGGGTCAGAATACTCATAACATCTCCGCAACCGTGTCAATCAAGGACGCTGAGTGGGTCGACGTCGGTGAATGGATGTGGGAAAACAGAAACAGTTACAATGGATTATCAGTCCTTCCGTACGACGGCGGTACATATACCCAGGCACCATTTGAAGACTGCTCTAAAGAAACCTATGAAGCGATGATGTCTTCGCTTACAAAGGTTGACCTTTCGAAGGTCGTTGAAGAGGAAGACAACACGGATCTCAAGGGCGAGGTTGCTTGTGCTGGTGGCGCATGTGAAGTGAGTTTTGTATAAATGATAACTCTATCTGAATCCGCTGCGAAAAAGATGAAAGCAATGCTTGCAAGCAAAGAAGAGACAGGGGTACGCGCCGCCGTTCAGGGCGGCGGGTGCTCTGGTTTCACATACAGATTGCTGTTTGACGATAAGAACGAGGGTGACAAGGTGCTGGAGGATAAGGGAGTTGAGATTTACGTTGATCGCAAGAGTTTCCTATATTTGATGGGTACAATGATCGACTTCGTAGACGAACTAAACCAGGCTGGGTTTAAGTTTGTTAATCCAAATGCCAAACGAACCTGCGGTTGCGGCGAGAGTTTTTCGATATAACCCACTTGTCTCAAACACTTCACACAAATGGCACAACAACATATCTAGCATAGGTTATACTTACCCCAGTTAAAAGGAGTTTATAGTAATGTTAGAGATGATTTTTCCCCTTGTTGGTCTTACCCTCGCTGGAGCAGCCGTTATGAGTAACGATGCTGTTCAAACTTTAGGAACATTTATGGTGTCGAACAAGAAGACACCTTGGTGGAAACTGTGGGCCGCTGCCTCATCAGTGCTTGTTGCAACTGTTCTATACAGTTGGTTTGCATACGGGGGAGACATATCCTTCGGACGCCTAGAGAAGATACCCTTCGTCACAGTTGAATGGTACCACGCTCTGGCTCCAGGTGTCTTACTGTTGTTAACAAGGTATGGTATTCCAGTTTCTACAACATTCTTGGTGCTGTCTGCCTTTGCTAGTACTGTTGTTTTTGAAAAGATGTTACTGAAGAGCGTGATGGGATACGCCATTGCAGCAACAGTTGCTTATACATTTTGGATGATTCTGTCCAAATACTTGGACGAAAAGAAGAAGGTTAAACCAGATCATGAACGTGCCTGGCGCATCGCCCAGTGGGGTACAACGGGATTCTTATGGTTCACTTGGTTAAGTCATGACCTCGCGAACATAGCAGTGTTCGCACCAAGACAGATGAGCGTAGAGTTCTTGTCATGCGTGCTTGTGTTGTTGGTGTCCGTGTTAGGGTACGTCTTTTATACCAAGGGCGGCAAGATACAGCAGATAGTAATTGAGAAATCCTCTACGTCTTACGTGCGCTCGGCCACGATCATCGATGCGGTTTATGCATTTATCCTGCTGTACCTAAAGCAGATGAACAACATTCCCATGAGTACAACGTGGGTGTTTGTAGGGTTGCTCTGCGGTCGAGAACTTGCTATCGCAACGAGGATGGATAGAAAGGTGAAGAAGGTCTTTCCTCTTGTCGCTAAGGACTTCATGAAGATGATGTTGGGACTGTCCGTTTCGATCATCATAGTGTTACTGGTTCAGGAGGTGTCGTGAACGATGGCAAGGTTACTGTTATTGCAAGCGGCTATCATCTACGTATGGTATATGTTTCCGCCCCTTCAGTCTTAAATAATTTTATTTCATTTTGTAGAAAAAACACTTGCATTAGTTGATATAATTTAGTATTATTATTCTACCAATGGAAAGGAGTTACTATGTTTGGTGATAGAGAAGAAGATCATATGACAAAGGACGAGCACATCGTCAAATTTATTAAGGCATTTGTTGCCATTGAAGAGGAGATGCAACCTCTCAAAGAGCATCTAAAAGACCTAAGAACCAGTTATGCTGAGAACGATTGGTTAACTAAAGAAGATATGCGCATGGCGGTCAAGGTGTATCGAATGTTGAAGCAAGGTGATGACCTTGAGATGATTACCGATTACTTCAACCACTTAAAGCAAAACTTCGGAGGCGCAAATGACTGAGGTGAAGAGGTTAAAGCCAGTCAATAGACACATCTCTATCGTCCCTCATTACAAGACTGAGAAGACTGATAGTGGAGTTATATTGCCTGACGACTTCAAGCAAGAAGAGGCTCGCTACATTAAGGCAACGGTTGTCGACATCGCTTCTGACTGTAAGAGGGATTTTCACGAACTCAGATACGGTACTGTGGGACCAAAGGAGATCGTTGTCGATAAGTCCATGATAGAGTCTGTAGAGATCGGTGACAGCGTTCATTACATGATATTGGAAAATTACGTAGTTGGAATCTACAGGAGACCGAATGAGAATTGATTTGTTTGGAGACGACATCGGTGCGGTTGAGTACATTTCGCATATGGGTTCGGATTTGTCAGTTGTCAATGCCGCAAGAGTTTCTTTTGGAACAGAAAAAGGCGAGGTAGGTGAGAAAGATATTAAACTTATTAACTACCTTATGGCGCACAACCATTCGTCCCCCTTTGAACACTGTGCTATTACTTTTCGTTTTACCGTGCCTTTGTTTATTCGCAGTCAGCACCACAGGCATCGTACTTGGGCTTATAATGAAATATCTCGCCGATATACTGACGTAGACATTGAATTTTATGAACCTAGAGAATTTAGGACACAACACAAAAGCAATAGACAAGCGAGCAATTTGGAATTTATCAACCCCATTGTTGAGTATAACAGGTCAGGATTCCCAGTCTCCGCGAATGCCTCTAGTTTGGTCGAGACTCACCATCAAGAGTGTTTGAAACTTTTTGAGGAACTTATAGGTTCTGGTGTCTGCCGAGAGCAGGCTAGGGGGGTGCTACCCCAGAACTTGTATACCAAATACTATGGCACTGTCAACCTTCACAATTTGTTGAAGTTTGTGCAACTAAGAACTCACGAAGGGGCGCAGTGGGAGATACAACAAGTTGCCGAAGCGTGCCTAGAGATTGCAGAGGAACATTTCCCCCACTCAGTCCACTCGTTCATACAAAAGAAGATGGAGAAGTAATGGCGTTTCTGTTCTCACTTTGCCTGTTGTCTAGCCAGTACTTGGAACTCACCGACTATCAGCACAGTAACATGTGTAAGTATGAGGATACAATAAGGTCAGAGGCAAAGCGCAACTCTCTAGATCCTGCACTGCTTGCAGCGGTTATATATGTTGAAAGTGGGTTTTACAAAAATGCGGTCAGTCCCGCTGGCGCTTGTGGGTTAACGCAGGTAGTGCCAAAGTGGACTGGAGGACCAGAAAGTATGTTTACAAAATATACTTGCAAACAACTAAAAGACCCAAATACATCAATAAGAGTTGGAGCGGAGATACTGTCTTATCACATTAGAGTGTACGCTGTTGGCAATGTTGATAGGGGGTTGTGCTACTACAATGCAGGCACAAAATGCATCACAAAGAAGGGATTTTATAAAAGGCTATATTATGTTAAAAAAGTTAAGCGCATATATCGTCTGCTTTCTGACGATTGTTAGTTGCAGCGATGAGATCACGGTCGGTCCATCCGACATGGAACAACCCAGAAGTCTTGTGTCGGATGCCAGGACTCAGGATGTCCAAGTTATTACAATACCAGACATTACTGTTGATGCGTGGGTAGACCCATGCGCGAATATATCAAATACACATGTTAGGTTTTGTGACTGCAATCCGACTTGTTGTCAGCAGCAAACCTGGTACTGTCCACCCCAAGGTGTAGAAGTTCAGGCAAGGTACGCAGTTCTGGATATTTGCGACGAAAATCTGACTCCCTGCGACAGGAACAGAGACCCCAACTGCCCTCCTGCAGAAATAATCGAACAGACTGAGTGCCAGCATGCTTTTGACTGTCCACCTGGTATAAATGAGGACTTTACCATGTACTATGACTGTGAAATAGATGGTACTTCTGGTACTCAACAGGTTAGGTGCGACAAAGGTCGCCTTTATTACGGCGAATGTGTTACCTGCTTCGAGGAAGAGGAGGTCTGCGACAGTATTGACAATGATTGTGACGGACAGATTGACGAGAACCAACTTAATGCCTGCGGCGGATGCGGACAGGTGCCTGAAGATATTTGCGACGGATTAGATAACGACTGCGATACTTTTATCGATGAGCAACTGATAAGAGAGTGCACAACCATCTGTAATTCTGGACTTGAGATCTGCGGTAACGGCAACTGGGTGGGGTGTACTGCCCAGCGACCAGTCGACGAAGAGTGTGATGGACAGGACAACGACTGTGATAACTTTGTTGATGAGGGGTTGAACTGTCAATGTCCACCCGAGTCAGTTGGGGCCCTGGTTCCCTGCATGGAACCACCACTGACTTGTGGTATGGGATTCAAGACTTGTGAGTGTGTGAATGAGGAGTGCCAAGTCACACAGATGACCGAGTGTTTTGCTCTGTGTCACTGGATCCCAGAACTCGAACAGGACGGACAAACCTGTGATCAGTTTACTGGCATCCCCACAAATCCAGAGTTGTGCAACAATTTTGACGAGGACTGTGATGTCCTGGTGGACGAGCAGTTGACCCGACCATGCTATACGGGCCCAGAGGGCACGCTGAATATTGGTGTCTGCGCAGAAGGTCTCCAGGTTTGTGATGCAGGACAATGGTTTGGCCAAGATGCCGCTGGTAGACAGATATCTGATCTTTGCGGTGGCGAGACCTTACCAAGTGACGAGATATGTGACGGTGCAGATAACGACTGCGACGGCATTGTTGACTATGGGGAGGAGATACCAGAGACGGACATTCTGTTTATCGTAGACTGGTCTGGTTCCATGGAAAACTATATAAACGCAGTAAGGATGGCAATGAATAGGTTTGCACAAGACTTCTCTGCAGAAGATAAACTGAAGTGGGGACTGATCGTGGGACCAAAACTCAGAATAACACCAACGGGCAATGAGGAGATTCTTATATTGCAATCTGATATCGCAAACTTTGAAGATTTTCTAGTATCTTTCTCTGGTGTAGGTCAGTTTGACAACCAGACAGGACAGGAAATGCTTAGAGATGCGATATTGTTATCCATCGCCAACATTACGGGTAACCTTGGGTATGACTTCACGCAGGCTCGATGGGCAAACCGCGTGGGGTCTCGACCTGAACTCAAGTTTTTCAAAGTCAACTGGAGATCTAATGCCGACAGGGTCATTGTGCTTTTTAGTGATGAGTATTCCCAGTCTTTCCTTGTTCCTAGAGTCCAGTCGGACACAGTTTGGGATGCCCTGGATGCAACCCCCAACCTGAAGTTCTATGCATTCGCAGAGCGTCGCTCTCGTGTTTGGGACAACTTTGCTTCTCATGGTAATGGTCGCGTGTTTGAGTTGTCATCCAATCAGCAGCAAATGTATGACGACTTGATGTCCATACTGGATGAAATATGTCTTCCACCACAGGGAGAGCAAGAAGCGTACAATGATGTGCTCGACGGATTCATGACAGTTAAGAGCGACCAGATTGATAGGACACGAGGATCGAGATACGACTACAGTTTAGGTCTCTGCTGGTGAAGATAGAAGAAGTCGTTGTTGGTGGGTGCGTTTATGCTTTGATTAAGTCTTTCACCAACAATCTGCCAATTGTCTTGACCAGTACATGCCAGCCTACAGTTGATTTAAAGTTTGAGTCAAAGATAAGGATAGATCAACTACAAACGCATAGGCACTCAGAAGCGTGGTCAATGTTAAAGTTTCTGTGCGGTATGGACGGCTTGATAATTAATTCAAATTGTCTAGACTATGTAAGAGTCACCGAAGACACAATTAATTACAGCACTATAGATGTTCAATTTTCAAAATGTCACTTGTTTCCTGACCCGATTATTAACAATGAACTTGAAATTATGTCAGTTGAAAACGAGAACATGTACAAGATTCTTGATTTTATGAGGTTGAAATTTTGTGATGCGTCTAATTTATCTCCGATTTTCCCAAGAGAAACTTTTATTTCAACTATCGAAGCATTGAGCAAAAAAGAGATGTATGCACTTTCTTACCTCACAAAAGAACAGTTGACGAACTTCGAATATTCTGATACTATCAGTAGGTTCATAGTGGAAAAAGAACTACAGCACAGGGTTGATTTGCACAGACCTTTGATTACAAAAAGTGGAACTGCAAGGCGAAAACCAAAACTAGAAGTTACCGAAAGGTTTGTTTTGCCCATGCGTGAATTGATATATAAGAGCACTAAGAAGGTTAAGTACTATGGTAGAAAGAAACGAAACAACATTATCAAGACATATAGCAGGGATAATACCAGTTTCCAAAGTTCAGTCTGACATTGATCTCGTCCTTCACCCCAGCGTCATGCCTATAGCAAATAATTTTTATGCCATACAAAGAAGTATTGTAGAGTGTTCGTACGTTGGGTGTAAAACAATATGGATAGTGTGCGATGAATCTATATCTCCACTCTTGAAGAAGATATGTGGGGATTTTGTTTTGAATTTGGCTCAACACGAGAGGTCTAAGTTTACAAATTTCCCAACTCAGAACAGAACATCGATACCAATTTTTTACGTACCGATATCTTATAAGAATATGAACAAAAAGGGACTTGGCGTATCTGTTGTCGAAGGTGTGAACGCAAGCTTTACCATAAGTGATAAAATGTCGAAATGGATTACCCCCTACAGGTACTACGTGTCTTCGCCTTATGGAATTTACGATCCTAAGATAACCCAAGCTAGATCTTTAGTTAAGTCATTCGAATCTTTCAGGTATACGTTTCAAGATAGTAGCGCACTCAGTGGGTGTAACATGGGGTTTAGTTTTAGTGCGAGGCAGTTCAAGCATTGTTCCTATTTGTTCAAAAAAATAAATGTTAAAAGTCACTATAGTCTTGACATGGTCTTCAATAATGATATAATGTATGAAAACAATGAATCAATTGAGCTAGATAATTACAGAGACATTTCATCCTGGCAGGGGTATCAAGACATGATGCACCAACCTCTGGAGATAAAGTCAGACTGGAGATATTGTTTCTCTGCTGCGATGAAAAATTGAAAGGATTAGAATGAAAACAGAACCTAAAATACCCTTTGTTGGGTTGCATGCACATTCCGTTGCGGGATCTATATTTGATGCACTGGGGTATCCGCAACAACACATGGACTATGCGTATGAAAATGGAATGGATGCCTTGGCACTAACTGACCACGGAAATGCTAATGGATTGGCATATCAGGTTATTCATGCCAAGAAGATGATGAAAGAGGGTAAGCAGTTTAAACCAATATTTGGTTGTGAAGCATATTTCGTGCCAAGTGTTGCAAACTGGAAGAAGGACTACGAGAAGGCCAGGGAAGATGCTAAGAATAAAAAATCATTAGAATCTGCGAAGTCAGGCGCGACAGTTGAAAACGAGGCTTCAAAGAAGCAGATGAAGTCCATCCTCAACAGGAGGAGTCACCTCATACTTGTTGCCCAAAATCAAGAAGGACTACAGAATATCTACAAGATGATATCAAAGTCGTACATGGGTGACAACTTCTACAGATATCCAAGAATTGATTATGCGATGTTAAAGAAACACAACAAGGGCGTAATCGCAGCGTCTGCTTGTCTCGGTGGTGTTTATGCTGGTGACTTTTGGCAGAATAGGGACTATGGCGAAGACGCCGTCTTAGACGCGATGCGCACTACTACACAAAAGATGCAGTCTATCTTTGGGGATCGATGGTATGGGGAGTTACAGTGGAACAACGTACCCGAGCAACATATTCTTAATCAATTTATAATCCAGATGCACTACGAGTTTGGTATTGATTTAATTTCTACTGCTGACTCACACTATTACTCACCAGACGCCTGGAAAGATAGGGAGTTATATAAACGTTTGGGTTTCCTCGGACGCAAGGTAGAGTGGTTGAGTGATGAGTTACCTATTGATGTTGATGAGATTGGGTATGAACTTTACCCCAAAAATGGTGATCAGATGTGGGAGAGTTACAAAAAATATTCATCATTGTGCAATGTAGAGTATGATGATAACTTGGTGTTGAACTCGATCTCTAGAACCTATGATATCGCACACAATAGGATTGAATCTTTCTTACCAGACAACACTGTTAGGTTACCAGATTTTGTTGTACCAGACGGTAAATCTGCTGGTCAGGCATTGGCTGTTTTGTGCGTTGCGGGTGCAAAAGAAAAGGGGTTCGCTGATAAGAGAGAGTACATCGAAAGACTTAAGTATGAAGTGAATGTAATTGACGAACGAGGTTTCAGTAAGTACTTCCTGACGATGAAGAAGATTGCAGAGGAGGCAACGAGGATGCAGTTAACAGGCGCAGGCAGAGGTTCTGCGGCGGGTTCTCTGGTTGCTTATGCCCTTGGTATCACTCAAGTAGATCCGATCCGCTATGGTCTACAATTTGAGCGTTTTTTGACAAAAGGTGGATCTGGATATCCAGACATTGATTATGATGTTTCTGATCCTATGGTTCTAAAGGAACATTTGATTGATGAATGGGGTGATGATGTTGTGGTACCTATCACAAACTGGAACACACTACAGTTGAGATCGCTCGTTAAGGACATCTCTAAGTTTTACAAGATACCATTTACCGAGGTCAACGCCGTTACAAATAGGATGGTGTTCGAGGCTACGCCCTTAGCGAAGAAGGAGCACGGAATAACTGCTGGCGTTTACAACCCAACTTTTGAAGAGTTGATGAAGTATTCCGAATCACTCCAGAAGTTTTTACAGAAATACCCAGAAGTAGAGACGCATGTCAACGCTCTTTATGGGCAAACACGCTCTGCATCTCGTCACGCTGGTGGCGTTGTGATCGGAGAGAATTTGAATGAATGGATGCCACTAATAAACTCGGGTGGTGTTAGGCAGACACCATGGTCCGAGGGGCAGAATGTCAGGCACCTGGAAACTATGGGATTCATTAAGTTTGATATTCTGGGTTTGGCATCGCTCCGTATGATGGAGGATGCGATAAGACACGTACTAGTTAGGTATGAAGGGGTAAAGGATCCTACGTTTCAGGACATTAGCGCTTTTTACGAATCTAGACTGCACCCAGAGAAGATCGATTTGAGCGACGAGGAGGTATGGAATAATGTTTTTCACCAAGGGAAGTGGGCAGGAATATTCCAGTTTACAGAGAATGGCGCACAAGACTTCTGTAAGAATGGTCGTCCTAACAACATTACGGACCTTGCTGCCATTACTTCTATTTATCGCCCTGGTCCGCTTTCTGCAGGTGTTGACAAAATGTATATCGGCGCTAAGGAAAACCCTGAAGATGTAGAGTATCTTAACAGTTACGTTAGGGATGTAACTGAAGAGACTTATGGATTTCTTATTTTTCAGGAACAGATCGCGATGCTTGCTCACAAGTTGGGCAAAAACCTCTCTCTTGATGAGGGAAACAAGTTGCGCAAATTGTTAACGAAAAAAGGTACAGGCGCTGCTCAGGCAGAGATGGATAAAATTTACGACAAGTTCAAGCGTGGGTGCTTGGAGAAGGGAATGAAAGCACATGAAGCTAAAGAGTTATGGGGTAAGTTCGAGTATTTTTCTGGTTACGGTTTTAATAAATCTCACGCTGTCTCCTACTGCGTACTTTCTTTTCAATGCGCTTATCTTCTACATTATTATCCTGAATGCTGGTTAGCAGCATTCCTGGACAAGGAACCTGATAAGCGCAAGGAGCGCGCTATCAATGTTGCTAAGTCGTATGGGTATAAAATTGAACCACTCAATATAAACACTTCTGGTGTTAGGTGGGAGATCAGTGAAGACGGTAAGACATTGATTCAACCACTCTCTTCAATTAAAGGTCTTGGCATGACAGCCATAGAGCAGATAATTAACAATCGACCATTCAATAAGATTGAGGACTTTCTGTTTAACGAGAATGTGAAATACTCGAAATTGAACAAGAAGGCTGTGTCAGCGTTGTGTCTCAGCCAGGCGCTAAATTCTTTGATGGATGAGAGGTTTACGGGACTTAAGCACTTTTGGTCAGCAGTGGCTGTGAACCGCCCACGGAAGCAGTCAGTTCTAGAAGAGAACATAAGAGACTACGCGCCAGAAGGTGATTTTTCAGAGGAGGAGAAGTTACAGTACCTTGTAGATCTGGTCGGCATCTTTCCAATGAGCACCGTCGTCACAGAGCAGTTGCAAGGTAGAATTGATGAGTTGATGATACCACCAATATCAGAGTTTGATGCAGAACTTCAGGTTTGTTGGTTTATTCCAAGAGAAGTCTTGCAAAAGAAGACAAAAAATGGTAAGTTGTTTTATGTGGTTAAGGTGATCGATTCTAATTCGGAGGAGAACACTATCAAATGTTGGGGTGTTGACCCGAACAAAGACAAGATTTACGTGAACAGGCCTTACATGGCGCGCCTTCACTGGGACGCACAGTGGGGATTCAGTACTAGATCAGTTAGAAAAACTTTTAGAATGTTAGCATAGGAGAAAAGATGCCCAGAGTAAAGAAAAACAGAACTGTCTTTTGTGACATAGACGGGACAATATTTAAGTATCGAAGGTTTAATTCATATAAAACCACTGCACCAGAATTAACCCCAGGAGCACTGGAAGAGATGAAGAGGTGGAAGCGCGATGGGTGCATGATTGTGCTTGTCACTGCTCGACCAGAGGAACTAAAGAATCTAACGGTTAGAGAACTCTTGGACAACAACGTGCCTTGGGACAGGTTGATCATGGGCGTTGAAAGAGGTCCCAGATACTTGATTAACGACATGGATCCTAGCAGACCAGGGTTACGAGCGATTGCATATAATTTAGATAGAGATGAGGGTATGAAAAATATCATTGTCGGTGAAACAGAGGAGTATATTAGATAATGAGACAAGTTAGAGTTTACAAGACAAGAGAGAGTGCAAAGGTGCCTGAAAGGGCGCATGCTACTGACGCAGGTATGGATTTTTTCTTTGCCCCATCCGAGGGGGTGGCAGCAAGAGTGAAGCCATCGCAGAGTGTGCTGCTTGAGACTGGTGTGAAGATTGAGGTACCTCCAGGTTGCATGCTTCAGATCATGAACAAGTCAGGTGTTGCCACCAGGACACAACTGATCACTGGCGCATGCGTCGTGGACGAGGGGTACGACGGCGAAGTGTTTGTAAATCTCCAGAACATAGGGGAGGACATTCAGTATATCGAACCTGGTCAAAAAATCGCCCAGGGAGTTTTTGTGAGAATTGAAAAGCCAGAAATGCGAGAGATCAAGGATGATGCCGTCTACGGTGGCACAACTGCAAGAGGTCATGGCGGATTTGGGTCGACAGGCACATGAGCGCCAAGAGGAAACTTATGAGATCTAAAAAGAAGCAAGCAGAGAAAGACATGGAGCGCAAGTTGGGTCTTTTCGACAAACTGCCAGATCATTGCTTGACTTGCTTCGCGCCCTATGATAAGATGAATAAAGAACAAGTAGAAACATGGAATGTTGTGGTCAGAGAGAAAGAAGGTCGAGTAAACCTTTATTGTCCAGATTGCTGGAGCAGAGCAACGAATCTCGTGAAGGAAATAGAAAAGGAAACAAATGAAAAGACAAACACATAGTTTTGATGACGTGTTACTGGTTCCACAGTACAGCGACATTGAATCTAGGTCCGAGGTAGACTTATCTCGACAGTTGGGTTCAAGTACTTATCGAATACCCATCATGTCGAGTCCTATGGATACAGTTACGGGTCTGAATATGGCTTCCGTCTTCGGTGAAATGGGAGGCCTCGCCGTAACACACAGATACTGCGACATGGTTGAGCAATCGAAGATGACACCATTTAGTGCCGCAGCAGCGATTGGAGTTACGGATGATTACATGGAAAGAATAGAATTCCTTAATAACGATTCGGGCGTGACCACGTTCTGTCTCGACGTTGCGCATGGGCATCATGCATTAGTCGAGCGAGCGTTGAAGTCGATTAGGGACAAATACGGAAACGGACTTGACCTAATTGCAGGAAATGTCGCTACCCCAAGGGGATATGTGGCACTGTCCGAGTGGGGTGCTGATGCAGTGAGGGTTGGTATTGGTGGAGGATCGATATGCTCCACGAGGGTGCAGACGGGACATGGAGTGCCAACGTTTGAATCTGTTTTGACTTGTAGTTATGAAGACGGTGCAGTAATTATCGCTGACGGGGGAGTCAAGACTGCGGGCGACATCGTTAAGGCTCTCGCCGCAGGTGCAGACTTTGTTATGCTTGGTTCTATGCTGGCAGGCACGGACCAAAGTCCAGGACAAGTTTTTCAGTCTAGTGATGGAAAAAAATACAAAGTATATAGAGGAATGGCATCAGTTGAAGCACAGAGGGACTGGAGAGGAGAGGCAAGGTCTTTAGAGGGAATATCCACAACTATCCCGTATAAGGGTTGTGTTGTAGACATTGTGGAAGGACTCCTGCAGAACATAAGATCTGGTTTGTCGTATTCTGGTGCCCGCAACATTACTCAACTTCAGGCAAAGTCGGAGTTCATCGCCCAGTCGTCTGCATCCCAAGTTGAAAGTAGTACGCATATCTTGAGGAGACTTTGACATGATGGAAGCAGCGGCCGCAGCAATTGTATGGGCGGCAATAGTCGCAACACTGTTCTGTCTACAGGACTTCGTCAGATACATTAGGAATCGATATTTTCGATGAATTACTACAGGTACGGCAAAGAGGAAAAGAAAATAACGTTCGCAGATACTGATAAGCGTCATGCTGAATTGAGGTTAAAACTAAGAAGAGACGGTATGAGTCAAGTTGACTTCTTCAAGTCGATGGTGACGGGATACATAAATAATGACCCAAATATTGTTATGTACATTACAAAAATAAAACAAGAAAAAGGTAAAATTGGAAAAAAGAAAATTACTAAACAAAATGAAGACATCAAACAAGGAAATCAGACCCTTCAAGATCTCGGGATCACCAGTCAGGATATTGACTTTGTCTTTGATTTGATTGAAAGAGGAGACGATGAGATATAATGAGTTGTTTACCAGAGTGCGCTAAGAAATGCAAGAAGCATGCTGTGTCTTGTCCGAATTCTGATTGTAGAATGTGGATGGACTACGAAGAGGACAACAATTGTTGCCTAATATCCATAGAGGAGAAAGGTAAGGACGGATCTGATAAGGGACTGACTTTGCATGAGGTTGCTGACAGATTACAACTAAATTATTTGAAGGTCAGGCAGATCGAATTGAACGCGCTAAGAAAACTATCAAATAAACCAAGCATCAAGGAACTAATAGGTGACATCACCTAATTTTAATATACTTTTTAAAACTTTAATATCTATTTATTACTGTTAACACAAAACTTATTTTTTCATAAGGAGAAAGACATGTCAAACGATAAGAAAAAAGCGTTACTAAACGAACAAACCACCAAGCGATTTTGGAAACTTGCAGGACTTAAGCCAATTCACGAAAAGGCATATATGTTCGAGGAAGATGAAGATCTCGAAGAAGGCATGGACCGCGCCAAAGAAGACGACGATAAGGACGTCAAGGAAGAAGGCATGGACCGCGCCAAAGAAGACGACGATAAGGACGTCAAGGAAGAGGTAGAAGAAATCGAAGAAACTGAAGAAGTTGATGAGATGGGCATGGCTCCACCAATGGCTGATGAAGATGAACCTGAACCAGAGATGGATATGGGCGACGAAGGTCCAGAAGACGGACAGGACGTCGAGGTTGATGTACCAGAGGGCGACGTTGCTTCTTTGAAGACTGCCCGTGACATTCTTGATCAGATCTTATCTGCTGTTGACGGCGGCGGCGATGAAGACGAACCTGAGATGGGATTGGGCGACGAGGATGCTCTTGAGGAAGATTTTGACGATGACCTCAACGAGGTTGACCAAGAAGAACTTGAAGAAGTCGCAGAGAGAATTGCTGCCCGCGTTGCAAAAAGAATCCAGGAATCTTTTATCAATAAGAGCAACAAGAGCAAGAAGTAATATATTTTTTACTTGACCTCATAGAAAGGACATAGTAGTATTTAACTATGGAAATAACCTACGCTTTATTTTGGTTTTTAACTGGAGCAGTGCTCAACAGAGCACTCTCCACTTTCTTCAACCAACGAGAACAGAGAAACGCTATAGTGTCTATCATGTCTCAGTTTTTATCAATATCATTACATTTCAAAGACCAGATGCAACTTGCTTTGGATATGAAGAAGAAGTTTCTCATGGAGTCGGAACTCGATTCAGATGAAGTCAATGCTGCGTGTCTTGAGGATCAGAAAATAGTCGATCAGTGGATGGTGGTTTGCACCACTGTGATATTGAAAGGAGCGCCTAAAAGTTATGTAAAATATTTTCAAAAAACAGATTTTAAAGATTTCAAAAGTAGTGAGTAAAGGAGTGACAATGGATATTGTTGGGTGGCGAGAAAGCAAGAATGATGACAAGACTGTTATTTGCAGGATTCAATTAAAATACAAGGACGGCCGTAAAGTAAGGTCCTTATTAAATCAGTTAAATGAATGGGCTCAGTGTTCAGAAGGGTTTAGTCCCAAAAACAAAGAATCTATTCTAATTTTACAAAAGAAATTTCAAAGTGATAATAAGTGGAAATCTTTCTTGAGAACGTTTCCGTTTAGGATTGTTGAGAAGACTCCAACTAACAAGGAGAGAGTTTACAATGCCAAAAAAATTATCTAAACACAGGTTTGGAGAGTTCGTGGTTCCGCGAGAGTATTCTAAGAAGAAGAAAAAGAAAGAGAAACAGGGGGAAACTCTTGAGGAATTGGCACAAGACTTCGCAGATGAAGTCGTCGACTCCGCAAAACAACCCATCTACATCATCAATAACATCGCAGGCAAGGATGATAAAGATGATATAAGGGCGATCAACTGCTATGGAGACATAACAGAGCGCATGGCCGCCGAAGTCGTTCAGGCGATGCTCTATTTCAATCACACCAAGACTGATGTGGTGGAGGCGGATGATGGCAGCGTTATGGAGGTCAAGAGGCCGTTCAAAATGTATGTTTCCACCCACGGTGGAATTGTATCAGATATGTTTTCCATTATTGATATTATGGGAATGGTCAAGCAGGACTGCGACATTGAGACCATTGGCATCGGAAAAGTGATGTCTGCTGGCGTGTTAATTCTTGCGAGCGGTACCAAGGGCAGTAGGAAGATCGGACGCAATTGTAGGGTTATGCTCCATAGTGTGATCAGTGGCCACCACGGATCATTCCCCAATATTGAGAACGAGATGAAGGAGACAAAAGAACTTCAGGACATGTACTTCAATTACCTCTGCTCGTGTACAAAGTTGACCAGGAGTAAGATTAAAAAGTTACTTTTAAACAATGTTGACGCCTATTTATCTGCAGAGGAAGCGATCAAATACGGGATCGCAGACGATTATCTATGAACGATTTAGACCTTTTAGTTGAGATGTTCGCCAAAGCAGGGAAACCTGTGCTGGAGAAAAAGTCTACTAGTGAGAGACCAACCATAACTTATGAACCAATTGTTTTAGATTTAAATTGGATGAATGACTACAAGGAGGCAACTGCTCCTGAGTCTAGAAAAAGACTCATGAAAGCTGTAAGCAACATGGGTGTCGGAAACATACTGCAGTTGGACCAATTCATAAATAGTATGAACGACCTCCTGAAGCAGCCAATAAACATAGAGAATCACGTAGAGACGATTGCGAAAGTAGATGTTCTTAGAACACTGCACAATCTTATTGCAACTAAGCAAGGAGCATCAGGCAAAGGATTTCAGTTTGAAATTTTTATTGCTGATGTTTTTGGTGGTAAGGTAAAGACTTCAACTGCTACGAACATTGCAGATGTAGAGTTTGAGGGATCTGGTGCCCAAGTTTCGTTAAAGTTCATCGCTAAAGGTTCAAAGGTTTCTGGATCTTACGAGAACCTAATAAGTGCACTCCAAAAACACGGGCAAATCATATATATCATCGGAGAGAAGGACGAAAAGTCAATACACTTTTATCAGTTTGTGATGAATGAAGATGTCATTGCAAGGTTTGAATCCTTTATGGCAAAGCGGATTAGGAGTAGATTGGTCAAAGGTAGGAAGAATGTAGAAGGTGCGACAGGCGGCACTTTTGTTTTGAAGAAGGAAGAGGAAATTGAAGCAAACAAGGATGTCTACCAGTATAAAGAACTTGGCGTAATAAGCATGGAAGGTGCCGTTGCAAAAACGCAAGAGATGTTTCAGGCTCTGGATGCTAAATTTCAAAACATTTTCTCTACATTGCAAGAACTTAACGAAGCAGCGCAAAGATTTAAGACAGACGCTAAAGCAACAAAAGATGCTGAAGCAACCAAAGCAACTGCAAAAGCAACCGCTAAAAAGGCAGATGCTACAAAAGCAGCAGCAGAAAAAATCTAACAAACCACTTGACATATAGTGTATACTTGATTATAATATAACCATACAAAGTGAGGTAAAATGAAACAATATTCTGATGGTAAGGATCTCCACAAGTTGATGCTTGGCGGAGTTAACACCCTTGCCGACAACGTAGCGTCAACATATGGACCCAAGGGTCGTAATGTTATTTTAAGGAAAAAAGATGGAAGACCAGTTATTACAAAAGACGGAGTCACTGTTGCGCGATTTGTCAATCTTGAAGATCCGTTCCAGAATGCGGCAGTTGAAATTGTCAAGCAGGCGTCGGAAAGAACAAACTCAGATGCAGGAGACGGAACTACAACGTCCACAATTCTAGCAAGAGCGGTGTTTTCCAAGTCTTTAGAACTTATTGAAAAGGGGCTAAGTCCTGTCGAGGTGAAGAGAGGTCTAGACAAAGTTTGTGACCTGGTCTGCGATAAGATCACTGATGCATCAAGACCGATAACAAGCGTTGAGGACGTTGCTTTTGTAGCAAAGATATCCGCTAATAACGATCAAGTGATAGGCGATCTTATTGCGACCGCAGTTGATAAAGTTGGCAAAGGAGGGTCAGTAACTATTGAGGATGGCCGTTCCACTGATACCACCTTGGATCTTGTAGAAGGATTTAGGTTTAGATCAGGATACCTATCTAATTATTTTGTAACCGATGAGAGAAGAAATGTTTGTAGATATGAGAGCCCTTTACTTTTCTTGTGTGACGCCCAGGTTGACCAAGTACAACTTATTCTACCAGTTTTGGAGATTGCCGCAAGAGAACAAAAACCGTTAATCTTTATATGTGACGATGTCGAGGGTCAAGCGCTGTCGGCACTAATAATGAACTCAGTACGTGGGTCCATGAAAGTCGCAGCAGTCAAGTCACCAAAATATGGCGAAGAGAGAAAATCTCTGATGGAAGACCTGGCTGTCGCAACAGGTGGCAAGTATTTTAAAACCATGTTAGGCGAGGAAGTAAAGGGGGTCACGATTAACGACCTTGGAACTTGCAAGACTATAGAGATATCGAAGTATGGCACCATTGTTGTCGGCGGCGGCGGTGATCACTTAAGCTTGTTATCTAGGGTTGAAGACCTAAAAGAACAAGTTAAAGATGCTGAGACTCTCGTAGATGCAGAGCAGATTCAAGAAAGAATAACAAGGTTGTCAAGCGGGGTTGCTGTCATTAGGGTTGGTGCTCCAACTGAAGTTGAAATGATTGAAAAGAAGCATCGCATCGAGGATGCACTTGAAGCTGTTCGATCTGCCCAAGAGGGCGGTGTGGTTTGCGGCGGCGGACTGGCACTGTATAGAATATCTCAAAGCATAATGGAGGACATCAAAGAACTAGATTTGACCGAAGACCAAATGTTTGCAGCAGACATATTTTTAAATGTGTTGCAGTCCCCCATTGCTACTATGGCTGATAACGCAGGTTTTGATTATGACACGATCCAAAGCCAAATTGAGAGTGAATCTTCAAATGTGGGATTTAATTTTCTTAACGGGGAAGTTGTAGATATGTTCGAGTCTGGAATCATAGATCCAGCAAAGGTAACTATTAACGCATTAAAAAACGCAGTCTCGGCAGCAGGAACCTTACTGACCACCAATTATGCAATTATAGAAGAATGATTGACATTTAAGGTACTATTTATTACAGCGTTGCTTTTGGAGGGTTCATAAATGTCGGATGGTTTAAATAACGACTTGATTCTTGAGTTAACTAGAAAGTTAGATAGGTTGTGTTTGTCGATCGATACGGTAAGAGACAGGCAAGATGAAATGATAGAAAATGTTGCCAAGATCAAAGAGGCCGTCTACAACCCTGATGAGGGACTCTACGCCAGAATTCGCGCCCTAGAAGCGTGGAAAGACACCTCTTCTAAAGTTATTTGGACACTCTTCACTGCTGTGATTGCACTTTCAAGCGCACTAGTAATTAAACTTTTTTGATAAACAAAGGGGATAATAAATGATGATAACACTGCAATGTGTTTCTAGGCAATCTAACTTCAAAAGGGGACTTGTCAGGGAGACATTTGTGACAAGTCCAATATCTATAAACACAAATTCAATTATATCAGTTACACCATCCGCGACTCAAGACATTAGAGAAGTTAACGGTAAAACGTCTGACAATTATCACTTTACAGAAGTGGTATACTCGATTGGCCAGTCTGTTGCGAGAATAATCGTACTTGGAGAATATACACAAGTGGTTAAATCAGTTAGTGACACAAGGGTCTTGCTCAATGGATAATTATCTTATTTATGGAAGATCCTCGTGCCCCTACTGTACCCAGTCCACAAAACTGCTTGACACTCGTAATCTTAAGTACAGTTTTTTTGACCTTGAGTTTGACAGGGATTTTTTGAATGAAGCAAAGGCATTTTATAATCATCGAACGGTGCCTATTGTCTTGAAGATTGACGGAAAATCTGGTATTGTAAAGTTCATAGGTGGATGCGATGATTTGAAAGGCGAATTGAATGATCAGTTGTGATTTGATGTCGATATATGAGCATGAGGGCATTAGTAAATTTTCAAAGGGCAAAACAAAAAAGGGTAGATATCACGGCAGCATGTTCTGGAACTTACCAGGATTCGCAAGCAAGAAGTGGGTCGTTGCCGCTAGGATACAGATCAGCGACCACGTTCCCGCGTCAATAGACGACCAGGATTTGATTGAAGGGTGTATGGAGTATCTAAACACTCCGCCGCCAAGAAAGAAGTTTCAAAGAAGGACTAAGAAACCAAAGTACGGCAATCTTGAACTACATAGAGGTAAAGTGGTTCGCAATAAGCATGGATTATATATCAGCGCACTGCTCATAACTGAGGAAAGAAACAGCAAGCACTTTTGGGGTAAGGGTTTTGTCGGAGGAAGATAAGAGCATCAAGTTTAAATTTCAACCTGATGCGTTAGTAGATTGGAAAGAGTTGGCAGTACAGTACTTAGGATACAGTAATGAATTAATTAGATCCCACCTTTGTGATGACATGAAGGTTACAGAGGTGACAGCACATGAGTTGTATAAACTATCTGTCAATTCACTAATTTTCAGAGATTTTTTAAATGAATTGCAAGAGGTCGTGACCATTGATGAGCACGGTGCTCTGCACCTCACCGAGGAGGACATTGCAAATGTATGGAAGTGTTTGCTATCTTTGAGTGAGTCAAAAAAGTTTCTCTTGGATACGTCTCTAAGTTTGGAGAAGCACTGATGAAATACTTTGTTATTGGGACCACTCTTTTCTTTGTGGGGCAAATTTTAGGGTGGTTTCAGTTGAATGCTCAAAATATGTCAGAGTGGTGGAAAGATAAGGCAATTTTTTCTGCGGTTGTTTTGGGTGTTCCAACCTCTGTGTTGTTTTGGTATGGTTGGAAATACGTGATGCTTCACACTGAATCAGCGTGGTCCGCTAGGTTTCTTGCTTCTGCTGCTGGTCTTATAGTCTTTCCTGTTTTAACTTGGGTCTTTCTTGGAGAAACGATGTTTACATTTAAAACTATGTCTTGTCTCTTTTTGACAATAGTGATAATTTTTATTCAAATTTACTATTGACACTGCCCGCTTTTGTGTTTATAGTATTAATATGGTTGAGTTGCTTCGGGATTTAACCATAAAATGTAACTTGCTTAATGAGGAGGAAATAAAATGACACACGCAATTACTACATATAGACCTGGCCTTTTAGGCCACCAAGTTATCAACGAAGTGTTTGATAACTTTTTCAACGATGGGGATTTGTTCTCAAACGTTCTCAAGCAATCCACGAAGGGTTATCCAGTTGCCGACATTTATCGAGACGACGATGGTTCTACAGTTTTGGAGTTTGCTTTAGCGGGGTTCAAGAAGAAAGAACTCTCTATTGACATACAGCCTGGGAAGAGAACAATCACCATCACGGGACAAGTCGACGAGAAGAACGAGAAGCGGCAGCGAATTGCCAGGCGGAACTTTACTAGAACGTACGTGAACTACGACGACAATCTCGACTTGGCTGAGGCAGAGGCACAGTTCGAAAACGGATTACTCACCGTTAGAGTCCCGCCGCGCCCAGAAGCGCGACCCTTGTCTATTGCAATAAAATAGACAAACTGGGGGGGTTTTTGCCCCCCCTTCTCTTTGTAAACTACTACTTACTATAAACGGTGGTGACATGAAAGAAATTCAACAATACTTCGATTCTAAAATTCAAGAGAGAGATACGCGCTCAAGACAAGCAGGTATATATCAATTTTATATGATGCTTGGATACAAGGCCGAATCGGCGGGACAGAGTGGTTATCGAGGACTGGAAGATATCGTTGCTGACATTAGAGCAATTCCGAGCGTAACCGTTGTTACGATTATGGTAAAAAATCAAAAAATTTCAGAAACAGATTACATAGCAGGACTAAAGATTAAGTTCATACCTAGTCTACCAGGAGTGCTGCGATCACCAGAAGACGCCAAACTTAAAATTCTTAGAATGATAAAGCAAACCAAGGGCGTTCGTAAAATTTTTAAAATATCACAAGGATTTGAAAAGACTACAGTATGAACAGAGATCTTATTTTGCAGTACTTCGTAGAGTACCTAAAGGAAAAGGTTGCTTTAACTTTGGTATCTTTGAATCTGATGGAAAACCCAGAGGAAACAAAATTAACACTTTGCATAAATGATGGAGTCGAAAATAACAGTTTCGAGGGACGAGGCGTCGGGATTGTAGACGCAGGTTTTAATGCACTGCTAACGCACTACGGCAAAGAATACAAATCGCTAAATACCATAGAGTTGAGTGACCTGTATTTCCAGGTAGACCACTCCGACAGAAGGAACATCTCTTTAAAGTCCAAGACACTGATGAAACTGGAATTTAGAAATGACTCAAAAGATAGGACCTGCTTTAGTGAGAGGACGAACTCAATGAGTTTTACGGGAGTTAGTGTGCTGGTGAAGGCGGTTGAGTTTTACGTAAATTGCGAACTTTTGTTTAAAAGATTGAAGTTCTTGATAAGAGATGCTGAAAGTCGAGGCAGGGCAGACGTCGCATCAAGGTACAAGTATGCACTCTCCAAAGTGGTGGAGGTAACCAGTTATCAATCTATCGCCTAAGTTTTTGGAAAAAACGTCCCTGATATTGTGGTCATTAATTTTGACATCAGCAGTAATTTTCTACAAAGATTACACACAAGGAAACGAAAAACAACAATCAGACTGTTCTTGCGCTAGAGACTAATTACTTATGTGGTAAGATCTACTAAAAGGGAGCCTAGAGTTGGAGACCTGGTACATCACTGGATTTTCCCCAGACATGAATGGACGGCAATACTCCTAAAGATAGAGCACAAAGAGGACAGTTATGACGACAAAGCATTAGTCAAAATGGTCCCAGGGGTTAAGTACGAAGAATACTTTACCACACTGAGAAGATCCAGCAACGGCCGCGGATGGGTTCACAAGAAGTGGTTGTGGGTATACGATAATACAAGGACAGATGCTGAAATCATTGAAGCATTTTTCCACAGAAAGCAATAGAGTCGACTAAGTATATTGGGAGGTCATCGTTATGATATTAAAAATAGGGTCGAATGGCGACGACGTAAAAGAACTGCAATTGGCACTGCGAGAGTTGGGATACAACTGCGGAGACATCGATGGAGATTTTGGAAGGGCAACTCGCCTTCAGGTGGAAAGGTACCAAGAGGATAACGAACTGCTGCCTGACGGCATAGTCGGTAGTGGCACTCTGTCTGAGATAAGTAGGGACTTAGACAAGGCTGGTGCGGGAACATTTAAGTTTGAAATAGGTGACCACCCTGACCCAGAGGAACCGTCAGACAAGATGGACTGGGTTCGAGTCGAGGCAGACCAGGTTGATAGAAGTCAGGGATACAACAGGTTCTACCTGAGACAAGATGCTGCAGAATCATATAACGCCGCTAGGGAAGAAATACTATCTCTTGGTGGAGTCATCACTAGTTCTGGCGCGAAGAGGCCCCTCTCTGATTCAAAAAAAATGAAGTCTAGAAGCGTCAAGTCTCTGCACTATACTGGACTTGCTCTTGATTTGGCTCTCGACTCGGGGATGAATGATCCCAAAAGAGAAAGATACGTGATTGAAGAGGCTGGCGATAGAAGGTGGAACGTTTGGTGCAAGACAGACAACGAAGAAGTACCAGTTAGAGAAGTGATCGCTTACACATACCACCACACCAGGGTGCCAGTCAAGGCAAGAATGTTCTCTTTAACTGAAGTCTTCGAGAGACACGGATTTAAACCGATCAGGTCCAGAAGATACTTTATAGCAGGTGGTAACTACCTTGGTGCAGAGTGGTGGCACTTCCAGTATGAGAAGGCACTAACACCAGGCGTCTCTACTTTCGGTGGTGAACTGCTAAAAATTTACTCAATCGAGAAGTGTAGAAAGTTTGCGCCATGGGAAGATACAAAACATTGTATTTGGAAGGAATCTTGGTGGTAAAAACTGTTGACATTAAACAAAACTTAGGTTATATTGTATAGACAATAAGATGAAAGGTTATATTATGAATCTTGGATATGCATGCATCAACATGAATCTGTCCACACTTCCGAAGTCAAAGCGAGTTACGACTAATCGCTCTATGATTAAAAAGACTTTCCAAGAGAAGGGAATCGCGTACGCATCGGAGTTGGGACTGCAGAATTGCCAGGACCTTCTCGCCATCCTGCAGTGGAACGAGGCGAACGGAATCAAGTTCTTTCGTCTCTCTTCTGACCTATTTCCTTGGTCTTCAGAATATAGATTAAAGGACCTGCCAGACTACGAGGACATCGCATGGTGGCTAGACCAAGCAGGATTGTATGCATGGAAGCATGGTCATCGCATCACTACACATCCAGGACCATTCAACGTCCTTGGATCTCCGAGACAGGGTGTTGTTGAGAAGACTATTAAAGAACTAGAGACTCACTCAGAAGTTTTTGACCTGATGGGACTTCCAGATACTCCATACGCAAAGATCAATATTCATGTCGGCGGAACATATGGCGGCGATTTCTCAGGTACTGCCGACCGATGGTGTCGCAACTTCCTACGGTTGTCTCCCAATTGTCAAAACAGGATCACAGTAGAGAATGATGATAAGGCGTCCATGTGGTCGACTCGTCACTTATACGACTATGTACACAAGGTAATTCGTATCCCTATTGTATTTGACTATCATCATCACAGGTTCTGTACTGGCGACCAGACCGAAGGCGAAGCACTGCAACTCGCAGCGTCCACTTGGCACGGGGTCACGCCCGTTGTTCACCTGTCGGAATCAAGAAGAAAAGAACAGCAAGATAGCAAAATTAAAGAACAAGCACACTCAGACTATATTTACAATCCTGTTGATAATTACGGTGTGAATTATGATATGATGCTTGAGTGTAAGAAGAAAGAGTTGGCACTATTGAAGTACAGAGACATACTAAACATTGGAGAAGAGAATGGTACAGAAGAAGAGGCATGTTGCTAAGGCGTTGACGTGGAGAATTGTTGGTACACTTGACACCTTTTTGTTGGCTTGGTTACTAACGGGAAGTATTGAGTTTGGCGCAGCGTTTAGTGGCATAGAGATACTCACCAAAACGGCGTTATATTATTTACACGAAAGAGTTTGGTACAGAACAAGGTGGGGAGTTGACAAATAGTTGTTGGTGGATTGTATAGATTGCATGAGTTGGCAGTAACCACAGACATGAGTATTGTCGGAGAAAGGTTGCTGGGAACTTGTGTTGTCCTTGATATTGAAAAAGAAAGACTAAAACTGTTGATAGGCGACGTGGTATACTGGCACAGCAAAAGTATGGTGAGATTAGAGAAGATATGTGGAAAGGTCGATTAGTAAAATATGTGCACTGGCATAGTGACCCACTACTTTCGCCAAAAATTAAGTTCGGTATTGCCTTGACAGATCCAAACGAAGTTGGTAACATGCAGGTGGCCTTTGGGACTCAAAAAATGTGGATTTGGTCTAAAGATTTGGAGTTTGTAAGTGAGTGTAATGGACAGCCCGATTGACTGGAAACAAATTGTTACGATGGAGAACAAAGAGATTTTCATACTCTGCGTAGTGTGTCTTGGAATTTTACAATGCTACCTACTCTGGAAAACGAAATAAGATGCTGAAGAGATACAATGTAAAGCCAGGCGATATGATTGTAACAGATGTTGGATCTGGTATTATAACAAAAGAAACGAGAGCCTACTGGTTCTACCTGTTTAAGAATAGAATCAATAGAATCAAAAAAACACACTTTTGGCAAATGGTAGATTGTGGCACGGCCAGAATAGAATATGCAGAAAATAAAAAGTATAGGAGAGAACAAAGGAAATATAGAACTTTAGATGTAAGAGGTATTAACAGAAATGATTTGTCAGTTTGTTTGGGTGATTTTTTAGATTTTGTGTCAATGCCATCTAGTGTGGTTTTCGATAAAAATGATTTCACAAAAGTGAATTTTGTCAAAAATAAACTAACAGAATTAGGTTATAATCATTATGAGGACACTGTGTATGGGATAGACAGCACCAGAGTCTTGAGGATAGTAAATTAGATGATTGAAGCAACGGTATATATATTAGGTCCAGATGGCATAACAGACAGGACATCTGCATTTAACTGCAAGTCAAGTAATTTTGAAAACTACTTGACTTCCTTGTACGGTAGTGATAACATGGAGAACATTGAGTGGGACATTTGGGAACCACCAGAAGAAGAAGGTCTCGAAGAACTAGAGACTGACATTGAAAATGATATGTGCAAATTTTTAAAGCGCAAAGCAAAAAGAAACCATAAATAATAAAGGAGAAAAAATGGGTAAGAAAACAATTGCAAAACAGGGTCGAGAGGTAAAGGTACACTACAAGGGTAGTTTTAAAGACGGAACGATCTTCGATAATTCATATGACAGGGGGGAAGTGCTTAGTTTTACGGTGGGCGCAGGCGAAATGATTCCTGGTTTTGATTCCGCTGTAAACGGCATGAAGGTTGGAGAAACCAAGACTGTGACCATTGAGCCAACTGAGGCATATGGCGAGCATAATCCCGAAGGAGTCAGGGCGATTGACAAGCAGAACTTTCCAAATGATTTTGATTTTAGTCCTGGTGTTATGATTGAGGGCCAAGTTGGCGACCGCCCAGTGAGGGGTATCATTCAAGAGGTCGAAGGCGAATCTGTCGTCGTAGATTTTAATCACCCAATGGCTGGAAAGAACCTCAACTTTGACATTGAGTTGATCGAGGTTAATTAAAATAAACTTTCTAGACCATATCAATACTATTTACTATGATATGGAAAGGGAATTTGAAAGGGGAGAGGAAGTCTTTATCCGAGATTTCCCACTGGGTAAGGCGCTCAACATCCAAGGGAAGATAGTTGGGTTCCTACCTGGTGATTATTATAACGTTTTATTGATGACTGGTTTGAACGAGGGAAAAATTCACAAGTTTAAATCATGGAGTTTGGTTAGGGAGAAAGATGTCGAAAGAATGGAGAACGGGTCCAGGTTATCGCTGGAAGGATGAAAAAACTTCTGGGTATGCTATTGATAACTTAGACACCAAGCAACTCTCGGAACTCAAACAAAACTGCGACTTGTTCGAGAGGTTATTCATTTTAACCAGGGAGGCACTGCAATCCTATGAAGAACTTGATCGCGGATTTAAAGGTGATAGTCTTGATGTTTGTCATCATATCAGTCGTTACATTACACAAAATCGTAAGCACATTCAATGAGAAAAAGACTTAAACCAAAAGAGGTATACCCAGGCATGCTCGTTGGCATAGACGCAAGGATATTTTCCAAGTTTCTCGGAGAAGATATCTCGTCTAAGGTAGGTGTAATTGTCAAGACCATTACGAAGAAGCAGTACCGCGTAGCTTGGACCACGGGGGAGCAGGAGGATGTGTGGATTTGGCAACTCATAAAGCGCTCAGAGCAATAGGGCAAATGCTCTTGCAAGATGGATACGGTTTCAAACTATTTTTTATATTGATATTGTTTTTTTGTTGTGCTATTGTTAGTTATGGTTACAGGGACTGAAAAATGACTGAGATTAAACAAGGTGAAGCATTGCTTTTTACAGGAGACTATGATCTCTTTGGGACTAATTGTAATGGTCTTGAAGGAATGTTTTATAAAGAAGTTTATGGCGACAAGTGTCTTGTATTTGTTCCCACTGTTGATGAGTGGGCGGAACCAAGCTGGTCAATTATTGAGAGAAAGAGGGAAGGGTACGTTCCAAAGAGGTATAAAGAGTTGTGCAAGCGAATCTCAGAGTTGAGGATTACTTTTGGAACGGGATAATAGAAATCTACTGTGCCTCGATACCATGCTATTGGCAGCACCGCTTATCGTAGGAACTTTGTTTTACGGTGGTCTTATCGTCACAGAAATCGGTTTGAAATCAGTGAGGACTTTAATATGGGGAAAGAAATGAAATTGTTACTGTCACTTTTATCTAGTTTGTTGTTGTCCGGCTGTTTGCTTATACTGGATAACGATTGTGACACAGATGACCCAGATTATTCTCACACCGAGTATGACTGTTATCATGCTACACGAGCAGTTGAAGTCTGCGACGGCCGTTATTGTTGGGAAGAGTGGCGAGAATCTAGAGTCTGTGACGAGCATCACATTTGTTTTCAGAGATAGAGTTTACAGTGACTAATTTAAAAGACAGCAGGATTATAAAAAGTATCTCATTTTTGCATGGAGAAGAGCGGGCGATTGTTGAGGCGGATAAGAATGGCACGTTCAGGGTTCCAGTTACCAAAGTTGTTGAGGGGCGAGTGAAGACCCAGTATAAGAACCTTTCCGCGTCAGAGATAATCGCACACCCATCTATCATGCATGCAGATCCAGTACTAACTTTGAAAAGTGGGGAAAAAATTAGAGTGTTCGACGGTGGAGATGCATCGTATCTGCCTGCCATGTCTCAAGGCATAATCGAAAGGCATGATAAGTTTGAAATGCTCCGACGTAAGTTTGAGAAAAAGAAAAAGGCGCTGAAAGAAAAGCAAGCGAAGTCGACAAGAAATTCAAAAAAGACTCCAATTATCCCTCCTTTCTCGCCGTACATTGCTGGCACGACTCAAAGAGACCCCAGCGATACGGATGAACATGACAACCCTTTTTACTGGGATGATGACAACGATGGGCTCCATTAACGGTGGCGTGTATGCATAGACAAGAATTCGATATTGGAGATATTGTTAAAATTTCAGAACCGACTAAGGACAATGGTCAACTCGGACTTGTAACTCAAAAAAAGAGAATACACGACTTACCTAGTGTTACTGAAGATTATTTTTGGCATAGGGATGAATATCGGTGCCAAGTGCAGATGACTAGTGGAGAGACTGAGTGGATACGCGCCAAGTTCTTAAAAATCATATCAAGGGCAGAAAGTTCTTGACTTTCTACAATATGTTTGATAGTATAAACACATAACGAAAGGACAAACATGCTTGAAGTAATTGGAGAGATCGTTGTTCTCGCTGCCGCAATTTTTATTGGAAGCGCTGCTTTCGATGCTTGGCGCAGAAGAGATCACTAAACATTAAGCCCTGGTAGCTCAGTTGGATAGAGCAACAGACTTCTAATCTGTGGGTCATAGGTTCGAATCCTATCCAGGGTGCTTTTTTTAAGGGATAAATATGAAGACGTACAAAGTAGAGTTCTTGAAGATCGACAAGCGATACAAAAGCGTGCTTGTAAATGCTGAAAGTAGAAAGGCAGCAATCGCCATGGCGAGAGACATGCGAGACGAGGACTTTGATGAGACAGAGACAGTGCAGGCAACGGAGTGCAAGACTAGAAAGATCTGGAGATTCTGGGACCTGTTTATGAAATCGACAAAAGAAGGAGAAAATATATGTTGAAGAGAATTTTAATTTGTGCCCTCGGGCTTTTGATCACTGTGCCGTTTACGGGTTGTCCGCAAGCATAAGGAGTACATGCAAATGTCATTGAAGACACCATTACGTTACCCAGGTGGTAAGTCGAGAGCAATCAAAAAACTAAGTCCAGACTTGCCGAAGAACTTCAGCGAGTTCAGGGAACCATTCCTCGGAGGTGGTTCAATGGCACTGCACGTCACACAGACACGACCAGATACAAAGGTCTGGGTCAACGATGCGTACTACAATTTGTATAACTTTTGGGTGCAACTAAGGGATAAAGGACCAGCACTACATCAAGAGTTGGCACGTATCAAGAAACCCATTGAGTATGTGACCAAACCCTTGAGAAAGAATAAGATCGACAAGTCTCAATGGGACAAGTCTATCCATGAAAACATTGGAAAGCACAGAGCATTGTTCAACAAGGCAAAGGCAGACATCGCAAGTGTGGATGACTTTACCAAAGCCGTATACTTTTTCATACTAAACAAGTGTAGTTTCTCAGGGCTTGGTGAGAGTAGTTCTTTCTCGGAACAAGCATCAGAGCAGAACTTTAGCATGACTGGTATTGACAAACTGCCAGCATATTCAAAGTTAATAAAGAGGTGGACGATCACCAACTTTGACTATGACTTCTTACTGAAGGCAAAAGGTGAGGATGACTGCTTTGTATTTCTTGATCCACCTTACGACATCAAGGACGACCTGTATGGGAAGAACGGAAACATGCACTCGGGATTTGATCACATGAAATTCTACGAGGACGTCACTGTTTGTAAGCATGATTGGATGATCACATACAATTCAAATGAAGTTTTAAGAAAACGATTTTCAGATTATTATTTTAATGATTGGGACTTGACATATACAATGCGTTCT
>Ga0209232_1000284_pt1 | contig 32544 bp, 34 predicted proteins | sample ETNvirenome_2_60_FD_184066 | JGI IMG/M metagenome (GOLD analysis project Ga0209232, IMG submission 184066) | Marine viral communities from the Pacific Ocean - ETNP_2_60 (SPAdes) (version 2) | ecosystem: Environmental > Aquatic > Marine > Oceanic | place: Pacific Ocean | collected 2013-06-22
CGCAGGCGCGCACGACCGATGGGTGTCTCGACTTCGCTCGACACGAACGTTTAGAGAGGTTGCATGGAATTGACCCCCACCCACGCCGCCCGCTTCGCGACCACCACCCTGTCGCACCTCGGCCGCGAATATCCCTACAAGATGGATCTCGTCCTCAACGGGCCAGAGGACGCCAAGCCGCCGCGCGAGCATCACCCGATCTTTCACGGCAGCTTCGACTGGCACAGCTGCGTCCACGGCTGGTGGCAGATCCTGCGCCTCGCGCGCCGCTTTCCCGATCTGCCCGTCACCGCCGAGATTCGCGCCCGCGCCGATGCCATGCTGGTCCCCGACAAGGTCGCGGGCGAGCTCGCTTTCTTGGGCCGCCCTTATGCCAGAGCCTTTGAGCGCCCCTATGGCTGGGCCTGGCTCCTCGCGCTCCATGCGGAGGCCGAGCGGCACGACGCGCCCTGGGCCGCCGCGCTCGCCCCGCTCGCCGCCGCCTTCGCCGCGCGTTTCCACGCCTTCCTGCCCAAGCTCACTTATCCCTTGCGCGTCGGCACCCATTTCAACATCGCCTTCGCGCTCCTCCTCACCCGCGACTGGGCCGCAACCCGCGACCCCGACCTCACCGCCCTCGTCGACGCCCGCGCCCGCGACTGGTTCGCCGAAGACCGCGATTGTCAGGCGTGGGAGCCCGGCGGCGACGAATTTCTCTCCTCGGCGCTCAGCGAAGCGCAGCTGATGACCGCCGTCCTCGGCAGCGATTTCTCCGGCTGGTTCGCCGCCTTCCTCCCCCGCGCCGCCGACCAGCACCCGGCGACCCTGTTCACCCCCGCCACCGTCTCCGACCGCAGCGACGGCAAGATCGCGCATCTCGACGGCCTCAACCTCAGCCGCGCGTGGAACTGGCGCGCCATTGCTGCCACCCTCGGCCCCGCGCACCCCGTTACCCCGGTCGCCGAAGCCGCGGCGCAGCGTCACCTCGCCGCCGCGCTCCCGCACGTCACCGGCGACTATATGGGCGAACATTGGCTCGCGACCTTCGCGCTGCTGGCCCTCGACGGCCTTTAGACCGTCGTTCCCGACAAGCGCACGGCCTCGCCGATTGACAAGCCCCGCCCCCCCGGCGAGAGACGGGGCAAGGGGAGAGAGGCCGCCATGACCGCAAAAATGCTGCGCCCGACATCGTTCGACGTCGCCGAACGCGCCGGCGTGTCGCAATCGACCGTCTCGCGCGCGCTTCGTAACAGCCCGGGGGTTAACGCCGAAACGCGCGCCCGCGTCTCCGCCGCGGCGCGCGAGCTCGGCTATGTCGTCGACCGCCACGCCTCGTCGCTGCGCCTTAAAAGCAGCGAGACGATCGCCCTCGTCACCATCTGCCGCCCCGGCGAGGATCGTAGCGCGATCAACCCCTTCTATTTCGCGCTGCTCGGCAGCATCGCCGCCGCGACCTCGGCGCGCGGTTTCAACCTGCTCGTCTCGTTTCAGGAAAACCCCGACAATTTCCGCGCCGATTTTGTCGCGTCGGGGCTCGCCGACGCGATGATCGTCATCGGCACCACCAGCAACCGCGCCGCATGGGATTATTTCGCCGCGGCGCAGGCGTCGGGGCTCGACTTTGTCTGCTGGGGCAGCCCGGGCAGCCCGTTCCACTGGATGCGCAGCGAAAATGACGAAGGCGGCCAGCTCGCCGCCGAACATTTCGCCAAAACCGGCCGCCGCAGTATCGCCTTTGTCGGGCCGCAGCAATCGCCGCAGCGCCAGTTCGACGAACGCCGCGACGGCTTCACCGCGACCCTGGCCGCGCACGGGCTGACCGCGATTATCGCCGAACCCCCCGCCGCCGCCGACCGCCATGCCCAGGGGGTCGCCGCGGTCCAGGCGCTGCTCGCCGCACATCCCGATACCGATGCGATCTTCGCGGCGTCCGACATGCTCGCGCTTGGCGTGCTCCAGGGACTGAAGGAAGCCGGGCGACGCGTGCCGCAGGACGTCGCGCTGATCGGCTTCGACGGCATCCGCGCCGGCACCCTCGCCGACCCCGCGCTGACGACGCTCGAACCCGATCTCGACGCCGCCGGCGAGGCGTTGGTCGCGATGGCGCTCGAGGATGACGAACGCACCCGCAGCGGCACCCGCATTCCGGTTCGTCTCGTCGTGCGCGGCACCGCCTGACCGCTCGCGTTACCGTGACTTAACTCCCGGAAAAGTAACAACTCGTTATCCATGACCCTGCTACCTTGGGAGCGGGGGCAGAAAGCGGTAGTTTGAACGGACAATTTTTCATCCAATTGCTCAACCCGGGCATCGGACTGCTGTTCGCGGCTACCTTTTTCCTGCTCTGGCTGAACCGCCGCGACCGCTATGTCGCTTATGCCGCCGGGGCCTATACCGCCTCGGCGATCGCTTTCCTGATTCTCGATGTCGGCCCGGCGCTGCCGCTCGAACTCCACCGCATCCCCGCCAATATCGGCTTCCTCGCCACCGGCGCCTTGTTCGCCGCCGCGATCATTCAGCGCTATGGGCGGCCGGTGCCGTGGCGCGCTATGGGCGGCCGGTGCCGTGGCGCGCGATGGCGGTCACGGCCGCGATATCGATGGCCTTTTTCTTGTGGTTCCTGCTCGGCCAGCCCAGCATCGCGGCGCGCATCCTGTCGATCAGTATCGGCGCCGGGGTCATCGCGGTGATGATCGTGCGCGCGCTGTGGCCGATCGACAAAGTCTATCTGATCGACCGGGTGCTGTTCTGGGTCGCGGCGCTGTCGGCGCTCAACCTGATCCTGCGGCCGATCGCGCTGCTGTCGCTCGGCGGCGGGTTCGACAGCTATGACGGTTTTCAGCAGTCGGTGTACTGGACCACGGTGCAATTCAGCCAAGCGATGGTGTCGATCCTTGCGGCGATCAGCCTGATGGTCGCGGTGGCGATCGACCATATCGCCGAGCTGCGGCAGCAGGTCGACGACGACAATCTGTCGGGCCTGCTCAACCGCCGCGGGTTCGAGGCGCGCGCCGGGTCGGCGCTGCGCCGCTGCATCGACGACGACCGTCCCGTCGCGCTGCTGATCGCCGACCTCGATCATTTCAAACGCGTCAACGACACCTATGGCCATGCCGTCGGCGACATGATCATCGCGGCTTTCGGCGCGCATGTCCGCGCCATCGGCCCTGCCGAGATGGTCGCGGGGCGCATCGGCGGCGAAGAATTTGCGCTGCTCGTCCCCAGCGCGGGGATCGAGGCGGCGCGCCAGCTCGCCGAGGCGGTCCGCACCGGCTTCGCCGCCGCCTGCGCCGACCGCATCCCCGCCGCGCTTGTCCCCACCGCCAGCCTTGGCATCGCCGTCGGGGTTCCCGGCGCCGGGCTGTCGGCGCTGATGCAAGAGGCCGATCAGGCGCTCTATGAAGCCAAGCGCACCGGCCGCAACCGTGTCCGCACCTTCACCCCCAAACCCGTCCGCCTCGCCGTCGGCTGACCCGGCTCCCGCGATCGCAGCTGTGATCACGAACACTGCAACCATCGCAGATCATGGATATTTTAATCGCGATTTCAAAGGCACGAAAAGGAACTTGGTGGTGCGGGCAGCAATTTTGGCGATGACAATGATGACGGCGGCGATGATCCCACAGGCCGATGCCCGGGACGCCGCCGCCACGACCAATCTCGATGCCTATGTCGGCAAATATCCGTTCGATGTCGTGAACGGCCACCGCTTCCTCGATCACCCCGCGGTCAAGGCCGCGATCGCCGCCGCGGTTCCTGATGCGAAGCAGCGCGCCACCATCGACTTTTCCGAAAACGGCCTGGGGCTGCCGATCGTCCGCGTCGCGGGCGGGCGCATCCTCGTCTGGGGCGCCGCATGGCGCGCCGAGGATCGCTATAATTGGGCCGTGGTGATTGCCCCCGACGGCACCCGGCCCGAAGTCTGTATCTATGACGGGGTCGGCTATGGCGAGGATTTCCAGTCGTCGATGTGGCTCACCCCCGGCCAGCCGGGGGTGATGAAACAAGGCAGCTGCCCGTCGGCCGCCGACGCCTATCCGCCCGCGGAAATCGTCGCGGGGTAAGCGTTAGTTCGCGGCTATTGGCCGATCATCTGCTCGATGATCGCTTCGTGGCGCGGCTTGCCGCTCGTCTCATCGATCGCTGCAACAAAATTGCCGTCGATCCGCATCGCGACATAGCCATGAACGACGCTGCTCAGCGCGATCAGCAGCGTGGTCGCATCGGCGGCATTATGGGCATCCTTGCCGCGCAACGCCCGGACATCCTCTTCGACCCCGGCGTATAGTCCATCGACCAGATCGGCCAGCGCGCGGTCGCCGGGGTCGAGCATGTCCATCCGCCACATCATCCGGTATCGATTGGGGTGCGCCAAGGCATAAGCGACATAGGCGTCGGCAAAGGCGATGATGCGCGCGCGCGGCGACGGCGATGCCGCCGCCCGCGCCGCCGACGCGCCGGTGCGCAAATCGATGAAGCATTGGACGGCGAGCGCGGTCAGCAATGCGCGGCGGTCGGCAAAATGATTGGCCGGCGCCGCGTGCGACACCCCCGACGCCCGTGCCACCGCCCGGATCGTCACCGCCTCGACCCCGTCGCGGTCGAGCAGGCCCAGCGCGGTATCGATCAGCAGCTGGCGCAGCGCGCCATGATGTTGGCCTCGTTTCATGCCCTTGTATTGACGCTGTCAATCGGATGACGCAAGTTTGATATCGCCAATCTGGCCGCGCCACAGGTTGTGGCGCGATCGCTGCCGCGGCGATTTGACGCGCCGCGTGAAGGCAGGTGTCGATTGTTACCGCGGGTTACATCTTTGGCTCCCGCGGTCATCGACGGCCGAGCGTCGGCGCCATAATCCTGCTCAATGAGCAAGCCATCGGCGCATCGCCATCCCCTTTTGACGATGCTCTCACACGGGTGGATCGATACATCCCGCCGCGACGATCGCGATCAGACGTTGCAATGGTAATTGACAATGTCAATTACCATTGCCTATATTGACAGCGTCAATTGGAGTCGCCCGATGCGCCGTATCATCCTCACCCTCGCCCTGATCCCCTTCGGCGTGCTGACCCCGGTTCTCGAATTGGGGGTGACCCATGTCGTCAATCCCGACTGGCCGGGCCACGCGCGGCTGCACGAGGTGTGGCAGCTGCTCACCAACAGCTCGCTGGCGATGCTCTGCCTGTGGCTGATCTGGTGCAGCCGCCAGCTGCGGCTTCCCGCGCTCATCGCCTTCATCATCTCGCTTGGTTTTCTCGCCGCCTACAGCCTCAGTCCGCTCTACGGCGGCACGATGCGCCACAGCGACGGCAGCGAGATCGCGGTTGGCGGGATCAACATCGCCGTCGCGATGATGCTCGTCACCACGATCGCCATCGGCGCCGTGCTCGCCTCGACCTTCCGCGCCCCGCGCGATGGGCCAAACTCGGTTCGCCGCTAGCGCCCGCGCGCCCGGTTGACGGGCCGATACGAAAGGTACAAACCCGCCCCCTCTCACCAACAAAGGGGCGACTTTTCATGCACAAACTGGCAATTTTGGGCGCAAGCCTGCTCGTGCTTTCGGTTCAGCCCAGCTTGGCGCAGGAGGCGCCCGCCGCGCCAGAAGACACCGCAGGCGCCGCCCCAACTGCCGCTACCTCGGGGGCCGCAGTCGGCAGCGCGCGCACCGCCCCCGAACGCCGCCTGACCGGCGCCGACCTGTTCGACCTCGCCATCGCCGCCGACCCACAGATCAGCCCCGACGGGCGCCGCATCGCTTATGTCCGCCGCGCCAACGACATCATGTCCGACAAGGCAGTGAGCAGCATCTGGCTGATCGACACCGCGACCGGCGATGAAACCCCGCTGGCCAGTCAGCAGGGCGCCGCCTTTTCACCGCGCTGGTCGCCCGACGGCAAGCGCCTCGCCTATGCCTCGACCGCGGGCGGCAGCGCGCAGCTGTGGGTGCGCTGGATGGCGGGCGGCGAGGCGGTGCGGCTGACCGGCCTGCCGACCAGCCCGTCGAGCCTCGCCTGGTCGCCCGACGGCCGCTCGATCGCCTACACCATGCTCGTTAAGGACGAAGGCCCGAAATTCGGCACCGCCCCCCCCAACAAGCCCGAGGGCGCGACCTGGGCTGAGCCGCTCGAAGTCCACGACCTGCTCGCCTACCGCGCCGACGGCGAGGGCGAACTCGAACCCGGCTTCGAAAAAATCTTCCTCGTCCCCGCGACCGGCGGCGCGCCGCGCCAGCTGACCTTCGGCCCCTACCACGATGGCGGACCGCTCAGCTGGTCGCGCGACGGGCAGACGCTCTATTTCGGCGCCAACCGCAAACCCGACTGGCAAAATGATCCGGTCGACGGCGAAATCTACGCGCTCGCCATCGCCAGCGGCCGGGTGACCGCGCTCACCGACCGCGATGGCCCCGACGGCAATCCCGTCGTTTCGCCCGATGGCCAGAAAATCGCCTATGTCGGTTTCGACGACAAGCTGCGCGCCTATGAAAACGCCCAGATTTATGTGATGAACCGCGACGGCTCGGGCAGCCGCAGCCTGACCGCCAATTGGGATCACAGCGCCGACGCGGTCCTCTGGGATAGCGACAGCGGCGGCGTCTATGTCCAATATGACGATCATGGCGAAACCAAAGTGGCGCGCGTCGGCCTCGACGGATCGGTGCGCGACGTCGCCAAGGGCGTGTCGGGCGGCGGGCTCGACCGGCCCTATACCGGCGGCAGCTTTTCGGTGGCGGCGACCGACGCGATTGCCTTCACCGGCGGCACCGCGACCCGCCCGGCCGAAGTCCAGCTGACCAGCGGCGGCAAAACGCGCGTCCTCACCGACCTCAACCGGAGCTTGCGCGAAGTGAAATCACTCGGCGAAGTCCGCAAGATCACCACCGCCTCCAGCCACGACGGCAAGCCGATCGAAGGCTGGCTCACCCTGCCCCCCGGCCATGTCGAGGGCACCAAGGTACCGCTGATCCTCGAAATCCATGGCGGCCCGTTCGCCGCCTATGGCCCGCATTTCTCGACCGACAACCAGCTGTACGCCGCCGCCGGCTACGCCGTCCTCTCGGCCAATCCGCGCGGTTCGACCAGCTATGGCGCCGCCTTCGCGAACGAGATCGACAAGGCGTATCCGGGCAATGACTATTTCGACCTGATCAGCATCGTTGACCGCGCCATCGAACTCGGGGTCGCCGATCCCGATTCGCTGTTCGTGACCGGCGGGTCGGGCGGCGGCGTCCTCACCAGCTGGATCGTCGGCAAGACGAAGCGCTTCAAGGCTGCGGTGACGCAAAAGCCGGTGATCAACTGGACGACGCAGGCGCTGACCGCCGACGGCCCCGCCTTTTTCGGCCGCTACTGGCTCGGCGCGATGCCGTGGGAAAAGCCCGAACTGTTCTGGGCGCGCTCGCCGCTGTCGCTGGTCGGCAACGTCGAAACCCCGACGCTCGTCGTCGTCGGGGCCGAGGATTACCGCACCCCGGTCAGCGAGTCCGAGCAATATTATACCGCGCTGCGCCTGCGCGGCGTCCCCACCGCGCTGATCAAGGTGCCCGGCGCCAGCCACGGCGGCATCGCCGCGCGGCCCTCTCAATCGGCCGCCAAGGCCGCGGCAATCCTAGCCTGGTTTGAAAAATACCGCAAAGGCTGGACCCGCCCTGCATCGCCCGCCGCGCGCTGATACACGGTGCGGCTGTGATCGCGATCACGGCGGCGCTCTACCGGTCGCCATAGGATGATCGCCACAGGCTGATTGCAGCCCGGCAAGAACGGAAACATGGTCGTGCATAAACTGTTCGTGGTGTCGCTCGCCGTCCTGATGACCGCGCTGGCTCCGGGCTCCCCCGCCCGCGGTGCCGAGCCGCACTTCACCCCGCTCGACGAGATTGAGCGCGTGCGTCAGGCCGGCTGCGGCATCGGCGATTTTGAGGAATTCCTCGCCTGGTACACCAGCGCGACCACCGGCTGCGGCTGGCTGGAACAGGTGATCTTCACCGATGCGATGGTAAAAGTGGGCAAGCTCGCCGACCCCGCCGACCCCGGCTACGGCGTCAATCGCGAGCAATATCTGGGTCAGTTTCGGATCAGCGCGAGCGATTACTGGTTCAGCCGCGAGGTCGGCTCGGGACCGCTTCCGGCAGAGTTCCGCCGCATCACCCTGACCCGCCTCGGCGACGCGCAATATCGCGTCGACTGGCAGGGCGGGCTGCCCTTCGCCGGGGTCGAGGGTGCCGATCGCGACGTGCAGGCGGGCGCCTATATTTTCGAGCACCAGAAGGATTGCTGGTACCTCACCGGCGACCTGCGCTGACCGGAGGAGGACAGATGCGTTTCCACCATTGCCTCACCCTGCTCCCGCTGCTCCTGCTCGCTCCCGGCAGCGCCGACGCGCGGCTGCCCCCGCTCGCCGGCCAGCCACCGGTGGCCGATGCGCCCCATCGCGAAAGCTGGCGCTACACCTGCGACGCCCAGCAGCAGCTCGCAGGCGGCACGATCACCCTCACCCGCCTGTTCACCGACGACGGCCAGCCCGACGGCGGCGATTTCATGCGCTGGACCGCGGCCGGCTACGACCCGCAGCGCGTCCGGCGCCCGCTCGAACTCGAACTCTCCTACATCTGGGACCCCGCGCGCCAACCCGTGATCGCGGACCGCGAGATCGAGGTCAAGCTGCGTGTCGGTACCGACGCCGCCTTGCCCGAAGTGGCGCTGATCGCGATGCAGCGTCCCTTCCCGGTCCGGCCGCACGGCATCATCGGCAGCACCGCGCTGGCGACCCAGATCTTCCCCTACAGCCCGCACGACCAGAACAACGGCCATGGCGAGCTGCCGCTCGGCGACCTGCTCGATTATGCCGCGGGTTATGACACGCTCGGCTGGACGCTGATCCGCCCGTCCGACCGACTTGGCGGCAACAAGGACCTTGCGCGCGGCACCCTCGACATCGCGGCGCTGCGCCAGGCGGTCGCCGCGCTGCCCGCGCTGCGGCGAGCGCTGGCGGCAAAAACCCCCGACCCCAAGGCGCGCTGTCAGCGCGTCCTGTGGCCCGATACCACCCGCTATTGATGGCGGATTCGATGACGCCCAGCATCATCATCGCCGACGATCACCCGGTGTTCCGCGGCGGACTGGTTCAGCTTATGGGCGGCGCCTTCCCCGACATGGCGCTGCGCGAAGCGGGATCGGTGGCCGAGATGCTCGGGATCGCCGGCCGCCACGAAGCGCCCTGGCTGTTCACCGTCGACCTGCTGTTTCCAGGGATGGACCCCGCCGAAACGCTGCCGATGATGCGCCGCCGCTTCCCGCGGTCTTCGATCGCGGTCGTGTCGATGCTCGACGACGACGCCACGATCGATCGGGTGATGGGGTATGGCGCCGATGCCTATATCGCCAAATCGGTACGCGCCGACCGCATGGTAGAGGGGCTGCGCGCGCTGCAAAAGGGCGAGTTTGTCCTGCTCAAGCCCGATCGGCCGTCGGTGCAGGCAATGCCATCGCCCGCCGCCGCGCGCCCCACGCTGACCGACCGCCAGGTCGAGGTGCTGACGATGCTCGCGCAAAAACAGTCGAACAAGCAGATCGCGCGCAACCTCACCCTGTCGCACTTCACCGTCCGCAACCATGTATCGCTGCTGCTGCGCACGATGGGCGCCGCGACACGCACAGAACTGGCGGACAAGGCGCGCCATGCCGGCCTCATCGGCTGACGATCATCGGCGACACGGCGCCCCGGTCCAAAGCGACAGATAACGCGTTTCCTTCGCTCTTCGGCGCCACCGCGCCACCCAACCGCCCCCCACCCCCTTGCAATTCCCCGCCCCCGGCGTAAGGCGGCGCCAACATAAACCCGCGCGTGCGACTCCCGTTGGCCCCGCTCTCCCGCTTCGCCTTCGGACAGTCTTCCCCCGCCGCGCCAAAAATGGGGACTGCTGCAAAATGACGACCACGGGCAACGACACGCTGGGCACCCGTTCGACGCTGAGCGTCGGCGGCAAGGATTACGCATATTATTCGCTCGACAAGGCCGCGGCAAAGCTGGGCGATGTGTCGCGGCTGCCCTTTTCGATGAAGGTGCTGCTCGAAAATCTGCTGCGGTTCGAGGATGGCGGTTTCACCGTGTCCACCGACGATGTTCAGGCGCTGGTCGACTGGCAGAAGGATCCGCATTCGAACCGCGAGATTCAGTATCGCCCGGCGCGCGTGCTGTTGCAGGATTTCACCGGCGTCCCGTGCGTCGTCGACCTCGCCGCGATGCGCGATGCGATCGCCAAGCTGGGCGGCGACACGACCAAGATCAACCCGCTCGTCCCCGTCCACCTCGTCATCGACCACAGCGTCATGGTCGACGAATTCGGCCACCCGAAGGCGTTCGAACAGAATGTCGAAATCGAATATTATCGCAACGGCGAGCGTTACGACTTCCTGAAATGGGGATCGAAGTCGCTGTCGAACTTCAAGGCGGTGCCCCCGGGCACCGGCATCTGTCACCAGGTCAATCTGGAACATATCGCGCAGGCGGTGTGGTCGAGCGCGGACGCGGACGGCACGACGGTCGCCTATCCCGACACCTGCGTCGGCACCGACAGCCACACGACGATGATCAACGGCCTCGGCGTGCTCGGCTGGGGCGTCGGCGGGATCGAGGCCGAGGCCGCGATGCTCGGCCAGCCCGTCTCGATGCTGATCCCCGAAGTCGTCGGCTTCAAGCTGACCGGGGCGCTGAAGGAAGGCGTCACCGCGACCGACCTCGTGCTCACCGCGACGCAGATGCTGCGCGCCAAGGGCGTCGTCGGGCGCTTCGTCGAATATTTCGGCCCCGGGCTGTCCTCGCTCTCGCTCGCCGACCGCGCGACGCTCGCCAACATGGCGCCCGAATATGGCGCGACCTGCGGTTTCTTCGGCATCGACGACAAGACGCTCGATTATATGCGCCTGACCGGGCGCAGCGCCGACACTGTCGCGCTGGTCGAAGCCTATGCCAAGGCGCAGGGATTGTGGCTGACCGCCGACATGGCCGACCCGGTGTTCACCGACACGCTGGAACTCGACATGGGCAGCGTCGTGCCGTCGCTGGCGGGGCCGAAGCGGCCGCAGGACAAGGTCATCCTGACCGAGGTCGATGATGTGTTCAACGCCGACCTCGCGTCGGTGTACAAGCATGACGGGCTGAAGCGCGTTGCGGTCGCGGGCGCGAGCCACGACATCGGCGACGGCGACGTCGTCATCGCCGCGATCACCAGCTGCACCAACACCTCGAACCCTGGCGTGATGGTCGCCGCGGGTCTGGTGGCGCGCAAGGCGAACGCTTTGGGCCTGAAGCCCAAGCCGTGGGTCAAGACCTCGCTCGCGCCGGGGTCGCAGGTGGTCACCGACTATTTCGACCGCGCGGGGCTGACCGCCGATCTCGACGCGATCGGCTTCAACCTCGTCGGCTATGGCTGCACTACCTGCATCGGCAATTCGGGGCCGCTCGCGGGGCCGATTTCGGAAGCGATCAACGGCAACGACATTGTCGCCGCGTCGGTCATCTCGGGCAACCGCAACTTTGAAGGCCGCGTGTCGCCCGACGTGCGCGCCAACTTCCTCGCCTCGCCGCCACTGGTTGTCGCCTATGCGCTCAAGGGCACGGTGACCGAAGATTTCACGACCACGCCGATTGGCCAGGACCAGTCGGGCCAGGACGTGTTCCTCGCCGACATTTGGCCGACCAATCAAGAAGTCGCCGACACGATGGCGGCGTGCATCGACCGCGACATGTTCGAGGCGCGGTACGAACATGTCTATCGCGGCGACGACCATTGGCAAAAGATCGAGGTCGAGGGATCGGACACCTATCAGTGGCGCGCCGGTTCCACTTACGTGGCCAACCCGCCCTACTTCGAGGGCATGAGCATGACCCCGGCGCCGGTGTCGGACATCATCGACGCGAAACCGCTGGCGATCCTCGGTGACAGCATCACGACCGACCACATCAGCCCCGCGGGCAGCATCAAGGCGGACTCGCCGGCCGGAAAATGGCTGATGGAACATCAGGTTAACAAGGCCGACTTCAACAGCTATGGCGCCCGCCGCGGCCACCACGACGTCATGATGCGCGGCACCTTCGCCAACATCCGCATCAAGAATGAGATGGTCCCCGGCATCGAGGGCGGCATGTCGCGCTACGGCAGCGAGGTCATGCCGATCTACGACGCCGCGATGCGCCACAAGGCCGACGGCACCCCGCTGGTCGTCATCGCCGGCAAGGAATATGGCACCGGCTCGTCGCGCGACTGGGCGGCGAAGGGCACCAATTTGCTCGGCGTGCGCGCAGTGATCGTCGAGAGCTTCGAGCGTATCCACCGCTCGAACCTCGTCGGCATGGGCGTGCTGCCGCTGCAATTCCTCGACGGCGAGAGCCGCGAGACGCTGGGCCTCACCGGCGACGACCAGTTCACCATCACCGGCGTCGCGGATTTGAAGCCGCGCCAGACCGTCACCGTGAACGTCACCCGCGCCGACGGTTCGACCTTCGCCTTCGACACGCTCTGCCGCATCGATACCGCGAACGAGGTCGAATATTATATGAACGGCGGCATCCTGCATTACGTCCTGCGCAAGCTGGCGGCGTAAGCGCGAACGGGCAAGGATCGGGCGATGGGCAAACTGCTGTTCCTGATCCTCGGCTTGGTTCTCGGCCTGCTCCTCGCCCGCTATCTGCGCGGGCAGCGGGCACGCCGCGACCTCTCCGCGCCGCCGCCGCGCGCTATCCCGCCTCCCGTGGTGCGCGTCGGCGACGAGCGGATCGACAATGACGAAATCCGCGACCTGATCCGCCAGGACCGCAAGATCGAGGCGATCAAGCTGGTCCGCGAACGCACCGGCCTCGGGCTCGCCGAAGCCAAGGATGCGGTCGAGGCACTCGAACAGACGATGCGCTGAATTTCCTGTCCCCCGCCGGGGTGCAGGCCACCCAAAGGGACGGCATATGAGCGTTTTACAGATCGCGATCGAGGTTATCGGCTGGCTTGCCGCCGCGCTCATCCTCGCGAGCTACGTCCTGCTCTCGCTCGGCCGGATCGAACCGCGCGGCTATCTTTATCAATGGATGAACGTGATCGGGGCGAGCGGCTTTGTGCTGAACTCGGGCTATAATGGCGCGCTGCCCTCGGCGGGGCTGAACGTGGTGTGGGCGCTGATGGGCGTCTTCACCCTGTGGAGCGTGTGGCGCGCGCGCAAGGCGGCGGCCGCCACCGTCCACTAGGGCTTCGCCGCCGCATCCCACGCCGCGACCCTGGCCTTCGTATCGGCGAGCATCGCGTCGAGCGCCGCGCGGTCGTGCACCGCTCCGCGCATAACCACCGTATCGATCGCCCGCGTCGCCGCAATATCGGCCAGCGGATTGCGCGTCAGCAGCACCAGATCGGCCGCCATGCCCGGCTTGATCGCGCCATAGCGACCCAGCCAGCCGAACCACGCCGGCCCCGCGCGCGTCGCCGATGCCAGCGCCTGCGCCGGGGTCAGCCCCTTGTCGACGAGCAGCGCGATCTCGTCGTGCAGGCCAAAGCCCGGATAGTTGAAGCTGTTGAGGAAACCGGCGTCGGTCCCGGCGATGATCGACACCCCCGCCTCGGCCAGCATCGGCAGGATCGTTCCGACATCCTCGATCTGCTGGTGCCGCGCCGCGATGGCGGCGGCGTCCGCCTTCGCCGCGCGCTCGACCCGCCAGGCATAGGTCTGGCGCAGTTTCGGCCCGACATAGGCGAGGCCCGCGTCCTTCGAATGATCGTCGCGGTCGAGATAGGCGATGATCCGGCTGCCGTTTAGCGTCGGGGTGACAAACACCCCCTGCGCCGCGAAGCGACGATAGGCGGCCATCGCGGTCGCGCGGTCGAACCCGGCTCCCAGACGGCGGTTCGCCTCGGCACGGTCGATCCGGCCTGCAGCGAAGTCGGCGGCGATTGCAGCCTCGTCTTTCGCGCCCGCATGATAGGCATAGTCGAGATGCTCGATCGAGCTGATCCCGGCATCGACCGCCTGCTGCACCGTCAACGCCATCGGGATATGCCCCGACGTGCGCAGCCCCAGCGCCTTCGCCTTGCCCAGCGCATAGAGGAAGAGTTCGGGCTTCAGCGTGCTGTCGGTGATCTTGACGAAATCGACCTTGTCGCGATCCTTGAGCCGGATGAGCGCCGCATCGACATCGGCCTCGCTGCCGACCTCGATCGTACCCTTCCACAGCGGCGCAATCCCCTCGATCTTGGCGCCCGAGGTCAGCAGGCGCGGGCCGAACAGGCGGCCGTCCGCGATCTCGCTCCGCCAGCCAAGCACCTGATCCGGCAGATCGCCCGACGCATCGCGGATCGTCGTGATCCCGTTCGCGACATACAGCGGCAGCAGCGCCCTGTTCTCGTCGATCAGGTCAGGACCCCCGCCGAAATGGACGTGCATGTCCCACAATCCGGGGATCAGGAACTTGCCTTTGCCATCGACCTGCCGCGCCGCCCGCCAATCGCGCGCAATCATGGCGTCGGGGCCAACCGCGACGATATCTGCCCCGCGCAAGACGACCGCCTGCCCCGCTTCGGCTTTTGCAGCCTCGACATCGACCAATGTGACATCGCGGATGATGACATCACCCTGTTGCGCCGCCGCCGATACAGGCGCCACGACGGCGAGCAGGGTGGATACGAGCGCGGCAAGCAGACGCTTCATGGCGGGGGAATCCTTCCGAACAGGAAAGTCCCTTAACGCCGCAACGGCGGGTACAACAAGATCAGAAAAATGGTGGGCGCTGACGGGCTCGAACCGCCGACCCTCTCGGTGTAAACGAGATGCTCTACCAACTGAGCTAAGCGCCCCCGTGCAGGGAAGGGCGCCCCTGCCATAGACGGCGCGCGCTGGCAAGGCGCCGCTATTCCTCCAGCGCCTCGAAATAGCGCGCCAGCGCGTCGCATGCGCCTTCGGCGAGGGCGATGAAGATGCGGCGGCCATCGTGAGGATCAGCCTCGCGCACGAACAGCCCGGCGTCGGTCATCGTCTTGATCCAGCGCAGCGCCGTCGTCGCGGGCACCGCGGCGGCGATGCACAGGCTCGATACCGACACCGGCTGGCGTTCGAGCCGTGCTGCATAGAGGTCGAGAAGCATGTCCCACGCGGGATCGGCGAACAGGTCGGCCGGAAAATATTGCTCGCGCATCCGCCGCTGGCGCAGCATCCGTCGCACCGCCTTGGCGCGGTGCCGGTCGATCGTCCGCTCTTCGGGCACAAAGCTGCGCGGGATCGCGGCATAGTCGCGCGTCGGCGATCGGACCTGCCCCATATGGTCGGAAAACTCGTCGCCAAGCGGCGCAAAGCCCATCGGCGTGCCGGCAAGCCCGCCCCGCTGCCCCACCATATCGCCCAGCAGCCGCGAAATCCGCGCGACCTCGTCCTGCAACCGATCAATCCGTTCCATCGCATCGTCGCGGGCGATGTCATGCACCACCCGGTGTCGGGTGCGCCGCGCCGTGGTCAACGCGATGGCCTTGTCGACCGGATCGGCATCGACCAGGAACTGGACCGCAATGGTGGACGGAATCGCTGCGACGACCCGGTCCAGCGCCGCCAGCGAGGTTTCGCAAATCAGGTTGCACCCCTGCTCACCCACCGCGGCGCAAATGTCGGCGAGCATATCGTCTTTCACCGCATCCGCCGCCGCGACCCAGACGATATCCAATATGCCGGTGTGCCGGATATAGGCCGCCGCGCGGGATGGCGGCAGTGCCGCAACCTGGCGCACGTCGGCAAGCGCCATCGTGCCAGGCGCATCGGCGGGCGGGCCAACAAACAGAATCGGCGATGCCACGCCATCGCCGCTCGCCCGCCCGGTGACCCGCGCCGGCCACGCTGCTCCGGCAGAAAAATCCCCGCGCGGCAACGCCGCCCCGTCTCGCCGACTCAATATCCGATGGTTCGTCATGCCAATCGTCCCCATTCCATCGCGCCACCTTGGTGTAACTATGCCGTCATTTCGGCGATATTCACCTTTTGTTCATTCCTATTTGCCGCCAATTCGGACCCAAGCCATCGCGGCTGCGCGAGTCGGCGGCGCAGCGGTGAGCAGAATAGGTCCATTTTGGACATGCTTTGTTCTTTTCGTCAATATCTTCTTCACCCTTGTCAATCCGGCGCGATCGGATCAGGCGGGCGACATGGTGTTCCGCCCTCCCTCGCTCGCCCGCCTGCGCTGGCGGCGGCGCGTCCGGTCGCTGCTGGCGTTGTTGCTCTTGAGCGGACTCACCTGGGCCGCGTGGGCGTGGTTGCCAGCCCCGGTCGACACCGTGCCGCTGGTCCATGTCATCGACGGCGACAGTCTGACCGTGCGGCAGGGCGGTGGCTTGGTGACGATCCGTCTGACCGGTGTCGATGCCGCCGAATATCGGCAGGATTGCGCGCGCCGCGATGCCGTTCTCTGGCCTTGCGGGCGCGAAGCGCGGGCGGCGCTCGAAAAGCTTGCGGGCCGCGGGCCGCTGCATTGCGAGGTCGCGGCCAAGGACCGATACGACCGCACCCTCGCCGCGTGCCGCACGCGTCCCTTCCCCGACGGTATCGACCTGGGTGCCGAAATGGTGCGGTTGGGCTGGGCGGTGGCGACAAGCGACGCCTATTTGGCCGACGAAGCCGAAGCTCAGGCCAAGCGGCGGGGCATCTGGCAGGGCGACTTCGTCCGGCCCGCCGCCTGGCGCGCGGCGCACGAGCGTCCGGCGACCGCGCTGGCGGCGCCCGACGCCTAGCGAAACGCACCCGCTATGCCTCGCCGCCATTTCGGGCTAGGGCGCGTGCTATGAACAATGTGCTTCCCGTCATGATCGGCGGCGCGATCGGTGCCGGTGCCCGCCATCTGGTCGGGCAGGCGATGCTCGCGCGGCTTGGTCCCGGCTTTCCGTGGTGGACGCTGACGATCAATATCGTCGGCAGCCTGCTCATGGGCGTCCTGATCGGCACGCTCGCGCGCGGCAGCAGCAGCGATACGGTGCGACTGTTCGTCGGCGTCGGAATCCTCGGCGGCTTCACCACCTTTTCCTCTTTCAGCATGGAATTCTGGATGCTCTTCGAACGCGGCCAAAACGCTCAGGCGGCCGCCTATGTTATCGCCTCGGTCGTCGGCGCCATCGCCGCCTGCGGACTCGGCCTGTTCCTCATGCGGCAGGTGCCGGCATGACCGACGCCAAGCCACAGCTCGACGGCGCGACGATCGCCGAGGAAGACGACGGCATCCGCCTTGACCGCTGGTTCAAGCGCCACCGCGAAGGCACGCCGCATGCATTGCTCGCGCGCTGGGCGCGCTCGGGGCAGCTGACCCTCGACGGAAAAAAAGCCGATGTGTCGGACCGCATCGCGACGGGCCAGAAACTCGTCATGCCGACCCCGCCGGTCGAAGCCGCCGCACGCCCGGCGCGCAAGGGCCGTCCGCTGACCGATGCCGATGTCGAACTGGCCACGGGGATGATGATCCACCGCGACGCCGCCGCCATCATCCTCAACAAACCCCCGGGACTCGCGACGCAGGGCGGGACCAAGACCGACGCGCATGTTGACGGGCTGCTCGACGCGCTGAAATTCGATGGGCCGACCCGCCCGAAGCTGGTCCACCGGCTCGACAAGGACACGTCGGGGGCGCTGCTGATCGCGCGGACGCCCAAGGCCGCGGCCTATTTCGCCAAGAGCTTTTCAAATCGCAGCGCGCGCAAAACCTATTGGGCGCTGATCGTCGGGGTGCCCGACATCCAGCAGGGCGAGATCGACCTGCCGCTGGCCAAACAGCCCGGATCGGGCGGCGAAAAGATGCACGTCCATGACGACGGCCTGCCCTCGAAAACGCGCTACCGCGTCATCGAGCGCGCGGGGAACAGCGCCGCCTGGGTCGAATTGCAACCGCTGACCGGCCGCACCCATCAGCTGCGCGTGCATATGGCGGCGATCGGCCACCCGATCGTCGGCGACGGCAAATATGGCGGCAAGGGCGCATTCCTGACCGGGACGATCAGCCGCAAGATGCATCTGCACAGCCGCCGCCTGCGGATCGACCATCCCGACGGCGGCGCGATTGACGTGCATGCCGACCTGCCCGACCATTTCGCCGCCAGCCTCGACGATCTGGGATTTGACATGCTGCTGGGCGATGTCGGCATCGATGCGGGCGAAAAGGGTCCGCCGCCCAAAGCGGCGCTGAAGGCGCAGGCCAAGGCGCACAGCAAGCAGATCCGCAAGGCGCGGCGCGGCGAACGGCGCGGGCGCACGGCCGACAGCAAGCCGACCGATTTTGCCGGCAAATCGGCGAAAGAAAAGGCAAAGGCGGGCAAGGCTGGCAAACCGGCGCCAAAGAAACCGGTGGGCAAGAAGCCGAGCGCCAAGAAACATCCGGCGCGCCCCGCCAAACCGACCTGATGCATCCCAACGCTGACTTTCGGCCGCGGCAGGACGACCTTGCCGAATATCTGGTCCGCGAGATCGGCTTTGCCGCGATCTTTGCCGCCACCCCCGACGGGCCGCGCGTCGCGCATGCGCCGGTGGTGCTGAGCGACGATCGCGTCACGCTGCAATTCCACCTCGCCCGCGGCAATGCGCTGACCCGGCACCTGGACGGCGCCAGCGCACTGGTCGTCGTGCACGGACCCGACGCCTATGTCAGCGCCAGCTGGTATGAGGCGCCCGACCAGGTACCGACGTGGAATTATGTCGCGATCGAAATGGAAGGCACCGTCCGCAAGCTGGACGATGCCGCGCTGATCGCCCAGCTCGACGCGCTGTCGGCGAGCCATGAGGCGAGGGTCGGCGCCAATCCGCCATGGACCCGCGACAAGATGAACCCGGCGCTGTTCAGCAAGATGACCGGTGCGATCACCGGCTTTGAGCTGCGGATCACCGCGTGGCGTCCGACGATCAAGCTGTCACAGAACAAACCCGCCGCCGAACGCGGCCGCGTCGCCAAGGGCGTCGAGGCGAGCGGCCATGGCGCGCTCGCCCAGTTGATGCGCCACCTCGGCGGCGATAAGGAACCGGCATGACCTCTGCCAATGACGCGCTCGCCAAAAAACGTTTCTTCGCCATCGCCGCGATGCGCATCGCGGGTGCGCTGCTGGTGCTGATCGGCTTTGTGCTGATCCGCGGCGGCTGGGAACTCGCGGGGCCGCCGACCGACCGCTGGATTGGCGTCGCGCTCGTCCTGATCGGCGCGTTCGATTTCGCGGTGATGCCGCTGCTGCTCGCGCGGCGCTGGCGCTCGCCCAAAAACCTGTGAAACGCTTTTGGACAGACGTCGCCATCGTCGCGCAGGACGGTGGCTGGGGCATCGCGCTCGACGGACGGCCGATGCGGACACCGCAGCGCGCGTCGCTTGTGGTTGGCAATGCCGCGCTTGCCGAAGCGATTGCGGCGGAATGGCAGGCGCAGGGCGAGACGATCGACCCGAGCGCGATGCCGATGACCGGGCTTGCCAATGCCGCGATCGACCTCGCCGTACCCGACCCGGCCGCCTTTGCCGAACCCATTGCCGCTTATGCCGCCACCGACCTGTTCTGCTACCGCGACGACCGCGATGCGGCGTTGCAGGCGAAGCAAGTGGCGGCATGGAATCCGTTGCTCGCCTGGGCCGAGGCACATTTCGGGGTCGAATTTGCGATCACGCAAGGCATACTCCCGATCGATCAGCCGGCGGCGACGGTTGCGGCGCTGCGCGATGCGGTGTTCGCGGTCGATCCGTGGCGGATGACGGCGCTGACCCCGCTCGTCACCATCGGCGGATCGCTGGTCGCCGGGTTGGCGCGGGTCGAGGACGCGTTTGACGCCGAGACCCTGTGGGACGCGGTCAGCCTGGACGAACTTTATCAAGAACGTCGCTGGGGCGCCGATGCCGAGGCGCAGGCGCAACGCGCCGCACACAAGCGCGACTGGGACAATGCGGTGCGGTTTTTGGGGTTTCTTTAGTTTGATCCTCGCTGTGGCGAAGCCATGGGGAGTGGGACCGTTCGCGGAGCGAATGGTAGAGGGGCCTTGCGACGGTCGCGCCATCGCCCCTCCGTCAGCACTTCGCGCTGCCACCTCCCCATCGCTTCGCGACAGGGAGGATATCAATCCACGAAATTCGGCCGCCGCTTCTCCATCCCCGCCATCACCGCTTCCATCTGGTTCGGGGTACGGATGACCTTCACCTGCTCGTCGCTTTCCGCCTGTAAAATCTCTGCGTCGCTCGCATCGGCGAGCATGTTGCAAAGCCGCTTGGCGCCGCGGATCGCGTGCGGGTTCTTGTCGGCGATCACCGCCGCCAGTTCCATCGCTTTCGCCAGCGGATCGTCGGAGACATGCGTCGCAAAGCCGAGCAGCTTGGCCTCCGACCCGTTGAATTCGCGGTTGGTATAGATCATCTCGCGCAGCACATCGTCGCTGACCTGGGTGCGCCACAGCGCCATCCCGGCGACGTCGGGAACCAGCCCCCAGCGCATTTCCATGATCGCGATCCGCGTGTCGGGGTGGACGATACGGATGTCCGCGGCGGCCATGATCTGGCTGCCCGCCCCGAACGCCACCCCATGCACCGCCGCGATCACCGGCACCGGAATTTCGCGCCAGCCCCACGCGGCATATTGCGGGCCGTTGGCAATCCCGTGCGCGCGTTCGTTCAGACTGCCGCCGGTGCTGCTCGTCCCCGGCGCGCGCTCGCCGCCCAGGCTGGCGAGGTCGAGCCCGGCGCAAAAGGCGCGGCCCTCGCCTGACAGCACGACGACGCGCAGCCCCGCCATGGCTTTGAGCGTGTCGATCGCCTCGGTCAGCGCCGCCCACATGGCGGGGTCGAGCGCGTTCATCTTGTCGGCGCGGATCAGCCGGACGTCGGCGATGCCGCCGGCCAGCATGGTGATCGAAATCCGGTCTTGCATAGGAGAGTCCTTCATGTTCAGCGGCGCAGCGCCGCTTCGACGAGCGGCAGTTGGTCGTTGCCGAAATACATATCGTCGCCATCGACGAACAGGGACGGAGATCCGTAACCGCCGCGCGCGATCACCTCGTCCGTGTTGGCGCGCAGCCGCGTCTTGACCGGGTCGCTCGCTGCTGCGGCGCGGATCGCGGCGCCGTCGAGCCCTGCCGCCGTCGCCGCCGCTTCGAGCACGTCGGGATCGTCGAGATTGTCCTGGGCGCCAAAATAGCTGGCGAACGCGGCGCGCGAAAAGGCGATCAACGCCGGCTGGTCATCCTCGAGTGCGGCGGCAAAGCGCATCGCGTTGACGCTCTTTGCCGGGTGCCATTGCGAGGGGAAATTCATCGCGACCCCGGCCAGCAGCGCCCAGTCGCCCAATATCTTCCAGCTATGTTTGAGCTTGCGGTTGTCGGCCTGTTCGCGCGCCGCATAGACGCCCTGGTTGACCGCGTTGAACACCCCGCCAACCAGAATCGGTCGAAAGGTCGCCGCCGCCCCGCTCTGCGCGATGATCGCCTGGACATTGGTGAACGCCAGATAGGTCCAGGGCGACGAAAGATCGAAGAAAAACTCCAGCCGACGCGGCATCACGCTTTCGCCTTGTCCCAATATTGGTCGCGCAGCAGGCGCTTGTAGAGCTTGCCGGTGTCGTGCCGCGGCAGCGCCTCCATGAAGTCGATGCGCCGCGGGATTTTGACCCCCGACAATTTTTCGCGCGCATAGCCGATCAGCTCGTCGCGCAGCGCATCGGTCGCATCGGCCATGTCGGCGGGCTGGATCACCGCGATCACTTCTTCGCCCATTTCGTCGTGCGGTCCGCCGACCACCGCGACGTCGGCAACCTTCGGATGGGTGACAAGATGGTTTTCGATTTCCTGCGGATAGACGTTCACCCCGCCGGTGATGATCATGAAGCTCTTGCGGTCGGTCAGATAGAGGAAGCCTTCGTCGTCCAGCTTGCCGACATCGCCCAGCGTCGACCAGCCCCGCGAATTGCGGCTCGACGCGGTTTTTTCGCTGTCGCCATGATATTCGAAGACATTCTCGCTTTCGAAGAAAACAGTGCCTTCCTCGTCCGGCCCCAGCTCGGTCTCATTATCCTCGCCCATGATATGCACCGCGCCCAGGATCGGGCGGCCGACGGTGCCTTTGTGGGTCAGCCAGTCGGGGCTGGAGACAAAGGTCATGCCATTGCCTTCCGACCCCGCATAATATTCGAACAGCACCGGTCCCCACCAGTCGATCATCGCTTGCTTGACGGGGATAGGACACGGCGCGGCGGCGTGGATCGCGACCTTGAGAGAAGAGGTGTCGTAGCGCGTGCGGACCTCCTCGTGCAGTTTGAGCATCCGCACAAAATGGGTCGGCACCCACTGGCTGGAATTGACGCGATATTTTTCGATATGCGCCAGCGCCGCTTCGGGATCGAATTTCTTCATCAGGACGACGGTGCCGCCCAGCCGGTGGATCGTCATCGACCAGCGCAGCGGCGCGGCGTGATAGAGCGGCGCGGGCGACAAATAGATGCTGTCGGCGTTGATCTGGAACACCGCAGATGCGAGCATGACCAGGCTGTTCGGGGCATCGATCGCGGGTTCTTCGGGCAGCGGCACACGCACCCCCTTGGGCCGCCCGGTCGTCCCCGACGAATAGAGCATGTCGACCCCGGCGCGCTCGTCGGCGACGGGGGTCGCCGGCATTTCGGCGACCGCATCCTCCCAGCTGGCCCAGCCGGCAAGGGCCCCGCCCATGGCAAAGCGGGTGATCCCGGTCGTCAGCTGCTGCGCCGCGTCGCCCAGACTGGCCGAGACGACCAGCATCTTCGCGCCCGAATTTTCGAGGATATAATCGGTCTCGTCCTGCGTCAGCCGCGACGAGATGCAGACATAACGCAGCCCCGAACGCTGCGCGCCCCAGGTCAGCCCGTAATAATGTGGGGTGTTTTCGAGCATGAAAGCGACGACATCCTCATGCCCCAGCCCGTGGGCGCGAAACAGCTGCGCGGCGCGATTCGACGCGGCGTCGAGCGCACCATAGCTGATCGCCTCGCCCGTCTCGGCGACGATAATCGCGGGTTTGTCGGGGTTGCTGCGGGCATGGACGGAAGGGTGCATCGGGCCATCATCTCCGGAATCGTTGATTTCTTATGTCGAAGATCAGTAGCAACCTGAAACTTTCGGTCAAGCGAGGCTGCGTCGCCGCGCCTAATCGGGCCGCGACCGCAGCGCATAGCCCTGCCCCTTCACCGTCCGCAGCATCGGCCAGGCGAAACCCCGATCGACCTTGGCGCGCAGCCGCGACATATGCACCTCGACGCGGTTGGTGCCGGGGTCGAAATCAAGCCGCCACACCGCCCTGAGCAGCGCCGCGCGCGAAATCGGGCGGTCGGGGACGCGCGCCAGATTCGCCAGCAGGTCGAATTCGCGCAGCGGCAGGCGGATCAACCGCCCCGCGCGCTCGACCCGCCGGTCGATCAGGTCGATGCGCAGTTCGCCCTCACCCAGCTGTCCAGCGGCAATGCGGCTGCGCCGGAGCAGGCTGGCGATCCGTGCCACGACCTCGGGCAGATTGCCGGTCCACCCGACCGCATCGTCGGCACCGGCCCCCAGCGCCACCATGCGGTCGGCGAGCGACTCGCGGTCCGACACGATAAGCAGCGGCCGGCGCCCGGCGATCGATCGCGCGAGACGGACAAACTCGGCGGGCTCCTGCCAATCGAGAAACGGGTTGATCAGCAGCAGGTCGAAACAGCAATCGACCCAATGCCGCAGGCCATTGACCTGCGGCGGCAACATCCGCGCCGCGCATCCGCCAGCTTCGATCGCGTCGCGGAGCGCTTCGGCGCGCGGCGCGTGTGGATGATAGAGAGCGACGCGCAATTTGCTGTCGCCCATTCCGGCAAGACCCGATGATGCCATCTGCACCCCCCGTCGTCGTCGCAACATCCTGTCGCGCCGCCGCCCCACCGGCATTGCACCACCTTTTGGCTGTGCTAACCGATAGGCATGACCAGTATCGAAATGCTTGACGGCGACTTCGCCACCCTGCCCGACCTTGTCCGTGCCCATGCCGCGGAACGTCCGGATGCCGTAGCGGCTGCCGATCCGGCGCGGCGGCTGAGCTGGTCCGAACTGGATCAATTGACCGACCGAATCGCCGCGCGGTTACAGCAGGACGGGTTTGCCAAGGGCGAGCGCACCGCGATCGCAGGGCTCAACAGCGTCGAGCAGATGGCGGTCATCCTCGGCACGCTGCGCGCCGGCGGGGTCGCCGGGCTGGTCACCAACAGCGCGACGGGCGAGCAGATGGCGGCGATGATCGCCGACACCGGGGCACGGCATCTGTTCCTCGACAGCGCTGCGAGGGCGAGCCTCGAAGGACAGGTGATCACCGCGAGCGACCTGATCGCGATGGACGGCAGCGATGCGGGGACACCGCTCGACGCCTGGCTGGCGCTGGCGGGCGCCAAACCAGCGCCCGTCGACATCCAGCCCGAGGACGGCTTCAACATCATCTATTCGTCGGGGACGACGGGAACGCCAAAGGGCATCGTCCACAGCCACGCGATGCGCTGGCAGCATATCATCCGCGGCGCCCCCGCCTATGGCGCCAATGCGGTGACGATATTGTCGACCCCGCTCTATTCGAACACGACGATGGCCAGTTTCATGCCCACCGTCGGGTCGGGCGGGCAGACCGTATTGATGAAGAAATTCGACGCCCGCGGCTTCCTGGAACTGGCGGCGCGCGAGCGCGCAACGAATACCATGCTGGTCCCGGTGCAATATCGCCGCATCATGGCGCTGGAGGATTTCGAGAGCTTCGACCTCGCCAGCTTCGTCGTCAAATATTGCACCTCGGCACCTTTTCCCGCCGCGCTCAAAGCCGATGTGCTCGCGCGCTGGCCGGGCGGGCTGGTCGAAATTTACGGGATGACCGAGGGCGGCGCGGCGTTCATTCTGGAAGCGCATCAGTTCCCCGACAAGCTCCACACCGTCGGCCGCCCCGCGCCGGGGCATATCGCCAAGGTGATCGACGAGGACGGCAACGAACTGCCGCAAGGGTCGGTCGGCGAAGTCGTCGGCCGCAGTCCCGCCATGATGACCGGATACAACAACCGCCCCGACGCGACCAAGGCGATGCACTGGCACGATGCGGAGGGAAATCTCTTCTATCGCCACGGCGACATCGGGCGGATCGACGAGGACGGGTTCCTCACCCTGATGGACCGCGCCAAGGACATGATCATTTCGGGTGGATTCAATATTTTCCCGAGCGATCTTGAAGGCATATTGCTCGCTGACGACCGCGTCGTCGAAGCGGCGGTGGTCGGCATGCCAAGCGAGGAATGGGGCGAGACCCCGGTCGCGTTCGTGGTGCTGAAACCCGGCGCCGATGCCGAGGCCGTGCGCGAGACATGCAACGCCAAGGTCGGCAAGACCCAGCGGCTGAGCGCGATTACCGTCGTCGCCGAACTGCCGCGCAGCCCGATCGGTAAGGTGCTGAAGCGCGAATTGCGGGACGCTTACACCGCTTGACCCTCCCTGTGGCGAAGCCATGGGGAGGTGGCAGCGGGTAGCGCTGACGGAGGGGCTTTGACGCTGCCGTCGCGGCCCCTCCACCATTCGCTTCGCGAACGGTCCCCCTCCCCATCGCTGCGCGACAGGGAGGATTAATCAAATCAGACCAACCCCGCCGCCGCGATCGCCGCCAGCGCACTGCGCAGCCGAGCGTCGCCGTCACCCTCGACCCAGGCCCATTTCAGCTTTCGCCGATCGAGTTCGTCAATCGCAACGTCCATGAACTGCCGCCGCGCCAGGTCGCTGCCGAACAGGCGGGTGCCGTCCTCCTGCCATTCGAGGTCCATCGCCGGGACCAGATACAGGTCCGCGACATCGTCCCACAGATCGATTTCAGGCAGGCGGCGGCCGAGCAGCATGATCGCCCACGCCTGCGTCATCAGCGCGTCGGTGTCGGAGATCAGCCAGTCGGGGTTTTGCTCGCGGGCCAGCCTGGTCGCCGCGACATGCCCGTCGAAAATCGCCAGCAGGTCGATGTCGTCCAGATCGGTGCCATTGGCCTCTGCATAAGTGCGGCCATATTCGGGAACGACCAGCCCGCCCAGCCGCAGGGCCAGGCGCGGTGCCAGCGTCGATTTGCCGGTGCTTTCGGCGCCGTGGAAACAGATATGGTGCGTCATAGCGCCACCCTGCCCGTTGCCGCGGCGCGGCGCCACTGGATCAGCCCGTCGATCGACAGGCCGAGCAGCACGACATAGACCGCGCTGGTCGCATAGAGGCCGCGCGAGGCGAACAGCGGGATCGCGATCAGATCGACGAGAATCCACAGATACCAGCTTTCGACCCGCCGCCGCGCGAGCAGCCATTGCGCCGTGATACTGAGCATCGCGATCGCACCGTCGATCCACGGCGCGACGGCATCGGTATGGCGGTCCATCGCAAAGCTCCACGCGGCCCACGCGATGATCGTCACCGCGGCCCAGATATGGCGCGACTGGGCGTCCAGCCAGCCGACCGGCACGCCGCTGTCGTCCTTGGCGCGCAGCCAGCTGGCCCAGCCGTAAAGATTGAGCGCGAAGAAAAAGCCCTGCAATACCATGTCGCTGTACAGCCGCGCGTCATAGAAAACGATCGCGTAAAGGCTGACCGCGACGAGCGCGTAGGGATAGTTCCACACGCTGCGCAGCGCCACGAGCGCCACGTTGATCAGCACCAGCGCCGCCGCCAGCCATTCGAGCTGGCTCATGCCGCCGACCCGCTCCGGGGTCGCGTCCACAGCCCGTCCCGGCTGATTCGGCGGCCCGGCGGACGGCGCAGCACCGACCAGCCGGCGCGCGCGATCCAGCCGAGCTTGGCCAGCCGCGTCGTGCTGGCGCGGTGGTCCCACGCATGGTCGCCGCGGGCACGGACTTCGCGCGCGATGTCGCCGTAAATGCCCGCGGCGGCGAGTACCGCCCAGCGGCTGCGCGGCGGCAGTTTGCGCGCGCCCCAGCGCGCCGACGCCTCATATTCCTCAGCCATTTCGGCGAGCCATTTGGCCATCACCGACAACCGCCCGCGAAAGGCGGGGTGCATGTGCTGGCCGGGCGGAATGTCGAGTTCGACCATCCACTCCATCGGTAGGTAACAGCGGTCGGCGGCGGCGTCCTCCGCCACGTCGCGCGCGATATTGGCGAGCTGGAACGCGATGCCGAGGTCGGAGGCGCGGTCGAGCGTCGCTTCGTCGGCGGGATCGACCCCCATGACCTGTGCCATTGCAACCCCGACTGCGCCGGCGACATGATAGCAATAACGCAGCAGATCGGCCTCGCTGCGCGGGCGCCAGTCATCGGCATCGAGCGCGAAACCGGCGATGATGTCGTCGATCACTACACGCGGGATCGCCACCTCGGTCAGCAAATATCCTAGCGCATCGAACGCCGGATCGCCGGTCGGCTGCCCGGCAAAGGCGGCGTCGGTCAGCGCGCGGATGCGCGCGAGCGCCGCTTGGGCATCATGATCCTGCGTCATCGCCCCGCCGTGATCCTGCCCGTCGGTCAAATCATCGGCGGCGCGGCACCATGCATAGAGCAGCCAGACGCGTTCGCGGGTTTCGCGGTCGAACAACTGGCTGGCGAGCGCAAAACTTTTCGATCCGCGCGCGATGCTGTCGTGCGCGAAACCGTGGAGGGCGTCCGCGTCATAGACCCCCGCAACATCCATTAAAGATTTTCGGCCTTCATCGCGAAGATCGTCTTATGCGGGACATAGGCCGCCATCTTGCCCAGCAGATCGTCGAGCCCGGCGTCGACGATCATGATCCCGGCGTGGGCGGGACGGATGAAGCCGACGTCGATCATATTCTGGTTGAACGCGATCAGGTCGTTGTAGAAGCCCGCTGCGTTGAGCAGCCCGACCGGTTTGCTGTGATAACCCAGCTGCGCCCAGCTGATCGCTTCCCACAATTCGTCCATCGTCCCGACCCCGCCGGGGATGGTCAGGAAGCCGTCTGACAGGTCGGTGAACATCTTTTTGCGTTCGTGCATCCCCGACACGACGTGCAATTCGGTGCAGCCGCGGTGCGCGACTTCGGCGCCGACGAGCGCTTCGGGGATGATCCCGATCACCTCGCCGCCCGCTTCGAGTGCGCTATCGGCGACCGCGCCCATCAGCCCGAGGCGGCCGCCGCCATAGACAACGCCGATGCCCCGCTCGGCCAGCGTGCGCCCGACATGGCGCGCGGTTTCGATATAGATCGGATCGTCGGGGGTCGCGGACCCGCAATAGACGGCAAGACGTTTCATGAAACGAAGCTACTCCAAAATCCGTTCGGGCTGAGCTTGTCGAAGCCCTGCCCTTGTCTTTTCGCGCTTTGAAGGAAGAACGGCCCTTCGACAAGCTCAGGGCGAACGGGTTATTGTTCCAGCATCAGCTTCGCGGTTGCCTTGGCGCTCCCCACCACGCCCGGGATCCCTGCCCCCGGATGCGTTCCCGCGCCCACAAAATACAGGTTCGAAATCACATCGTCGCGGTTGTGCGCCCGGAACCACGCGCTTTGCCACAGCACGGGCTCCAGACTGAAGGCGCTGCCAAGATGCGCCGACAGATCGCGCCCGAAATCGGCGGGGGTGTAGTGAAAGCTGGTCGAGAGGTTCGCCTTCAGCCCCGGCAGCACCCGCGCCTCGACCTCGTCCAAAATCGCGTCGGCGAACTGCTGGCCGAAGGTGCCGTCCCAATCGACCTTCGCCTTGCCCAGATGCGCGACCGGGGCGAGGACGTAGAAGGTCGAATAGCCATCGGGTGCCATCGCCTTGTCGGTTGCGGTGGGGTGGTGGAGGTAGAGCGAGAAATCGTCCGGCACGACGCCATTCTTGTAGATGTCGTCGAGCAGCCCCTTGTAACGCGGTCCGAACAAGATGCTGTGATGCGCAATATCGGGATATTCGCCCTTCACCCCGAAATGCACGACGAACAGAGAAGGCGACCAGCGTTTGCGCGCGAGCGACTTCGCCGCCTTTTTGCCGCGCGGATGGTCGCTCAGCAGCGCGGCATAATTGTGCATCATGTCGCCGTTCGATGCGATCATATCCGCGTCGCCGCGCCAGCCGCTCGCGGTCTGCACCGCGGTCGCGCGGTCGCCCTGCGTCTCGATTTTCGTCACCGGGTCGGCAAGGCGGAGCGTTCCGCCCAGCCGCTCGAACAGCGCCACCATGCCCGCGACCAGCTGGTTGGTGCCGCCGCGCGCGAACCAGACGCCGCCCTCTTTTTCGATCGTGTGGATCAGCGCGTAGATCGAACTGGTGTTCATCGGATTGCCGCCGACGAGCAGCGTGTGGAACGACAGCGCCTGGCGCAATCTTTCGTCCTGCACATAAGACGACACGATCGAATAGACGCTGCGCCACGCCTGATATTTCATCAGCGCTGGCGCCGCCTTGATCATCGAGGCGAAGTCGAGAAAGGCGGCCGAGCCGAGCTTGACATAGCCCTCGTCATACACCCCCTTTGAATAGGTCAGAAATTTCTCATAGCCCGCGACATCGGCGGGATTAAGCCGCGCGATTTCGGCGTTCAGCGCGGCTTCGTCGTTCGAATAGTCGAAATTCGTCCCGTCGGGCCAGTTAAGCCGGTAAAAGGGCATCACCGGGTCGAGCGTCACATCGGCGGCCATATCCTGCCCGCTGAGCGCCCAGAGTTCCGCAAGGCACGGCGGGTCGGTGATCACCGTCGGCCCGGCGTCGAAGGTGAAACCCTGCCGCTGCCAGTGATAAGCGCGCCCCCCCGCCTTGTCGCGCGCCTCGACGATCGTCGTCGCGACCCCCGCCGATTGCAGTCGGATGGCGAGCGCAAGCCCGCCGAAGCCGGCGCCGATAACGATCGCGGTGCGGGTCATGTCCAGTCCAGTTTCGCAAGCGCCGCAATCGCGCGGCGAACAGATACGGGCGGCTTGCCCGCCAGGATGCGCAATTTGTCGGCGGCGTTCGATCGCCCCGCGTAAAATCGTGCGATCAGGCCGGGCGCGAGGCCGTAAAAGCGCTGAAAGATGCGGTAACGCTCGCCCGGATCGGCGGCGCGGAACAGCATTGCGCCGAGCATCCGGTAAAAACGCTGGCGGCGCCATGATCCTGCGGCACGCGCGCGCAGCCGAGCGCCAAGATTACCGCGATCGATCAATGCGGGTAGCGCCGCCGCGGTGCGCACCGCATCGGGCAGCGAATAGCCGGTCATCGCGTGAAACACCCCGGCGCGCACTCCGATGCGCGCGGTGCGGTCGATCGCTGGCCATAACCGGTCGAAATCGCCCGCGACGACGACGGGCAGCACCCCGGTTTCCTCGCGCGTCACCGCGGTGACATTCCACTGGCGGCGCGCGGCGTAAGTGGCGATCCGGCCCTGCACCGCCGCGACATCCAGATCGGCGCTGTCGCTGTAATAGGTGTCCTCGACAAACAGCGTTTCGGCGTCGAGGGGCAGCAGATAGACGAAGCGATAGCCGTCGAGTTGCTCGACCGTGGCGTCCATGACGACCGGCCGGTCGATGCCATGCCCGCCCTCGATCGTCAGCGCCTGCCCGACGAATTTCTGCCAGCCGCAGTCGAGCATCGCCAGTTTCCCGACACCGCGCGCGTCGATGACATGCTTTGCCGACAGCCGCCCGCCGCGCGCCAGCAGCACATGGTCGGGCGCGACATGTTTGGCCTTGTCGGCGATGATCCGCCCCGGCGGCAGTGCCGCGGCGACCGCTTCGGCCAGCGCCTCGCCGGTGATGCTCTTATAGCCCATCCGCACTCGGCGCTCGCGGTCAGGAAAGGCGACATCATAGCTGTCCCAATGATAACGGACGAGCGGTGCGACGAGCCAGCGGTCGCGTTTTGCAATGTCGCTGTCGAAGAAAGACCAGATATGGTTGCCGCCGATGGCGCCCGGTTCGACCAGCCGCACGTCGAGCGCGGGGCGCTTTGCCGCGAGCGCCAGCGCGGCGAGCCCACCGGCTAGCCCGCCGCCGACGATGGCAATGTCGCAATAATCGGGTTCGGCCGCGGTCATCCGTCCGCCCTAGCCGCCGCGCACGCGGGCGGCTATCGCTACGTGCATGGATGCGATCATTTTCTCCGCGCTGGCGATGACCGCGATCGTCGGGGTCCGCTACCTGATCAGCAGCGGCGGTTTTGCGCTGGCGACGCGGATCAGACACCCCGGCCTCTATCGCGGGCTGGAACCGCAGATGCGGCGCGAGATCGGCTGGAGCCTCGCCAGCGCCGCGATTTACGGGGTCCCCGCGGGCATCGTCGCATGGGGGTGGCAGGCGCACGGCTGGACGCGCATCTACACCCACGTCGATGCCTGGCCGCTCTGGTATCTGCCGGTCAGCCTGCTCGCCTATCTGCTCGCGCACGACAGCTGGTTCTACTGGACCCACCGCTGGATGCATCGACCGCGCCCGTTCCGCATCGCGCATGCGGTGCATCATGACAGCCGCCCGCCGACCGCCTGGGCGGCGATGAGTTTCCATCCGATCGAGGCGATCACCGGCGCGGTTGCCATTCCGGCGCTGGTGTTTCTCATCCCGATCCATGTCGCGGTGCTGGGGCTGGTGCTGACGATCATGACGGTGATGGGGGTCGGCAATCATATGGGGTGGGAAATGTTCCCGCGCGCGCTTGTTCATGGACCAGTCGGGCGGTGGCTGATAACGGCGACCCACCATGAACAGCATCACGCCGCGTACCGGGGGAATTATGGGCTTTATTTCCGTTTTTGGGACAAGATGTGCGGCACCGATATTGGGCTTGGCGATTTTGCCGCTGCTCACCGCCGCCGCGAGCGCGCCGCCGCCGACCCCCAGCCCGACGGTTGACGTCAGCGTCACCGGATTGCGCAGTACCAAGGGACAGATACTCGTCTGCCTGACCGCCAACCCCAAGGCATTTCCCGATTGCAGCAAGGACAAGGCGTCGGTGCGGCTGGCGGTGAAAGCCGCGAACGCGGGTCATTTCAAGGTCGCCGCCCCCGTGGATGGCACCTATGCCATCGCCGTCGTCCACGATGAAAACAGCAACAACAAGATGGATATGGCGCTGTTCATGCCCAAGGAAGGCTTTGGCTTTTCGCGCAATCCCGCGATCGGCATGGGGGCGCCCAAGTTCAAATCGGCGAGCTTTGCGGTCACCGGCGACACGCATCAGGCGATCAAGATGAAATATATGCTCTAGTGAGCATCGCGGCGCCCGGCTAAAGCAGCGCGCGTGACCGCGCTATCCCCCCGCATCGCCGCTTTTGCCGACCGCCGGCCCAAGCTGATTGCTCTCGCGCTCGGCGCCGTTTCGGCGACTGGATTTGCGCCCTTGCATTTGTGGCCACTGACTTTGCTCGCGCTCGCGGGCTGGTTGGCGCTGGTAGCGCGCAGTCCCGAGGGCTGGCGCGCTTTCGGAGTCGGCTGGGCGTTCGGGGTCGGGCATTTTGTCGTCGGACTGAACTGGATCGCAACGGCGTTCACCTATCAGGCGGCGATGCCCGCATGGCTGGGGTGGATCGCGGTGGTGCTGCTGGCGTTCTATCTCGCCGTCTATCCCGCGCTGGCGGCGTGGGGGGCGTGGCTTTTCGTTCCTCCCCGGAACGGGGAGGTGGCAGCGCAAAGCGC